>Ga0308157_10007055_pt1 | contig 13208 bp, 15 predicted proteins | sample PhyBR1_FD_201035 | JGI IMG/M metagenome (GOLD analysis project Ga0308157, IMG submission 201035) | Phyllosphere microbial communities from UC Gill Tract Community Farm, Albany, California, United States - DLSLB.R1 | ecosystem: Host-associated > Plants > Phyllosphere > Unclassified | place: USA...
CGTATTCGCGGGGAAGTCCAACACCACCGAACTGCCCGCAACCAGAATGTTCTGGATCAAGCCGTGCAAGGCGCCGCGCAGCTTCGTTGTGCAGCGAACGTAATCGGCCAGCGACTGGATCTCGCCCGGATATAGGGCTGCCAGCATCTTGTCCTCGCTGATCAGCACCGTATTCGGCCGGCTCGCCAGCTCGCGGGTCAGCGTGGATTTACCGGCCGCGATTTTTCCGCAGACGAGATGCAGCGTCGGGACGTTGGCGACTTCGGGGACTTCTGTTTTCATTGGACTCTCCTTGGCTAAAAAACCCCGGAAACCAGATTCCCAAAAAAGAAAACCCGCCTCCAGGGCGGGCTTCTTCCTTGCTGCAAAAAGCTAACCCGCCATCGAAATAATGGCGGCAATAATCGCAAGCTTCGAATATTGGCGTTTAGTCAGCATCATGCGTCGAGCATCGCATAGCTTTTCAACCATGTCAACCTGAGACAGCGCTGACATAAATGGCTCAATTGCGCTTAAGCCTCATCATCACCAGGCGATGCTCGTCGCCGACCAGCAGCACGCCATGATCGTCAAACATCATTTGCCGTATCACCGCGGTGCCGCCAAACTCGGTGTCGGTGCCGGTCAACTTGATGCGCAGGATGGTCGACTTCTGCGCCGACAGCGCCGCCGTGCCGACGCCGTAATCGCCCAGCACCAGCAGATCGCCCACCGGATCGCCGACCTTGTAGGAACCGACCACCACATCGGCCAGCAGCAGGCTGCCCTTGTAGAGATGCGCGTCGAGATCGGGCGAACGGCCGTTGCCGGCCCACTTGCTGGACAAGGTTTCCTGTCCCAGGTCGGTGCGGTCGGCCGGCAGCACCGCGATACCGGATTTGTCGAGCGCCACGCCCATCACGCCGCCGGGACTGGAGAGCGAGGCCTTGCCGTTCCAAAGCACGCCCATTTTGCCGCTGGTGTCCAGCGCGACCGGATAAGGCAATGCGCCGCTGGTACCCAGCGAATGCACGATGGGAGCGCCCAATCCCTTGGGCCACATGGCAACCATCGCGCTGCCGCCTTCCAGCCAGGAGGACAGCACCACGCCGGCCGATGCGGCCACGCGCGGATGCAGCGCCGACGTCGATATCTCGAACGGCGGCGTCAACTGCCGTCCGTTGAAATCGAATTTGCACAACTTGAGCAGGTACTGCGTCTTGTCGGTGACCGGCAGCAGGGAAAAAGTGGTGGCCAACCAAAAGCCGTTGCCGTCCACCGCGCCGCTGCTTTCGGCCGCCGCCATCTCGGTGGTCGACGTGGGCGCCACCGCCGGATACAGGTCGATGGCGCCGCCGATCTGCTTCGCCTGCGCGTCGAAGTGCAGCAGCTTGGCGCCGGGGCCGGACTGCACCATCACAAAACCGTCCGGCGATGGCAGCATCTGCCACTCGCCCAGGTAGCCGGCGGCCAGCGTGAAGCCGTAATCGATGGTGGAAACCAGCGTGCCGTCCTTGTCCAGCACACTCAATCGGGTGCGCGGATGCACCTGGTTGCCGTTCTGGATAACGGTGGTATCGGAGAACGAGCGCACCACGATATGGTCGCCCACGATCAGCGCATCGCCCATGCCCTTCAGCGCGGCGCCTCCCGGCAGCGTAAGGGTCCGCCGGGCGCCATCGACGTCGATGAGACTGGAGGTGTCGGGCGTGGTACCGGTGAAGGTGGCGGCCGTGGCGTCAGGCTTCGCCGTGGCGCCGGAAGAACCGCCGCCACCGCATGCGCTCAACGCGGCGGCCAGCGCCAGCAGGGCCAGATGGCGGGGGAAGGCTTGAAAACGCATACTGGCTCACAGTGCACTGTCTGAAAGCGAAAAGTATATAGAAAAACAATCCCCTCCCTATACCGTCCGCACCACAACAGCATGGCCCCGCGAGCCAGTGGCATGACCCGACAGGCCTTTATTTTTTGATCACTTCGCCGCCCTTCATCACGAAGGTCACCTTGGTCAGCTCCGCCGCGTTCTCCGCCGCATCGCCCTTGACCGCGATGATATCGGCGAACTTGCCGGCGGTGAGCGAGCCCACGCGGTCCTTCCAGCCCAGCAGGTCGGCCGCGTTGATGGTAGCCGCCTGGATCGCCTGCATCGACGTCATGCCGTACTTGATCATGTAGGCGAACTGCTTCGCGTTGTCGCCGTGCGGATAAACGCCGGAGTCGGTGCCGAACGCCATCTTCGCGCCGCCGTTGAGGGCCTTGCGGAAGTTATCGCGCTGGATCTGGCCGACCACCTTCTCCTTGGCGATCGACTCCGGCAGCATACCGGCCTTCTCGCCTTCCTGCAGGATGAAGTCGTCGTTGTAGATGTCCATCACCAGATAGGTTCCCTTCTCGCGCGCCAGCTTGATGCCCTCGTCGTCGATCAGGCTCGCGTGCTCGATCGAATCGACGCCGGCCAGGATTGCGTCGCGGATGCTGCTGGCGCCGTGCGCGTGCGCCGCCACTTTGCGGCCCAGCTTATGCGCCTCGCCGACGATGGCCTGCATCTCCTCCAGCGTGTACTGTTGCGCGCCCGGCTCGTCGCCCTTGGACAGCACGCCGCCCGAGGCGCAGATCTTGATCACGTCGGCGCCGTACTTGGCCATCTCGCGCACCTTGGCGCGCGCCTCCCACGGGCCGTCGGCCACGCCACGGCTGGTGAACTTCATATCCGGCGGCAGCAGGTTCTCGTCGCAGTGGCCGCCCTGGATGCCGATGGCGTAACCGGCGGTGCGCATGCGCGGGCCGATGAAATCGCCGTCGTTGATGGCGTCGCGCAGCGCCACGTCGCCAAAGCCGCTCGCGCCGACATTGCGCACGGTGGTGAAGCCCGCCTCCAGCGTCTTGCGCGCGGCGCGCACGCCGTACAGCGCGGCCCGCGTATCGGACACGCCCAGCGCGTTGTAGCCGCCCAGGTAAGGGTCGCCGGTCAGGTGGGTGTGCATGTCGATCAGGCCTGGCAGCACGGTCTGCGACGACAGGTCGATCAACTGCGCGCCCGCCGGCACCTTGGCCGAGGCGCTGGGGCCGACCGAGGTAATGCGCTCGCCGGTGATGACGATGGTCTGGTCCTTGAGCACCGTGCCGGCGACCACGTCGACCAGGCGGCCGGCGCGTATCGCCACCACTTTGCCGGCATCGGCGAACGACGGCGCGGCCACGCCAAGGCCGCCCAGCACTGCGGCGGAAATCAGGAGGTGCTTGAATTTCATGGAGTTCCCGAAAAGAGTCTGCTTGTTGTTGATGTTATCCCGGCCACGCACAGGTGCGGAATCCGGCGAAGATGTCGTCGCGCTCGGGCAGGAAGAAATTGCGGAAGCGGGGACTGACGAAACGTGACGGCGTGGCGAACGAGGCGCCGCGCAAGGTTTGATGCGTGGAGAACCACGGCGCCGAATATTCGCGGTAGCGGTCCGCCTGGAAGCCAGGGTAGGCATCGAACGGCGACGCTGTCCACTCCCACAGCTGGCCCCACCGGAACGCCGGATGGCCGGACAGCGCGGCATACTCCCACTCAGCCTCGGTCGGCAGGCGGCGGCCGGCCCAGGAGCAGTAAGCCTGCGCCTCGTACAGGTTCAAATGCCGCACCGGCTCGGCGCCGGCCAGCGTCGCGGGCTGGCCGAAGCGCACGGTGCGCCACTGGCCGCCGTCGCGCTGCCAATAGCGCGGCGCCGAACGCTCCTGGCGCATCAGCCAATCGGCGCCGGCGCCGCTCCAGAACTGGCGGTTGTCGTAGCCGCCGTCGCCGATAAAATCGACATACTGCGCATTCGTCACCAGCGTGCTGTCGATGGTGAACGGGGCCACGCGGAAGGCATGCGTCTGGCGCTCGTTATCGAACACGAAACCGTTGCCCTCTGCGCTGCCCAGCTGGATGGTCCTGCCGGGGAAGCTGATCTCCGATGGCGCAAACAGCTGATGGCCGTTGTGCATGGCCCGCTCCGGCGCGGGCAAGCCCAGGGTCTGCAAGGTGTAGAGCAGCGCCTCGCCGTGCATGTCCTCGTGCGCCAGCGCCAGCCGGTAGGGATACAGCGCCGCGTCGTCGTTCGGTTCGCGCGACAGCTTGTCGAGCACACGGTCCAGCACTTCGTGGCAGTAGGTCTTCAGCGCGCCGGTGCTGGGCAGGTCCAGCGTCCAGCGGCTGCGGTGCGGCACGCGCGCCGAATCGAACCAGTCGTCACCCTTGGTCAGCAAGCAGTTCCCATGGGCGTCGGCCGGGTGGCTGGAATCGGCCGCGCGCAGGATGAACCATTCCGCGAACCAGGCGGTGTGGCCCAGCTCCCACAACGGCGGATTGACGATGCGCAGCTGCGGCACGCGCTCCGCCACGTCCATGCCGGCGGCGGCGAAGCACTCAAACAACGACAGCGTATAATCCCGCGCATGCTGCAGCGCCTGCGCCAACTGCTGCGGCGAGGCGGTCCTGAACGAAGTTGGGTTGGAAGTCATGGGCCGATTGTAACGATTTTTAGCCAAAACACCAGTGAGCGCACCCCATATCTGGATCGTCAGCCCTGCCTCCGCGCGGGCCAACAACGGCAACTGGCAGAGCGCCAGCCGCTGGGCGCGTTTTCTGCGCACACGGTACCGGGTATCGATTTCACAACAGTGGCCCGACTCCGGCCCCGCCGCAGCGCCGGACCTGCTGATCGCGCTGCACGCGCGCCGCTCGGCGTCCTCGCTCGATGCCTATGCGCGCGCCCATCCGCAACGGCCATCGATCCTGCTGCTGACCGGGACCGACCTGTATCGCGACATCCAGACCGACGCCAGCGCCCAGCAGGCGCTGCGCCAGGCCAGCGCGCTGGTGCTGCTGCAACCGGCCGGCATGGACGCCCTGCCTGCGCCGCTGCGCGCCAAGGCCAGCGTGATCTTCCAATCGGCGCCCACGCTGCGGCCCGCGCGCACCGCCAGCAAGCGGCACATGGACATCAGCATGGTCGGCCACCTGCGCTCCGAAAAAGATCCGCTGACCTTCATGCGCGCCGCCGCGCTGGTCACGGCGCCCACGGCGCGCCTGGTCCACATCGGCGGCGCGCTGGAACCGGCGCTGGAACAGGCCGCGCTGGCGACGGCCGCCGCCCATCCGCGCTACCGCTGGCTGGGCGCCCTGCCGCATGCGGCCACGCGGCAGCGCCTCAAGCGCAGCGCCCTGATGGCGATCACCTCGCACATGGAGGGTGGCGCCAACGTCATCATCGAAGCGGTATGCAGCGGCGTGCCGGTGCTGGCGAGCGACATCAGCGGCAACCGCGGCATGCTGGGCGACGATTACGCCGGCTACTTCCCGCCCGGCGACGCCGCCGCGCTGGCCCGCCTGATCGACCGCGCGCTGGCCGAACCGGACTTCCATGCCCTGCTGCGCGCCCAGTGCGACGCGCGGGCGCCCCTCTTCGCTCCGGCGGCCGAGCAGGCAGCTTTGCTGGAGTTGGTGGATAATCTGCTGCACAAGTCTAAACAAGGAACGACATCATGAGCAATGACCCAATCAAACTGACCTCCTTCTCCCATGGCGGCGGCTGCGGCTGCAAGATCGCGCCGGGCGTGCTGTCCGAGATCCTGAAAAATTCGTCCGGCTTCCCGGTGCCGAAGGAGCTGATGGTCGGCATCGAGACCGCCGACGACGCCGCCGTCTACAAACTCAATGACGAGCAGGCGCTGATCGCCACCACCGACTTCTTCATGCCCATCGTCGACGATCCGTTCGACTTCGGCCGCATCGCCGCCACCAACGCCATCTCCGACGTCTACGCCATGGGCGGCACGCCGATCATGGCGCTGGCCCTGGTCGGCATGCCAATCAACAAACTGCCGCTGGAGACCATCGGCCAGATCATCAAGGGCGGCGAATCGATCTGCGCCGAAGCCGGCATCCCCATCGCCGGCGGCCACACCATCGACTCGGTCGAGCCGATCTACGGCCTGGTGGTGCTGGGCCTCGTGCATCCATCGAAGGTGAAGCGCAACGCCGACGCCAAGGCCGGCGACGTGCTGGTGCTGGGCAAACCGCTGGGCGTGGGCGTGCTGTCGGCCGCGCTGAAGAAGGACAAGCTGGACGCCGCCGGCTACCAGGCCATGATCGCCAACACCACCAAGCTCAATAAACCGGGCAAGGCGCTGTCGGAGATGGCGGGCGTGCACGCGCTGACCGACGTCACCGGCTTCGGCCTGCTGGGCCACCTGCTGGAACTGGCGCGCGGCGCCAAGCTCACGGCGCATCTCGACATGGCCAAAATCCCGCTGCTGCCGGGCGTCGAGCAACTGGCGCACGACGGCTACTTCACCGGCGCCTCGGGCCGCAACTGGGACGCCTATGGCAAGGATGTCGAGCTGTCGCCGTCGGTGTCGCAGGCGCAGCACATGCTACTGACCGATCCGCAAACCTCCGGCGGCCTGCTGGTGTCGTGCGATGCCGGCAGTGTCGACGAGGTGCTGGAGCTGTTCCGCCGCGAAGGCTTCGGCGAAGCAGCCGTCATCGGCCGCATGGCCGACGGCGCGGCGCGCGTAACGGTCGGCTGACCCGCACCCGATGCGCTATCGCCTCCTCCTGCCGGTCCTGTTCTGCGCCCTGGCCGCCGGCGCGCAAGCGGCTGAACCGGAGATTGTCCACTTCCCCGGCAAGACCGGAACGCTGGGTGGTGAGCTATACAAGCCACCGGGCGAAGGCCCCTTCCCCGTGCTGCTGTATAACCACGGCAGCGCGGCGGGCATGTTGAACAGCCAGGCCGCCAAGATCATCGGGCCGCTGTTCGCCTCGCGGGGATGGGTCTTCTTCATGCCATACCGGCGCGGCCAGGGCTACAGCGCCGATGCCGGCCCTTATATCGGCGACGAGATCAAGGCGTCCGCCGCGCGCGGCGGCATGCAGGAAGCTTCGCGCACGATGACACGCCTGCTCGGCACCGACCATCTCGACGATCAGCTGGCGGCACTGGCGTGGATACAATCGCAGCCCTACGCACGCGGAAAACCGGTGGCCGTCGCCGGCAACTCCTTTGGCGGCGTGGAGGCGGTGCTGGGCGCGGCCAAGGCGCCCTATTGCGCGGCCGTCGTCGCATCCGGCGGCGCCGAGAGCTGGTCGCAATCGCCCGAACTCCAGGAGGCGATGAAGGCGGCCGTCCGCAGCGCGGCCAGTCCGATGATGTTCTTCCAGGCCGCGAACGATTTCAACCTGGAGCCCAGCCAGGTGTTGTCCGCCGAGCGCTCGCAAGCCGGAAAAACCAGCGTGGTAAAAACCTACGGCGCCTTCGGCAAAAGCGCAGCGGAAGGCCACAGCTTCGCTTATCGCGGTGCGGACATATGGTTCGCCGACGTGTTCAACTTCGTCGACCAAAACTGCAGGTAAACGCCAAATCAGCTTACCATCCTGGCCGACAAGGCTGCGCCGCGCCTCAACAGAAAGGCGCGCAGCAGGCTCGGATACTGCGCCGACACCGCTTGCCGCACGGACGGCCGTGCGGCAAGCGCGGCACGCCATGCCGCGGTGCGCGGCAGTCCGGCCAGCATGCCGAAATCCGCGATCGTATCGAACACGTCGATATAGCGAAACACCGGGCCAAAGACCGCGTCGACCATGCCGAATTGTCCGCCCATGAAGTAAGGCCCTTCCCCCAGCGCTGCCTCCACCTGCTCGAAGCGTGCATGGAGCTCGCAGGCCTTGGCGGCCAGCGCCTGCTGATCAGGGGCGTTATAAAATCCGCCGATCAGATTCAATAGCGTCGATCCGAACTCCATCCACGACCGCTGCTGCGCGCGCAGCAAGGCGTCCGCCGGATGCAGGCGCGGGACGTGCGTCTCGTCCAGATACTCGCAGATTACCGACGACTCGAACAGGGCCGCGCCGCCAGTCAGCAGCACCGGCGTCTTCCCCAGCGGCGAAACGGCCAGGAACCAATCCGGCTTTGCCGCCAGGTCGATATCGCGACGTTCGTAGGGCACGCCCTTCTCGTCCAGCACGATCGCCGCCCGCTGTACATATGGGCACAGCGGATAGCTGACCAGTAACGGCATCATGCCGGCACCATGACGCGGCTGCGGCGCAGCGCAAACGCGCCGTCGCCCGTCAACCAAAGCACCAGCGACGCCGACACCAGAAACACCGGGTACTCCCAACCGCCCCCGGTGCTGGTGTGCACCCACCCATTGGAAAAGTGCACCCAGGCCGCGCCGGCCATCACCGGAGTTAGCACCAGCGACACCTGGCGCGCATAAATGCCCAGCACCAGCGCCACCCCGCCCAACAATTCAAACGCGAACACAGGGTACGCCAGCAAACCGGGAAAACCCACGCTGGCAAAGAACTGCGCGGTTCCCGGCAAGGTAAAGACCAGCCATTTCAACATCGCATGCGCGGTCCACATCACGCCCAGACTCACCCGCAGCAGCGTCGCGCCGTAATCGGCGCCAGTCAGATTCCTGTCCATTTTTAGTCCTCCTTGAAAGTCGATGGGGTTAATATACGATTTCAAATTCGCAATAGAAATAGGCGTCTACGCAGATGAGCTATGCAAAACCGCAATACAAACTGAATTCGCAGGACCTGGAAATCATCCTGGCGCTGGTACGCGGCGGCACGCTGGCGGATGCCGGCGAGCGGCTGGCGGTCGATCCGTCCACCGTATTCCGTTCAGTGCAGCGGATGGAGAAAGGCCTGGGCACACGCCTGTTCGAACGCTCGCGCCAGGGATATCAGCCGTCGGAGCTCGCGCAATCGCTGGCACGGCACGGTGAACTGGTGGAAGCGCAACTGGACGCGGCGCGTTCGGCGGCACTGCAAAGCCCCGATCAGGTGGAGGGCACGGTCCGTATCACCAGCACCGATACGATATTGCACGCGCTGGTCGCGCCGGCGCTGCGCGGTCTGCAGTCCAGTCATCCGCTGCTGTCCTACGAGCTGGATGCCGGCAACAAGCTGGCTGACCTGAGCCGCCACGAGGCCGACATCGCGGTGCGCGCCACCAGCCGGCCGCCGGCGCACCTGGTAGGAAAACACATCGGCCCGATCCGCGTCGCGCTGTTCGCCGCGCGCGGGGGGAAATGGAAGAAAGCCAATGCCGGCAAGGCGCCGTGGATCGCGCCGGACGACGCGCTGCCAGAACATCCATCGGTCGTCTGGCGCAAGAAAAATCATCCGAAGGTGATGCCGCAATTCCGCGTCAACAGCATCCTGAGCGTAGCCGAAATGGTGGCGCTGGGACTGGGCGTCGGCATACTGCCCCTGTTCCTGGCGCGGCAACGTAGCGACCTCGCACAACTGGGCGGCACGCTGGATGAGGCGCAAACCGAGCTATGGCTGCTCACCCACGTCGAATCGCGCCATCTGCGGCGTGTTTCGACGGTGTTCGGCCATCTGTCCAGCACACTGGTGCTGGATTGAAGGGCATTCCGGTGAAAGCCGTCAGCGATTGCCGTGGCATTCGCCGCGATCTGCGCTACAGTAGATTCATCATCAACCACAGAAGGAAGATCATGCTGATCACTACTACTGAAAACGTCGCGGGTTACCGGGTGCTGGAAGTGAAGGGACAGGTGTTCGGCGTCGTCGTGCGCAGCCGAGGCCTGGCGGGCAACCTGATGGCAGGGCTGCGCTCCATCTTCGGCGGCGAGATCCTGGAATACACCGCGCTGCTGGAGGAAACGCGCCGTCATGCGCTCGACCGCATGGTCAAGAACGCGCAGCAGATGGGCGGCAACGCGGTCGTCATGATGCGCTTCGACTCTTCCGAGATCGGCCAGACCATGAGCGAGATCGTCGCCTACGGCACGGTCGTGGTGGTCGAGAAAGCCTGACATGCTGCGCAACGCGATACTCGCCATCGCCCTGCTGGTCGCCGTCGGCGGCGCGATCGCCCTGGCGACCGGCCACCCCGAGGCCATGCCTGCGGCAATCTGGGGCGGCATCCTTACGGTGGCGGTGCTGTTCGAACGCTGGCGCTATCAACCGCCGTCAGCCACCGGCGGCAACTGGCAGCCCACCGGCGAGCGGTTCATCGACCCGGAGTCCGGCGCGGCGATGGAGGTCCTGTACGATCCCGGCACCGGCGAGCGACGTTATGTCGCCAAGGCTGGCAAGCCGTAACGCCTATCGGAGCGCCTCCAGCACCGGGCCCAGGGCGGCGATCAACGGCGCCGGCGACACCGGCTCGCCGCCCTCTTCCCACGCATTCTGGAATTCCGCGATTTCCAGCCCGATCACCTCCGACTCGGCCAGCACCGCGCAGGTGTCACGCAGCTCCGGCAGCGACAGTCCGTTCTCGTGGACATAGTCGGTCGGCACGATGCCAGGGTTGAGCACATCGCAATCGAGGTGGATGTAGACAGGCCGCCCGGCGACAGCTGTGCGCAGTCTCTCCGCCAGCCCGGCACCCGGCGGCACATGCGTCACCGCGCCCGATGCGATCAGTTGCAGCTCCGCCGGATCAAGGGCCCTCTGGCCCACCAGCACGATGTCTGGCAGCGCCAGCCCCGCGCCCAGTCCCGACTCCCACATGCCCGCAGGCCCGGACAGCGCCATGCCGCCCAGATAGCCGCTATCGGTGGTGGACGGCGTATTCAGGTCGGCATGCGCATCGAACCACACCACGCATGCATCCGGACGATGGCGTGCCACCACCGGTAGTGTCGCCAGCGAGGCGGCGCAGCGGCTCGACGCCGTCAGCGGCTTCGCGCGCCGGGCCAGCACCTGGTCGAGCTGCGCGGCCAGTGCGCGCAAGGCCGGCATGGCGGCGTCCAACTCCGCCCGCCAGCCCAGGTTCAACGCCGGCGCCGGCGTGCCGACTACGACGGCCCCAGCGCCCAGGCGCTCCGACAGCACAGCCGCCAGCGACTTCGCACCGGGAATCGCCAGGTTGTTGTGGTCGCCCACACGTCCCTGAAACAATGTAATCGCCACCTCGCTCATTTACCACCTCCTCAAAGACTGCGACTGTAGCCGCCACAGGATAGACTGGGGCTAGTCCGCCGGGCGCAGTATGGATGGGTCACCACCCAGTGCAAACGGCACGGCTCTGGCCCATCGGTTCGACGACAACGAGAACGTCAGCGCGCGCACCTGATGGTACCAGCCGGCCGGCACGTACAGCATGTCGCCCGGATTGACGATGACTTCGACCGTGGCGGCCTGCCGCGCCAGCGGGAACTTCTCGTAGTCCGGAGCCTCGGGGTCGAACGGGGAGCCGAACAGGATGGCGTTGGCCTCGTTCGGATACAGGAACTCGTCGTGGTGCGGCGGCGCCAGGAAAATGCGCTTGGTGCCCCAGATTTGCGCGAAGATATTGTCGTCGTAGTCGCAATGCAGCGGCGTCACCGTGCCTGCGGGTCCCAGCCAGAAGCGCGGCGGCCCCATTTTGTCGAAGTACGTCGGCCAGTGACAAAGGCGGTTCAACTCGCGCAGTTCCAGATTGCCCAGGTACGGCGGCAAGTCGTGCGTACCGGCGGCCACCAGTTCCAGGTACTCCAGCATCGACATGTCCCGCATCGCGCGGTCGGGCGCGAAGGCGGTGTTGATGTAGTCGCCTACCCTTGCGCGCACCGGCAGGTGGCTGTACTGCGCGCGCAGCGACTCCGGCGTCAGGGCGCACAACGGCCAGCGGCTGGCCGCGCCGGCCATCAGGAACGGCAGCCCGTCCGCCGCCCGTTTGCGAAAGGCGGCGGCATCGAGCGCCCGGATGCGCGGTATCTCCGCGATAGCCGGCAGTTCGCGCGACGCACGCTTGATCGCCTCGCGCATCTCGGGGATCGAGGTGACGCCGCGAACTTGCGCGTCCTTGCGCTCACGCGCCAGCTTCTGCGCTGCGGGGTCGGCGGCCCAGGCGGACTCCGATTCCTGCCTGGTTGGCGGCAGACGCAATGCGCGCGGTGCTTCCGCCGGCTTCTTCTCTTTCGACATATCACGAACTTAAATTTTTTGCAGGGCGATAGTATAACTGGTCGCTCTCAAAACAGTTCGTCAAGCTGTTCGAAGAAAAGGCGTTTGGCCGGCGCGTCTTGCCGGTCCAGTTCCTTCAGAAAGGATGCCGCCGCGCGCTCGGACACGTCTTCAAGCAGGTTGCGGTGAACGAAGGCGATGTCGAGCCAGCGGTCAGCCTTCCCTCCACGCCCCCAGTCGATGAAATGCAACCGTTCGCCGGCGTCGACAAACACATTGCTGTCGCCCAGATCGCCGTGCGAGAACACCGGGTCCTCGGCAGGCGCCGTCGCGCGCAGGTGATGCAGCAGGTCCTGCGGCGTGCTCAAACCCGGCCATTGTTCCAGGTCGCAGTCTTCGTCGATCAGGCCTTCGCGCATCAGGTATTGCAGTTCCCGCAGCCGCATCGCCGCGCCGGCATCGAACGGACAATCGGCAGCAGGCACCGACTGCACTTGACGCAGCGCCTCGCGGAACAAGCCCGTCACCGGTTTGCCGGCGGCGACCAGCGACGACAGCGGCACTCCCGGCACGGCGCGCGTGATCATGCACTCACCATCGCCGTTTTGCGCGGCGAGGACGACCTCCGGAACGCTTAACCGCCCCGAAAGCCAGTCCAGCACACTCGCCTCGCGCATGACGCTATAGGTGGTGTCGGCATAGATCGAGGGCGAGGTCTTGAGAAAAAAGACATCGCTGCCGCGCTGGAAGCGATGGACTTGGCATGGCGATTCGCCGACTTCGTCCCGCTGCAGCGGGGCGTCGCCGATAAAGCTTTTCGCTGCGGGAGGCAGCTTTAAAAACGATGGTACGTTCACTGATTCCTCTTCAAATTTGTCGATAAAACTGAAGGCCATTACCGTCCAGGTCACGCACATGGAACTCCCTGGTTCCCCACGGCGTGTCGCCCGGCCGGCACCAGGGGCCGGAGCCCGACGCCGGAATGGCGCCGCTTCGCAGGAATTCGGCATGTGCCCGCTCCACATCGCTCACATAAAAACGGTAGACCGGGCGGTCCAGCACATGGTCCCAATGCGACGGATCCTGCCACTGCAGCTGGAGCTCCAGGCCATCGCGCGCCACCGCCGCATATCTGGGGCCGTCCGCCTGGTCCCTGAAGACCTCGACGAAACCCAGCTTTTCATAGAACGCCAGCGATGCGGCGACATCACGCGACATCAACACCGGTATCACCGCCTCGATGAGTTTTTCCATTCCATCCTCCGTTTTGCGCTTCGCCGCGCAGATGACAAAAACACCATGACGCCACATAATCATTGTAACA
>Ga0308157_10007056_pt1 | contig 13206 bp, 13 predicted proteins | sample PhyBR1_FD_201035 | JGI IMG/M metagenome (GOLD analysis project Ga0308157, IMG submission 201035) | Phyllosphere microbial communities from UC Gill Tract Community Farm, Albany, California, United States - DLSLB.R1 | ecosystem: Host-associated > Plants > Phyllosphere > Unclassified | place: USA...
GGCGGATGAGCGGGATTTTTCGCATCGTGGGCACGCCGTCGGAAGAACGCGGAGCACTGGTGGAAGAGCTTCGCGAGTTGGGCTTTGCATGGGCGGATTATGAAGACGAACGCTACTGGATCGATCAAGTTGCCGTGATGGACGAATCCGTGCACGCCGAGCTGGAAGAAGCATCGCGCAGGTTGTGGAACGTGTTCGACAAAGCGGTCCGCTACGTGCATCGCCGCCGCGACCTGTACGAGCTGATCGGCATTCCGCCGATTTTGTGGAACATGCTGGATCAGGCTCCGGTCGCGGAAGAGCCGAAGATCAGCCGATACGCGCGGTTCGACTTTGCCATTTCTCAAAATCCGGAAGCGCCGGAAGAGGTCAGTATCAAACTGCTGGAACTGAACGCCGATACGCCGACCGGTTACGTCGAATCGTCGATCGCGACGCCGTGGATGTGCGAACGCCTCGGCGTCCGCAGCATGAACGGCGGAATGGCCAAGCAGGTCGAAGCGGCTTGGGCGTACGAGCAGCCGGAGACCGCGGCCTGTATCGCTTACGGCGAACACGCCGAAGACTCCGGCACGATCGAGGCCTTGGTCAAGCACAGCGGCCGCGACATGCGCTTGGTGGACTGTCTGGAACTGACCATCGACGACGGTCTGGTCAAAGACGGCGAGGGACAGCCGGTTCGCCGCATGTTCGCCTTGTATCCGAAAGAATGGATGTCGGTCGACGACGGCGGCGAAGCGCTGGCTTACGCGGTCGAAAGCGGCCAGCTCAGGCTGTTCAACCATCCGCACGCCATTTTACTGCAATCCAAAGGCATGATGGCCGTCGTCTGGGGATTGCACGAGCTGGGCATGCTGTATAACGACGAGGAACGCGACGCCATCTCCCGTTACATGCTGCCTACATACAACAAGCCTTTGTTCTCCGGCGACTACGTCTCCAAGTCCATGTTCGGCCGCGAAGGCGGTTCCGTGCGCATGTACGGGCAGGCCGGCGAGTTGGAGCTGCAAGACGAAGAAGGCTACGACACGAGCGGTCTGTTTCCGGTCGTGTATCAAAAAAGAGCGGATTTGCCGCGCGTGAACACGGCCGAAGGCGAACTGCATTTGTTGGCCGGGATGTTCGTGATCGACGGTGTTCCGTGCGGCATGCTGGGCCGTGCCGGAGGACTTATCACCGGCAATGCCAGCCATTTTATCGCGTTGGGAGTGGAATAGATGCTGCGAAATAACGAAAAGGCCGCGGATCCGGCAGGCCGCGAAGCGGCTTTCGGATCGGTCTCCGGACAAGGGCGAACGCATCGGTTGCGGCCGCTGATCTGGCTGCCGGCGCTTGTGCTGCTGCTCGTGCTCGGCGCTTGTTCGAACAGCTCCGTGACGAGCACGAACGCGGACGACGGGCCGGGCGTGAACACGGTGCCGTGGGATTACCGGATTCAGGAGGGTTCGGTCGGCGATCTGATCGGAAGCGACATGACCGTGCTGCCGGACAACGAGCTGCTGGCGAACGACAACAATTACGCGACGGGTCAGCAGATCTGGACGCTGCAATCCATGAGCGCCACGCTGACGACCGACGATCAGGGACGCAACGACGTGCAGCTGTCCGGTTGGACGACGCTCAAGTCGTATCCGGACGAAGCTTCGGCGAAGACCGATCTGGAAAACCTCAAAATATCCGTCACGACGGACGTCGACGTGATCGGCGTCTACAAAACGGCGTTGAACGGCGAAACGCGCAACTTCGCCGTGTTGGAACTGCCTTCGGGCAACCGCATGAAACAGCCGATCGACGAAGCGCGTTACGGCAAATTGAAAGAGGCCAAAGAGGTAGCTGTCGTGCTGGAGGAAGTACATGACTTTGCCGATTACGATCTGGCATATGCGAAATTTCGGGGGTGGGCCAATTGATGGCGGAATTTGGATTTGATTGGATGGCGTTTTACAATATCGGGGTCAGCTTGGTGGCGATCATCGTGCTGCAAATCGTAGGCATGCTGATCTTTTTCCTGAAGACTCCGTTCAACGACATGGACGAATTGAAAAAAGGCAACGTCGCCGTAGGTCTTGCGCTCGGCGGCAAGTTTATCGCGACCGGCATCATCCTCGGCATTTCCGCCTACACGAACACGTCGATCTGGTTTATGGCGATCTGGTTCCTGATCGGGCAGGTTTGCCTGGTGATCGTGTACTGGGTGTTCGGACTCGTAACGCCGAAGTTCAAGGTGGCCGAAGAGTTGGAAAAAGGGAATGTGGCTGTCGGGCTGCTGCTGTGCGCGGTATTTATCGGAACTGCGATTTCGATCAGCAGTTTGATCATTTGAGTAAAAAGGATTGTTTCGTAGCCGTAATGGCTTCGGAGCAATTTTTTTTTATGACGTGACTTTTGGAAATGTGACATGTTTTTTTATTCAAATCCATTTTTGTACCATTCGGATTAAAATTTGGTTTTTTGTGCATCCAAGATGTTACTATGCGATCGTAGTTAATTTAATTCGAGAGGCGGTAATGCGAAATGGCATGTCCAGGCGGAACAAGTCCTGCAGGAGTGGCGTACGGAAGTGATTTCTGTACACCAAACGGTTTTTGTACATGGGTACCATGGGACAACAAATCTTCCCGTGTTCAACATGTATATGATGTTTGCAGAGACAGTTCGGGAAACACATCGCAGTACTATAGTCACACTTCGGACTTGGGATGTTGCTAAACATTCTCAAACGGCAAGGGACGGAATTTTCCGTCCTTTTCTTGTTTAGGGCGTGTACGCAAATCCAACGACATGCATCTTTTGCTGCCTTTTCGCCCTGTGCGGATACCCGCTTGAAGCGTCTAGTCATCTACATAATGGCTGCGTACCTCGGCACGCCTTCGGAAAAGTTTCTTGCCAAGAATGAAAATCCAGCAAAATCTGCTTTCGTCGGAGTTTGCGTACCCCCCCTGGCAAGAAATGAAAAGTCTTAATTAAAAAAGGAGGAAAAGCGGGCATGGAACATCGGAAATTTTTGAAATACGCTCATCGCACATCCCTGAATATTGGCGCGTACATGAATCGTGATTTTACGATTATCAAAGCAGTGACTGAAATGTCGCCTTTGTCCCGTGTTATTTTTGTGAGCAGCTCTACATGCTCGTCGTGCCAAATAAGTACGATCGAAGAATTTGTGAAAGACGAAAGCGATCGGTTTGAATTCACAGTCGTTACGGATAATCTTGAATCAGAATATCTGCAAAATCAACCAAGTGTTAAGTTTCTTAAAAAAAATGTTTTCAAATTTATTGATGATATAGGTATACCAGGCGTTCCTTTTGCAATCGGGATTAACAAAGCAGGGCAAATTATAAGCGCAGGCCCTGCATCTTCGATGTCGGATATTTATGAAGTATTGTCTCCGTTTTTTGAGGTGGATGAAGAATGAAAGGACGTTCTGAAATTTTAAAAGTGTTGAGCCTAGTCAGCAAACATAGCAAGAAAATTATAGTTATTAATATATTGATGGTTGCGTTTCTTTCGTTGCAAGCTAATTTAAACGTTTATTTATCAGGTAAACTTTTAGACTTTTTAAATGGATCCATGTTTAGCCAAGCCGTACTTACCATCATCATTATTACAAGCTGTAATTTTTTGATGCAATTTTTTAGCGAAGCGAAATCTTTGATAGACGAAGAAGCAATGAATGAAATGATGATTAATCAAGAAAAGAAAATTTTGAACAAGATGCAGAGCTTCAACCTGTTGGATCAAGAAAAATCAGAGTTTAAAAATTCTATCAATATGGCAACAATGGGGATGAGTAAAGTTTTCCCGTTGTTTTCTAACTCTTTTGGAACCATACAAAATGCGATAACAGCGATGATTGTACTCTGCTATTTGGGAAGCTCTTCTTTATGGTTGATTCTTTTCGTAATCGTTATCACATGCAGCAAGACTTTTTTGATGTTCTATTTTACAAAAAAAAGAATTACAGTTAATCGAATCATACAAAACAAATTAAGAATACCTCAGTATTTTTATAATTTATTAATTGATACGCAAACGCAAAAAGAATTAAAAGTATACAATTCCTCGGATGCGCTTATAAAAAAATGGAAAGAAAGTTCTGACGAAATTCAAGGGATCAGAAACCATTTGAAAAAGTATAGTATGAAATTCAATTTATTCAACTTCTCTCTTTCTAATCTAGGATTAGCGTTAATCATCATTCTCATTATCCAGTATATGTCTATGGGCCGATTAACGATCGGAGAATATTTCTCTTTAACCCTGGCTCTTAATTTAGCTGATAATAGTGTTTCGATGCTTTTAAGAAACATTTTTACGATTAAAGAAGACAAAAATTACGTGAAAAGTTATTTCGAATTCATAGAGAGTCGAAATTGCCCAAAAGAACTTCTCCCGAATGAAGAACAGGTCGATTTTGTTTTTGAAAATCGATTGACGGTTAGCGCTTTGAATTTTCGTTACCCCAACTCGGCGCATAGTGCGCTTAAAAACATAAATTTATGTATCAATAAAGGAGAAAAGATTGTTATTTTTGGCGAAAACGGATCCGGGAAATCAACCTTTTTAAAATTGTTATTGAAGCTCTATGATTCTCCCGAAAGAACAATTGCTTTCGATCAAAATCCTTTAGAGAACATCAATACCGAATCGTTTTATCGCTCAATAGTTGTGGTTTTTCAAGATTTTGTAAAATATATGGTAACTATTCGTGAAAACTTACTTATTCAAGATTCGAATACTTCACGCCTGTCCGAAGAGGAAATTGTCGCGCTATTAAAACGGAACGGCTTTCCCGATTTGAATCGGTTCAAAAATCGCTTGGATACTCATCTTGGATATTTAACGGATGAATCTGTTTTTTTGTCCGGAGGAGAGTGGCAGAAGCTTGCTCTTTCCAGAGCTTTTGTTCGGGATGCGGAACTGCTTGTTTTTGACGAACCGACTTCCGCATTAGATCCTAAAAGCGTAATTGATTTTTTCTCTTCCGTTTTGATGCTAAAAGAGAAGACGGTAATTGTGGTAACTCATGACGTGAAGATCGCGGAGTTGGCCGACAAAATCGTTGTATTCAAAAATGGCGAGGTTGCGGAAATCGGAAGCGCCGAAGAACTTTGCAGACAAGAAAACAGCGAGTACAAAAACATTATCAATAAAAGAAATAACGTCTTTATCGACGAAAAGGAGATCGCTTATGGATAAAGTCAGGATCGGGGAGAAAAAATACGTCAATTGGAACGGAGACGCTATTTATTTCGGGAGTTTCGATTCAGCTTTTTGTTTGCTTTTTTTATCGCTGTATTGTTTACGGTGCGTCGACCTTCTGCCGCACGTAAAAAGCATTGCCGACGAGCACCTCGAAGGCATGCCCATGATGGTTATGCTGGATGGAGACGAAGATACCAATAAGCAGATCGTAGAATATTTCAATTGGGAAGTTCCGGTCGTTCAGATAGATTCGCATCATATGGGCGACGAGTTCGCGGTTTACGAAACGCCTACAATGCAAATTTACGATGCAAATCAAGTTCGAATTTTTTCAGGCGTGACGGATGAAGCGGAAGATGTCATTGCGTGCATCAAAAAAAGTAAGAAGGAGATGAAGCAGCCATGATTACTTCTTTGATCGTATGCGAAGCTATCCGCTTCGACCCGGAAAAGCGTTCCCATTATTTAGGGAAGGTGCTGAACGAGCAAGAAGTCGTCACTTTTCCGGCAATTTTAGAGCTGCATGCGCTTGCCAAAATTTTCGATTTCAAAGAAGAAGGCCCTCACGAAATCGAGTTGCAATTCATGGACGATCAACAAAGGATCAAAGGCTCTATAGAAAAAAGAACCGTTCATAACCAAAGGTCAGCCGAAAAGATATCCGGTGTAGATATTAATTTTGTAGTTAAAGCCTTAGTCGTCAAACAATCTAACTATCGGCTGCGTTTATATATTGATGGCCAACACGGCTGCGATTATCCGATTCACGTACGTAAAGCGGATTCAAAAGAGGAGTGATTCGCGATTCATTTCTATCTCGGAATTGTCAAGAAGTCGATTCAGAAAAACAAGATGCTTGCCGGAATTCTTACTTTGACTTTAGCCATCTCGTTAACATTGGTGACTTTGATTTTTTCTTTTTTGAATACGGGTTATCAAAATATTTCCGCAACCTTGCAGCAATCGCAAGAAAGAATCCTTGTAGATTTGAATGATCCGGTTCCTATCAAAGCGCTGGATGACTTGGAGAAAAAGTGGACTTTAAATCCTTCGTTACGCTGGACTTATTTGGTATTTAGCGAAGATTACGTAGAGACGGATCAATCTTCGGGATCTTATTCCGTTTTTGGCGTAAACAAGGATATTGAACTGGCAAGACCGTTTCCCTTTGATCAAACAAACGCGAATTATGCGGTGCTTTCTCAGAGTGCGGCAGAAGAGCTTTTTGAAGGCATGCAGGAAAAGGATATCATCGGACAAAAGATTCGAATCGCGAAACGGGTTTTTGTCGTGACTGCCGTCGATCAATCCAGTCTGGTCGAGAATGTATACATTCCGATCGAAAACTTTTTAGAGCTCTACGGCAGTAAAAACAATATTTCGATCGGAAACTTTATTTTTGCCGAAAACGGCTTTTCGGCTGCTCAGTCAGAAGTTCTTTCTACTTTGGATGCCTATCGACCTGTCGTTTCGAAGCAGTCTTCCGCAGAAGCGGATCTTGCTCAATTTTATGCGTTATTGGTTGCGGCAATGATTATAACGGTCGGTCTCATGATTTATGTCGTGTTGAATTTCATCTATATATTCTCGTTCAAAATAAATAAAGACAAGACCAAATGGGATATCTTAATCAATTTGGGCGCTACCAAAAAAGTTCTCAAAAAAACAATTTACATCGAATCCGGAATCATGATTTTGGCGGCTTCGATCATTTCGGTCGTGTCTATCTTTTTGATTTCGAGTTACGTGAATATCGAAGGGTTCCGATTCGAAATGAATTTGTACGTATTCTTTATTTTGATGATTGCGATAGCGGGAGTAATCATAATCACGGTCGAGAAAACGTTGAAAAAAATATGGAAAAGTTTTTTCAAAGGAGTTGAAGCCTAACGATGAGATATTTATTCGCTACAGCTTGTCGCGCGGCAAAAAGAAGTTTGAAAACGACTCTGCTGATCAATCTCCAATTCGTTTTCGTATTTTTATTTTTAACGGTATTAATGGGTATGGTAAGCCAGCAAAATAACAATTTGAAGCAAATCGATCAAGTCATCGGAGAAAATGCTTGGTTGGTTCAACCTACTTTGAACGACAAAAATAAAGTTCCGAGTTGGAACCGGCAGCAAGTGGAGTGGCTTGAGCAAAAATTCCCGCAAAAAGTGGGATTGCTGCAAGCGGATTTCTCGGAAATGGATCATGGAAAAATGACGTATGCGGCAAATTCGTTATTGTGGGATCGTATCAGCAATCATCACGATTCGAGCGAATTGCGTGCGTCGGATGTCGATCCTGACATTATGGAGATCATTAATCCTCCAGGTTGGAGAAACGCGATCGAAGTTTTCTTTTTGAAAAGAGATTCTTTAACGTATCCGACTCAGTTGTCGTTGTACATATTCGACGTAAACGATAAAGAGATCAATTTAAGCGAGCTTTCGGCAGAGCTTTCCGAGATGGCAGACGGCCAACCGTTCCAAATCACTCGCTTGATCGGGGCACAGAGACAAAGCATCGTTATCGAATCCGTTTATACGAAAGTGATTCTTGTATTCGTGATATTATCTTCCATTCTGATTTTGACTTCGATAATGTCTTTTATCATGGTTCGTTTTTTGAGCCAATCGCGCAAATTGGCTATTTTTCACTTATACGGCGCGACTCGTCGGGATCTCGCGATTTTTGTTTTGTTTTCTAATTTGATGCTCATAGGCCCGGCTTTTGCGGCAAGTACGGTCATTTTAATTCTGTGTTCGTCGTTCCTGCCCGTAGCGGTGGCTTCTTCGCTGCTTGGCAGCTTTATTCTTTTTGTGTTTATCGCGTTTATCCTCACTCTGCCTGTCGTTCATACCAATCGGTCAACATTGAAAATAAATACAATATGAGGTGTCGGTTATGCATCCGGTTATCGAAATCCAAAACGTAAGCAAAAGTTTTGTCGATCGAAATATAGATTCTCCCGTATTCGAACATCTGAATTTAACGTTAAATCAACGCGATTTCGTCTCTTTGTACGGAAGGTCAGGCTCCGGTAAAAGCACGTTGCTGCATATTGCCGGTCTGGTCGAGCATCCGAGCGAAGGAATCGTCAAACTGAACGGGCGGCAAGTCAGTGAGCTCGAAGAGAACGAGTATGCACAGATTCGCAATCAACATATCGGATTCATCTATCAAGATTTCAAACTTATCGACGATATGACGATTTTGGAAAATATCGAAATTCCCTTGGCATTGTCCAAAAAGAAAATAACCAAATCCGAACGTCGGCAGCGCTGCCTTCAAATGATAAAAGAAGTTGAACTTCAAGGAAAAGAGAATGCTTACCCTTCCCAATTATCGGGAGGGCAAAAACAGAGAACCGCGATAGCGCGAGCTTTGATTAACAATCCCTCGCTGCTTTTAGCCGATGAACCGACCGGGAATTTGGACTTTCAATCTGCCGAAAATATTATGAAGCTATTAAACAGGATGTACGAGAAGGGCAGCATGACGATTATGATCGCTACCCACGATGATTATGTTCAGCAATATACGAACAAAATGATCCGGATGGAAAATCTTCTTAAGGAGGATGATCGTTTTGAAAAACCTGTACTTTGATTACTGTTCGTCCACGCCTTTGCTTGAATCGGTTCAAACAGTCATGCTCGACGCGTATCAAAAAGTATACGGAAATCCCTCTTCTACACATCGTCTTGGTAAAGAAGCCGGAGACTTAGTTGAAAAAAGCAGAGAAAAAGCGGCATCTATTTTAGGAGTCGAATGCAATGAAGTCATTTTCACTTCCGGGGCTACTGAAAGCAATAATCTTGCTTTATTCGGCACTGTCAAAGCAGCGAGAAAAAAGTCCGGCAACCCCGTGCACGTTATTACATCTTCTATCGAACATTCATCCGTATTTGAAAGCACGATTCAATTGAGGTCCGAACAGGTAGAAGTGACATACTTACCTGTCGATCGATTCGGAGTCGTTCAAATAAAAGATTTTCAAAACGCAATCAGAAAAAATACGGTACTGGTCAGCTTGATTCACGTTAATAACGAAACGGGAACGGTGCAACCTGTCGATGAGATCGGTGCTATACTCAAAACGGAAGCACCGCAAGCTTATTTTCATGTAGATGGAGTTCAAGCTTTTGGCAAAGTAGAAGTGGATCTTTCCCATATCGATATGTATACTTTGTCGGGTCATAAAATAGGAGCACCGAAAGGCATCGGTATTTTGGTCGTCAAAAATCATGTGGATTTAGCTCCTATTCAGTATGGCGGGAAACAGGAAGGCAGACTAAGACCCGGCACGATCAACGTCCCCGGTGTAGCTGCTTTGGCGGAAGCGATGATGATTACGGACTCCGAAAGGGCAGCCAATATCAAGAGATTAAAGAGCTTACAAATTCAGCTTAGAAATCGTCTTGAGGACAACGAAGGAATTATTATTAATAGTTCATCCGGTCATTCGGGCGCTCCTCATATCTTTAACTTTTCTTATCCAAAATCTACGTCAGCATTAATGCTGAATTTTTTAGAGAAAAAAGGCTTACACCTTTCTTCGCAATCCGCGTGTTCCTCGAAAGGCAACAAAGTAAGTAGAGTAATCATGGAAATGAGCCATGACGAAAAAATTTCTTCCAGCAGTATCCGGATAGGCTTAAGTCGGGATCACTGCAAAGAAGACGTCGAATACCTTCTCGAGTGTATTTTAGAAATGAAAAGAAGCATAAATGAGAAGAAATTTTTCTACGCTTTCTGAACGATTAGACAAAAGATAAGCGCCCTCGCTTTAGGCATAACGGAGGGCGTTTTACTTGTTTTTAAAAGAGTTTTGATCGAAGCCTAACGTGTTTCTAAGTAAGTATGATACAAAGCTTGTTTGATCGTATTTATTTTTGATCTTGCTATAGGGATTTTTTCTCCATTGTTCATCGAAATATAACCTGAATGCATTTTAAGGGCATGGTCTATATTGACAATAAAAGAACGATGGGTAAGATAAAAAGGGTGCTTGAGTTTCTTTAAACAATCGGATAAAGTTCCTTTAAATGACATAGAACCGGAAGAAGTCAAAAGAGTCAGGTTCGTAGAACAATCCTTGCTTTTGATCGCTTTGATGCAAATGATTTCCGAAGTTTTGACCACGTGATAATCTCCGTCAATTTTCAGGGGGAAAAAGCTTTTTTGCATGGAGAGTATATGTTTGCAGGTCATCAGCATTTTTTGTTGGAAAAACGAGTAATTTATAGGCTTTAGCCAATATTGAAATGCCTGTACGTCAAAACTTTGAAGTATGTATTCCATATGATTCGTATAAAAGATAATTAAGACTTCCTGATCGTATTTTTTTCGGATTTCGGAAGCAATCTTGATTCCGTTGCTTGCGGAGAGCTTTACATTCATCACGATGATATGCAATTTACTTTTGTTGTCGTTCTCATAATAATCGTAAAGTTCTTTTTCGGATCGAAATCTCTTTAATTTAAAGCAATATAAGGAGCCGTTTTCCAATTTGAAAAAGTAGTTTCGCAATTGTTGGAAATCTTGATCTTGTTCTATGTAGCAACCGATATTAAACATGTCGATCTATCCTTTCTTGAATTTTATGTAAGAGACTATTTGGTTGGTTCATTTTGACAAGCCTTCTTAAAAAGAACGTCACGAGGATTGGTTTAGTTTTCTTTTTTTTGAATAATTTAACTTCCGATAAATATTTATAAAAAAAGCGTAAATTATCATCGATAATTTACGCTCTCTCGCTCTCGATTAAATTTTGAAGGTGAAAGTTTTATTGAACTCCGCCGCCGCGAATCACGCGGACGTCGGCGGGGGGGATATCTTCGCCTTCGTAGAGCATGAAGCGGCCGTCCATCCACTCGATGCGAAGCAGTTTCATGTTGTCGGATTGGTATTGCCAGACGGATTGGTCGCCGCCTTGCATGAACGGGGTGCGTCCGGTAGTGGAGACGTGGCCGTTGTACTGCTCTTCGAGATGGTAGACGGTGCCGTCCAGATCCATGGTCGTCGGGACTTCCTGAATGGAATCGAGGCGTCCGTCGATCGGATGGTACAGCGCATATTTGTTTTCTTCGCGTTCTTCGATGACCAGATACGATAAGTTTGCGCCGTCGCGCAAGGTCAGTACCACCGCTTTGCGGCGGGCGTTTTGGGTGCGGCCGGTGACTTCGTACGTTACCATCGAGACTTCGCAGATGTCGCCGGGACCGATGTCGAGAATGCCGCGTTCTTTCAGCGGAGCTTCGGGTTTGGCGAAGATGTTGCGGATACGTTTGAACATGGACATGATTTTGACCTCCAGCCTGGGTTGCAGCCGTTACTCCGGCTGATTTCGCATAGGATGTTCTACGGCGCGCGATGCGGCCGCGTTTCGGAAAACGCTATGGTTTTATCCTAGACGATCCGCAGACGGAATCCAAGCAAAGGCTCGATTCGCAAGGATTCATATCATGAGACGACGTTGTCTTTTTCGGTTTTCCGGGCGTTTTCGGCAGCGCGGCAGTTGAAGCGAACAACGTGATAGGAGGAGCGGGACGTGCATTTTTTTATCCGGCTGTCGACGAGGTTGATGCATTTGCGCAAAACGACGATCGGCGGCATCATATTGGCTTTCGTTCTTTTCAGCGCCACGGTTGCTTACGCGTTGGAGCCTGAGACGTTCGTCAATTGGTTCAATGCTTTTTACTGGGTATTAACCACGATGGCGACGGTAGGTTACGGCGATTATTTCGCGACAACTCCGGCAGGCAAAGCATTTACGATTTTTCTGTACATATTCGGAATCGGGCTGCTCAGTCTGGTGATCGGGAAAGTGATCGACTCGATTGCGGAAGTGCAGCGGCAAAGGGGCGCGGGAATGTTGACGTTCGAAGGAGAGCAGCATATCGTGATCGTGAACTGGGGCAAAAAGGCCCGTTCGGCGATCGAAGAGATTTTGGAAAATGCGCCGAAGACCCAGATCGTGCTGATCGACGAATCAAATCGGCATCCGTTGGAGCATCTGGAGCAGGTGCATTTCGTCAGCGGCGATCCGGCGGCGGATTCCGTTTTGGCCAAAGCGAGCATTTCATCCTGCCGCGCCGCGATCATTTTCGCCGACGAACGGATCGAAGAAGCTTCGTTGATCGACGGCAAATCGCTGCTCGTCGTGTCCAGCATCGAGCGGATCGCGCCGCACGTGCATACGACGGTCGAGATCACGATGGAGAACCATGTGCAAAATTTCCGTCACGCGCAGGTGAACGAATTCATTTTGTCGCACGATGCCATCTCGCGCTTGGCGGTACGCGCGGCGCTGCACGAAGGCAGCTCCGACGTGATCACCCAATTGCTCAATCGCACGAACGGCAGCGACGTCTACGAAGTGGCGGTCGACCGGTCGTGGAAAACGTACGGCGACGCGTTCCAGGCTTTATTGGCGCAAGGCGCAACGTTGATCGCCGATCGCGAAGACCTCGGTATCAACCGCAAGCTGGACATGCCGATTCCGGCGAACGCCAAGCTGTACGTGGTTGCCGATGCGCAGACGCATCGACGGATTGCTTCCGCGCTTGAATCCGGGCCGCGATCAGGTCTATACTGAAAGTGACTTTACAGGGAAAGGGGAAAAGGCATGCCGAAAATGACGACTGTTCGTACACGACGATTCGCTTAAGACGGGAGAAGTCTGTCTTTTTAGCGTAAGTCCGGGCACAGTCGCATTCGGCGCCTTTTTCCATTTCATCGGATGGAGTTCGGTTTCTTCGAATAGAGATTCATGCGAAGAAGACAACGAATCAGGGCGAACCGTTTTGCCTTGTTTTGTTGTCTTTTTGATATGGGAAAAGGTCCCGATGTGCTGCTGCCCTCCACACTACCGGGCCTTAAAGCCCGTCAACGGGAGAGAAAACGATGAATAACGATAATCCGTCTATTTTTCCGCATTGGTCGCAAGGGTACGTTCTTAAGGAGCACGTGACGAATCCGAATATCGAAGTAGGCGATTACAGCTAC
>Ga0308157_10007057_pt1 | contig 13206 bp, 2 predicted proteins | sample PhyBR1_FD_201035 | JGI IMG/M metagenome (GOLD analysis project Ga0308157, IMG submission 201035) | Phyllosphere microbial communities from UC Gill Tract Community Farm, Albany, California, United States - DLSLB.R1 | ecosystem: Host-associated > Plants > Phyllosphere > Unclassified | place: USA...
TCGCTTCGCTAAAGGTGATGGTGACCGTGGAGCTCTCACCCACCGCCAGCGCCGTATCCGCCACCACAATGGTGGCTGTGGGACGCTGGGTGTCGATCGCATAGTTGTTCGAATCTGTCGTCCCCGTGCCGCTGTTGCCCGCTGCATCCACATAGCCGGTGTTGTCCAGCGTAATCACATTGGTGGTATCGGTAATGCTGGTCGTCGGCGTCAGGGTCGCCGTCCAGGTGATGCCGCCATCCGCGCTGGAAACCGCTGACAACGTACCGTTGGCAATGGTCAGATCGGCGTTGGTGAAACCGCTTACCGCTTCGCTGAAGGTGATGGTCACCAGCGAGGTCTCACCGACCGCAAGGCTGGTGTCCGCCACGACAATGGTCGCCGTTGGACGCACGGTATCGATGGCGTAATTGTTCGAATTGGTGATACCACTGCCGGCATTGCCGGCAGCGTCAGTCACCCCGGAATTGTCCAGGGTGATCAGGTTGGTGGCATCGGTGATGTTGCTGGTCGGCGTGAACGTCGCCGTCCAGGTGATGCCGCCGTCGCTGCTGCTGACCGCGCTCAGGGTGCCGTTGGCTACCGCCAGATCGGCGTTGCTGAAACCGCTGACCGCTTCGCTGAAGGTGATGGTCACCAGCGAGGTCTCACCGACTTTCAGCGCGGTATCCGCCACCACAATGGTCCCGATAGGACGCTGGGTGTCGATGGCGTAGTTGTTGGAGTCGGTGGTGCCACTGCCGGCATTGCCCGCTGCGTCAGTCACCCCGGAATTGTCCAGGGCGATCAGGTTGCTGGCGTCGGTGACGTTGCTGGTTGGCGTGAACGTCGCCGTCCACGTGATGCCACCGTCGCTGCTGCTGACCGCGCTCAGGGTGCCGTTGGCTACCGTCAGATCGGCGTTGCTGAAACCGCTGACCGCTTCACTGAAGGTGATGGTCACCAGCGAGGTCTCACCGACTTTCAGCGCGGTATCCGCCACGACAATGGTCGCCGTTGGGCGCAGCGTATCGATGGCAAAGTTGTTGGAGTCGGTGGTGCCGCTGCCGCTGTTGCCCGAGGCGTTGGTCACACCTGCGTTGTTTAGGGTGATGAGGTTGGTGGTATCGGTGATGTTGGCGATCGGCGTGAAGGTCGCCGTCCAGGTGATACCGCCGTCGCTGCTGCTGACGTTGCTCAGCGTGCCGTTGGCGATGGCCAGATCGCTGTTATCGAAACCGCTGACCGCTTCACTGAAGGTGATGGTCACCAGCGAGGTTTCACCGACCGCAAGGCTAGTGTCCGCCACGACAATGGTCGCCGTTGGGCGCAGCGTATCGATGGCAAAGTTGTTGGAGTCGGTGGTGCCGACGCCGCTGTTGCCCGAGGCGTTGGTCACCCCGGCGTTGCTCAGGGTGATCAGGTTGGTGGCGTCGGTGACATTGCTGGCTGGCGTGAACGTCGCCGTCCAGGTGATACCGCCGTCGCTGCTGCTCACATTGCTCAACGTGCCATTGGCAATGGTCAGGTCGCTGTTGTCGAAACCGCTGACCGCTTCGCTGAAGGTGATGGTCACCAGCGAGGTTTCTCCGGCCTTGAGCGAAGTGTCGGCAACCACGATGGTGGCGGTAGGTACCTGAGTCTGCACCTGATAGTTGGCCGAACTGGTGGCGCCGGTGCCGGTGTTGCCGGCCAGGTCGGTGATGCCGGTGTTGTTCAGGACAATCAGGTTGGTGAGATCGGTGACACCGATGTTCGGCGTGAAAGTGGCCGTCCAGGTGATGCCGCCATCGCTCGACGAGACATTGCTCAGGCTGCCGTTGGCGACGCTCAGGTCGGAGTTGTCGAAACCGGTCACCGCTTCGCTGAACGTGATGGTCACCGTGGCGGTTTCACCGGAGCGCAGATCGGTATCGCTGATGACGATGGTCGCGGTCGGGCGCTGACTGTCAATCACGTAGTTGTTCGAATCGGTGCTGCCCATGCCGGCGTTGCCCGCCACATCTGCCACTCCGGTGTTGTCCAGGGTGATGAGGTTGCTGGTGTCGGTAATCCCTGCAGCCGGAGTAAACGTGGCGGTCCAGGTAACGCCGCCATCGCTGCTGCTCACCGCGCTCAGCGTACCGTTGGCGATGGTCAGGTCGGCGTTGGTGAAACCGGTCACCGCTTCGCTGAAGGTAATGGTCACCAGGCTGGTCTGGCCGACGCCGAGCGCGGTGTAGGCAACCACGATGGTGGCGGTCGGACGCACGGTATCGATCGAATAATTGTTCGAATCGGTGGTGCCGCTGCCGGCATTGCCCGACAGGTTTTGAACACCGGAGTTGTCTAGCGTAATCAGGTTGGTGGCATCAGTAATGTTGCTGGTCGGCGTGAAAGTCGCCGTCCAGGTAATGCCGCCGTCGCTGCTGCTGACCGCGCTGAGCGTGCCGTTGGCAATCGTCAGGTCGGCGTTGGTGAAACCAGTCACCGCTTCGCTGAAGGTGATGGTCACCAGCGAGGTTTCGCCGATCCTCAGACTGGGGTCGGACACAATGATGGTCGCGGTCGGCACCACGGTGTCAATGGTGTAGTTGTTGGAGTTGGTCGTGCCGCTGCCGGCGTTGCCGGCCAGGTCGGTGATGCCGGTATTGGCCAGCATGATCAGGTTGGTCGCATCGTTGACGCCCACGTTCGGCGTGAACGTTGCCGTCCAGGTAATGCCACCGTCGCTGCTGCTCAGATTGCTCAGGTTGCCATTGCTGGCGTACAGGTCGGCCAGGGTGAAGCCGGCCACCGCTTCGCTGAAGGTGATGGTCACCAGTGAGGTCTCACCGGCGCTCAGGGTCGGATCGGACAGGACGATGGTCGCGGTCGGACGCAAGGTGTCAATGACAAAATTGTTCGAAGTGGTGGTGCCCGTACCGGCGTTACCTGCCGCATCGACAACCCCACTGTTGTCCAGTGTGATCACGTTGGTGGTATCGCTGATGTTGCCCATCGGGGTAAAGGTCGCTGTCCAGGTCACGCCGCCATCGGCGCTGCTCAGCCCGGTCATCGTGCCATTGGTAATGTTCAAATTCGCACCCGTGAAACCCGGCACAGGCTCGCTGAAGGTGATGGTCACCAGCGAGGTGTCACCGATGCTCAAGCTCGATTTGGACACCACGATGGTCGCCGTGGGGCGCTGCGTATCGATGGCGTAATTGTTCGAATCGGTGATGCCGCTACCGATGTTGCCTGCGGCATCCATCACCCCGCTATTGTCCAGCGTGATCAGGTTGGTGGCGTCACTGGTGTTGGCGGTCGGCGTGAAGGTCGCCGTCCAGGTGATACCGCCGTCGCTGCTGCTGACGTTGCTCAGCGTGCCGTTGGCGATGACCAGATCGCTGTTATCGAAACCGCTGACCGCTTCGTTGAAGGTGATGGTCACCAGCGAGGTCTCACCGACTTTCAGCGCGGTATCCGCCACGACAATGGTCGCCGTTGGGCGCAGCGTATCGATGGCAAAGTTGTTGGAATCGGTGCTGCCGACCCCGCTGTTGCCCGAAGCGTTGGTCACCCCGGCGTTGCTCAGGGTGATCAGGTTGGTGGCGTCGGTGACATTGCTGGCCGGCGTGAAGGTCGCCGTCCAGGTGATACCGCCGTCGCTGCTGCTCACATTGCTCAACGTGCCATTGGCGATGGTCAGGTCGCTGTTGTCGAAACCGCTGACCGCTTCGCTGAAGGTGATGGTCACCAGCGAGGTTTCACCGACCGCAAGGCTAGTGTCCGCCACGACAATGGTCGCCGTTGGGCGCAGCGTATCGATGGCGTAGTTGTTGGAGTCGGTGGTGCCGCTGCCGCTGTTGCCCGCCTGGTCGGTGACACCGGCGTTGTTCAGGGTGATGACGTTGGTGCCGCTGGTGAGGTTGCTGGTCGGGGTGAAGGTGGTGGTCCAGGTGAAGCCACCATCGGCGCTGCTCAGGGTCCCGATGGTGCCGCCGGCCACGGTGAGGTCGCCCGCATCCAGCCCCGTCACCGCTTCGGCGAAGGTGATGGTGACGGTGGCGGTTTCGCCGGCCTTCAGGGCGGTATCGCTCAGCGAGATGCTGCTGGCCGCCGGGCGCACGCCGTCCACCACCAGGGCCTTATTGGCCCCCAGGGAACCGGCGGTGCCGGGGGCTGGCAGGGTCAGGATGGCGTCGCGGCTGGAACCGTCCTTGATGGTGCCGCCGTTGAGGGTCAGGGCCGAGGTGGAGGCGTAGTCGAGGTCGGCGGAACTGTCGCCGGCCTGGACGGTGTAGCTGAAAGTCAGGGTGGTGGTGCCAGAGCCAGAAACGTAGCTGAGCGTCCGGTCGCTGGTGCCGGTCTCCAGTTGCAGGTTGGGCATTCCGGTCACATCGACGGCGTTATCGAAGGTGATGGTGACGGTGATGGTGTCGCCGATCTTGTAGGTGCCGTTGGCGGTGCTGGACGACACGTCGGTCACCCGCGGCGCGATGGGCCCGGTGAGGGTGAAGTCGTTGCCGGTACCCGCAATGTAGCTGGCCGTCAGCGAGGTACTGTTGCCACCGGCCGTCACCACGCCGCCCTCGGACAGGCCGCTGAAGGTCCCGGTCACCGCGTCGGCGGCATCGTTGAGGATGATGCTGTAGCTGTCGCCAGTGCCTGCGGCGTAGGCATGGGTCACCGCCAGGGTAGCGCCACTGACGTCGACCGTGCCGTTGACGATCACCTGGTCGTACTGGGTACCGGCCGAGGTTCCGTTGATGTCCAGCGCCAGCGCGCTGCCACTGCTCATCAGCAGATTGCCGTTGACGGTCAGGGCACCCGCCCCGCCATTGCCCGGAGACAGGGTGCCGCCATTCGCCACCGTCAGCGTATTGGTCGAGCTGCTGGCGAAGATGCTGCCGCTGCCGCCCAGGGTCGCGCCACTGGAGACGACCACGCCGGAGGTGGCGGACAGCGCGCCGTCCACGATCAGGCTGCCACTGACCACGTTGGTGGCACCGCTGTAGGTGTTGGTGCCGGTGAGCGTCAGGGTGCCGGTGCCTGACTTGGCAAGCAGGCTGCCACCGCTGATGACACCGCTGAGGGTCGCGGCTGCATCGGCGACGATGCCGCCCGAACCACCGCTCAGGACGATGTTGTTATCGATGGTGCCGGCACTGGTGATACGCAGGTTGCTGTTCTGGAGCGTGACGGTGCCACTGGTCAGGTTGCCATCGGAAGCAACGGCCAGCGCGCCGCCATTGACCAGGATCGCCGCCGAGCTGCCGCTGTTGGCGCCGGACAGCGTCAGGACGCCACTACCCGCTTTACCAAAGGTGCCCGAGCCGCTGATGGCGCCGGAGAAGGTGGTCGAGCTGTTGTTGGAGCCACTGGTGAAGGTGTTGGCGCCAATGGAAACAGTGCCCGCGCCCGCGAGCGAGCCAACTGCCAGCGACGTGGCAGTTACGGTGAGCGTCGCCCCCGAACTCACCGTCACCGCACTGTCGTTGCCGAGGGCGCCGCCGGAACCGACGGTCAGCCCGCCGGCGGAGATGCTGGAGGCACCGGTGAAGCTGTTGGCGCCGGTGAGCGTCTGGGTACCGCTGCCAACCTTGGTCAGGCCGGACGCGCCCGAGATCAGGCCGGTGTAGGTCGTGCTGGCGTTGTCGCCGCCGACGGTCAACGCGCCATTCAGCACCACGCTGCCCGCGCCGGCCAGGGAGCCGATGGCCTCGGCACTGGATACCGTCAGCGTGGTGCCTGAAGACATGGTCACCGAGCTGGTATCGCCAAGCGCCGAGCCGCCGCTCAGGGTCACCCCCCCCGCGGCGATGTTGAGGGCACCGAAGTGGCCACTGTTGGTACCGGCCAGGGTCAGGGTGCCGGCGCCGTTCTTGGTCAGCGCATTGACGCCGCTGAGGGCGCCACTCAGCGTGGCGTTGGCGTTGGCGGTGGCGCTGATGGTGGAGGCGTAGTCCACCGTGATCGCATTGTCGATGGTGGTCGCGCCGGTGATGGCCAGGGTGCCGCCGTTCAGCGTAATGGTGCCGGCGGCCAGGTGGTCGTCGTTGGCGACCGACAGCGTGCCGGCGGTGATGGTGGTGCCGCCGGTCAGGCCCGCCTCGTTGCCGGCGTTGGACAGTATCAGGGTGCCCGCATCGGTCTTGTTGAGGTTATAGGCTCCGCCGCCCAGCGCGCCGCTCAGGGTCAGCGCGGAACCACTGGCGGCGCTGATGTCGCTGTCGCCGGTGAAGGTGATGTTGCCGCTCAGGGTGGAACTGCCGCTGAGCAGGTGCAACGCGCCGTAGTCCACGGAGCTCACCGTCTTGCCGGTGCCGCTGACCGTAAAGGCTTCGGCCACCGTCAACCCGCCATTGACGCGCACGCTGGTGCCGGCGGCCACGGTCGTGCCGCCCGCCGTGGTGCCCAGGGCATTGGCGTGGTTGAGGATCAGAGTGCCGGCCACCAGGCTGGTGTCACCGGTATAGGTGTTGTTGCCGTCGAGCTGCAGGATTGCCTGACCGTTCTTGACCAGGGTACCGCTGCCGGAGATCACGCCGGACAGGGTGAGCTGGGTCGCCCCGCCGCCACCGCCCACGTTGATGGTGCCACCCGATGCGCCGATGGCGATGGCGTTGTCGATGGTGAAACCAGTGGAGTTGTTGGTAAGGGTACCGCCGTTCAGCGTCAGGGTGCCGGAGGACAGCTGGTCGTCGTTGCTGATCTCCAGGCTACCCCCGGACACGGTGATGCCACCGGACATGTTGGCTTCGTTGCTGGTGCTGCTCAGCGCAAGGGTGCCGCTGGCACCGGCCTTGCTCAGCGAGCCGCTGCCCGCCAGGGTGCTGGCGATGGTGACGGTGCCGGTGGCGTTGGTGAAGTTCAGCGTGGTGCCACCGCCCAGGGTGATGGTGCTGCCGTTGATGCTCAGGCCGCTGGCCGAGTCGGCATTGATGGTCAGGCTCTCGGCGATCGACAGGTTGCCGGCCAGGCTCATGCCGCTGCTGAACGCACTGGTGAAGATCAGCGTCTGGCTGCCGGTACCATCGGCTGCGGCGATGGCCACCGCCTCGCTGAAGCTCACGCCATTGGAACGATCGATGGTGCCGGTGTCGGTGGTGTTGGTGATGTAGATGGTATCGCTGGTGACCGTGGTATTCGCCGTCGCGGTCGAAGAGCCGTCGTTCAGGCTGAAACGGATGGTGGCATCGCCTGCAGGGGTGTCACTGCGGTAGGTGATGTGCCGCACCACGTCGTTGATCAGCGCAGTGGTGGCGCTGGTGCCGCTGCTGGTGAAGGTGATGGTCAGCACGCCGCCGGTACTGGTGAAGGTGGCGAAGGTCTGCCCACCCGACTGCAGGGTGCTGCCGCTGATGGTGAAGTTCGCACCTACAGTGTTGAATCCGAAGACATCCGACGACAGTGCGCCGCCCACGGCCTGCACCGACAGGATGGCGCCCGCCCAGTCGCCGTTGCCGCCATTGAGCGCACCGAACTCGGTGTCGTTGAAGGTGGCGTTTGCGCTGCTATCGAGCGTAACCGTATTGCCGACCCCGGCCCAGGCGACGCTGTCGCCGTTGAGGTTGCCGATGCCGGGTGCGGAGTTGATCGCGATGTCCTTGTTGGCGCCCAGCGAGCCGGCTGATCCGGGCGCAGCCAGGGTCAGGGTGGCGTCGTTGCCGGCGGCGTCGCGGATAGTGCCGCCATTGAGCGCCAGGGCGCTGGTGCTGATGTAGTCCAGGTCAGCGGCGGTATCGCCGGCCTGCACGGTGTAGTTAAAGGTCAGGGTGCTGGTGCCGGAGCCACTGGCGTAGTTGACCGTACGATCGGTACTGCCGGTTTCCAGGGTCAGCTGTGGCGTACCGGCTACCGTGACGCTCTCGCCGAAGTTCACCTGCACCGAGATCACATCCCCGGCCTTGTAGGTGCCATTGGCGGCGCTGGAGGTCACCGAGGCGACGGTCGGCGCTGCAGTGTCGATGGAGTAGTTGACGGAGTCGGCAGTGCCGACACCCGCAAGGCCACCGCTGACGGCATTGACACCAGCGAGGTTGACGGTGATCACGTTGGTGCTGTCGGTGACGCTGGAGTTGGGCGTAAACAGACCGGTCCAGGTGAGACCACCATCGCTGGAGGCCAATCCGGCGATAGTGCCGTTGGGTACGGTGAGGTCGGCGGTGGTGAAGCCGGTCACCGCCATGTTGAAGGTAAAGGTGACGGTAGAGGTTTCGCCGATTTTCAGCGCTGCGCGGGACATCGCAATGGTTGCGGAGGGAAGGGGCGCAACAGCATCTGCGATCTGGATATTGTTAATGGAATGATTGGAGGCCGATTGATCACCGAGATAGCCGCCTGCGGAAATGTACAAGCGCACTTCAGCAACATAGTCGAACGCACTACCCAGGCTGACGGTCGTAACGTCTGATGTCTGTCGGACCTTGTCATATATAACCGTGAACTCGTGGGACGCTACCTCGGCACCATTCAAATAGCCTTTTACGGTATAGGTGGCGTTTTCAGTCTCGCCCCAGTTGTAATAGGTGAACCCATTGATTTGGAAAGGGCTGCCGTCGCTGGACTTGATCGCCATGCCTTTGGAGCCCGCGTTCAGCTCATTGGTCAGGGCCGTGTACCCAACCTGCGGACTGTACAGGTAGCTATTGTCAAACCATTTGATTTCACTGCCGGGCTGCGTGTCCCTGGTCCCGTTCGTGTCCTGAATATTGAAAATCTCCAGGGTAATTCCCGGCAAGTCGCTGGAGCCACCTTGGCCGTCCCGAGCGACGCCGCCGCTCACATTCGAGTTACTGGTAAAAGTCAGAGTGCCATTAGCCAACAGCCCTGCATAGTCGGTGGGCAGGGTTTTCCAGACAATGCTCTGCTCAATGCTCCCCGTGCTGGTTTCCAACACCCAGTCGCCACCTCGCGCAGCGCTGCCGGTTTCATTGCTGGAGGCTGCGATGTCCGCACCAGTCTTTCCTGCCATGTTCAGGATAAAGTCCTGGCCGACGCTGCTCGACCCCACATTGCAGCCATAAAGAAAAATGTCGCCATCGGTACTCAAGGCGTTACCAATACGAGCCAGAATCTCACTGCGTGAATCGAGCGCGCTGCTGTCGAGCCAGTCACGGCCCAATTGGATCTTGCCTGCCTCGCCGTGGCTGATCAGGTGGACGGCATCAATGTCGCGGCGGCCGTTCAGATAGTCGGCAATCTGTTGCAAACCATCCTTGCTACTGTCGAGCACCACCACTTCGGTGCCCGGTTTCAGGCCGCTTATCAACTGCTGATAGTCTTGAACCCGATTGTCCACAAACACCACTTCCTGGCGTTGTGGCGCCCCTGGGGAACCCTCGACAGCTCTCTGTGCTTCTGCGGTCAGTGCATGCCGCAGTGCGCTGGCCGTATCCACCGCGTGCTCCGCCCCCCCCGGCACCGCAGCGTCCGTGGCCGCATGAGCCACATCCACCGCAGCAGCGCCGTCAAACATAAAGCGCTGCTCCAGCGCCAGCGGGCGCAGGGCAGAGGTCGGCTGCAGGCGCTGAGGGACATCGGTCTTCACTGCCTGCGCCGTCATGGCCTGTGTCAGACGGTTCCAGAATGGGCGAGATTTGCGGGTCATCAAAGTGTCCTTCCGGGATGAAGGTGGCATGGCGCTTGCCTGCCTTGCAGGTTCAGACCGCCAGCTTGCCTTCTTCTTGGGAGCATTCGGCCTCTGGCCATCTGACTATAAAAAATGAGCATATTGCGCCCTACATGTCTAGACTTCAGCATGAAAGTTATCTGAAACCCTTTAATAGCATGCGCAATATGCTCTTGTATTTGAATGTCTAGGGCTTGCCGGTTTGCGGTGGTGCCAGCAGCACCTGCCCGCTCATCCCGGCGATCAGTTCGCTAAACTTTCCGTGAATGGCCGCATTGACTTTCACGGACTGGCTCACCGGGTCCACGCGCGCGGCCAGGCGCTGCACCTTGGCGGGATAGGTTTTGCCGGTCTCGTCGATGCGCACCTGGAATTCCGAGCCTGCATGCAGCCAGCTGAGCCAGCGCGAGGGCACCAGAAACTCCAGCTCCAGCGTGGAGTCGTCCAGAATGTCCAGCAGCGCCTGGCCCGGCTGTGCATATTGCTGCTCGCGGATTTTCTGCTCGGCCACCCGCCCAGCATAGGGCGCGGTGATCTGGCATTTGCTCAGCAGGCTGCGGTTGGCGGCGACCTCGGCTCTCGCCTTGTTCCATTCGGCCTGCGAGACATCCAGCTCCACCTTGCCAACGGAGTTCAACTCGGCCAGGCGCTGGTTGGCCTTCCAGGTCTTCTCGGTGGCATCCACGCCCGCCTGGGCCTTGTTCAGCTGGGCTTGCGGCAGGCTGCAGTCAAACTGCACCAGCAGTTGGCCCTGGCGAAAGCCCCCGCCCTCCACCACCGGCAGGCGCTGCACCTTGGCGCCGATTTCGGCCGCCAAGGTGGTGTAGCGGCGCGGTGCGAGCTGGGCGCGGATCTCGCGCTGATCCAGCACGCTGGGCAAGGGGGCCTGAGTCCTGGGAAGACCGTGGGCTGCCGGGCTGGTCTGGGCCTGAGCGCCCAGAGGCAGGCCCATAGACAATCCCAGCACCAGACCCAACATCAAAGGAGACACGCAAGACTTCATTGGAATTGGCCCGCGTCCCAGCTTTGCAGCGATTTGCCCACGGCCTGCGTGAGTTCAGGCAAGGGCATGCTGTCCGAGCCTTCGATCACGGGCTCCATGCCCAGGGTGGCTTGCAGGCGGGAGCTGGCGGCCTGCATATTGGATTGAGCTTGGTAGCGGCGCAGCACGGAAAGAATGGTGGCGGTCTGCTGGGAGACGCGCTCAAGCGCATTGAGCTTGTCGGCCTGCACCTGATTGTTTACATGCTCGGACAGGCGCTGGTCCACTGAGGCAATGGTCTGTGCTCTTTCGTACTGGCGCACGGCGTTCGCAAATTGCAGGCGGGCCACATGCAGCTGAGTCAATACCGCCATCTGGGTAGCCAGGCGACGCTGATCGGCCAGCTGGACACCTGCGTCAGCCAGTTGACGCTGTGCAGGCAGTGACAGCAGCCCCAGCAGATTGAAGGAGATCTGCAGGCCGGCATCCTGCCAACGATCGTTGATCAGATAGCTGTCGCTGCTTTTGTTGACCCCGTAGTTGAAGGAAAGGCCGGGGAACATGCGCAGCATGACGCGCTTGGTCTCTTCATTGGCGATACGGGCGTTGTACAGGCTCTCGCGCAGATCCGGGTTCAGCATCAGGGCCCGGTCTTCCAGCTTGTCCACGGGCTGCTCCAGCCAGCGCTGGGCATTCGAGGCTGCAGGCTCGATCACACGCAGCGGCTGGTTCAGCTCGGCAGGAGACACTCCCATCAGCGAAGCCAGTTCGATGCGCGAGGAGGACAGCTCCTGCTGAATGGCCTCCAGCAGGCGGATGTTCTCGAGCAACTGGCGCTGATAGCGCAGCGGCTCCATAGGAGAGCGCAGTTTTTCCGCTTCGACCTTGCGCGAGTCCTCCAGGGCCTTGTCTGCATCCTGGCCTGCGGTCTGCAAAGAAGACTCCAGCGCCTGGGCCGCAGCCACACGCCAGTAAGCGATGCGCACATCCTGGATCAGCGTGTGTATGGCCTTGCGGCTACGCTCAGCCGCAATTAGGGCGCGATCCGCATGCTGACGAGCGGCGTAATAGCTTTGACCGAAGTCCAGCAGGCTCCACGAGAAGCTCAGCGATGTCAGTGTCGATTCACGATCCGACGAGATATAGGGATGGGCCAGGGACGGCGCGCCTGTGACGGAGTCCGTGCTGCGGCTGATCAGGTCCTTGTCGCGGTAGCGATAGCCGGCCGAGGCCACCAGCTTGGGCAGCATGTCGAACTTGGCAACATTGGCCGTGCCCTGCGCCACCGCCTCTTCCATGCCACGCAGGCGCTGGGCTGAGTTGTATTTGATGGCTCTCGCAATGGCCTCTTCAAGGCTCACGGGCCCGGTCAGAGGAGCCACGCCCTTACCGAGACTCTGGCGATCAGCCTGAACCTGCGACTGAATTTCTTCCGTGGAAAGTGCCTGGCTTGTCAAATTGGCGCAACCGCTGAGCCAAATGACCGAGCCTAGCAGGGCAGTGAGCCGGACACGGTCACGAAAATTTGTCTCAGACCGGTGGTAAGTAAGGACGTTCATATCTGCAGGGGGATAGTGGCAAAGGCGGTTTGACAAGAAGACACCGGAGGGCTCCAGCAACAAAAACAATCCTTCAAAAAGTATGCAAAAGTCTTAATTGTCAAAAAGTGTTCCAAAGATATTAACCGGGCAAGGACTGCAAAGGCAATCACTGAAATCAGGTATTTCTTCTGCCAGAAGCACCATGCTGTTGCACTCTTTTTTGCCCCCAATTGGTGCAATGAGCCCTTGGCGGTGACTGGTCAAGCGGTTCGCTTGTGATGCAGTGCGTAGCTGCCTGAGGCAGCTTCCAGCTGGAGACAGCAAGACACCGCCTCAAGTACTCTCCAAGAGCCATTGGCGCAAGATTGCTGATTGCTATTGGAAGCTCCAGCCCTGATCTATGAATTTCAGATCAACACCGTTCACAAGCGCGCTTGCCACACATCACGAGGCGTTGGAAGACGCACAACAACGCTCCAGGCACATCAAACTGCCCCTGCAAAACCAGGCAGCTCAATCACAGCAGCTCCATCGTCAAGCTTGAGAGATTCGGACGCCCAATGGAAATCGAGCGCAGCGTCATGGGCGTGACAACTACAGTCGATGGTGCGGAAATGCCTCATAAGGGGTTGTGAAAACCCCGGCAGTCAATCCTGATCGCTACCTTGCCTCGGGTCGTCCGCGACCGAATCGACAAGGCTGACGCAGAGCATCAATACCATGAGCGCAAACTGACAAGCAGCCATTTCATGGCAACCTCGCTCAATTCATATTTGCAAGCAGTACGCGCCCATTGATTGACGGTACCAGATAGATGTTTGCACCTGTCACCCGAGGCTCCTTATGGGCTCTGGCCCTGTGCAAAGGAGTCACGAGAAGAGCCAAAGCCTGCTCGATGCAAGCGAACAAAGCCAGCTAAGCCACCGGTCTGCTGACGAGATCAGTTGCCAGACACTTAAACGATGCGACTGCCCATGCAGCGACACATCCCACGGCACGCCGACTAGTGAAGCGAGAACACCGCTGCCGCATCAATCTCAAGTGGCCTGGAAAGCAAATACCCTTGAGCGCAATCCACTCCAAGCCTTTGCAGCATATCCAGCTCTTCC
>Ga0308157_10007058_pt1 | contig 13206 bp, 10 predicted proteins | sample PhyBR1_FD_201035 | JGI IMG/M metagenome (GOLD analysis project Ga0308157, IMG submission 201035) | Phyllosphere microbial communities from UC Gill Tract Community Farm, Albany, California, United States - DLSLB.R1 | ecosystem: Host-associated > Plants > Phyllosphere > Unclassified | place: USA...
CAACTTTGCTCCAACTGGGTGAAACGGTCTATACGATCTGTAACATTACGCAACGCAGCGAAGGCGCTGCCGTCCAAGTTTTGTAAACACTTCTACAGATCGTCACATATGGGGAATCAGCATCAACTTTCAGCCGTTTGCCCACCCCCTGCCGCGCCTTCTCGCGGTGTGATGATCGCCAGCTACCTGCTCATGGCCTGCACGCTGCTGCTGGTCATGTGGCAAAAACTGCTGCCCGGGCTGCTTTGCGCATGCCTGGGCTTTTTATTGACGCGTGGTCTGGCCTCGATACTGTCACTGATTGATCGCCGCCCTCCGGGCCCCACGCCAGATCGCTGGGCCCAGGTGACTGCAGCCACACTGGTGTCCATTGCCCCCCTGATCTGGCTGGCTATTGCGCTGACCCACTCGCGCGGCTACCTGACCGACATTCCCCACCAGTACAAAGAGCTGCTGGACTACCTGGCCAACACCGTGCTGGAGCTGCGCCAAAAACTGCCCGCAGAGCTGGGCACCATGCTGCCCCAGGGGGCTGCTGAGATTCAGCAAACCATTGCCACCTATCTGGCCACCAAAGCAGGCAGCCTGGCTTCTGCCGGCAAGGCATGGCTGGGTGGTTTGCTGCATGCCTACATGGGCCTGCTGATTGGTGCGCTGGCAGCCGTTCGTCCCCGGATTGCTCCGCGCGCACCGCTGACGCAGGCACTGCAGCGCCGCGTCATGCTGCTGGGCGAAGCATTTCGCCAAATTGTGGCCGCGCAGTTCTGGATTGCGCTGTTCAACACCTCGCTCACCGCCATTTTCCTGCTGTTCATCCTGCCTGCGCTGGACATGGCTCTGCCCTATACACCAGCACTCATCATGCTGACCTTTGTGGCCGGCCTGATCCCTATCGTTGGCAATCTGTTTTGCAACGTGGTGCTGACCATTGTGGGCCTGTCCGTCTCACCCGTGGCTGCTGCTGTGTGCCTGGGCTTTTTGATCTTGATTCACAAAGCCGAATACGTCATCAACGCCAAGGTGGTGGGTCAGCGCACACACATGGCCGTCTGGGAGCTGCTGACCGTGATGTTTGTGGCCGAATCGGTCTTTGGCCCCGCAGGCCTGGTGGCTGCCCCGCTGTTTTATGCTTACCTCAAGAAAGAGCTGGAAGCGTCCAGGCTTGTGTGAGCAATTAAAAAGAGAGCTGTTTGCCCATGCATTTAAAGCAGTTCAGATATAAATCACTTTGAAACCATGAAAAATAGAGCGCCATGCGCTCTATTTTTTTATAAACCCGCGCAACCCCATCGCCTTTATCGAGCAGCTCGCAGCAACTCGATCCGTGCCTCAATCAAGCTCAAGTCATGGGAGGCTTGTGCCATGCGCACATAGGTTTGCAAATCGCGCAAGGCATCATTGCGCTGCCCCATTTGAGCCAGCACCAGACCACGGTCACGGTAGTTGTCCGCATGCTTGGGGCTCAGAATAATCAACCGGTTGAGCACGCCCAGCAGCAACGGTTGCTGACCGTCCTGCACGTAGATGCTTTTGAGATTGCGCAGCATGCGCTCAATGATCTCTGCGCCACTGGCAGGCACCAAAAACATATGCAGCGGTGCGATATCGTCCTCTGCCAGCCCCCAGCCTTCACGAAAAGGCTCCAGCCGCTCCGACAGCATGTTCTGCGTCAGGCCGCGCCCAGTCAGAGGGTCTTGAATGATGATGCCCTCATCCACACGCACCTTCACCAAAAAATGTCCGGGAAAAGAAATGCCATCGACCTTCAGGCCAATCCCCCACGCCAGCTCCATCCACAGCACCGCCAGAGAAATGGGAATGCCCCGGCGCGTTTGCAGCACATGGTGCATGTAGCTGTTGGACGGATCTGTAAAGTCGTTGGCATTGGCTGCGAACCCGAGTTTTTCGTAAAAAAACTCATTGAGCATGAAGTGGCGCTGCATCGCCGTTGCGCCCCAGGGAATGGTCTTGCGCAGGCGCTCAGCCAAGCCATCGACCTGAAACAGAACGTCCTGTACGTCCAGCTCCGGCACAGCCTCTTGCGCCAGACTGGCCGCCGCCTCCAGCAACGGAAAGGCCACATCGTGGCCAACCAGACACTGGAAGTGGTCAAGCGCAGAAGGGACTTCGAAATTGAACGACATGCTGCGCACTCTACCGTGATTTGTCGAACTGCAAAGCCCTTGTCACGGTATAGACACCATCAGCGACGCAGCAAACGGCGCAGCTTCAAGCCCGAAGCCCACAGTGCTCCAAAGTAAATGGCTGCCGAGCCAGCCAGCATCAGCGTCATCAATCCAATGCGCTGCCACTCATGGGCTTGCAAAGCCTTCCAGTCCCACTGGTGCGCACCCCATCCCAAAAAAGCACCCAGCAACATGGCTGCAGCGGCCACCTGCAGCAGGTATTTGCCCCAGCCCACAACAGGTTTGTAGGCACCGCGGCGCAGCAGGCCAACCAGCAGCCACACCGCGTTGACCAGTGCACCCAGCCCAATAGACAGTGCCAGGCCCGCATGCGCAATCCAGGGCACCAAGACCGCATTCATGATTTGAGTCAGCACCAACACAGCCACAGCAATCTTCACCGGCGTGCGCATGTCCTGACTGGCAAAGTAGCCGGGCGCCAAGACCTTGATTGCCACCAGACCGACCAGTCCGGCCCCATAGCCAACCAGCGCCAAAGCGATTTTGGATACGTCGCTGCTTTGCAGCGCACCACGGTGAAACAAGGTGGCCACCAATGGCTCGGCAAATGCCAGCAGCCCCACGGCACAGGGCACCGCCAGCAGCACCACCAGACGCAGGCCCCAGTCGAGCATATCGGAGTAGCGTTGCGCATCGCCCGCCGCTTTGGCCGACGCCAACTGCGGTGTCAGCACAACACCCAGCGCCACCCCCAGCAGCGCGGTGGGAAACTCCATCAACCGATCGGCGTAAAACAGCCACGTCACACTGCCCGGTGTCAGGTAGGACGCAATTTGCGTATTAATCATCAGGCTGACCTGCGCCACCCCCACCCCCAGCAGGGCAGGCAGCATCAGTGACAGGATGCGGCGCACACCACCGTCGCTCCACGCGGCCTTGATGGCCGAAGGCGTGAGGCCAATGCGGGGCAGTAAACCCAATTTTTTCAGCACGGGTAACTGCACACCCAACTGGAGCACGCCACCAAGCACCACGCCTGCGGCCATGGCATATATGGGCTCAATGCCCTGGCGATCCAGCCATGGAGCCAGCAGCAAGGCTGCACCAATCATGCAAACGTTCAGCAAGACCGGCGTGACCGCGGGTACCGCAAACTGTTTCCAGGTATTGAGCACCCCAGCACACAGCGCCACCATGGACATGAAGCCGATGTAGGGGAACATCCAGCGCGTCATCAGCACTGCTGCTTCTTGGGCATGCCCGCTTTCAAAGCCACTGGCCAGCAGCCATACCAATACCGGAGCACCTGCCACGCCCACCACGCACGTCAGCAGCAGCACCCAAAACAGCACGGTGGCAACATTGCCAATCAATGCGCGCGTTCGCTCCTCGCCCTCCTGGGTCTTGGTGGTCGCCAGCACAGGAACAAAGGCCTGGCTGAACGCCCCTTCGGCAAACAAGCGCCGAAACAGGTTAGGAATACGGAAGGCGACGTTGAAGGCGTCCGTGAGCGCATTGGCCCCGAACATGGAGGCCATGATCAGATCACGGGCCAGACCTGTGACCCGGGAGGCCAGGGTCATCAACGAAACAGTGGAGGCGGATTTGAGAAGTGACACCCTGGCAGTGTAGCTATGCCAAACCTCGGCTGACACGCAGCACGCAGCAAAGCTGCAATCCGTTACGTTGCGCCGTTTGGGGCTTCAACCTCAAAAACACCAATCTGGTGCATCACATGCAGCACATGCACCAAATAAATCACAGCGCCCACTTGTGGTGCGCACGCCATCTGCTGCAAGCCCTCGCAAGCGTTGCTATAATCGCTGGCTTCGCTGGCATCATCCACAGACAACTCAAGGAATACATCATGGCAACTAAAGCCAAAAAGAACCCCCGCCTGGCCTCCGGCCGCAAGCGCGCTCGCCAAAACGTCAAGCTGAACGCTGCGAACACATCGCTGCGTTCGAAGTACCGTACTGCTGTCAAGAACGTCGAGAAGGCTGTCCTGGCCGGCGACAAGGTGAAGGCTACCGAACTGTTTGCCAAGGCTCAGTCCGTGCTGGATACCGTGTCCGACAAGGGCATCTTCCACAAGAACAAGGCTGCTCGCGATAAGAGCCGCCTGTCGTCCAAGGTTAAAGCCTTGGCACTGGCCGCCTAATCCACATTTAGGCATCGCCCGGATGGCCTGGCCATCCGCCGTTTGCTACGGGTGCGCTGCCAGCGAAACATCAAACCGCCTTCGGGCGGTTTTTTGTTGCCTGTACATCGGCCATTGAACGCACGCCAGCGTGCATCCCATACGAACGCGTGCAAACCGCTTATCAGATTAGTACTAATACCAATTGATTAGCATCAATTTTTTATTGATCAAAGATAATTTGAGGTCGAAAAGTCTTGTGTCATCTATATGACCTGCTTTCTGAATCAACACAAAAGCCTGCCACATGCGCGCAGGCTTTTTTTGTCATCCAGCCTCGAAGAGTCATGAAAAAGTCAATCAAAATAGGATTGGGCGTTGTTGCGACCCTGATCCTGGCGGCCCTGTTATTTTTAAACTGGCCACTGTTCCCCCGTTCAGTTCCCAAGGCAGAGAACGAGCAGCCGGTGGACGTGGTGATGGTGGGCGCAGGCGCAATGAGCGCCACGCTGGCCACTTATCTGCAGGAGCTGCAGCCCGACTGGAAGATGGAAGTCTTCGAGCGCCTTGACGGCGTGGCTCTGGAGAGCACCTATGGCTGGAACAACGCGGGCACGGGCCACTCCGGTTTTGCCGAACTGAACTACACCCCTCAGTTGCCTGATGGCAGCGTGGAAACCAAGCGTGCCATCGGCATTGCCGAGCAGTTCGAGGTAACACGCCAGTTCTGGGCTTACCAGGTTGGCCGCGGCCACCTGCAGGCGCCTGAAACCTTCGTGAACGCCACACCCCACATGAGCTTTGTCTGGGGTGAGGACAACATTAGCTTCCTGAAGAAACGCCAAGAAGCCCTGATCCAGAACCCTCTGTTCTACGGCATGGAATATTCCGAGGACCAAGAGAAAATCAAACAGTGGGCACCACTGATGATCGAAGGCCGTGACCCGGCACAGAAGATCGCCGCCACTTATATGCCTTTGGGCACTGACGTGAACCACGGCGTGTGGACGCAACAGTTGATGGCATCTTTGCAAAAGACGGCCAACTTCAAATTGCACCTGCAAAGCGAAGTGACTGCCCTGCGCCAGAATGCCGACAAGACCTGGAACGTCACCGTGGCTGACCTGGCCAACGCAGGCCAGGAAAAAACCATCAAAGCCAAGTTCGTTTTTGTAGGTGCCGGTGGTGCTGCGCTCAAAATGCTGCAAGCCTCGGGCATTCCTGAATCCAAGAACTACGCAGGCTTCCCTGTCGGCGGACAGTTTCTGGCGATTGAGAACCCAGAGCTCACAAAACGCCACGATGTCAAAGCCTACGGCATTGCCTCCACCGGCTCGCCCCCCATGTCAGTACCCCATCTGGATGCTCGCCAGCTCGACGGTCAGCCTGTGATGCTGTTTGGCCCCTTTGCACTGGCTACAACCAAGTTCCTCAAGTACGGCTCATGGTGGGACCTGTTCTCCTCGGTCAACCACGACAACCTGATGGGCATGCTGCGCGTGGGTATCCACAATCTGGACCTGGTTCAGTACCTGCTGCAACAGGCCGAGCTCACTGATGACGACCGCCAGCAAGTGCTGCAAGAGTACTTCCCCCACGCCAAGCGTGAAGACTGGCGCCTGGTGACAGCTGGCCAGCGCGTGCAAATCATCAAACGCGATCCCGAAAAGGGCGCTGTATTGCAGTTCGGCACAGAGATCGTCGGCTCGCAAGACGGCAGCATCGCTGCGTTGCTGGGAGCATCGCCCGGCGCTTCTACCGCACCCCACATCATGCTGAACCTGCTCAAGAAGTCCTTCCCTGAGCAAATGGCCAGCACCGAGTGGAAGAACCACATCCAAAAGATCGTGCCCTCATACGGCAAAAAGATCAACGATGACGCAGGCTATACCAACGAAATTCGTCGCATGACCAGCTCGGCCCTGAAGCTGCCATATCTGGATGTGCCACCGACCGTGGGCAAGCAGACAGACACTCCCGCCGTGAAACCTGAGGCTGCACCCGCCGCACCCCAAAACCCCACGCAACTGAACAAGGAAATGCAGGCACTCTAAGCCTGGTTCCCCAGACACCGGCCATGCCGGTATACCCCGCCGGCCTGTGCCGCGCGGGGTTTTTTCTTGGGACACCCAGCACTACCCGTCTGCTTCTTTTGCATGCACCGCCCCCTGACCCACGGCCCGACTGGCCGCGCACTGCTGCGTTTTGCCATGCCCCTGTGGGGCGGATACGTTCTGCAGTCGCTCAACACCTCGGTCAATGCCTTCTGGATCGGCCGCCACCTGGGTGAAGCTGCATTGTCCGCTGCCGTGCATGCCAACAACCTGCTGTTCATGCTGATCGCCTTGGTGTTTGGCATCAGCCAGGCCACCAACCTTTTGGTGGCACAGGCTGTGGGCGCGGGCCAGTGGCGCTTGGCGCGGCGCACCACGGGCACGAGTGCAGGCCTGTTTCTGGCAGTATCCCTGCTCATGGCAACCTTGGGCTGGCCGCTGGCTGCCCCGCTGCTACGCGCTATGGGTGCGGATGCTGCCACCGCAACGCTGGCGGTCGATTACCTGCGAGTGCTGTTCCTGGCACTGCCGCCCATGCTGCTGCTGATATTTGTGGCCGCCGTGCTGCGCGGCACGGGGGACAGCCGCACGCCCTTTATTGCACTGCTGGCCGTTGCCGCAGGCGATGCTGCGCTCAACCCCTTGCTCATCTTTGGCGCAGGCCCAATTCCCGCCTGGGGCATCGCAGGCTCTGCCTTGGCCACCCTGGTGGCCAACAGCTTAGGGTTGCTGGGACTGCTGACTTGGCTGCGCTGGCGCCGTGCGCCACTGTGGATAGGCTGGCGTCAACGCCACTACCTGCGTCCAGCGCCCGCGCTGGTGCGCTGTCTGGTCACCAAAGGCCTGCCCATGGGACTGCAGATGCTCGTGGTCTCGCTCTCTTTGGTGCTGATGCTCAGTCTGGTCAACGCCCATGGCGCCCAAACCTCTGCCGCCTACAGCGCAGCCCTGCAACTGTGGACCTATGTGCAGATGCCTGCGATTGCCGTGGCTTCAGCCTGCACCACCATGGCTGCCCAGAGCATTGGAGCAGGCCAATGGGCGCGTGTGGCACACACAGCCCGCGCGGGTGTGGCCTGCCATTTGCTGCTAACGGGCATCTGCATCGCGTTGGCCCTGACCTTTGAACGCCAGGTACTTGCCCTGTTCCTGCCCGAAGGCAGCGCCGCTCTGGAGCCTGCACTTGACATCAACCGCATCGTGCTGGGCTCGTTCGCGCTACTGGGTATCAGCAACGTACTCGCAGGGGTTGTGCGTTCCACGGGAGCAGTGCTTGTGCCGCTGGCTATCCTGGCCGCAGCCCTCTGGGGTGTGCGCCTGCCACTGGCCTGGGGATTACAGCCCCTGTGGGGACTGAATGCGCTGTGGTGGAGCTTTCCACTGAGCGCTGTGATGTCGCTGCTAATGTTACTGATCTACTACCGCTGGGGCGGCTGGCGCCAAGCCCGGCTGCTAAACAACGGCTGCCTGCCATCGTGAAAAACGGTGCGACTTGCTCTTGTCGCAGAAACAAAAAAGCTTCCCCTTGGAAGCCTTGGCTGGTACAGCGTGTCCATGCAGTCGAGAGGGGCTCACCCCTTCTTGCGATCAGCGGCCTCGTCAGGAATCAGGCAGGCCTCTGCCACTTGCAGATGGTTATCGCGGGCGAAGTTCAGTACAAAATCCCAGGCCATGGGTTCATGGGCCTGCAAGTCGCGGTGCACCACCACGCACTTGATGCCGTTCATCGTGGTAGGGATGCACCATGTGGAATAACCCAGATGGCTGCCGCGCTGGGCACCACCGGGGCGAAACTGACTCATCACTCCCGCCAATCGTTCGGCCCAGTCACTGGGGCGAAAGGTTTTTCCGTCCAAGGTCACGCCTTGGATGAACAGTTCTTTGGAGCTTGGGGAAACCATCAGGGTAAATCTGGGTAAAAAGGGTGCCAATCGGGATCGCCATCGTGGACACCATGGTCGCAATTCTAACTCTTATATAAGACAGGAACATGGCACGGGGGATTGAAACCATGTAGAGGATTCATCCAAATATGCAGCAAAAGCATGTGGCCTTGCTTGCAGGGCCCTAGAATCGTTCTCTTGTCTTTTGTTGAAGCTCGCAAAAGTTGTGCCACGACTGTCATATCCGGAGATTGATGTAATGACCGCTCACATTGAGGCTGCCTCGCCCCACGTAATGCCCACCTACGGCCGCGTACCTATCGCGCTGGAGCACGGCCGAGGCTGCCGAGTATGGGATGTGAACGGCAAGGAATATCTGGATGCACTGGGTGGCATTGCCGTGAACACGCTGGGCCACAACCACCCCAAGCTGGTGCCCGCGCTGCAAGAGCAGCTGACCAAGCTCATCCACACATCCAACTACTACCATGTGCCTGGCCAGGAAACACTGGCCGCGCTGCTGACTGAGCGTGCAGGCATGACCAATGTGTTCTTTTGCAATACAGGTCTGGAAGCCAACGAAGCGGCCATCAAGATTGCCCGCAAGTACGGTGTCGACAAGGGCATTGAAAAGCCTGAAATCGTGGTCTATGACCATGCATTCCATGGCCGCTCGATTGCCACCATGAGCGCCACGGCCAACCCCAAAGTGCGCAATGGGTTTGGCCCCTTGCTGGACGGTTTCACCCGTGTGGCCCCCAACGACTACGAAGCACTGGTCGAGGCCACCGAAGGCAACCCCAACATTGTGGCCGTGATGATGGAGCCCATCCAGGGCGAAGGCGGCCTGCACCCCATGCGTGCCGACTACCTCAAGAAGGTGCGCGCACTGTGCGATGCCAATGGCTGGCTGCTGATCATGGACGAGGTGCAAGCCGGCATGGGCCGCACCGGCAAGTGGTTTGCCCACCAGTGGGCTGACATCACGGCCGATGTCATGACCCTGGCCAAGGGCCTGGGCTCGGGCGTGCCGATTGGTGCTGTCGTTGCACACAAGGCGGCTGCCGAAGTGCTCAAGGCGGGCAACCACGGCTCTACCTTTGGTGGCAACCCGCTGGCCATGCGTGCAGGGGTCGAAACCATCCGCATCATGGAAGAAGACGGCTTGCTGGCCCACTCCACCCAGGTGGGTAACTACCTGAAGGCCAAGCTGCAAGCCGAGCTGGGTGGCATTGAAGGCTTTGTCGAAGTGCGCGGCCAGGGCCTGATGATTGGCGTGGAGCTGGCCAAACCCTGCGGCCAGCTGATCGGTCAGGCCGCTGAAGCCGGTCTGCTGCTGAGCGTGACCTCTGAGACCGTGATCCGCATCGTGCCACCACTGATCCTGAGCGAAGCCGAAGCAGACGAAATCGTCGCCAAGCTCAAACCTCTGGTACAAGCCTTGCTGGCTGCCTGACCCCAAGGAATCGTGCATGAAGCATTACCTGCAATTTAGCGACTTTAGCGCCGACGAATACGACTACCTGCTGGCCCGCGCCGCCTTGATCAAGCAAAAGTTCAAGGGCTACGAAAAGCACCACACGCTCAGCGACCGCACGCTGGCCATGATCTTCGAGAAGGCCAGCACCCGCACCCGTGTCAGCTTTGAAGCCGGCATGTACCAGCTGGGTGGCTCCGTTGTCCACCTGACCACGGGCGACAGCCAGCTGGGCCGCGCTGAGCCGATTGAAGACAGCGCCCGTGTCATCAGCCGCATGACCGACCTGGTCATGATCCGCACCTATGGCCAGGACAAGATTGAGCGCTTTGCCCAATATTCGCGCGTGCCTGTCATCAATGGCCTGACCAACGAGTTCCACCCCTGCCAGATTCTGGCCGACATCTTTACCTTCATTGAGCACCGCGGCTCCATCAAGGGCAAGGTTGTCGCCTGGGTGGGCGATGGCAACAACATGGCCAACACCTGGCTGCAGGCAGCAGACCTGCTGGGCTTCAAGGTACACCTGTCTACGCCCGGCGGCTATGAAGTGAACGAGCAGTTGGCCTTCAGTGGCAAGCCCGTCAACCCAGGCTGCTATGAAGTGTTCAAAGACCCGCTGCAAGCGTGCAAGGGTGCTGATCTGGTCACCACCGACGTGTGGACCAGCATGGGCTACGAGGCTGAAAACGAAGCACGCAAGAAGGCATTTGCCGACTGGTGTGTGGACCAGGAAATGATGGCCGCCGCCAAGCCCGAAGCCGTGTTCATGCACTGCCTGCCTGCCCACCGCGGGGAAGAGGTACAGGCCGATGTGATTGACGGCCCGCAGTCCGTGGTCTGGGACGAGGCAGAAAACCGCATGCACGTGCAAAAGGCGCTCATGGAGTACCTGCTGCTGGGCAAGCAGGCGGATTAACGCCTATCGCCATGCCATGACCGTGATGCGCGCCTTCTGCACGCCTCTCACAAAAACAGGAGCTGCTTACGCGCACCTGCTAAAGCTTTCACACGTCTTTCGTTTGCAAAGCAAGGCAGCATCAGCGTTAGCAGCTCTTTTTTTATTTAAACCCCGCAGCACCATCACAGTCCTGCGCGGCCAGCGCCCCTTTTCCTGCTCAGCCAGCGGTACGCGCACCCTGGATTTGCGCCGCATGTCACGCTGCAGCAGCGCGCTGCACTCCATCGCCTGCAGCCACTTGCTGAAAACGCCGCGCTACCTGCTCGGCCACACCTAGGGCCTTTTCTTACTTTTTTCACATGGCATGCATGCGCTTTGCCGTGGGCTGGTCTGTGCCTTGCTTATGCAGTTAGGCGTCCACCCGCGACACGGCGATGTCTGCTGTGCGCCTTTATTTTTTTGCCTATCGAAACCAAGCTCTTCACCGCTTCCCCTACCATGTCCGAAGCCATTCACCCTTGCCTGCTGTGCGGCAAGTGCTGCCAGAACTACCGCGTCGAGTTTTCCATCTACGAGCTGCAATCCATGGGCGGCACCGTGCCCGACCATCTGGCCCATGAAGTGCCCGCCAAAGGCAACCGCGCCCGCATGAACGGCACCGAACAGCACCCCGTGCGATGCGCCGCACTGAGCGATCTGCCCCATCTGGGCGAAGGCTGTGTGGGCTGCGGCATTTATGAGCAGCGCTCACGCCCGTGCCGCGACTTTCCCTTTGCCTCTTATGGCTGCCACGACACCCGCGAAAAATTTGGACTGCCTGCGCTGCAAGAGCATGAAATAACGCCGTGGCTGCAAAGCGCCTGATCGAAGGCAGTACTGCCTGACAGATCGCAGCTGGCTGGCCATCAACCATACAAGGCTGTACACAGGCATAAATAGTTGCTGGCCCCTTGGCATCTGGGTCTGCAACACCATTCATGGCGGAAAATGGCTGTCAGCAAGCACCACGTCCCCTGTCTGAATTGAGCCAAACCATGCCCTGTTACGCCTACATTGCCACCAGCCTTGACGGTTTTATTGCCCGCCCCGATGGAAATCTGGACTGGCTGAACGCAGCCCAGGCCCGTATCACCCCGCCCGAAGACTGTGGCTATGCCGCGTTCATGCAGGGCATTGATGCACTGGTCATGGGCCGCAACACCTATGAAACAGTGCGCGGCTTTACACCCTGGCCGTATGACAAGCCGGTCTATGTACTCAGCCGCACTGTGCAGGCATTGCCCGACGCACCTGCAGGCGTACAACTTTTTCAGGGCACGCCTGCTGAGCTGCTTGCCCACGCCCAGCGCCAAGGCCAGACACGGCTTTATGTGGATGGTGGCCTGACCGTGCAATCGTTCATTGCGGCGGGTTTGCTCGATGAAATCACCCTCACCCGCATTCCGGTGCTGCTGGGCAAAGGTCTGCCACTGTTTGGCCCGCTGGGTGCGGGGCACACCGAGGTACAGCTGCGCCATCTGGACACGCGCAGCTGGGACTTCGGGCTGGTGCAAAGCCGCTACGCGCTGGAAAACAAAAAGGCCTGAAACGCTGACCAGCGCCTCAGGCCCGATGTATTCGCCTCAACTGCGCTGAAGCCTCAGGGCTTTTTGGCAGCAGGCGCGCAACTGCTGCCCCCGCAGCCACTGCAACCTCCGCACCCACCACCTTTGGCCGCAGCCGGAGCCAGCGCTGGGTGCATGCGCCCAGCCTGCTGGCGCCAGCGCGCAGGCAGATAACGCCACAGCAGCGACACCACGGCCACTGCCACAATCAAACCAACCGTCCATTCTTGCCACATTGCGCAGCCCTTTCGCTCATCAACCCCACCCCAGCGCCACGGCGATGCGGTAGGTTACAAAGCTGGCCAGATAGGCCAGACCAAACAGATAGCCCGCCATGATCAGCGGGTAGCGCCAGCCATTGGTCTCGCGCTTGACCATGGCCAGCGTCGAGATGCAGTGCGGCGCAAACACAAACCACACCAGCACAGACAGCGCAGTCGCCAGCGACCAGCTGCCCGCAATCAGCGGGCCCAGCTGGGCAGCCGCATCGTCGCCCGTGGCCGACAGGGCATACACCGTGGCCAGCGCACTGACAGCCACTTCGCGGGCTGCCATGGCAGGCACCAAAGCGATGGCAATCTGCCAGTTAAAGCCAATGGGCGACAGCACCATCTCCAGCCAGTGGCCAATCTGACCGGCATAGCTGTAGCGGATGGCCCCTTCGGTAATGCCTTCGGGCGCACCCGGATAGCTGGCCAGAAACCACAGCACGATGCTCACCGTCAAAATGATGCCGCCCACGCGGCGAAGGAAAATCATGGCGCGCTCATACAAACCCAGGGCCAGGCTGCGCAGACTGGGCCAGCGGTACGAGGGCAGCTCCATCAGCAGTGGCGTTCGGGTCAGATTGCTGCGCCCCAGCTTGGCCACCCATGCCACCGCCATGGCACTGGTAATGCCACCGATGTACAGCGCAAACAGCACCAAGCCTTGCAGGTTGAAAATGCCGCCCACCGTTTGATCCGGAATGAACGCAGCAATCAGCAGCGCATACACCGGC
>Ga0308157_10007061_pt1 | contig 13202 bp, 11 predicted proteins | sample PhyBR1_FD_201035 | JGI IMG/M metagenome (GOLD analysis project Ga0308157, IMG submission 201035) | Phyllosphere microbial communities from UC Gill Tract Community Farm, Albany, California, United States - DLSLB.R1 | ecosystem: Host-associated > Plants > Phyllosphere > Unclassified | place: USA...
GGCACCCTGATCGCCTTCGCGCTCGGCACGCTCGCGTTCCGCACCCCCGCATCGCTCATGACGGAGAGCCCGTCGGAGGTGTACGTCGAGACCGGAACCGCCGATGCGCTGCCGTCCTGCGACGACGCCGCCGCCCCCTGTCTCGCGGATCGCCCCGACCTGTCGGAGACGTGCGTCGAGGTGCGCGGGTGGAGCGAGTTTCCGCGCACCGATCGCGTGTGGTGGGTGCTCGCCGCCAACCCGTTCGTCGTGCTCGCCGACGCGACCCCCACGATCTACGATGCGTACGGCTACCCGGCGGATCTGTTCGGACAGCTCAAGCTCGGCATCCGGTACGCGCAGCAGCCGCCCGAGCTCGAGGTCGTCGACTGGTCGGATCCGTGCGATGGCGAACCGGCATCCGCGGCCCTCGGCTACGAAGTATCCGACGACGCGACATCGCGCGAGATCATCGAGTCGTCGACGCCGAGCTGGTTCGTCGGACTCGGCGTGCAGCTGATCCTCGCGGCGGGCCTCATGCTGTGGGGCGTGGCGCGTACGCGCACGCCCAGCCGCGGTACTCCGCCCGGCAGCCGCATCGCATAGATCCGGGGGCGGACCGCCGCTCCGATAGGCTGGGTATCCAGCATCCGAACGTCAGGGGGATGGCCCATGCCAGGAATTGTGATCGTCGGAGTCCAGTGGGGCGACGAAGGCAAGGGGAAGGCCACGGATCTGCTCGGTGCGCGCACCGAGTGGGTCGTCAAGTTCAACGGCGGCAACAACGCCGGCCACACGGTGGTGATCGGCGACGAGAAGTACGCGCTGCACCTGCTGCCCTCCGGGATCCTCTCGCCCGGCGTGACGCCCGTGATCGGCAACGGCGTCGTCGTCGACCTCGCGGTGCTGTTCGAAGAGATCGATGCGCTCGAGGCGCGCGGCATCGACACGTCGAAGCTCAAGATCTCGTCGAGTGCGCACGTCATCACGCACGCACACCGCACCCTCGACAAGGTGCAGGAGCGGTTCCTCGGCAAGCGCCAGATCGGTACGACCGGGCGCGGCATCGGCCCGGCGTACGCCGACAAGATCAGCCGCGTCGGGATCCGCATGCAGGACCTCTTCGACGAGTCGATCCTGCGTCAGAAGGTCGAGGGCGCCCTCGAGCAGAAGAACCACCTGCTCGTGAAGGTCTTCAACCGCCGCGACATCACGGCCGACGAGATCGTCGACGACCTGCTGAGCTACGCCGAGCGCGTTCGCCCCATGGTCTGCGACACCGGCCTGCTCGTCAACGGCGCGCTCGATCGCGGCGAGGTCGTCGTGTTCGAAGCCGGACAGGCCACGATGCTCGACATCGACCACGGCACCTACCCGTTCGTGACGAGCTCGTCGGCCACGGCGGGTGGCGCGGCCACCGGATCCGGCGTCGGCCCGAACCGCCTCGACCGCATCGTCGGAATCGTGAAGGCGTACACGACGCGCGTGGGCGCCGGCCCGTTCCCGACCGAGCTCTTCGACGACAAGGGCGAGTGGCTGCGTCAGGCCGGGTTCGAGTTCGGCACCACCACTGGCCGCGCTCGCCGCGTGGGCTGGTACGACGCGCCGATCACCCGCTACGCAACGCGCATCAACGGCGTCACCGACCTCGTGCTGACGAAGCTCGACACGTTGACCGGGCTCGAAGAGATCCCCGTGTGCGTCGCCTACGACGTGAACGGTGAGCGCGTCGAAGAGGTTCCGGTCAACCAGAGCGACTTCCATCACGCGAAGCCGATCCTCGAGAACCACCCCGGCTGGTCCGAGGACATCACGGGTGCCCGCTCGTTCGAGGACCTGCCGCAGACCGCGCAGGACTACGTGCTCGCGCTCGAGAGGATCTCGGGCACGCGCATCTCGGTGATCGGCGTCGGTCCGGGCCGCGAGCAGGTCATCGTGCGCCACGACCTCATCGACTGACGGGCGCCGAGGCCGTAGCATCGGTTCCGACACGAATCCGAACCATGAGGAGCACGATGACTGCGTTGCACATTCCCGAGCCCGTCGCCTCGTTCATCGAGACCGTCAATCGTCACGACGATGAGGGATTCCTCGGCGCCTTCACCGTGGGCGGATCGGTTGACGACTGGGGCCGCGACTTCGTCGGCCGCGACGCGATCAAGGCGTGGAGCGATCGCGAGTTCATCGGGTCTCAGGGCGTGCTGACGCCCGAAGAGGTGACGGTCTCCGGTGGCACGATCACCGTCGTCGGCGATTGGCGCAGCAACCACGCGAACGGCCGCAGCGCCTTCACGTTCGAGGTCGACGGCGATTCGATCACGAAGATGACGATCCGCGAGGGGTGACCTCGGCTGCGCCTCCCGTACGAGGATGGTCGCATGATCGAACGCGTCATCGCCCGCTTGCTTGCGACGCCCTGGCTCATGCGGCTGCCCATTCCGCTGTACCGAGCGGGTCTCGGCCGGCTGCTCGGCCCGCGCCTCGTGATGATCGAACACATCGGCCGATCGTCGAGTGAGCCGCGCTGGGTCGTGGTCGAGATCGTCGAGCGCGAAGGACGCGCGCTGCGCGTGGCGTCAGGATTCGGGACGAAGGCGCAGTGGTACCGCAATCTGCGTGCGAACGGCGTCGCCTATCTCACCACGGGCGGCGTCCAGCGCGAGCGCGTCGCGGTGACGCTGCTCGACGACGACGCCTCGCGTGCGGTGCTTGAGCGCTACGCGTCGTCGCACCCTCGGGCGTGGCAGCGGCTCAAGAGCGCGATGGACATCGCGCAGGGCGGCGACGCGAGGATCCTCGTCGTCGAGTTCACCCCGGCAGACTGAGGGCACGAGCTCGATCCGCCGGCGCGCGGGGAGTGCGCGCCGGCGGATGAATTACGCGACCTCGCGGCGCGCGGTGCGCCAGAGGCCGAGGCCCAACGGCACCGCGCATCAGAGGCGGCGGCCGTGCCCTGCGAGCTGATGATCCGTCGCGTCCCAAGGATGCAGGCCGCTCTTCCTGCGACAGATCCGCGCCGAAATGAAGGATCGTCCTGTATCGTGTACCGTTAACAGTAAGTTCGTTAACGGTACACGAAGAGGTGAAAACGTGGTCGATATGCTTCCGACTCGTGCTCCGGCACTGGGCGATCAGTTGGCTGGGGTGTTGCGCGACCAGATCGTGCGGCGAAAGCTGCAGCCGCAGGTGCATCTCGTGGAAGACGCACTGGCAGCGCAGTACGACGTGAGCCGCGGGCCGGTGCGCGATGCACTGCGCCAGCTCGAGTCACAGGGGCTCGTCGAGTCGCGCAGGCGGGGCTATTACGTCGTCGGACTCACTCAGGCAGATATCGACGATCTCTACGAACTGCGCGAGGCGATCGAACTCGTCGCTGGCACGAAGGCCATCGCGCACGCATCTGAACAGCATCTGCGCACCGGTCGCGCGATCGTTGACGAGATGGTCTCCTACGCCGACCGGGCCGAGGCTGATCGTTTCGCCGACGCCGACATGCGTTTCCACGCACTGTTGTACCGCATGTGCGGCAACTCCCGACTGCAGGACGTATGGGCTGCCTACGAGCCCGTTTTCGCGAGTCTGATGCAGCTCACCGTTGAAGAGGACATCGACCTCCACCCGTCGGCGCAGGACCACGGTCGTCTTCTCGACCTGATCGAAGCTGGCGACGTCGACGCGCTCCATGCCGAGCTCAAGATTCACCTCGACGGTGCGCGCGGCCGGATGGCGCACGCCGTCGGTTCGCTCATCGCCGACCTGCCGGAGGCGTCATGATCACCACCGAACTCGTGACGACAGACCGGTCTTCCGCCCGTCGCCGCAAGTTCGTCGGCGTCGCGCAGTCGAAGGCGCTGCTCCTCCTCGCGGTTCCCGCGCTCATCTTCTACGGATTCGCGGTCGTCGTGCCGGCCGTGCGTGGCGCGGGGCTCGCGTTCACGAACTGGGACGGCCTCTCGCGCACGTTCGACATCGTGTGGTTCGACAACTTCATTCGGATCTTCACGACCCAGAGTTCGCTCGATGCGCTGAAGATGACGCTCGTGTTCGCCATCGCGGTCACCGTGCTGCAGAACGGCATCGGGCTCGTTCTCGCGCTGGGCGTCAACAGCGGGTTGAAGTCGCAGAACTTTCTGCGCGTGCTGCTCTTCGCCCCTGTGGTGATCACTCCTGTCGTCGTGGCATACCTGTGGAAGTTTCTGCTGACCCCGAACGGCGCCGTCAACTCGCTGCTCGGAATCGTCGGTCTCGATTCGGCCGCGCCGAGCTGGCTCGGCGACCCGTTCTGGGCGGCGACCTCGGTCGTATCGATGATCGTCTGGCAGCACGCGGGCTATTCGATGGTGATCTACATCGCGGGGCTGCAGTCGATACCGCAGGAGATCAACGAAGCCTCGGCGGTCGACGGCGCCGGGGCGTGGCGCCGGTTCTGGTCGATCACCTGGCCCATGCTGGCGCCGGCGACCGCCATCAACGTGATGCTCACCATTATCGGCGGACTGAAGATGTTCACCGAGGTCTTCGTGCTGACCGGCGGCGGCCCGGGCGGCTCGACGGAGACGCTGTCGACACTGCTCTACAAGTCGGCCTTCCAATTCAACGAGTTCGGCTACGGCATCGCGATGGCTCTCGTGCTCGCCGTCATCGTCATCTTCTTCTCGGCTGCTCAGCAGCGTATGACCCGAAAGGGCGGCGACTGATGTTCCGCTACACGAAAGCGACGTTCTCGCGCGAGGTCGTCATGCTCCTCGTCGCGCTGGTGTTCGTGTTCCCGATCTACATCCTCGTGAACATGTCGTTCCGCGAGGCGAACGATCCGACCTCGCTGCTGCTTCCGACGATGCAGCCCACGTTCGACAATTTCGTCGCGGCGTGGCAACAGGCCGGCCTGGGCCCCGCGCTGCTCAACAGCGCGATTGTCACGGTGACGAGCGTGGTGCTGATCGTGTTGATCTCCTCCGCGGCCGCTTATCCCCTGGCCCGCGTGATGTCGAAGCTCTCGTCAACGCTCTTCTGGGTCGTACTCGTCGGCATGATGATCCCGTTTCAGGTGGCGCTCATCCCGCTCTACCAGACGATGCGCGATCTGAACCTCCTGGGCTCTCTGCTGTCGCTGATCCTCTTCTACACGGGCAGCCAAGTGCCGTTCTCGATCTTCCTCTACACCGGGTTCCTCCGCACCCTCGAGCGCGACTACGAGGAGGCCGCCGCCATCGACGGTGCGAGCACGATCCGCACCTTCGTCAGCATCGTGTTCCCTCTGGTGCGACCGATCACCGGCACCGTCATCATCCTCAACGCGATCGAGGTCTGGAACGACTTCCTCGTGCCGTTGCTCTACCTCAGCGGAACTCCTCAACAGACCGTGACGGTCGCGCTCTACGCATTCGTCGGGCAATTCGTCTCGAATTGGCCCATCGTCTTTGCGGGTCTCGTGATCAGCATCGTTCCGGTGCTGGCGATCTACTTCCTCATGCAGAAGCAGATCATCAAAGGCTTCGCCGGAGGGCTGAAGGGATGAGTCTCGAAGCGTACGCCCTCACGGCCGATGGGCTTCGCGCGCCCCGCGGCATCGTGGATCCGCCCGAGTTCGGCTGGCGACTGCGCGCTGACGAGCGCGGCGCCCGCCAGACGGCGTACCGCATCGTCGTCTGTGCGCACACACCGCACGGCGCACGCGCGCAGGCGTGGGACTCGGGACGCGTGGCGTCCGACACGGCGACCGGGATCCGGTACGCCGGCATGACCTTGGCGTCGTCGACTGACTATTCTTGGCAGCTCTCCGTCGAGGACGCGGACGGAACCGTGACAACGGCGCACGGCGCGTTCGCAACCGGCATCGTGCACCCCGACGAGTGGGACGCATCGTGGATCGGTCGCAACCCCGTCTACCGTCACGTCGCGCTGCCACCGCAGGACACGGACATCAGCTTTACGGTGAACAAGCTGCAGCCGGTGCGACGGTTCGTGCGCCACTTCGATCTCGATGCGGTGCCGGCAACAGCGAAGGTGCACGCATCGGCCAAGGGGGCGTACCGCCTCTACGTGAACGGTCACCGCGTGGGCGATGACGAGCTCGCACCGGGCTGGACCGAATACCGCGATCGGATCACCTACCAGTCGTGGGACGTCACGCCCTTCCTGCGTACCGGGCGCAACAGCATCGCGGCGCTACTCGGCGACGGTTGGTATGTCGGGTTCATCGGCACGGATCGTCGGCACCAGGCCCAGCACTACGGCAAGGAGCCCGCGCTGCTTGCTCAGCTCGTGCTCGACGCGCCGGATGGCGGCCGACGACTCATCTCGACCGACGAGGCCTGGAAAGAACAGGCGTCCGACATTCTCTATGCCGACATGCTCATGGGGCAGTACGAGGACTCGCGGCGTGCCGAGCCCGAGTGGTACCTCCCCTCGCACGAGATCGACGAGTGGTCGCACGCGGTCGTCGTCGACACCGACATCTCGAAGCTCACGCCGGAGATCGACGAGGGCGTGCGCGCGACCGAGCACCTTCCCGCCGTCGCGGTCGAGCGCCGCGGCGACGGCCGATTCATCGTCGATTTCGGCCAGAACCTGGTCGGACGGGTGCGCGTGACGCTGCGGGATCAGTCGGCGGACCGTCGCATCCAGCTCAACCACGCTGAGGTGCTCGACGACGGCGAGCTGTACACCGCGAATCTGCGCACAGCAGAACCGGTGGACGTGTTCTGGACGAACGGCGACACCGAGCAGGTGTTCGAACCACGATTCACGTTCCACGGTTTTCGGTTCGCGGAGGTGCAGGGGGTCACCGGTGACCTCGCACCGGCTGATATCGAGGCCGTCGTCGTGCACAACGACGTCGAATTCGTCGGCGAGTTCGCTTCGTCGGATCCGATGCTCGACCGCCTCTTCCAGAACATCCAATGGGGTCTGCGCGGGAACTTCGTGTCGATCCCGACGGACTGCCCACAGCGGGATGAACGCCTCGGATGGCTCGCCGACGCGCAGGTGTTCGCGCCGACCGCTCTTGCGCTCGCCGACCTCGGCCCGCTCCTGCGGCGGTGGATGAAGGATGTGCGAAGCGCCCAGAACGCCGATGGAGCGTTCCCCGACATCGCCCCGCACCTCATCCATCTTCGGGAGGGAGCACCCGCGTGGGGCGACGGCGGCGTCACGATTCCCTGGAACGTCTACCGCGCGACGGGTGATGTCCGGGTGCTGGCTGAGGCCGCGGATTCGATGGTCGCGTGGGTGCGGCACATCGAGCGTCACAACCCGAGCCTCATCTGGCGCGCGCAGGTCGGCAACGACTACGGCGACTGGTTGCAGATCGGCGAGGAGACGAGGAAGGACGTGCTCGCGACGGCGTACTTCGCGCGCAGCGCGGATCTGACCTCACGCACCCTCCGCGTGCTCGGCCGCGACGACGAGGCGGAGGCGATCGAATCGCTTCACGAACGGATCGCTGACACCTATCGCGCTGCCTTCGTCAGTGCCGACGGCATTGTCGCCGGCGACACGCAGGGCGGATACCTGCTGACGCTCGCGTTCGGCCTCTACCGCGGTGACGCCGAGCGCGACCTGATCGCGGAGAGGCTCGTCGCGGCGGTGATCCGCCGCGATACCTCCCTCACTGCGGGCTTCGTGACCGTCGGCCTCCTATGCCCTGTGCTTGCAGAGATCGGGCGGGAAGACCTCGCGTTCGCGCTGCTGCACAACGACCGCTACCCGTCGTGGCTCTTCTCGGTGCGCAATGGCGCGACGACGATCTGGGAGCGGTGGGACGGGTGGACGTCCGAGCACGGATTCCAATCCGCGCGGATGAACAGCTTCAACCACTATTCGTTGGGATCGGTCGGAGAATGGTTCCTCTCCGGCATCCTCGGTATCCGACAGGCGCAGGAATCCGCCGGATACCGGGAGATCGAGCTCGCACCTCGATTCGACCCCCACCTCGATCACGCCGCCGGGTCGCTCGAGACGTCCCGCGGACGGATCGAGAGCGCATGGCAGCGCGTGCACGGCGAGATCACCTGGAACGTCACCGTTCCGCCGGGATCCGACGCCGTCGCGCACCTTCCGAGCGCGGTCGCACCCGAGATCACGGAAGGAGGCGAGAAAGTGACGCACTCGCACGGCGTCACCCTGACGGACCATGACGGGCGGCACGCAAGACTGCACCTGGAACCCGGAACGTACGCGTTCCGATTCCCGGTCAGCTGACGCGGCGCCCGATCCCTCTTCACCCTCTTCACGGGGCTCGCCCCCTTCCTCATTAGGAGCTTAGTCATCATGAAATCGCGTTACATCGCCGCTGTCGCCGGTGTGGCCGTCGCCAGCATCTCCCTGGCGGGCTGCTCGTCGAACGTCGCCGCCCCAGGCGCATCCGACGCAGGACTCACGATCGGAACCACGTCGAACAACCAGGTGCCCATGGAGGCGGTCGTCGAGGCGTACGAACAGGAGACCGGCCTCGACGTCAACCTCACGATGGCTGACACCGGCCAGTACCAGACCACCCTTCGCACGCAGCTCTCGAGCGGCACCGGGCCAGATGTCTTCACCGTCTGGGCGGGAAGCGGAAACCCCGGTGCGATCAATGTGCTGCAGAGCGCCGACTACCTCGCCGACCTTTCCGACCGACCGTGGGTAGACGACGTCGACCCGGGGACGGCGGAGAGCCTGCAGATCGACGGCAAGACCTACGGGCTGCCGTCGAAGCTCGACGCCGTGGGCGCCATCTACAATAAGGGCACGCTCGAAGAGCTTGGCCTCGAGGTGCCCACCACGTACACCGACCTGCTCGCGTTCTGCGGCGATGTCGCGGATGCCGGCAAGGTCGCGTTCGGCCTCGGAATTCAGACCGACTGGGTGACGCAGCTGATTCCCTACGCCCTGACCTCATCGGTCGTCTACGGAGACGACCCCGACTTCGGTGCGCACCTCGCCGATGGTTCCACGTCGTTCGCCGACTCCGCGTGGGTCGACGTTTTCGACAAGATGCTGGAGATGGACGAAGCCGGCTGTTTCCAGCCGGACCCGCTCGGCACCGACGTGAACGCATCGTACGATCTCGTCAACTCTGGTGAAGCGGTGGCCGTGGTCCAGGTCGTCGCGTCATATTCGCAGATCGCCTCCACAGCGCCCGAGGGCTCGGAGTTCGGCTTCTTCGCGCTGCCGGGCGACGACAGCGGTGAGACCCCGTTGCCCCGAGGCATCGGAGTGAGCTTCGCCGTCAACGCGGAAGCGAGCAACGAAGAGGCGGCTCTCGAGTTCGTCGACTGGCTCGCGACCCCGGAGGCCACGTCGATCTGGTTCGATGCGGCACCGGGCCTCCCCGCCACGACGACTGCTGATGTCGAGCTCGAAGGGGTGATGGCCGAAGCCGCCGACATGATCGGCTCGGGTCTCGGTCGTCCGTTCCCCGACTCGGAGTGGCCGAGCGCCAAGACGCAGTCGGCCCTGTTCATCGGAGTCCAGCAGTTGTTCTCCGATCAGGCCGGCGCCGAGGACGTCCTGACGTCGATGGACGAATCGCTCCAAGGCTGACCCTCTGCTCATTCTGGGGCTCCGCGTTCAGCAGAGCCCCAGAACGACGCTGTTACGTTCCCGGAAGGAGCACGCTCATGCATGCGCATGACATCATCACCGCCGTCCCGCTCGCCTTCGACGAGGAGGATGAGTCGCTCGACCTCGAGGGTTCGCGCCGGATCCTCGAGTACGTGGCCTCATCGGGGGTGCAGGGCGCGCTGATTCTCGGCACGACGGGCGAGTTCCCGGCGCTGTCGATCGACGAGCGCAACACGGTGGCCAAGCTCGCCGTCGAGGTGCTCGGAGAGATGCGCGTCATCGTGCATGTCGGTGCGGCGAGCCGCTACGAGGTTTCCCAACTCATCGCCGGGGCGCGCCAGGCGGGTGCGCGGGAGATCGCCGTGCTCACTCCGTACTACCTTCCGGCACCGCCGGACGTGGTATACGCGTTCTTCGAAGCGGTCGTGGCCGAGGCGGACGGTCTCGACGTCTACGTCTACATGTTCGAGGCGCGCACGGGCATTCCGGTGGACGAAGAGCTCATCGTGCGCCTCGCCGACCTTCCCGGCGTCGTCGGCGTCAAGGTCAGCGGCGAAGCGCTCGACCTGATCTCGTCGTTCCGGCGACGTCTGCCCGACGGATTCAGGATCTACACGGGCGCAGACGGCGACTACGCCCGGGCGGGCGTAGCTGGTGCCGACGGCGTCATCTCGGGCGTCGCTTCGGCGTTCGCCCGCCCGTTCCTCGCCATGCGAGATGCTCTGCAGGCGGCGGACACCGCACGGATCGCCGAGCTGCAGACAGATATTGACGAGGTCGTCGAGGCGGTGGACGGTTCGCCAGCGCGCATGCGAGCGGTTCACCGCCTCGCCGGTCGCGCGGTCGGGGGGCGGCGGATGCCGATTCCCGATCCGAGCGACGCGGAGCTCGCGCGCCTGGAGCGCGCGATTCCGAGATTCCACTAGGCAGGGGGCGCACGCCGCGCCCCGAGCCGACCTGCCTCTCACTAGGCGCCCGCTCAAGGGCACCGCACTACAGAAGGAGCAATGATGCCTTTCATCACCCGTTCGTCGCGCCGCCGGCGCCAGATCAGCACAGGAGTGCTCGGTGTGGCGGTGTTCGCGATTGGTATGGTCGCGCTGCCGGCAACGGCCGCAGACGACGCAGCCCCGATCAGCGTTGAAGATGGACTCATCGACACCACCGATCTGAACGCTCTCGGGCTGCCCCAGGCCGAGAACTCCGAGACGGTGACGATCTTCTCGCCCGGAGACGACGACCCGAACTTCAACCACGGCACCACGCTGATTCCGTTCAAGGGCCGGCTCTACGCCCAATGGCAGAGCTCGGAAACGGATGAGGACGCGCCCGAGACGGTTGTGCGGTACGCCGTGAGCGACGAGAACGGCGAGGACTGGTCGGATCCGATGGATCTGACCGTCCCGCGCACCGACGGATATACGTCGAACGGCGGTTGGTGGACGGACGGTGAGAAGCTCGTCGCCTACCTCAACGTGTGGCCGGCGGATCTTACGCCGCGCGGTGGATACACGCTCTACACCACGAGCGAGGACGGCGTCGAGTGGACGGACCCGCAGCCCGTGACCGACGAGAACGGCGATCCGCTGACGGGAATCATCGAACAGGACACGAAGGCGCTGCCGAGCGGTCGCCTGCTGACTGCCGTTCACGTGCAGCCCGGGCTTCAGGTGAAGCCGTACTACACCGACGATCCGCTGGGCGTGACGGGGTGGACGCAGGGCGAGTTCGAGAATCAGGAGTACCTGCCCGACGAGATGTCGCGAGAGCTGGAGCCGAGCTGGTTCGTGCAGGAGGACGGCGATGTCGTCATGACGTTCCGCGACCAGGGCGGATCAAGCATGCACAAGCTCGCTGCCGTGAGTGACGACGACGGTGAGACGTGGTCGGACTCGACGGTCACGAACATCCCCGACTCGCGCACGAAGCAGAGCGCGGGCAACCTCGCGGACGGCACCGCCTACCTGGCCGGAAGTCTGACGGGCACGAAGACGCGCTATCCGCTAGTCGTGGTGCTGAGCGCTGACGGCGAGACGTTCAGCGATGGGTTCGTGCTGCGCGACGCGGAGGACCTGCAGCCGCTGCGGTACGAGGGCAAGTCGAAGAACCTGGGCTACAGCTACCAGAAGAGCCTCGTATGGGGCGACGAGCTTTATGTGGCCTACGGCACGAACAAGGAGGACGTCGAGTACACGCGCGTGCCGCTCGAGGATCTGTCGCTACGCGGTGAGTTGGAGCCGACGCCGCCCCCGAGTCCGGAGCCCACTCCGGAGCCGACCTCGGAGCCGACTCTCTCCCCGACTCCGGAGCCCGAGCCGACAGCTGAGCCGACTCCGGAACCGACAGCTGAGCCGACTCCGGAACCGACAACTGAGCCGACTCCGGAGCCGTCAGCTGTGGCGGCTGCCGAGCCCACGGACGAACCGGGGCCGTCGGCGGGGCCGACCGAGCCGGGTCTCGCTCCGACTGGTGCTGACCCCGCAACGACGCTGCTTCCGCTCGGCGGCGGTGCCGCCGTGCTCCTGCTCGCAGGAGCCGTGCTGCTCGTGATCCGTCGGGTCGTTCGGACCTGACGCCGAGCACACCCGGACTACGCGACCTCGCGGTGCGCGGTACGCCACAGGCCGAGGCCCAACGGTACCGCGCACCAGAGGGCGACGGCGGTGGCGAGGCGGCCCCATTCGACTCCCGACACGGATCCCTCGGTCAGCGGCAGCGTGGCGCCAGCGAGGTCGATCCACGGCACGGCGTCCGCGATCGCGGGAATCAGCGACAGCACTGTGACGGCGGTCGGCAGGACCACGAATGCGACGATCGCGAGCGGGGTGTTGAGCAGCGCGAACCCGAGCCCCACTCCGAGCACGACGAAGATCGCCATGTTCGCGACGTACCCGAGAACGACGGGCCCGTCGAGCGCCCAGGATCCGGATCCGTCGAACGCAGTGATTCCGATGACGTTGGCGGCGGCGGCGGCAGCATAGGTGGCGACGACCATCACCAGGCCGAGAACGAGCGCAGCCACGAGCTTCGCGAGGTTCACGAGTGTGCGCCGGGGTTCGAGCGCGAACGTCGTGAGCCCCGTGCGCTGCGTCCACTCGCTCGTGGCCGTCAGCACGCCGATGAACGGCAGCAACAGCGACCACCCGCTGGATGCGAACAGCACGAACTCTGACCAGTCGAGCGCCGACGACGGCAGGATCCATAGGGGCAGCACCGTGGCGCCGATCGTGATGACCGCGATCGCGATCAGCAGCCACAGACCTGCGCGCGTGTCGACCATCTTGCGCAGCTCGACGCGCACATGGCGAAGAAACGGAATGCGGATCCCCTCGAGGACGGGGGCGCGCGTCTCGGCGACGGCGCTCATGCTGCCGCCCCCTCGCGCGAGGCTTCGGCGGTAGCCGCGAAGAACGCGTCCTCGAGGGATCCGTCGCGCGTGAGCGCGTCGCGGGTCCCCTGGGCGGTGACGCGCCCGGATCCCATGATCACGATGTCGTCCGCGACGGCATCGACCTCCGAGAGCTGGTGCGACGACAGCAGAACGGTTCCGCCGTCGTTCGCGAAGTCGCGCACGATATCGCGCATCCAGCGGATCCCCGACGGATCCAGCCCGTTCGCCGGCTCGTCGAGGATGAGCACGGCAGGATCCGCGAGCAGCGCCTGAGCGATGCCGA
>Ga0308157_10007062_pt1 | contig 13202 bp, 12 predicted proteins | sample PhyBR1_FD_201035 | JGI IMG/M metagenome (GOLD analysis project Ga0308157, IMG submission 201035) | Phyllosphere microbial communities from UC Gill Tract Community Farm, Albany, California, United States - DLSLB.R1 | ecosystem: Host-associated > Plants > Phyllosphere > Unclassified | place: USA...
CGAATTTCATCATCGACCCATGTCTGACAAAATGTTGCAAGATTCTGACGCGAATTGCCATCCAGCATCAGTTCATCGCGAACGGCAGCAAACACATTACGCGGATCGCGCTCTTCTTTGGGAAATTTTGTCTTAGGCAAAGAAGCAGATAATTCTAATGACGCATATACATCGTCCAAGCTGTTGTATTTTGCGGAAATAGATTTCTTAGTCATGCCTCGCCCTCAATTTACGGATGATACCAAGATATATTACCATTCAATTCGTTGCTTATAGACAAGCATCCTGTCAACCATAATTATAGGATAATATTAAATTAGTTAATTGAATTAGAAAATAATTACATTAGCTATTGCCACAGCAAATTCATTATGCGTAATTTACTATCTGCATCTGAAAATATTGGTTTTTAGGGGGTGTAAGTTGTCATTAAATCTTCAAGATCAAGTTATCTCTGCTTATGAAATCGCGAAGCAGTCATCTGGTGGAAAAAATGCAGATTACATTCCTTTCCTGGCTAAGGTTCCCAGTGAACTGATTGGCGTCGCGATCGTGACGGCCGATGGTCAAGTCTTTAAACACGGCGATACCGACTATAAATTCGCACTGGAATCCATTTCTAAAGTTTTTACGCTGGCTCTGGTGATGGAAAAGATCGGCGCAAAAGCCGTCAAGGAAAAGCTGGGCGACAGCCCAACCGGCATGCCATTCAATTCCGTGCAGGCGCTGGAATTGCATGAAGGAAAGCCACTGTCACCGCTGGTAAATGCAGGCGCGATAGCTGCTGCAAGTCTGGTTCCGGGTGACGATGCGGAGCAATGCTGGTCGAATATTCTCGACATGCAAAGCCAGTTTGCAGGGCGTAAAATCCAGCTCAGCGATGAAGTCAATCAATCGGAACAAGACACGAATTTTCACAACCGGGCGATTGGCTGGCTGCTTTACAGCGCAGGCACTTGTTATAGTGACCCAATGCGGGCGGTCGATGTCTATACACGTCAATGCTCGACACTTGTCGATTGTGTTGATCTCGCAACCATGGGAGCAACGCTTGCTGGCGGTGGCGTCAATCCAATCACCAAGAAGCGCGTTGTGAAGCAAGAGCATGTCGCCCCGTTACTCGCAGAAATGATGATGGAAGGCCTATACACCTCCTCTGGCGATTGGGCCTATTCCGTTGGCTTGCCTGCAAAAAGTGGCGTCGGCGGTGGTCTTGTCGCGGTTATTCCGGGCAAACTAGCGATTGCTGCATTTTCGCCCCCGCTTGATGAAGCCGGCAATTCCGTCCGTGCGCAAGTAGCTGTTAGCGAAATTGAGCGGCAACTCGGTGGCAATATATTCAAAGCGCCGATCTGATTGTATCAAACCGGCGCCGAATTGGCTTAAACTGTGAATTCGAGAATTGTTCCATTCGCATCATCGGGCGAAACAATAATGCGGCCTGATGATTCAGTATAAGCAACATTGTTGGCTTTCAGAACTGCGCAGACCTTGTCGAGCGAAGCAACCCGGATGCGCAAGCCAGAAAACGCTTGAATCGAAGTTTTATTTAAAACAGCAGCTCCATAGAGTTGTTCTGCATGGCTGCGATCGTAAACAAGAATATCAGCAGAATCCGGCCCTGTATAAACACGCCATACGCCATCTGCGCCCGTCGCTTTTGCATCAGCAAAAAGCTTCGCAAAACGCTTTGCCGATACTTCCGCATCAACAGAAACTGCGACTATTGCCGAAAGTCCGATTGCACCGTTTTCGTGTTCGATCAGTTCCGGGAGCCAGACAGTCTCGCGGGTCTTATGCTGACACATAAAAACCATGCCTTGCGGCACTTCGCGCTCGGAGAATGAAGCCGTCTCAAAAGCAGCAACACCTTCCCCGCCATTCGGCAACTGAACCGGGCGCGAAAAGGAACCCACCTCACCCGTCTCAAGGCCCAGGGTAGCCAGTTCCGCTTTGGCCTGTGATGCGCTATCGATGCGGCAGGCGATGGCATGCAACCCCTCACCTTGTGCGGCAAGCTTCTCACGCTGATGCAGATTACCAGCTGTTTCCGCAACAATCCCCAGAAGCTCAAAATAATCCTTCGGGAACATAATCGTATAATTGCCGGTGCCTTTTTCCTTGCTGTGAAGGCCACGTGGGCTGAGCGTAAAGCCAAGGCGGCGATAGTGCTCCGCACTTTCTTCGAGATTGTTAACAAGCAAGAAGGTGTGATCAACACCTCTGACAGGATGGGACATGCAGGCTTTCCTTTTCTTTACGGACATCTTTCAGCAACAGCTATTCCATATTTTCAAAACGTACTCCTGATCTCTGTCAAGAATGAACGGGCACGAAATTTAAGTCGAACCTAACCCTTGCCAGAGAAAATTGAGACTTATTAACGCAGAAATTGCGATATAATTTTCCATTTTCAAAACAAATGTTAGTTTATATTGACATTATTTCTATAGATTCTAGCATAACAGTGCTTGCATAGAAGATTCAGGATGGATTCACTCATTTTCGAGTGTTTTCAGGGACTTGAACAATAATGGAACCTGCGGGAAAAGAGGCTGGAAAGCCCTCCCTCAACGTTCTTTAGGGGAACATAAAATGCATATCAGGAAAGCTGGCCTTGGCCTGTTTCTCGCTGCTTTTTCACTCGCAACGGCACCCTCCCATGCCGAAGAAGTAAAACGCGGCGGCACAGTCATCGTCCATATGAATACCGAGCAGGGTATCCTTAATCCGGCCTTGCGTGCCTCCACAGGCATTTATCAGATCACTGGCCGCATCATGGAACCATTGATCGACCGCACATATGAAGGCTATGTGCCTGTGCTGGCGACGAGCTGGACTTCATCGGAAGATGGCAAGGAAATCACCTTCAAGCTGCGCGAAAATGTACGCTGGCATGATGGAGAGCCATTCACTTGCGAAGACGTTTCGTTCAGCGCAATGAACCTGTGGAAGAAGCTGCTGAACTATTCGACAACGTTACAGGCCAACCTGGAGGCGGTCGATTGCACAGACCCACACACCGCTGTTTTCCGCTATTCAAAGCCGATGCCGCTCGATCTTCTGGTCGCTGCCATGCCTGATCTTGGCCATCCGGTAGCCAAGCATCTTTATGAAGGCACCGACATCCTCAAGAACAAGTATAACTCTGCACCTGTCGGCACTGGTCCGTTCAAATTCGTTGAATATGAGCGCGGACAGCACATCATTGCGCAGCGCAATGACGATTACTGGCGCGGCAAGGAATATCCATATCTTGATCGCGTAATCTGGCGTTTCATGCCTGATAAGGCAGCAGCAGCGGCAGCACTTGAATCCGGCGAAGTCATGGAAACCGCTTTCAACGGCATTTCCATGTCGGATACCGAGCGCCTTGCAAAAGACGGCCGTTTCGACACCGGAACCAAGGGCTTTGAAAACAACGTCGCTCACTCGACCGTTGAGTTCAATCTACGCAATCCGATCCTTGCAAATCTGAAAGTTCGTCAGGCGATCTACCATGCCCTCGACATCGATTTTGCGATCCAGTCGATCATGCGCGGCTATGCCAAGCCGGGCCGTGGCCCGATCCCAAGTTCGGGCGGCGCAAATTACACTGATCAGGTTCAGACCTATCCGTATGACGTCGAAAAGGCGAAGCAGCTTCTTGATGAAGCTGGCTATCCAGCAGGACCCGACGGCGTCCGTTTCAAGCTGCGCCATCGTCCAGCACCGTGGGGCGAATATACCCAGCTCTGGTCTGAATATTATGCGCAGGCCATGAAGGAAGTGGGCATTGATGTTCAGCTCATCACCAATGATGCGCCGGGCTTCCTCAATGGCGTCTATCGCGATCATGATTTCGATACCGCCAGCGGCTGGCACCAGTTCCGTTCAGATCCGGCTGTCTCGACCACTGTCTGGTTGCGCTCCGGCGCTCCTGTCGGAACTGCATGGTCGAACCAGTTCGATTACAAATCTGACGAAATGGATAGTCTGATCGATCAGGCTGCAACCGAGCTAGACCCTGCCAAGCGCGCTGAGCTTTACCATCAGATTCAGCAGCTTGAAATGAAGGACCTTCCGGTTATTTTCGCCATCGAGCATCCGTTCATCGGCGTAACCAACAAGGCTCTGAAGAACCACCACAACACACCGCGTTGGGATTCTTCAAGCTGGTACGATCTGTGGATTGATCAATAAACTGAGAAAACAATACCGTCGATGGGATTCCATCGGCGGTATTGCCTATAATATTCCATCGGATGCTCCGCCATGCCCTTGCCTCCCCTTTTGAGTTTTGCGCTGCGGCGCATTTTGCAGGCGATCCCCGTCATACTTCTGATCATGATCGGGTCGTTTCTGATTATAAAGCTCGCCCCTGGCGATACTGTTGACGCTCTTGTGGGCGATATGGGCGGTGCCGATCCACAGTTCGTTGCCAATCTGCGTGCTGAATACGGTCTGGATCAGCCGGTCTGGATGCAGTTACTTCTCTATATGAGCAAAATTTTACAACTCGATTTCGGCTGGTCCTATGTTTATGAGCTACCCGTATGGGATGTGCTGATGAACCGTCTGGTGCCAACGCTGCTGCTGATGGTTTCCTCTCTCTCGGTGGCATTTATTTTCGGCGTTGCATTGGGTGCGATTGCCGCTCGTCGCGCCTATACATTGACCGATAATGCAATCTCGACACTGGGCCTTATTTTCTATGCGATGCCGAGTTTTTTCTTCAGCCTGCTTCTGATGTTGGTGTTCTCCGTCAAGCTCGGATGGCTTCCTGTTGGCGGGTTGAAAACGCTGGGTGCTTTTTACTCCGGCTGGGATAATGTGGTCGATATTGCGATACACCTCATCATGCCAACTACGGCACTCGCACTGATTTATCTGGCATTTTATATGCGCCTGATGCGCACCAGCGTTCTGGAAGTCGAAGACCTTGATTATATACGGACCGCGCGCGCAAAGGGTGCCAGCGGCGCTCGCCTTATGTTCCACCATATCATACGCAATGCGCTGTTGCCGGTTGTTACACTGCTGGGACTTCAATTCTCGACAGTGCTCGGCGGTTCCGTAGTCATCGAGACAATCTTCTCCCTGCCGGGGCTTGGCCAGCTTGCCTATATGTCGGTGATAAAGCGCGACATCAATACATTGATGGGCATTATCTTTCTTTGCTCCGTCCTTGTGATAATCGTCAATTTCATCACCGATCTTATCTATGCGCGGCTTGATTCCAGGATCGAATTGTCATGACATCACAGGATTTGTCTCTCCCGCGCCCGCAAGCCTCTCGCGCAAGAGTTCTCTGGCGAAGATTTAAACGCAACCGCGCCGCTGTGCTTGGTCTTGCGCTTTTCATTCTCATTGTGCTGATTGCAGTTTTTGCTGACGTGATCACGCCCGGCGATCCGCTGCGCCGTGCCGGGGATCCGCTTGTCTGGCCGTTCGTGAATATGACAACGCCGCTTGGCACTGATCAGCTTGGTCGTGACATCATGTCCGGTATTTTTCACGGTGCGCGTATTTCATTGCTGATCGGTGTGGTGGCGACACTCATATCGATCTTCATCGGCGTGCTGATTGGCGCATTTGCCGGCTATTATGGCGGGTGGGTTGATGATGTGTTGATGCGCGTCACCGAAGCCTTCCAGACAGTTCCAAGCTTCGTGCTGTTGCTGGCGCTGGTCGCCATCTTCGGCTCATCCATCGAAAATATCATCATCTGCATCGGTATTGTTTCGTGGACTGCGCCTGCACGTATGGTGCGCGCCGAATTTCTGGCCCTTCGCAAACGTGAATTCGTCGATGCCGCACGTAATCTGGGCATCGGCAATGTGTCGATCATTTTCCGCGAAATTCTACCCAATGCATTGCCTCCAGTGATCGTATTTGCATCCGTTGTGATGGCAACCGCCATTCTGATGGAAAGCGCACTGGCATTTCTTGGTCTTGGTGATCCCAATTATGCAAGCTGGGGAAACATGATCGGCCAGGGCCGTGCCGTGCTGCGCACCGACTGGTTCTGCTCGGTCATTCCCGGCATTGCCATTCTGCTCACCGTTCTCTCTTTCAGCTTGCTTGGCGAGGGACTGAACGATGCGCTTAATCCGAGGCAGAAAAAATGACAGCCAGCCCGGTTCTTGAAATCAAAAATCTGCAAATAGCGCTTCCAGACGGTGCTGATCGTCCATTTGCCTTGCAGGATCTGACATTAACCGTCAATCCGGGTGAGATTGTCTGCCTCGTGGGCGAGAGCGGTTCTGGCAAGTCGCTGTCGGCAGGTGCGATCATGCGCCTTCTGCCCGAACCACATGTGCGCGTTACCAATGGCACTGTCCTGCTTGAAGGCACCGATCTTTATTCGCTTAGCGAAAAGGAAATGAAGGCCTTGCGCGGCAACCGCATCGGTATGATCTTTCAGGAGCCGATGACCGCACTTAATCCGCAGAAGACAGTCGGCTGGCAGATTGATGAAGTGCTGCGGCTACATACAAAGCTTGGCCGTAAAGAGCGCCGCGCATCGGTTATGGAAATTTTGCGCGAAGTAAAAATTCCTGATCCGCAATCGGCCTATAATGCCTATCCGCACCAGATTTCCGGCGGGCAGCGCCAGCGCGTGATGATCGCCATGGCGCTGATCCTCAAGCCGCGCCTTCTGATTGCAGACGAGCCGACAACTGCGCTTGATGTGACCACGCAGGCACAGATTCTCAAGCTTATCCGCGATCTGCAACGCGAACACAGCACCGGCATCTTGTTCATCACCCATGATTTTGGTGTAGTGGCAGAGATTGCCGATCGTGTTGCTGTGCTCAGGCTTGGCGAACTTGTTGAAGAAGGTCCGGCTAAGGACGTACTCAACAATCCGCAGCATCCCTATACAAAAGCGCTTATCGCAGCGGTTCCCGCACTCACCCCACCTGCAACCAGAATATCCGACAACATTCAGCCCATCGTGCTTAAAGCGGATGCCTTGTCAAAGACATTTAGGGCACGCGGAGGCATTCTTGGCGGTAAGCGCAGTGCAGTGCCTGCCGTGAAAGACCTGTCCTTTGAACTTCGACAAGGCGAAACGCTTGGTGTCGTTGGGGAAAGCGGTTCTGGCAAGACCACCGTCTCACGCATCGTCACACGGCTCCTCGAAGCGGACAGTGGGAAAGTCGATCTGAATGGCCGAGATTTCCTCAGTGCAAGCCCGCGCGAAGTCCGTGCCATGCGCAAGAATATTCAGATGGTGTTTCAGGATCCAATGGCATCACTCAATCCGCGCCGCCGCGTCATCGATCTGATTGCACAGGGACCAATCGTCCATGGCATGCCAAAGAAACAGGCGCATGCGAAAGCACGCGAACTGCTTGAATTGGTCGAGCTTTCGCCAGCGGCAGCTGATCGTTTCCCACATGAGTTCTCCGGCGGACAACGTCAGCGCATCGGCATCGCACGCGCATTGGCGCTGGAGCCACGCATTATCGTGGCTGACGAGCCGGTTTCCGCACTGGACGTCTCGGTTCAGGCTCAGGTCTTGCGGCTTCTCGCCGATCTGCGCGAACGGCTTAATCTGTCGCTGCTTTTCGTAACTCATGATCTGCGCGTTGCATCCCAATTATGCGACCGCATCATCGTGATGTCGAAAGGTGAAATCGCTGAAACCGGTCCGACAGCGGAAGTTTTCGCCAACCCGCAACATGAATATACACAGCGCCTTCTTGCCTCTATCCCCGGCAAAAGCTGGACGCCGCCGCGCTTTGACAGCGCAGAATGAAGGTGCAGGATACAATGGAAAATATCAGCTTCCCTCCCTCCATCTGGGCTGCAACCGCGCCTGAGCGCAAACCTTCTGCGCCACTCACTGCCGATACTGAGACGGATTTTGTCATTGTAGGTGGTGGCTTCACGGGATTATCGGCAGCACTCCAACTTGCCAAACGCGGCAAGCGCGTGATCCTTCTGGAAGCCAAAGCTGTTGGCTGGGGCGCATCGGGGCGCAACAATGGACAGGTCATCCCGACAATGACTGCGGCAGAACCGGACGCCATTGCAGCCCGTTATGGCGATGCGGGCACACGTTTTGCAAAGCTCATCGGTAACAGCGCCGACATTCTTTTTTCTATCGTTCGCGACGAGAAAATAGATGCGGAAGCCGAGCAGACCGGATGGTTCCAGCCTGCGCATTCACCGGGCCGTATAAAACTGTCGCAATCGCGCGTCGATGCGTGGAAGCGTTTTGGCTTTCCGGCGGAATATTTCGATAGCGCCTCGACATCAAAGCTTTTGGGCAGCGATTTCTGGTATGGTGGCATGTTCAACCCGACGGGGGGGCATATCAATCCGCTTGCTCTCGCACGCGGTCTTGCCAAAGCCGCGGAAACACATGGCGCAATCATCCATGAACAAAGCCCGGTCACATCTTTTGAACGAAAAGGCGATCATTGGGAAGTACGCGCTGGCAATGCAACAGTTCGCGCCAAAGGCTTTCTTCTCGCCACCAATGCCTATACGGGCGAGTTGCGTGAAAGCCTCGCGCCGCGTCTTGCACGCTCCATCGTGCCGGTTCTGTCATGGCAGATGTCGACAGCTCCCCTGAGCGATAATCTGCGTGCAACGATCCTACCGGGACGTCAGGCTGTGTCCGACACGCGCGGCGATCTTCGCTTTTTCCGCTATGATGCGCGAAACCGGCTCATCACCGGCGGCGTTGTCATGGGCGACTATAATGTTGCTGAACGCGTTAAGCAAAAGGCCGCCCGCAACATGGCCGAAGCTTTTCCTGCCATGGGTGAGCCCGAAATCACCCATGTCTGGAGCGGCTATATCGGCATGACTTGGGATCGCTTCCCGCGCATGCATCAGCTTGGCAACAATGGCTGGGCATGGATCGGATGTAATGGGCGCGGCGTGGCACTTGGAACGGCACTGGGACGTGAATTTGCACGTGCGCTGGAGGGAGAGCCATTGCAGGAACTCGCACTGCCGATTTCCGAGCCTGCCCCTTTGCCCTTCCACAAAATAGCGCGGAAGATTGCGCCATTTTATCTTGCCTGGTTGCGGCGTAAGGATATGGCAGAGCCAAATTTATAAGCGAAACTATATAACATTCATGCGAAAGGTAGATCCATGAATCAGATGCCAATTCTCGAACGTCGCCGCATTGAGGCGCTTGTTCTCAAAAATGTCTATGAGGTTCTTCGCGAGCGGTCAGGCGAGGAAGAAGCTCAGGCAGCCATCGGCGAAGCGGTAACGCGCTCTGCGATTGAACAGGGGCGCAATTTTGCGGAAGAACTGGGCCGCACACCGGACCTTCAAGACTTTGCCGATATTCTGCCGCTCTGGACCAAAGACAATGCGCTGGAAATCGAAGTTCTGTCGCAAGGCAGTGATCATTTCGATTTCAATGTAAAGCGCTGCCGCTATTCGGAAATGTATCGCGACATGGGATTGGGACATATCGGCCATTTGCTTTCTTGCAATCGAGATGGCGATTTCTGCATTGGCTACAACCCGGAAATGAAACTCGAACGCACACAAACCATCATGAAGGGCGCAAGCCATTGCGACTTCCGGTACAAACTCGAAGCTCAAGAAAAAGGAGCCTGATATGCCGGTTGAAAACTGGACCTCAAACCAGCTCGACGAACTGATTGCCTTCCGCCGTGATCTGCATGAAAACCCGGAACTGCTCTATGAGGTGCATCGTACAGCGGAAAAGGTCGCTGAAGCTCTGCGCGCCGCAGGTCTTGATGACGTCGTAACGGGCATTGGCCGCACAGGTGTTGTCGGCGTCATTCGTGGACAAACCAACAAATCCGGTCGCGCTATTGCTCTTCGCTCGGACATGGACGCGTTGCCGATCCTTGAGGAAACTGGCGCTCAATGGGCTTCAAGAATTCCAGGCAAGATGCATGCCTGCGGCCATGACGGCCATACCACGATGCTTTTAGGTGCGGCACGTGAACTCGCACAAAGCCGGGCTTTTGACGGCACCGTCATCGTGATCTTCCAGCCGGCAGAAGAAGGCGGTGCGGGTGCCAAGGCGATGATTGATGACGGTCTGTTCAAGCGCTGGCCGGTCAACGAAGTTTACGGCATGCATAACCGTCCGAACCTGCCGGTGGGTGAATTCATCATCAATTCCGGCCCGATTATGGGCTCGGTTGATGTGCTTGATATTACTATCGAAGGCGTTGGCGGTCATGCCGCCACCCCGCATCACACCATCGACCCTATTCCTGTAACGGCAGCGCTGATTCAGGCAATTCAGACTTTGAGCGCACGCACCATCGATCCGCTCGATTCCGCTGTCATCTCAATCACCACCATTCATGGTGGTGACGCGTTTAATGTCATTCCGCAAAAGATTAAGCTGACGGGCACGGTACGCACGTTGCGCGAAGAAGTACGCAATCACATCGAAGAACGACTGGCCCGCGCGGTCGCGGGTATTGCAGATGCTTTTGGTGCCAAGGCAACGCTCGATTATCAGCGCAATTATCCTGTGACCGTCAATCACGAACGCGAAACGGAACTGGCAGCGCTTGCGGCTGAAGCTGTTTCGGGTTCAGATCGCGTTGCCCGCGATATGCCCGCCACACTTGGCGGCGAAGATTTTGCCTTCATGCTCAATGAAGTGCCGGGCGCAATGATCAATATCGGCAACGGCCCAAGTGCCAATCTGCATCACCCGAAATATGACTTCAACGATGATGTGATTGCATGGGGTTCTTCTTACTGGACGACATTGGTCAGGCAGAGATTACCTGTTTGATGACGCAATAAACAAAGCCGGGGTAATTTCCCGGCTTTGTGTTTGGTTTCTCTATACACCCAATCTGAAATGATTGTTTGCTGCACCAATTCTCGAAAGCAAACTCTCATCATGGCTGATGGCAACAATTCCAAGACTATACTTCTCGGTAAGCTTTATCAAAAGTTGCCATATTTGAGCTTGCGCCACCGGATCGAGTGCAGAAGTAATTTCATCTGCAATTAAGAATCGAGGTTTTGCGCCGAGCGCCCGCAAAATGGAAACGCGCTGTAGCTGCCCGCCAGAGAGTTCGTGCGGATAGCGGGTTTCCCACTCTGTTTCAATGCCAAGTGTGCGTGATATTTCTGTATCCACTGGACCCGATTCAGCAATGATTTTTCTGATCTGCCAGCGTGGGTTCATGGCCATTAGCGGTGACTGGTAGAGGTACTGAACAGGCCATGTTTCGGTTGAAGTTATATTGCGCTTGTTGAAGGTAACTTCACCGGCTTTCGGACGATTCAGCCCAGCGAGAATACGGCCCAATGTGGTTTTACCGCAGCCAGATGGGCCGGAAATACAATAGACCGAAGCTGTGTTCAGGCTCAGCGAAACGTCTGAAAAGACAATACGCTTGCCAAAGGCAGCACTGACATTCTTGGCTTCAAGCATAGGCATGGAAGTCATTTTGCGGCAGCGCACGCCACAGAGATTTTGCATAGTGAGAAGCAAGCGCATCCCCTGCCCCGCTAAAGGCAGATGTCGGCGCTAAACAACACATTTTTCCGTCTTTCAAAATCGCAATGTGATCCGCATAGGAAAGCACGGGGATCAGATCATGCGTGATCAGCAAAACAGCACCGCCTTCGTCAGCGTGTTTACGCAATTTTTCCAGAATAATGTCGCGATTGGTGGGGTCAAGCCCTGCTGTCGGCTCATCAGCGATCAGCAGTTTTGCTCCGCCTGAAATTGCCTGCGCCATCAGAACGCGCCGCGCCATGCCGCCGGAAAGCTGATGCGGATAAAGGCGGGCCACGTCAGCGCTCAATCCCACTTCAGTCAGGCGGCTTTCGATTGCTGGCGGCTTTCCAGCCCGGTTTGCGGCCCAGCCAATAAGCGCGCCGACGTTGGCAGTTGGATCGAGATACGTTGTTTGTTGCGGCAAAAGCGCTATGTCGCGGCCCCGTTTTTCGCTCAGGCTCTTTTTGCAAAGGGGGTTGCCTTGAAAAGAAATATCCCCTTTAGCAATGGCATTATTGGGAAGAAGCCCCAGAATGGCATGGGCGAGCAAGCTTTTGCCTGCGCCCGAATGACCGACCAGCGCGACAATCTCGCCCGGTGCAATATTGAGTTCAATATCCGACAGGCGGGTTATCGTATCCTGACTGAAAAAGCCGTTATACCGACGAAACGAAACGCTAAGATTATTGATTTCAAGCATCAGGTCTGAGCCTCCCTAGGACTGGTCAGGCGGCGTAATCCATTAGCGAGCACGTCAAAGCACAGCACCATGATCAACAACGCGAGACCTGGAAAAACGGCGAGCCACCACCGGCCACCGCTGATATGACGCATCGCTTCTGAAAGCATAATGCCGATGGCTGGTCGCGATGGTTCAAGGCCAAATCCTAAAAAGGTAAGACCTGCTTCATGCAAAATTGCATGCGGAAACATCAGCAGAAAGCCAACAAGCATCTGGGGCAGAAGATGCGGAAGAATGTGGTTCAACAAGATAAAGCTGCGCGATTTTCCAAAACTGCGCGACGCTTCGACAAAAGGTGCTGCGCGCACCTGTATGAGTTCAGCGCGCAAAATACGCGCAAAACGTGGCCAGTGCGAAATCGCAACGGCAATAATAACCGCACCTGTTCCACCGCCCAGCGCAAAGCTGATAAGAATAAGCAGAACAAAATGCGGCATTGCCAGCATACCATCGGTGACAAAACTGCCAATCGCATCGGCAGTTTTGCCAAGCCCCGACAGAAGAACGATCACAAGGGCGATGACCACCGAAAAGCCAGCAGCAAAAATTCCGACACGCAGGCTGAGCGTGAGACCGTGCAATGTCCGGGCAAACATATCACGCCCCATCTGATCGGTTCCGAACCAGTGCGAAAAAGACGGCTCCATATTGCGTATCGAAAAATTGGAGCGGATGCCGGTTTCGCCATAACCCCATGCGGCAACAGAAATCGCAACGATGATTGCCAGTGAAAACAAAGCACTGAAGAAGGCGCGTATGCGTCCGTTGAGAGGGATGATCGTCATGCTCCCTCTCTCAATCTTGGGTCAACGACGCGGTAAAGAAGATCGGCGATCATGTTTCCGGTCGAAACGATCACCGTCATAAGCATTGCAATGGCCAGCAGCAGAGCCACATCGCCGCGAATACCTGCCTCAACCGTTGCACGGCCCAATCCCGGCCATGCAAAGACCTGTTCGGCAAGAATTGCCCCGCCAAATATCTCGCCAATTG
>Ga0308157_10007066_pt1 | contig 13194 bp, 13 predicted proteins | sample PhyBR1_FD_201035 | JGI IMG/M metagenome (GOLD analysis project Ga0308157, IMG submission 201035) | Phyllosphere microbial communities from UC Gill Tract Community Farm, Albany, California, United States - DLSLB.R1 | ecosystem: Host-associated > Plants > Phyllosphere > Unclassified | place: USA...
AAGTTTTATCAAAAGTAATAATATTGTCTAAGATTTGCTCATTCCAAGTTGTTCTCAACTCTGTCTGCATTGGGTAAAGATGAACCTCTTTTGGATTAGCAATATATGGAGGGAAATGTGCTGTCTGTTGGTTGTTTTTTACACGGTAAGAATAAGCCAGTTTGTATTTTAACCAAGGTGCAATGTTTGCCGTTGCCGAAATATTTGCCGTGATATCTTGTCCGATATCATTGCTTTTCTTAAAATGCTCTTCAGCAACTGGGTTTGTTCCTGCTGGCAAACCATTTTTATTTGCTAGTCCGTAACCGTATTCCTCTGTATCGTCATAAACAGGAACTAAAGGAGCCATGGTATATACTTCTTTTAGCTGAAAATTTGGTAATGCATTTTGCGTTCCCATGTACGCCATTTTTGCATCGATATCAAAAATTGATTTTTTAAAACTAACTCTAGCACTACCAGTTTGCTGACCAAATTCGTTATCTATTACAATACCTTTTTGTTTCACGAAATTACCATAAAGCGCAAACTTAAAATCTCCTTGTCTTCCTTGAATTCCTAAACCATAGTTTTGTGTAAAACCAGAACGGAAAACTTCGTCCTGCCAATCTGTATTTACATCTGATGGTGCTGTAATATAAGCTGGAAGCGGTTTTGGTGAAGTTGCATATTTATTGTACTCATCATACATTCTTTTATTGACAGTACGATAACCGTCAGCATCTAACATATCTAATGTTTTTGATGGATTTGTAATGCTTAAAAAAGAACTGAAATCTACTTTTACGCCTTCTTTTTGTCCATTTTTAGTGGTTACGATAATTACACCATTTGCAGCAACAGATCCGTAAATTGCAGCTGCGGCACCATCTTTAAGAACCTCCATAGATTCTATATTAGTTGGGTTTATGGTATTAATAGATCCTTGAAAACCGTCAATGATATAAAGAGGTTCTGTTGCTCCAAAGGTATTTACTCCACGAATTTTCACACTTACTGAAGCACCTGCAACACCACCGCTTTTTTGTACATTGACCCCTGCAACCAAGCCCTGAAGTGCTTCTGATGGACTTGTTGTAGCACGAGTTTCTAGACTTTCTTTTTTAACTGTAGAAATAGCTCCCGTAACATTACTTTTCTTTTGAGAACCATAACCAATAATAACTACTTCATTTAATTTATTGGTTTCTTCCTGCATAGATACATTAAGTTCTGAACGATTGTTTATATTCTCACTTATGGATATAAATCCTACATAAGAAAAAACAATAATCGGATTCTCCAACGTCGATGGATACACTAAGGTATAGTTTCCGTCAATATCTGTCCCAGCATTGTATTTAGAATCTTTGATCGAAATACTTACGCCAGGCAACGTATTATTCTTGTCATCCGTCACTTTTCCTGAAATTGTTTTTTGTGCTTGTGCAAAACTGATGTTTGGCAGCCACAAACATAACAGCAGAGGAATAAAGTAAATTACCCTAATTAGTTTTTTGTTCATCTTGGTAATGGTTTAAGTTAGTAATTTTTTTAGGTTTTTAATTTTTTAGTTTTTGTATTGCATGTATATACATCTTGCTTGATAATGCCTTAAAAAACATTATCAAACAAAATGCAGTATTCTCGTTGCTATTTTTTGTTAAGCTTTAGCTAGCTGTAAAGATTTTACAAGTCAAATTTTATTCCTTGAGCTAACGGCAAACTTGTAGTATAATTGATTGTGTTGGTTTGCCTTCTCATGTAAATTTTCCAAGCATCAGATCCAGATTCCCGGCCACCACCAGTTTCTTTCTCACCGCCAAAAGCACCTCCAATTTCAGCTCCAGAGGTTCCTATATTTACATTTGCAATACCACAATCAGAACCTGTAACAGACAGGAATAATTCGGCTTCTCTTAAATTATTTGTCATAATTGCAGAAGAAAGTCCTTGCATTACACCATTTTGCATTTCAATTGCAGCTTCAACAGTTCCTGAATATTTTATTAAGTATAAGACAGGAGCAAAAGTTTCGTGCTGTACAATTTCAAAAGAATTATCAGCCTCAGCAATTGCTGGTTTTACATAGCAGCCACTTTCATATCCATCACCAGAAAGTACACCACCATCAACCAAAATTTTGCCACCTTGCTCTACCACTTTTTTCAAAGCATCATTATACAATTCAACTGCTTGCTTATCGATAAGAGGTCCTACATGATTTTTTTCGTCTAAAGGATTCCCGATTCGCAATTGTCCATAAGCAGAAATCAGAGCTTCTTTAACTTTTTCATAAATGCTTTCATGAATAATTAAACGGCGTGTAGAAGTACATCTTTGTCCTGCTGTACCAACAGCACCAAAAACAGCACCAATAACGGTCATTTTAATATCTGCATCTGGCGTTACAATAATGGCGTTATTTCCACCCAATTCCAGTAACGATTTTCCAAAACGTCCTGCAACTACCTGCGCTACAATTTTACCCATTCGCGTAGAACCAGTAGCCGAGATTAACGGAATTCGTTTATCGTTGGTTAGCAATTCGCCAATTTTATAATCTCCTGTAATCAAGCAAGAAATTCCTTCAGGCAAATTGTTTTCTTTTATAACCTCTGCCATAATATTTTGACAAGCAACTGCACAAAGAGGTGTTTTTTCTGAAGGTTTCCAAACGCAGACATCGCCGCAAATCCAAGCTAGAGCGGTATTCCAAGCCCAAACAGCCACTGGAAAGTTAAATGCCGAAATGATTCCGACAACTCCTAGAGAATGGTACTGCTCATACATTCTGTGTCCTGGTCTTTCTGAATGCATTGTTAATCCGTGCAGCTGACGCGAAAGTCCAACTGCAAAATCACAGATATCGATCATTTCTTGAACCTCACCATAACCTTCCTGAAGTGATTTTCCCATTTCATAAGAAACCAGTTTCCCTAAAGCTTCTTTATTTTTGCGCAATTTTTCTCCAAACTGACGCACGATTTCTCCACGCTGAGGAGCTGGCATTAATCTAAATTGTTTAAAAGCATCAGTAGCCGATTCCATCACTTTTTCATAATCAGCTGTACTTGATGTTTTAACCTTTCCGATTAATTTTCCATCAACTGGCGAATAGCTTTCTAAAATTTCCCCATCAGAAAAATTATTAAGCCCTGTCCAAGTTCCATTATTAACTTCTTTTATATTTAGCTGCTCTAAAGCTTCTTTTATACCAAACTGCAATTTTGTATTCGTCATTGTGACTTTTGATTGTTCTTTTTATACTAAATGAATATTATAACGTTTTTTGAAGCTTTACATCAGTGCTTTCAAATATTTTATCTGCTGATGAAGCCACAAAACCTTGATATAATTCTCCGTTTGACATCGGATAACGCAATGCAAATTCATAATAACATGACGGCACTTTTAACGTTCCTTCTTCAAAATCAATATCGTATAAATCTGCCAATGTGCTCGATTGTTCCAAAAGCTGTTCTGGAGTTCCTTTAATTTTTCCTCCAGAAGCATTCAACTCCCATCCGCTAGATTCTAGGAAATTATTCAATTCTTCCAAAGTTTTAAATCCTTTTAAAGCATTGGTATTGATTGTAAAGTGATTGGCTCTAAAACCATACACATACATCCAAGCCGCATATTCAGATTCTTCCAATAATGATTTGTAAACTGCTTGTGAATTTCCGTTCCAAACTGATCCGCTTAAAATCAATTCTGGATTATTAAAAGCATTCTGATCACAGCTGTCTAGCAAATTCGCTACTGTAGCCTGTAATTCTGCAGAACATTTCTCCAATTCCAGCTCAGAAATAAAAATTCTTGGTGCGTCTTTATCAGTTGCATGCTCGTAATGTTTTGCAAAGAGCTTTTTGGTTTCAAAATGATACTCTCCTTTTGCCTCGTAGCCAACATTTAGAAATGGTTTTTCTAAAACTTGGATATTCACACGCTTATCATTGAAAGTACGAATTGCGATATGATCATTTTTAATTTCTTCTCCTTTATCTTCCAGGAGTTCATGAATTTTTAATGCCGACGGAGTAATTTCAACATATTGCTCCCATAGCTTTGTAAGTAATTGATCTTTATTCATTTTGCAGTTAAGTTAAAATAGTGTTATTATGACACAAATCTATATATATAACTGTTATTATAACAGTATAACAATACGATTATTTACAATTAGACATTTGTTATGTTATTTTTTGTAATTTTGACACTTTAAAAACCATTTTTAACAAAAGAATTGTCAAAATAATAGAATCATCAATTAAAAAGCACTTATGGCAAAGGTCAAGAAGAATGAAAATACTGACTATTTAGATCGAGAAATCATACAAAAACTTAGCGAGAATGCAAGAATACCATTTTCTGATTTGGCTAAGGAATTAAATATTTCAAATTCGTTGGTTCATCTTAGAGTCAAAAAACTGCAAGAAGCAGGAGTAATTAATAGTTTTTCTGTAAAATTAAATCCAAAAGAACTTGGTTTTGAAACCATTACCTATACAGGAATTGTAACAAAAGAGGCTCGTTTCTCCTACTCCATTGCCGAAAAACTTAAGGAAATACCTGAAGTAATAGAATGTCATTGGGTATCGGGAAAATATGCTTTATTCATAAAAATAGTAGCGGCAAATAATGAAGAACTCCGTAAAATTTTATACGAACAAGTGCATCAGATTGAAGGTGTAGGAAGCACCGATTCTTTTTTCTCTTTTGGTTCTGCTTTTGAAAAAAATCTTCCTGTTTAAAATATTTGATATTCCAACCGGTCTACCCAAAATATAAAAAGTGGTACATTTTGATGATACAGTAAAATGATACTTTTGACCAAAAATCATTAAAGCATATCAAAATAAATGAACACTCAAATTAGACACGACTGGAAAAAAGAAGAAATTCAAGCAATTTACGATCAGCCTTTGTTAGAATTGGTTTATCAGGCTGCTACTGTACATAGAGAGTTTCATAAACCTTCAGAAATACAGGTTAGCACATTACTTTCTATAAAAACAGGCGGCTGTCCAGAAGACTGTTCTTACTGCGGACAAGCAGCGCGTTATCATACCGATATCAAAGTACAGGCACTTCTTCCAACAGAAAAAGTATTAGAACATGCGCAAAAAGCAAAAGACGGCGGTTCTTCTCGTTTTTGTATGGCTGCCGCTTGGCGCGAAGTTCGTGATAACAAAGATTTTGACCGTGTTATTGAGATGGTAAAAGGTGTAAACGATCTTGGACTTGAAGTTTGCTGCACACTCGGAATGCTTACTGAAGAACAAGCTGTACGTCTACAAGAAGCAGGTTTGTATGCTTACAACCATAATCTGGATACATCTGAAAGTTATTATGATGAAATAATCAGCACGCGTAAGTTTGACCAACGTCTTGACACTATCAATAACGTCAGAAAAGCAGGAATCACAGTTTGTTCGGGCGGAATTATTGGGCTTGGAGAATCTAATGCCGACAGAGTTTCTATGCTCTTAACCTTGGCAACAATGCCTGTTCATCCAGAATCTGTCCCTGTAAATGCCTTGGCAAGAGTAAAAGGAACTCCTTTAGAAAATAATCCGAAAGTGCCTATTTGGGATATGGTTCGAATGATAGCCACGGCGCGTATTGTTATGCCCGCTTCTATTGTTCGTTTGAGTGCAGGACGCATCGAAATGACCGAAGAAGAGCAAGCTTGGTGTTTTATGGCAGGTGCCAATTCTATTTTTACAGGAGAACGCGAAACTTTGTTGGTAACGCCAAATCCAGGATTATCAGAAGACATGCAAATGTTTCAAAATCTTGGGCTTAAGCCTTTGGTAAAAGAAAATAAAAGCGCTTGTTCTGTAATTTAAAACGAGTTTTAATCACCCTTTTATAGCCCGTAAAACTGCACAATCTCGAAAATTTTCAGGATAGTGCAGTTTTTTTAGTTCAAGAACCAGAAAATAAAAGTGCTTGTACTGTGATTTAAAAGCAGATATAATATCTGACAAAAAAATATTTTATAGGATATTTTTCTATCTTTGAAATTCATCAAAATGGCTTTATCTTTGAGCCAATAGAAAAATAAAACGCAATATGGAACAGAAAATTCATCAGGGAAGAAACATAAAACGCTTCAGAGAAATGCTTAACATTAAGCAAGAAGCATTGGCTTATGATCTTGGAGAAGACTGGAGCCAAAAGAAGATTTCTATATTGGAACAAAAAGATACAATTGAAGAAAGCCTGCTTAAGCAAATCTCAGCTATATTAAAAATTCCTGTTGAAGCTTTTCAGAATTTTGATGAGGAACAAGCTATAAATATTATTTCAAATACTTTTGGAGATAATGCGTGTGTTGGAAATCCTAATTCTACATTCAATTTCAATCCAATTGAAGAATTAAAAAAAATTCATGACGAGAAAATTGCTTTGTTTGAGCGTATGCTGAAAGAGAAAGATGAAATGATGGCAAGGCTTGAGAAATTAATCGGTAAATAAGATTTATTACAATATTAGTTCAATTGAAAAGAGACTTTTTTAAAGTCTCTTTTTTTTATCTTAAATAAATATAAAAAGTCAGGAGACTTTTAGCGGGTTTCTGGTTCACAACAAATAGAAAAATTGCGCAAAGTCAGTCCCGAAAGCTTTCAGGATTGCGCAGCTTTTCATAAGGAACTCTTCGGAGAGCAGGGCTATTTTTTTAAATACGACTCTCTAATTGGCATTGGCCCTTCAGATACTGAACTTGTATCAATTTTAATTTTAAAGTGTTCGATAGTTTTTTTAAGCGTTAAATAATCGTCATATTTTTGTGGCTTACCATAAAAATATAAAACAATTGTATCGTTTGAAAGACGAACATCTTTCATATTTGTTGAATTAACAATTGTGTCACTTTTACCATTTATTATATCAGAGAGTAAAACATAGTCGGCACTAGTTGAACCAACATTTGAATAATAAAACCATTCTATAACCTTATTTTTTGATTTTATTTCTTTCAAATACAGGCGATCTTCTTGTAATTTATTTACGCAACCTAAAACTATGATAGGCATAAAGATTAAAAATTTTCTCATTGCTTGTAAAATTGTTTATAATATCCGTAATAAATGTAACCCCCAGCTCCGCAAAGTGTTCTTCACTAGCGCTGCGCAAATGTCTCTGACTTTGCGCCAACTCAGTTTCTTTTAAGACGTAAATATCTAAAAGTTTTTTCTTTTAAAACTAAATCCAATACCAATTAAATACATTTATTGATTTTGATATTTAAGCCTTCTGCACATTTCAAATCTTTATCCCTAATTTTACAAATCAAAAAAACAGAAAAGTTAATGCTAAAAAAAGCCCTTCAACCCTTAATCGACAATTCTACAATTATTCTAATTATGGGCACTATGGCGGGCGAACAATCTATTGCGAAACAGCAATACTATGCAAACAAAGGCAATCTTTTCTGGAAAATTCTGTTTGCTCTTTTTGAAGAAGAATTCAGCACTTCTTACGAAGATCGAAAGGCGTTAGTCAAAAAATACAATATTGGTCTATGGAATGTCCTTAAAAGCTGCAAAAGAGAAGGAAGTAGCGATGCTAAAATAACAGAAGAAACTATTAATGATTTTGGGAGTCTCCACAAACAGTTTCCTAAGATCAAGTATGTTTTTTTTGAAAGTAAAGCTGCCGCAAAATACCCCCAGCTCCGCAAAGTGTTCTTCACTAGCGCTGCGCAAATGTCTCTGACTTTGCGCCTTTCAAACAAATGTACTTAAAAACATACACGTTCTTAAAGTCTCTGACTTTAAAACAAAAAATTCCTTATGAAAAAATTCCAACAAGGTATAAACGGAAAAAGTCGGAGACTTTTGTAATGTATCAAAATTCTAATAACTACAAAAAAAATGCGCAAAGTCAGAGACATTTGCGCAGCTTTTCATAAGGAACTCTTCGGAGAGCAGAGAGCAGAGCGTTGTATGTTTCCCTTATTTTTCCTTTTTGAATTTTAAAATCTGTTTTTTTTCAAGTATAACTAATGAATCATTTGTTAGCTTTAAAATTTTCCATTGAAAATTAGAAACATCCTCATCATTAAAAAAATCAATTACTTTACCTTTTATTTCATACTCAAAAAGCAATTGCTTATTATTAGGATAAAAGTTCATTTTCATTGTCTTATCACTAATATTCAGTTTTAGAATTAAGCCATTTTCCTTTGTAACCCAATTACCACAAACAGAATTTATATTTGTTTTACCAACAGAAGTATCCGTTATTAAATTATTTTTTTTTGAGTACGCAAAAAACGCAATAAAAATAACATAAATCAGGAGAACAATTAGCTTTTGAAAGAAGCCTTTATTTTTAAAAAACCATGTAAGACCGAAACTTAAAAGTATACTTATAACACTAGAAAAAAAACTTACTAAAGTTGAAGAAGATTGGAGAACATATTCTTTAAAAAAGAAAAATGTTAATACAAATATAGACACTGCAAATCCAATCGTTGTATAAAATTCTTTATTTAGTTTTTGTTTCATTATTTTTTGTTTCACTATTTTTTGTTTTGTGTTTGTTCTTTTATTTAATCCATAATCCCCAGCTCCGCAAAGTGTTCTTCACTAGCGCTGCGCAAATGTCTCCGACTTTGCGCTTTTTATGCAACATTTCATTAAACCGTTCACTTCTAAAAGTCTCCGACTTTATTCAAAAATTACTAATAAAGATTATTACGAAAAACAGATTTTAAATTCAAAACATCTACAATTGGATTATCTGCTTTTTCAATGCTTAACAATCCTTGATCATTAATATAATTGCTTGCGCTAGAATAAACATATTCTGATGCGCGATTCACGTAGCCTGCCCTTACAGGATTTAAATGTATATAATCCAGCTTAGACCACATAAATTTATTGCTGTAAATTTCTTCTGCGTGATTTCCGTACTGCCAAAATTGATAAAGTTTGTTTCTGGTGTGTTTTTCTGCAGCGAGTTTAAATCTTTCCAGCATCCACTCTCTTCTGCTTTCTGGACTATTTTGTATTTTATCTAGGATAGTTTTTGCTGTAAACTTTTTAAAATCTCTTATTAAATCTGAAAGCTTTCCGTCTTCCGACTGCACAATCATATGAATGTGATTACTCATAATGACATAACCATACAAAATCATTCCTTTGTTTTTAATGCAGTAATCTAAGCATTCAATTACTATGTCACGATAACATTGACGTGTAAAAACATCAATCCAGTCTACAATTGTCGGTGTGATAAAATGTGGCAGTTTTTGATCTCTTATTACATAGCCTTCTTTCATTTTTTTTCTTTTTGGACAAAATTATAAGATTTAACTTATTATTTTATATAAAGTAAAAAGAAAAAAGTCAGGAGACTTTTAGCGGGTTTCTGGTTTTCAAGAAATAAAAAAATTGCGCAAAGTCAGAGACATTTGCGCAGCTTTTCATAAGGAACTCTTCGGAGAGCGGGGGAATAAGAAAATCAGAACCTGCCCGAAAAGAAATTGAAGAAATGTTCGGGCTTGTAAAAGCCGAAGGAAGAAAACAGAAAGAACAATTTTCGTTAAATCCGATAGATGTCGGCAGAGTGCAATACGGAAAAGCAGAGTCCAGAAAGGCAATCAATTCAGTTTTAAACAAGGTTATATTTGACTATAAATATTCAAGCCTGCATGAACTCAATGCAGTTTTGAATCTCTATAATGTTCATGCTGACAGAGGAAGTGAGGAATCAAGAGTTTTTAAAAACAAAGGACTGCTTTACAAGATACTTGACCAGAATTCAAAGCCGATAGGGGTGCCGATAAAAGCCAGCGAATTCTACAGCAGACCCACCTTAAAATTTCTGGAGGAAAAATTCAGGATAAATGAAACAAAAAAACAATACGGCAAAAGCCACGTTAAAAATGCTTTAAGACAGGCTTTTTCTGATGAAAGAATGACTTCTATCGAGAGATTATCCGAAAGGCTCAAAGATGAAGCCATTCATACTGTTTTAAGAAAAAGCAGTGAGGGAAAGCTTTATGGAATTACTTTCGTAGATTTTAAGACACATTCGGTTGTCAATGGAAGCAGTCTGGGTAAAGAATTCAGCGCAAGAGGAATTCAGGAGAGCTGTGCAATGAATATTCTTGCACTTGAAAGAAAGCATCAAAACTCAAATTCAACAATTTTAGAGAACTTCAAAGATTTTGAATTAAGAGAGTTTGTAAAAGAAAATCTTGCAGATATACTGTTTCGTGGGGAAAAAGTAAATGACTATGTTTCGAAACAATTTAAACAGAAAAAGAAGAAGAGGCTTTATAACGGAATCTAAAAATGAATAAGGGTGCATAAATGCACCCTTAATTTTATCTCTGATTTTTGTTACGTATATATTTCCAAATATTTATTAGATACAAATCAAGGTGTAATTTTTAAAATTGTAAAATCATAAAAACTACATTTTTTATTTCTTATTAATTATTACACTTTTATTATTATAGTTGTCATCATACATTTGGACTATCCTTTTTATATAAGATAACATAGTATTGTCATTTAAATTATTCCTTAACGAGTAATCAATCACTTCTTTTAAAGCAATACCTATTTGCTTTACATCAATTATTTTATAAATTGATTTTTCTTTTAATAAAATATGCTTTTGAGAGTGACTCTGATAAACACCTATACTGTAAATACCATTTACAGTATACCCTATTAATTTTTCCTCATTTATTTCAATTATTGTAACATAATCAAGGTTCTTTTTGACTACATCATCATGCAAGACTCCTTTTTTTACAAAAAAAGAAGTTACATCTTTTTTTATGTTATTAATTAGAGAATCGTTATCAACTTTTTGACCGTATAAACAAACCATATTAAATAATATAGCTCCAATTATTATATATTTTTTCATTGTTATAACTTTTTATTTATTGCTTTAAACTCTTGAATTATCTTATTAGAAACTTCAGTTGGTTTTTTTTCAATTTCGTCTTCGGTCTTATTTTGAGCTTGTAGTACCATGTTTTCCGAAGTCGTATGATCTATCTCGTGACCAACTACAGCTCCCAATATTTGATCAAAACTTAAGCCTTCTACAGAAGTCCCATTAAGCCATCCAATATTCCCATTTTTGTCTGCATCTGCAAGTTCTCCCACAGTTCCCATATAAACTGTAATTGTTGACTTTTCAGTGACAGCACCATCAATTTTACCAGTTGTTATATCCATTTCGAGCCCTGGATTACCGTTATCAGTATTACCAGCTTGTCCTTTGGGCCCTTTACCATTGTCAAGTTTGATTTCTGTATCTTGAGGAGAATTTACGAGCTTATCAAATTGTTTTTTTCCTGTTTCTGTACTTTGTAATAAAGATCCAATTTTTTTATCATTTTTAGTTGCATATTCTGTATATGCTCCCTTTCCTCCATTCGCTTTAGGGTCATATATAAGTTTTCCAGCACTGTTTATCCAATCATTAGGAGCCATTCCGTCGGGATCAATAAAATAAATAGGATTATTAAAAGCATAATTATAAGGACTATGTCTTCTCATTTTTTCAGCCTTAGGATCTATATTCATCCAACGTCCTAATGCTGGGTCATAATTTCTTGCTCCAAAATCATAAACCCCAAGCCCCATCTCGTCTTGAAGCTCCTTTCCATTGTACTTATACTTATAAGGGTCTGTAAAATTTTTCTATACAGTGAATGACCTCTTGCAAAAAATCTCTATATAAAGAACGTCGTCTTAGCATTTTTCCTGCTTATGCGAAAGTAGATTTAGTTTAATTATTTTCCTAATAATTTTTTAGTCTGCACATAAAAAAAGCTCTCATTTCTGAGAGCTTGCACTGTAATTGAAATAATATTTTACAAAGAGCTGGCTTTTATCCTTACGATTTTACCGTCCTGCATAACAACCAGATCACTGTTATTTTTCTTTTTAAACTCAATTAGTTTTTCAGAAACTTTATCCATTGCCTCAATAATCTTCTTCTGAGTTGGTGTCGTTGTTGTTTTCTCCTCTCCCATGATTAGCATTAAATTTTAAAAAGCTTGTTTTCCTGCGATAAAGAAATAACTTCAAATTCACTGATATCAATATTTGAAGGTATTTTGTCTCTTAAAATTGGGACTATATATTGCCCATTAATACTATTCGCCACGTCAACGATTGTATTTAGTTGATTGTCATGAATAGTTTCAAGCTGATCATGCATTATAAAATGCAAACATTCAATATCCATCTTATCTGCAAATTCAATATATGCAAAATCAAATGCAGCGATTTGTCCTTTCTTTTTTCCTGTACTTGGATTACCCTCAAAATTAGTTACTACGAGTTCGTATCCTTTCTCATTTTTTGGTGCACTTAATAAATACGGTTCTCCATACAATCTATCTGACATTACAGAAAAATACTTATTAAATTCAGTAACTCTACTTTGAATTTGACTGTCTTTTGAAGATATTCCAAGATTTATTTTACTTAAACTATCATCTATCTCGTTTAATTTCTCTTGAGAATATAACCAAAGTCTTTTTTGCTCTTCTAAATTGCCTTTTTTCTCAAACTGTTTATTCAGTTCCAGTATTATTGCTTCAAAATCTTCCACCAATGAAGATTTATTTAATTTCGACGTTAGTAAATCTTCTTCTTTTCTAAGTATCGCTATATCAGATTTAGATTTTCTTATTTGCTGATCTATCTCTGGTAGTTCTTTAGTGATATATTGTAATTTCTCCGAAATTAAATCATTATGGAATTTTACTGTATCTTCAAAAGAAACTTGAATATTAGCAATCAACGATTTAGCCTTTTCATATAGAGATTTAATTTTACTAGTATCTATATTCGTATATTCCTGCTCTAAATCTTCTTTACTTTCAAGTATCAGATCCTTCCTTGTTTCCAATCTGCTTAATTCAGTAGCGCTTCTATTTAATTTTGATTTTATATCATTTAACTTATCTAAATCAGAACTGTAATTTTCATTAAGGTTGAATTTACTTTTTCTTTGGTTTAATTCTTCAATTTTCCCATTTAAAAAGGTAAGTTGCTGTTCAATTAAGGATAGCTCTCCATCTTTCTTCAACCTCTTTTGAAAATTTTCTTCTCTAGTTTTTTCTTTTGACAGAAGCTCTTTTTCATTATGGCTATCTGTATTAATACCAAGCCAGAATAAATAAAGTGCTTCATATTCTTCAATTCTTGTAAATGAGTT
>Ga0308157_10007069_pt1 | contig 13184 bp, 14 predicted proteins | sample PhyBR1_FD_201035 | JGI IMG/M metagenome (GOLD analysis project Ga0308157, IMG submission 201035) | Phyllosphere microbial communities from UC Gill Tract Community Farm, Albany, California, United States - DLSLB.R1 | ecosystem: Host-associated > Plants > Phyllosphere > Unclassified | place: USA...
CCGCCGCGCAGCTCGAGGACAGCCGGGTGATCCTCTGGCACGGCTTCTGCTCCGTGCACCGCCGGTTCAGCGTCTCGCAGATCGACCAGGCGCGGGCCGAGCACCCCGGTGTGCGCGTGATCGTGCATCCGGAGTGCCCGATGGAGGTGGTGGATGCCGCGGACGAGGCCGGCTCCACGGACTACATCCGCCGGGCGATCGCCGACGCGACCGAGCCCACCACCTTCGCGATCGGCACGGAGATCAACCTCGTGCGGCGGCTGGCCGCGCAGCATCCTCAGCACGAGATCTTCTGCCTCGACCCGGTCGTCTGCCCGTGCTCGACCATGTACCGCATCCACCCCGGCTACCTCGCCTGGGTGCTCGAGGAACTGGTGGCTGATCGGGTCGTCAATCGGATCTCGGTCGCGGACGACGTCGCGGATCCGGCTCGGCTGGCGCTGGAGCGGATGCTGGCGGCGAAGCCGCGATGAAGGTCCTCGTCGTCGGCGCGGGCATCGCGGGGCTCACCGCGGCGCTGCGCGCGGACGTGCTCGGCCATGACGTCGAGGTGCTCGTGAAGGGACTGCTCGGCGAGGGAAGCACCGCGCACGCGCAGGGCGGCATCGCCGGTGAATACGGGCCGGGCGACTCGGCGGAGCTGCACGCGCTGGACACCGTGCACGCGGGCGACGGCCACGGCGACCCGGCGGCGATCGCCGCGCTCGTCGATGGTGCGGCAGCGGCGCTGGACATGCTGATCGACGCGGGGGTACCGTTCGATCGCGCCGCGGACGGGACGATCGCACGCGGGCTGGAGGCCGCGCACAGCCTGCCGCGCATCGCGCATGCGGGAGGGGATGCCACCGGGCGGGCCATCTCGGACGCACTGACCGCGCGACTGCGTGCGAGCGGTGTGCAGGTTCGCGAGCAGAGCTTCGCCGCGGACCTGCTGACGGACGGCGGGCGGGTGCACGGCATCCGTCTGCTCGACGGGTCGGAGATCGAGGCCGACGCCGTGATCCTCGCCACCGGCGGCGTCGGGCACCTCTACCCGTTCACGACCAATCCGGTCGGCACCACCGGCGACGGCATCGCGATGGCGCTGCGCGCCGGGGCCTCCGTCGCCGATCTGGAGTTCGTGCAGTTCCATCCGACGGTTCTCGCGGGAGCCGCGCCGTTCCTGGTCTCAGAGGCCGTCCGCGGTTCGGGCGCAGTGCTGCGGGATGCCGCCGGCCGGCGGTTCCTGCTCGAGGAGCATCCGGATGCCGAACTCGCACCGCGCGATGTCGTCGCCCGCGCGGTCGCACGGCAGGCGATGACTCAGGGATCGCCGGTGCGCCTGGACGCGACGGCGCTGGGAGGCGAGGCGCTCGCACGCCGCTTCCCCACCATCGACGCCGAACTGCGTCGGCGCGGGCACGACTGGTCGCGGGAGCCTGTGCCGGTCTCCCCCGCCGCGCACTATCTGATGGGCGGTGTCTCCACCGACACCGACGGGCGCACCTCGCTGCCCGGCCTGTGGGCGGTCGGCGAGACCGCGCGCACCGGGGTGCACGGCGCGAACCGGCTGGCATCCAACTCCCTGCTCGAGGGCGCGGTCTTCGGCGCCCGCGCGGCCGAGGCCCTCGGCACGCCGTCACCTGGCTCCGCGGGGCCCGACACGCCGCATCCCCGCGCGGAAGGCGACCGGATGCGCCCTGCGAATGCGGCCCCGAGCTTCTCGCGCGCCGCCCTCCAGCAGCTGATGTGGGAGCACGTCGGGCTGCTGCGCGACGACGCCGGGCTCGCCGACGCGGTGCGTACGCTGAGCAGCTGGGAGGCGCCGCAGCCGCGCACCCCGGCCGGGCAGGAGGATGCGAATCTGCTTGTCGTGGCCCGTGCCGTGGCATCCGCGGCCCTCGCCCGCCCCGACTCGCTCGGCGCCCACTTCCGGCTCTCCGCCGAGAAGCCCGCCCTGACGCAGCCCGCCCTGCCCCAGCCCGCCACGACCCAGCCCGCCCTGATCGGAGCCCGATGATCACCCCGGCCACCCTGCACCGCACCGTCAGCGCGGCCCTGGAGGAGGACGCCCCCTGGGGCGACATCACCAGCACCGCCCTGCTGCCGGTGGACGCGCACGCCACCGCCGACCTCATCGCGCGCGAAGCCGGAGTGCTCAGCGGCGGAGACGTCTTCGCGGCCGCCTTCACGATCACCGATCCGGCCGTGCAGGTCGACCTGCACGTGGCCGACGGCGACCGGTTCGACGCCGGTGACGCGCTCGCCTCGGTGTCGGGCCCGGCGCGGAGCGTGCTCACCGCCGAGCGGGTCGCACTGAACTTCACCCAGAGGATGAGCGGCATCGCGACGCTCACCGCCGCCTACACGGATGCCGTGGCAGGCACCGGCGTGCGCATCGCCGACACCCGCAAGACCACCCCGGGACTGCGGGAGTTCGAGCGGCATGCCGTCGTCTCGGGTGGCGGCAGCAACCACCGGCGGTCGCTGTCGGATGCCGTGATGGCCAAGGACAATCACCTCGGGGTGCTGCGTCAGGGCGGCCGCGATCTGGCATCCGCCCTGCGCGAGGGGCTCGCCAGACTGCCGCACACCACGCACGTCGTGGTGGAGGTGGACCGCCTCGACCAGATCCCCGCCGTGCTGGACGGCGGCGCCGACACCGTGCTGCTGGACAACTTCTCGCTCGACGACCTGCGCACGGCGGTCGACCTGCTGGCCGGGCGGGCGACGGCCGAGGCCTCCGGCGGCGTGACGCTCGACACCGTGCGCGCCATCGCCGAGACCGGCGTACAGGTGATCTCCGTGGGCGCGCTGACGCACTCCGCGCGCGCCCTCGATCTCGGACTCGACCTGCGGATCGGCTAGTGCTCTACCTGGATCACGCCGCCACCTCGCCGGTGCGCCCCGAGGTGCTCGAGGCGATGCAGCCGTATCTGACGGATGTGTTCGGCAACCCCTCGAGCCATCACACCGCGGGCGAGGCGGCGGCCGGGGCCCTGCAGCAGGCGCGGGAGCGCGTCGCCGCGGCACTGGGCATGCGCCCCGCCGACATCGTCTTCACCTCCGGCGGCACCGAGGCGAACAACCTGGCGGTCAAGGGGATCGTCCTGGGCGCCCTGCAGGCCGATCCCGCGCGCCGCCACCTGATCACGACGCCGCTCGAGCACGAGTCGGTGCTCGAGTCCGCCGATCATCTGCGTCGCCTGCACGGTGTGGAGGCGACGCTGCTGCCCGTCGATGAGCAGGGCGCGCTGGACGCGCAGGACCTCGCCGAGGCGCTGCGTGACGACACGGCGCTGGTCAGCGTGGCGCATGCGAACAACGAGATCGGCACCGTGCAGGACGTCACGGCATTGGCCGCCGTCGCCCGTGCTCGACGCGTGCCGGTGCATGTGGACGCCGTGCAGTCGGCCGGCTGGCTGGATCTGCGGCAGATCGGTGCGGATGCCGGGATCGCGGCGATCTCGATCGCCGGTCACAAGCTCGGCGCGCCCAAGGGAACCGGTGCGCTGGCCGTGCGCGCCCGCGTGCCCCTCGAGCCGCTGCTGCACGGCGGCGGGCAGGAGAACGGACGCCGCAGCGGCACCGAGAACGTCGCCGGCGCCGTCGCCCTCGCCGTGGCCCTGGATCTGGCCGACCGGGAGCGCGCGCTGCGCGCCGCCGCGGTCGAGGAGATGACGCGGGCGTTCATCGGCGGGGTGCTTCGGGCCGTGCCGCAGGCGGCGCTGACCGGATCAGCCGAGCGCCGGCTGCCGAACCTCGCGAGCTTCACGTTCGCCGGCACGAGCGGCGAGGCGATCCTGCTCGAGCTGGAGCGCCGGGGAGTGATCTCCTCCAGCGGCTCGGCGTGCGCGGCCGGCAGCGACGAGCCTTCGCACGTGCTCGTGGCCTGCGGCATCGCCGCGGAGGTCGCGCAGACCTCCGTGCGCTTCACCTTCGGCCGCACGCCCCTCCCGGAGGGGTCCGGCGCGCACCTGGCCGCGCTGGTCGCCTCCGCCGTCGCCGCGGTGGCGCACGCCTGAGCCGGACGCCTGCCGCGGAGTCACATGTCAGTGCGCGGCATCCCACCAGTCCAGCACGCGTGTGCCGATCAGCGTGAGCCACTTCGACGGCTCGCCCTGCGGGGCGTCGATCTCGACCCAGACCGCTCCGCCGGAGACTGCGCCCTGCAGCCAGGTGCCGTCGGGCCGACGCGCCGCGCGCACGGCCTCGACCGCATCGCGGAGGCGGGGATCGGGCGACGTTCCTTCGAGCTGTGCGGCCGCGCGGAAATGATCCAGAGCGGCGAGCGCGCTGTACTGCCAGCGGCTCGGCGCGATGAAATCCGTCACCCACGGCCCCACCGTCGCGCCGGTGGACAGCCGTCGCATCAGGCCGCGTTCGAGCAGATACTCCTCCCCGCGGTGCCGCGTGTCGCGCAGCGATGCGTCGCCGGTGATCCGCTCGTGGTTGCGCATCTCGACGAGCGCATTCAGGGTGGAATGGAACGAGGAGCGCACCGAGTCGCCCTCCTCGGCCTCGCAGTTCCATCCGCCGTCGGCGAGCCGGTGCTCAGGGAACCAGGCGGCGAGGTCCGAGACGTCCGCGCCCAGCCAGGCACCCGTCGCCAGCGTGAACGCGTTGATGCAGACGTCGACCTCGCCCTGCCAGCAGCCAGTCGATCCTGTCCTTCATCAGCGAAGTCATGCCCGGCAGGATACGCCGCCCCTCCGACCTCCGGTACCCTCCGCGCGCCATAGGATCAGGACGTGAATCCCCTCGTCACCATGATCGTCCCGGGGCGCGACGTCGCCTCGTTCGCTCCGGCCGCGATCGACTCGCTGCGCGCGCAGAGCGATCAGCGCTGGCGCGCCCTGCTCATCGACGACGGCTCGCGGGACGGCACCGGCGGCGTGTTCGCGGCGGCCGCGGCATCCGATCCTCGCTTCGAGGTGCTGCACCACCACGAGGCCCGCGGTCTGGGCGCCGCACGCAACATCGGGCTGGACCGCGTGGACACCCCGTTCGTCGGCTTCCTGGACGCCGACGACCAGCTCACCCCGCACGCCCTCAGCCTCTGGCTCGGTGTGCTGAACGAGTCCGGCAGCGATTTCGTCGCCGGCGCCTATGTGCGCACGCGCGAGACGGGCAGCGGCTACACGCCCGGTCGTGTACAGCCGTGGGTCGAGCGGGCGACCTCGCCGCGGCGGCTGGGCGTCACGCTCGCCGAGCATCCCCACGCCACGGCCAACATCGTCGCGTGGTCCAAGCTCAGCCGCACGCACGTCTGGGATGGCCTGCGCTTTCCCGAGAACGTCGCCTACGAGGACCAGGTCGTCGCGCAGCGGATGTACACCGAGGCGCGCGCGTTCGACGTCGTCCCCGACGTGGTGGCGCACTGGCGGCTGCGCGCGGACGGCTCCTCGATCACGCAGGGGAAGAGCCGCCTGCCGGTGCTGCACGACTACCTGGAGGCGCTGCGCGGCGGCATCCGAGTGCTGCACGAGGCCGGCGCATCCGCGGCCGTCGTCTCCCGCCTCGACCTGATCCTCGCCATGGACCTGCCGCCGCTGCGGCAGATCGCCGAGCAGCATCCCGACCCCGCCTACTCGGCGGCACTGGATGCGTTCGAGCGCGAACTGCGTGCGCTGCCCGAATTCCCCTCTTCCCGCCCCGACCCGGCCCTCGCGGCCGCCCTGGCCTGGTGAGCCGCATGAACGACTATCTGAGCTCGCTGTTCTCGCTGCAGGATCGCACCGCCGTCGTCACCGGCGGCTCCTCGGGGATCGGGCGCGGAATCGCCACGGCGCTCGCCCGAGCAGGCGCCGCGACGGTGATCGTCGCGCGCGGCCGGCAGCGCGTCGACGACACCGTGCGGGAGCTGACGGATGCCGGATGCCGGGCCGCCGGCGTGATCGGCGACCTCAGCACCCGCGCCGGCATCCTCGCCGCCGCCGAAGCGGCCGCCGCCCCGTTCGGCGAACCGGACATCCTGGTCAACTCCGCCGGCATCAACATCCGCCCCGCGATCCCGGAGATCACGGAGCAGGACTGGGAGCTGACGCTCACGGTCAACACGCTCGCCCCGTTCCTGCTCGGCCAGCGCTACGCCCCGGGGATGGCGGAGCGCGGCCACGGACGCCTGATCCACATCAGCTCGCAGCAGGCGCACCGCGCCTTCGTGTCCAGCGGCATCTACGGCGTCTCCAAGGGCGCCGTCGAGTCGCTGATGCGCTCCGAGGCCGAGGCCTGGGGCGGCACGGGCGTGACCAGCAACACCCTGGTGCCCGGGTTCGTGCTGACGCCGTTGAACGCGCGCCTGCAGGAGGATCCGGACAGGATCGCCGCCCTCGCGGCGCGCACCATGATCGGCCGCAACGGGCTGCCCGAGGACTTCGCCGCCGCCGCGGTCTTCCTCGCCGGCGCCGGCTCGGCCTACGTCACCGGTCACTCGCTGTTCGTCGACGGCGGCATGTCCGCGCACTGAGGCCGGGCGCGTCTCGACAGCCCCTCAGCCGAGAGCGCCCAGCTGCTGCATCATCCCCAGTGAATCCATCTCGGCCCAGTGCTCGACTATTCGGCCGTTCTCGAACCTGACGATGGTGATCTCGTCGTAGGTGAAGGTCTTTCCGGTCGGCGACATGCCCAGGAAATCGCCCGTGTGCGTTCCCGTCACGACGAATCGTGCGACGACTCGATCTCCTTCGGCGACCAGATCCTTGAGCTCCGGTGCCAGGTCGGGGAACGCGCCGCGCAACTGGCGAAAGGCGATCTTCAGCCCCTCTCGTCCAGCCGGCTGTCCGGGTAGAGCGTCGTGGCTCACCACGTTCTCATCGACGATCCGGTCTGCGACTGCCTCATCTCCCCTCCGCATGAAGCCGTCCACGTACTGGCGGTAGAGGTCCTTGTTCATCTCACTCATGACCGTTCTCTCTTTCGTCGGGCTTTCGTCGGGGATTCAGCCAAGCACCGAACAAGTCACTAGTCAAGTTTGGCTACCGCCGGAGTTCGATAGCCTTTGCCTCATGTCAGTGCGCCTGATGGTCCTCGGCGTGGTGTCCGCGAACCCCGGCACCCATGGTTACGACGTGCAGAAGCACCTGAAGGCCTGGCGGGCCGAGACCTGGTCACGGGTGAGATCGGGATCCATCTATCACGCTCTCGACCAGCTCGAGAAGGAGGGGCACCTCCGGCACACCGACCCGGAGCCGAGCAGAACCGGCCCGGCCAAGACCGGTCACGTCATCACTCCGAAGGGCGTCGAGGAGTTCCTGCGCCTCATCCGCCAGGCACTCGTCTCACTCGAGCAGGAGGACTTCACCGCCGGCGTCGCCTTCATGGATCGGATCACGCGCTCGGAGGCGATCCTGCTTCTGGAGGAGCGCAGACGCCGATACGAGGAGATCGAGCACTACCTGCAAAACCTTCCCCGAGAGGCCGAACCGTCCGCGCCGTCGACGCATCCCGAGATCATCGGCTCGTGGGAGGCCGGCTTCCACGCCACCGGAGAATGGCTGGACGGTTTCATCGAGCGGCTGCGCTCCGGCGCGTACCGCTTCGAAGGCGAATGACCAGCTACGGCCGATCGATGCGAGCACGCCGACCGGCCCCTAACCCTCGGCCGGATGCACCCGCTGATCCGTGCCTGCGCCGTCGATCAGTGGAACGGGCGGGGTGAGCGCAGCATCCTCGGCGTCCGCTCCGGCGGAACCATCCGGCGCCGTGTCGGCGCGACGGTTCGCGAACGCCTCCGCCACGCCGCCACCGGTCGCGTTCTGCACGACGGTCTCGTTCGCCAAGACGGTCTCTGTCCCGAGCACACGGGATGCCGCGACCTGCTGCGCGGCGAGTTCGGCGTACAGTCCGCCGGCGGCGAGCAGTTCGGCGTGCGTGCCCGACTCGACGATCCGGCCCGCCTCCAGCACGTGGATGACATCGGCGCCCATGACGGTCGACAGGCGGTGCGCGATGGAGATCGTCGTGCGTCCCTTCGCTGCTTCGTCCAGGGCTTCCTGCACGACGCGCTCCGAGACCGTGTCGAGCGCGGAGGTCGCCTCGTCGAGCAGCAGCACCGGCGGATCCTTCAGCAGCACCCGCGCGATGGCGATGCGCTGCTTCTCGCCGCCGGAGAGCCGGTAACCGCGCTCCCCGACGACAGTGTCGTAGCCGTGCTCGAACCCGGCGATGATCTGGTGGATGTTGGCCGCACGGCACGCCTCCTCGAGCTCGGCGTCCGTGGCATCCGGCTTCGCGTAGCGCAGGTTCTCTCGGATCGTGGAGTGGAACAGGTAGGTCTCCTGCGACACGATGCCGATGTCGTCGATGATCGCGTCCTGCCGGAGATGGCGCACGTCGGCGCCGGCGAAGCGCACGGTGCCGCCGCTGGCCTCATAGAACCGGGGCGCCAGATACAGAATGGTGGTCTTGCCCGCGCCCGACGGGCCGACGAAGGCGACATGGCTGCCGGGCTCGGCGACGAACGAGACGCCGTCGAGCGTCGCGCGGGAGTCGCCCGCGGCATCCGGATACCGGAAGACGACGTTCTCGAACTCGACGCGGCCGCGCGGGCCGGGAGCGGATGCCACATCGATCGCATCCGGTGCGTCGCCGATCTGCGGCACGAGGTCGAGGTACTCGAAGATGCGCGCGAACAGGGCTCGCGAGGTCTGCAGGTCGAGGGCGACCCGCATGAGCCCCATCAGCGGCATCAGCAGTCGCGCCTGCACGGTCGTGAAGGCCACGATCGCTCCGGCGGTGATCTCGGGGGCACCGCCGCCGAGGAACAGGCCCGCGACCAGGTAGATCACGGCGGGGACGCTCGACATGAGCACCTGCACCACTGCGAAGAAGCCCTGGCCGCTCATCGCACGGCGCACCTGCAGCCGCACCTGGTTGCGGTTCTCGACCTGGTAGCGGGCGGACTCCGTGCGCTGCCGGTTGAACGACTTCGACAGCAGGATGCCGGAGACGCTCAGGGTCTCCTGCGTGATGCTGGTCAACTCGGACAGCGACTCCTGCGTCTCGCCCGCGATGCGCGCCCGGATCTGACCGACCCGCCGCTGGATCAGCACCAGGATCGGCATCATCACGATCGCGATCAGGGTCAGGCGCACATCGATCAGGACCATGGCGACCAGCGACGCGATCACCGTCACCGTGTTGCCGAGGATGCTGGTGACGGTGTTGGTCAGCACCCCGGAGACCCCGCCGACGTCGTTCTGCAGCCGGGACTGGATGACACCGGTCTTGGTGCGGGTGAAGAAGGCCAGCTCCATGGCCTGCAGATGCTCGAACAGCTTCACGCGCAGATCCCCGGTGACCTCGTTGCCCACCGTCGAGGTGAGCCAGGTCTGCGCGACGCCCAGACCGGCCGACAGCAGGAACAGCCCGATCATGATGCCGACCAGCATCGACAGCAGCGGGAGGTGCGGTCCTCCCCCGGCCAGCGGGAAGAGCGCGTCGTCGAAGATGCGCTGCACGAGCAGCGGCGGAACGACGGCGAGCCCGGCTCCGATCACGACCAGCAGCGCGGTCGTCGCCAGACGGGCCCGGTACGGGGCGAACAGCGCGACGACGCGCCGCCCCAGCCCGCTCACCTCGGGAGCCGACGCGTTGAGCCTGCGCTGCGCGGCCTCGTCCACACCGCGGAAGCCCGCGCCGCGCCCGCCCATACCCATGCTCATCCCCTCAGGCTAATGCGCGCATCGGACACCGGAATGAAATGTCGCCGGCACCGGTTACGCTAAAACGCCGACCGAGGACCGCTGCCGCTCGGCGGCGTCGATCGATCGAACACCCCATAGCCACTTCTTCCCCGAGGAGCCCCATGTCTGCCGTCCACACCGGCCCCTCCCCCGTGCAGCGCACGGCATCGGGCTTCATCCCGGCCAAGGACATGGCCGTCATCTGGGTGCTGCTCGCCGCAGCCTTCGTCGCGATCCTCAACGAGACGACGATGGGAATGGCGATCCCGCATCTGATCACCGATCTCGGGATCACGCCGATCGCCGCGCAGTGGGTCACGAGCGCGTTCATGCTGACGATGGCCGTGGTGATCCCGATCACCGGATTCCTGCTGCGACGGTTCACGACCCGGCAGATGTTCCTGGCCGCGATCACGCTGTTCTCAGCGGGAACGCTGCTCGCCGCCCTGGCGACCGGGTTCCCGATGCTGCTGGGCGCGCGCATCGTGCAGGCATCCGGCACGGCCGTGATGATGCCGCTGCTGATGACCACGATCATGAATCTGGTGCCCGCCGCGTCGCGCGGCCGCATGATGGGCCGCGTCAGCATCGTGATCTCGCTGGCGCCCGCGATCGGGCCGACCATGTCCGGGTTCCTCCTGGACCACTTCGGCTGGCGCGCGATCTTCGTCGTCGTGCTGCCGATCGCCCTCGTCGCGATGTTCATCGGATGGCGCTGGCTGACCGACGTCGGCGAGACCACCCGCGCGCCGATCGACGCCCTGTCGATCGTGCTGTCGGCCTTCGGCTTCGGCGGGCTCGTCTACGGCCTCAGCCAGATCGGCAGCCTGGGCGAGGGCGCCAGCTGGATTCCCCTGGCGATCGCCCTCTCCGTCGGCGTCGTCGGGCTGGGTCTGTTCCTGTGGCGCCAGGTCGTGCTGCAGAAGGAGGACGACGCGCTGCTGGACCTGCGCGTGTTCGTATCCCGCGACTTCTCGCTGTCGATGACGCAGATGTTCCTGCTCTCACTGGCCTTCTTCGGCGCCATCACCATCATCCCGCTGTACCTGCAGGACGCCCTGGAGCTGAAGGCGCTCGACGCCGGACTGGTCGTGCTGCCCGGCGCCCTCGCGATGGGGCTGCTGGGCCCGCTCATCGGCCGCGTCTACGACAACTACGGCACCCGCATCCTGCTCATCCCGGGTTCGATCCTGGCCGCCGCGATGCTGTGGCTGTTCACGACGCTGACCGTCGACAGCTCGGTCTGGTTCGTGATGGTCGCGCAGACGCTGCTCTCGGTCGGACTCGCGCTGTCGTTCACGCCGCTGTTCACCGCCGCGCTGGCATCGCTCAAGCCGAAGTTCTACTCCTACGGCAGCGCCGTGGTGGGCACGGTGCAGCAGGTGGCCGGCGCCGCCGGGATCGCGGTCATGATGGCGATCTTCACGGCTTCCGTGAACGCCGGCGGCGGCACCGAGGTTCCCGGCGCGGTGGCGGCAGGAACACGCATCTCGCTGACGATCGGCGCGATCATCGCCACCATCACGATCGTCGGCGCATTCCTGATCCGCAAGCCGGAGGACGACGGAGAAGGACCCGCCGAGCACATCGGTCACTGATGATCTACCGCGACGGTGCTCGAGGGAGTACCGTCGCGGCATGATCATCACTCCTCCGGCGCAGGACGACGCCACCGGACACGCCGCGGAGATGTACGAGGACGACCTCGCCGACGACGGTTTCGTGCACACCTACACGGCCGCGATGGCACTGAATCCCGAGGCGCACGAGGCGTTCATGGCCCTGGTCAGAGCCGTCGTCCCCTCCATCGGGATCCGCGTCTACGAAGCCGCGACGCTCGGCGCTGCGCGCGGGATCGGCTCGGCGCACTGCCTGATCGCGCACGGCCGCAAGTCGTTGAAGGCCGGCGTCATCGACGAAGCGGGGCTGCGCGCCTTCGCAGAGGACGACGACAGCGGCTTCGACGGCGCCGAGCAGGCCGTGATCCGTTATGCCGAGAAGCTCTCCACGGCGCCTGCGACGATGAGCGATGCCGACTCCGAAGAGCTGCGGACGCTCGGCTTCAGCGACCGGCAGATCCTCGACATCACTCTCGCCGCCGGACTGCGCAATCACTTCAGCAGATCACTGCTGGCATTGTCCGTGCCGCTGGACGACGACGCTCTTCTCGACCCGACCGTGGCGACGGCGCTCAGGCGCAGGGCGGGGCGTAGGTGACCGCGCGGACGGGTCAGTCGCGGGTCGTCGCGCCTGACGCGTGCGGGAGCACGCAGTAACCGTCGGCGCAGAGCCCCGCGGCATCCGGCTCCGAACCACGGAGCAGCAGCGCCGGAGGGGTGACGAGCGCGGGCAGCGTCTCCGTCTCCGGCGTCTTGTTCTCAGCCATCCCTCGATCGTACGCCTTGCCGCAGGACGTGGCACGATGACGCGATCTGCCCGCCGCATCGTTCCCGCGCCCGGTGCACGCCGGCTCTTCGCGATCGTCCTGACGGACTCCGGTGCGCGCCGCGGTCTTCCCCTGACGCCCTGTAGCCGATACCGTGCTGAACCATGAACGCAGAGGCCGCTCGACCCGGCGAGACGCCATCGGAGCGCGCGGATCGCAACTGGAACGAGCTGATGCAGGAGCTGCGGGTCATGCAGACCGGCACGCAGATCCTCACCGGCTTCCTGCTGGCGGTCGCCTTCCAGCCGCGCTTCGCCGAGCTCGACGACCTGCAGCGGTGGCTCTACGTCGCCCTCGTGCTGCTGGCGGCGACAGCAACCGTTCTCGCGCTCACGCCCGTCGGGCTGCACCGGATGCTCTTCCACGAGCACCGCAAGGTTCAGCTCGTGCGGGTGGCGAACCGGCTCGTCAAGGCGAATCTGGCGGTGATCGGCGCGGTGACCGTCGGCGTGGTCGCCCTGATCCTCGATGTCACCCTGAACCGTCCCGCCGCGATCGGGGTGGCGGGGCTGGGCGTGATCGTGATCCTGGTGCTGTGGGTCGGTCTGCCTCCGCTTCTGCGCCGGCGCCCGCGCGGCCCGTCGGAGGAGGAGCGCCCCTCTTCCTCGCACATGTGAATGGCCTCCGAGTCCCGGGCCTCGGGTTGAATCACCGGGCGGAGTGCGGAATCGTGGCCCGGACATCGCGCTGAACGGTGCGGTGTCCGCAACCGGAAGGAGAGCAGCATGCTCACCCTGACCGACAACGCCAACACCATCGCCGCGACGATCGTCGCGCAGCAGAGCACGACGCCGGATGCGGGACTGCGCATCCATTCGTCGGGAACGGCCGCGGAGCCCCGCTTCGCGGTGACGATCGCTCCCACCCCCGAGCCGGGTGATGCGGTCATCGGCGACGAGGACATCCGTGTCTTCCTGGAACAGGCCGTCGCCGAGGCACTGGACGACAAGGTGCTGGACGCCTCTGTCGACGAGGAGGGGTCGGTCTCGTTCACCCTTCTCCCCCAGCCGGCCTGAGCGCCGGCCCCTCCGGCCCGCGAAGAGCCGTCGTCCGCCAGGCCGTGATCCACGGCA
>Ga0308157_10007070_pt1 | contig 13182 bp, 9 predicted proteins | sample PhyBR1_FD_201035 | JGI IMG/M metagenome (GOLD analysis project Ga0308157, IMG submission 201035) | Phyllosphere microbial communities from UC Gill Tract Community Farm, Albany, California, United States - DLSLB.R1 | ecosystem: Host-associated > Plants > Phyllosphere > Unclassified | place: USA...
GGATCGTTCTTGTCCTTAGCGCGAGCGATGAACTCTGGAATGCGGTCAACAGTGCCGATTTCAGCGAGCATATTGAGCGCTGCTTCATTTGCACCGCCATGTGCCGGGCCCCAGAGGCAGGCAACGCCCGCAGCGATACAAGCAAACGGATTTGCACCCGACGAGCCTGCAAGGCGAACAGTCGAGGTCGAGGCGTTCTGCTCGTGATCAGCATGCAGGATGAAGATGCGGTCCATAGCGCGGGCTAGAACCGGATTGACCTTGTAATCTTCGCAAGGAACAGCAAAGCACATATGCAGGAAGTTTGCTGCGAAATCGAGGTCGTTTTTCGGATACATGAACGGCTGGCCGATATGGTATTTATAGGCCATTGCAGCAAGAGTGGGCACCTTTGCCAGCAGGCGGATGGATGCAACCATACGCTGATGCGGGTCGGTGATGTCGGTCGAGTCGTGATAGAAGGCCGACATTGCGCCAACGCAGCCAACGATCACTGCCATCGGATGTGCGTCACGACGGAAGCCGGTGAAGAAGCGTGTCATCTGCTCGTGGACCATCGTGTGACGGGTCACGCGATAATCAAAATCTGACTTCTGGGTTGCTGTAGGAAGTTCGCCGTAAAGCAAAAGATAGCAGGTTTCGAGAAAGTCGCCATGCTCAGCGAGCTGATCAATCGGATAACCGCGATAAAGAAGAACACCTTCGTCACCATCAATATAGGTGATCTTGGATTCGCACGAAGCAGTCGATGTGAAGCCCGGATCGTAGGTGAAAGCATTTGCATTCTTGTAAAGTGGACCGATGTCGACGACCTCCGGCCCGACAGTGCCTTGTCGTACAGGCAGGTCGAATGTTTTGCCGTCGAGGGTAAAGCTAGCTGTCTTATCTGACATCGTGTTTCCTTTCGTGTCCACTTTGCCGCCCGTGCGGCGGCTGAATTTTAATCGTCGTTATAACTTGTCTCTCGCAACATTTATATGTCTTCCGCTTTTGCGGAAGACCGGCTTTTCAACGCATTAGTCGACGATTTCGCTCGCCAAACTATCCCAATGATTTTGTGATGCAATGCGTAATTTGTACTAATTAGACCCGTTTTGTCACGTCAGCGTGAATGCTAACATTTTAAACGATTTGATCTTTTACACGTGCAATCGACTCTTCGCGGCCAAGAACGAAGAGAACGTCGAATACACCTGGCGAGGTGGCGCGACCGGTCAGTGCTGCGCGTAGCGGTTGCGCAACCTTACCAAGTTTCAGGCCGACTTCCTCTGCATGGGCGCGAACCGCTGCATCAAGTGATTCAACGCTCCACTCCGAAGTTGCTTCGAGATGTGGAATCACAGCTTTGAGAACAGCGCGTCCTTCATCATTAAGCAAAGAGGCAGCTTTTTCGTCGAATTTCAGTGGACGCTTCGCGAAGATGAATTTCGCACCATCGGCCAGTTCAACAAGCGTTTTGGCGCGGTCTTTGAGGCCCGGCATAGCAGTAAGAAGCTGCGCACGGCCCTTTTCATCAAGGGATGCTTCGAGTTCCTTGCCACCTTCGATTTCCGGTAATACAGCAATCAATGCATCGAAAAGCGCTTTATCATCGCTGTTACGCATATAGACGCCGTTGATGGCTTCCAGTTTCTGGAAGTCAAAACGTGCAGCGCCTTTGTTTATATCTGTGACGTCAAACCATTCAATCATTTGTTCGGTGGACATGATTTCATCATCGCCATGGCTCCATCCAAGGCGCACGAGATAATTGCGTAGTGCTTCTGGCAGATAGCCCATGGCGCGATAGGCATCGACGCCAAGAGCGCCATGGCGCTTGGAAAGCTTTGCACCATCCGCGCCGTGAATGAGCGGAATATGCGACATCTGCGGAACATTCCAGCCCATTGCGTCGTAAATGACGGTCTGACGTGCAGCATTTGTCAGATGGTCATCGCCACGGATGATGTGGGTGACGCCCATATCGTGATCGTCAACGACAACAGCATGCATATAGGTTGGATTGCCATCGGAACGCAGAATGATGAAATCATCGAGGTCCTTATTCGGAAAACGCACATCGCCTTGTACAGCATCGCGCACAAGGGTTTCGCCTTCGCGCGGCGCCTTGATTCGGATAACCGGCTTAACACCTTCGGGAGCTTCGGACGGATCGCGATCACGCCAGCGGCCATCATAACGCGGCGGACGGCCTTCGGCGCGAGCCTTTTCGCGCATGTCTTCAAGTTCTTGCGGCGTTGCATAGCAATAGTAGGCTTTGCCCTTGGTAACCAGTTCTTCAGCCACTTCACGGTGACGCGGAGCGCGTTCAAACTGCGAAATCACTTCGCCATTCCAGTCAAGACCAAGCCAAGTCAGGCCATCGAGGATTGCTGCCGTTGCAGCGTCTGATGAGCGCTCGCGATCCGTGTCCTCAATGCGCAGCAGCATCTTGCCGCCGGTGTGTTTGGCATAGAGCCAGTTGAACAGGGCGGTCCGGGCTCCGCCAATATGCAGAAAACCGGTGGGCGAAGGGGCAAAACGGGTTACGACCGGTTTCGACATGACAGCTCCACTGTATCAGAGCCTCGTGTGACAACGGCAGGACGCCGCGCGTGAGGCAGAATTTTGAATATCTAGTGCCCGTTTGTTTGTCGTCTACGGGCGATGAGGATTCTTAAAGCGGGAACCCTCTCGATTTTGACTGGGTTTCATGTAGCATAGGCAGCACAGTGCGCAAGGGTTTCGCGCAATCGGGGAGCACTTTTGCAGTCAGGCGGGGGCATGACGAGCATAAGGGAAACGCAGGAAATAAGCGAGCGGGCGTTTGTCAAAGACATGTCTGCCGGGCTCGAACGCGCCTTATTGCCCGAACCATGGCTGCCTAAAAAAGTAAGTGAAGATTTATCGCCAGCCTTGCGGCAAAGCTATCTGAACCGCAGAGAACGACTGTCTGCGCTTCGACTGGCTATGCAGTGCAATTTGACAGATGCAATGAGTCGGGAAATCAGCAGGGGTCTGTTTTTTCTCCTCTTTCCTATTTTCATGGGTTTGGGCGCTGTCGTTTATTTCACGCTCTCATTTGAGCCTGAATGGCTGCCCGTCTTTTCGATATTGATTATTCTCAGCGTTGTTCGCTTTTTATCTCGCAGGCATTTTTTGCAAGCACAGCTATTGACGCTGGCTGTAGCACTTTTACTTGGAACGATTGCCGGAAAATTCGAAACGGAGCGCCGCGCCACGCAATTGTTGGGCTCGGAAGTTTCAACGCGCATTACGGGCCGGGTCGCAGCACTTGAATATCGCGACAATGGCAGTTGGCGTGTGACGCTTGATCTGCTTGAAACCCAAAGACCAAAGCTTCGCTATGCCCCGCAACGCATTCGGATTACTGCACGCGATATTCCAGCGCGCACGACAATTGGTAGCGGACTAAATGGTTTTGCGCGACTACGTGTGCCATCTGGACCAGTGCGACCCGGCAATTATGATTTTGCATTTCATGCCTATTTTGGTGGTATCGGCGCGAATGGCTTTTTCCTTGGAACGCCGAAAATTGCAGAAGTGCCGGAACCGGACGGTTTTCCGGCACAAACGGCTGCTGCGATTGCTCAGCTGCGTGTGCATGTTTCTGAGCGAATTGCAGAGGTGCTTTCAGGGGAGGATGGCAGTGTTGCAGCCGCATTGATCGCCGGCGAGCGGGCAGGTATTAGCGATGAAACGAATGAAGATCTGCGCAAGGCGGGACTTGCGCATATTCTTTCCATTTCCGGTCTGCATATGGTGCTTGCAGCCGGTGTTGTGATGATGTCGCTGAGATCGTTATTCGCGTTGTTTCCGGCATTCAGTGCGCGATATTCTGTCAAGAAATATGCGGCGTTTCTTTCGCTTTTAAGCTGTACTTTTTATCTCGCCATGTCGGGTGCTGATGTAGCGGCGCAGCGCAGTTATGTGATGATTGTCGTCATGCTTTGCGCGTTGCTGGCAGATCGTGCGGCAATCAGTATGCGCAATCTTGCAATTGCGGCGGCGGCGATGATCGCTATCTCTCCGCATGAAATACTCGGACCAAGCTTTCAGATGTCGTTCTCGGCAACTGCTGGGCTGATTGCCGCCTTTGCCTGGTGGAGCGACAGGAGGACAAGCAGGCAATCAGCCACCGAAGATCGTCGTGCGCAGCCGCGTGGAATGATTGCAAAAATGCTTATACCCGCGGTTGCCACGGGTGCGACATCGCTTGTTGCAGGTGTAGCAAGCGGCATATTCGCGGCCTATCATTTCAACAATACTGCACCCTTGGGGATGATCGGAAATGTGCTGGCACTGCCGGTCATTTCAATATTGGTCATGCCATTTGCTGTGCTGAGCTTGCTGCTAATGCCATTGCAGCTTGATTGGCTGCCTTTGCAAATCATGGGATTTGGTGTGCTGCTCGTGAGGTACATAGCGAGCTTTGTTGCGAGCTTCTCACCCGATGGCAATCCTGGTGTGATGCCAGTGATGACGCTCATTCTATGGACCATCGCCCTTGTGATGGCCGTTACATTCACCACAAAACTGCGATGGCTTTCGTTGCCATTGATTGTTGCAGGTTTGGTAGTGTTCATGCGCACGCCGATGCCTGATATTCTGATTAGCGAAGACGCCAAATTTGTCGCTGTTCGCTTGCCTGATGGGAGTTTTGCGGTCAATCGCAACAGGCCTCCACAATTCACTGCGCAGAACTGGCAGACTGCCTATCTGATCAATGAATTTGTTCCGCCGCAGATAATAAGCAAACGGATTGCGATTTCGCGCAATGATAGTTTTATCTGTGAAGAGGGGCTTTGTACCATCTCACTGCGTGGCGGGCGGACTTTGGCCTATACCGCAGAAGAAGATATGCAGGAAACTGCCTGTAATATCGGCGATGTCGTTGTTCTTGCAATCGCAGGTAAAAATTTAAGCTGTGAGCGTCAATCTTCACTGGTAATCGACCGACAGGAACTGGCATTGAAAGGTACGCTTGAAATAAGGCTAGGGCAGAGGATTGAGCGTGATCACAAGCGCTTGTCTAATCCGGAACTCAGCAAAGATGATAAGGTCTATCGCTTTGCCTCAACAGAGCACCGCAATGATATGGGTTACGCCGATAAACTAAGCTTCTCGGTCGATGCGCCAACGCGCCCTTGGCATCTTCATCGCCTTTATTCACGCGCGGCCCGCGGCCTGCCTGAGCGTGAATATCAGAAGAGAGCCGAAACTCGGAATTCCTCCGGCTCTAATTATCCACAAAAGTTTTAGTAGCGTCGGATCAAGCCGATCAGCTTACCCTGTACCTGAACGCGATCGGGTCCGAAAATACGCGTTTCATAAGCCGGATTGGCTGCTTCCAGTGCAATTGATGCACCCTTGCGGCGGAAACGTTTTAGCGTTGCTTCCTCATCATCGACGAGAGCGACCACGATTTCGCCGGGGCTGGCCGTATCACCACGTTTGATGATGACCGTGTCGCCATCAAAAATACCTGCTTCGATCATCGAGTCGCCTTTGACCTCAAGCGCGTAATGCTCACCCGCGCCAAGCATTTCGGGTGGAAGGCTGATCGAATGTGTCTGATTCTGAATGGCGGAAATTGGTACACCAGCTGCGATGCGGCCCATCATGGGGACGGACACCATAGCAGACATATCATTATTGGCTGAAACCGGAGCCGGCCGTAGTTGAGAAGGAGGGGGTGCTTTACCCAAGCTGCCTTCAATGACGCTCGGTGCAAATTTCTTTTGCCCGTTCAGCCCGGGGGCGATTGAATCGGGCAGGCGCAAGACTTCCAATGCACGGGCACGGTTTGGAAGTCTGCGAATAAAGCCGCGTTCTTCAAGTGCTGTGATCAGCCGGTGGATCCCCGATTTGGATGCCAGATCGAGCGCCTCTTTCATCTCGTCGAAAGATGGAGGGATGCCTGTTTCTTTCATACGTTCATGAATGAACAGCAAAAGCTCGTGCTGTTTACGGGTCAACATGCGCATACCCTCCAGACCAGAATCAAATAAAAACATAACCAGAACAAACACTATATGTTCCAGTCTTGTTCTGCAATGGTTTTAAAATGATTAATATGGTTCGTTCAATTTGATGTTTGTTAAAGCATCAATATTGTGCAGGCGTCACCTTCTAAGGCTGCGGGGGCATTTTCTGCTCTGATCAGAAGCGCGTCGGACCCCACCAAAGCCGACAGCATCGAGGAATCCTGAAGTGGAAATGGCGTTGCAGTAAGTGTGCCGTCAGCCGCATGTTCGACGGTTGCGCGAATATAATCGCGGCGATGGTCGTTTGCTTTCATTGCCGCACCAAGACGTGCGGGGCGGATGTCGGCGTTTAAATCATTGCCGGATAGTTTTGCCACAAGCGGACGCAGGAACAAGAGGCTGCAAACGAGACTTGAAACCGGATTGCCGGGAAGGCCGATGACGTGAATGGTTTTGCCTGAGACGGTCTTGCGGCCATACATAAGCGGTTTGCCGGGGCGCATGGCGATTTTCCAGAAATCAAGGTCGACGCCGCAATTTTTCAAGGCACCATGCACATAATCACGATCGCCAACCGATGCGCCGCCGATGGTCACCAGAATGTCGATGCCATCATTGAGAACCTGACTAATTGCCGATTCGATTTTTTTCGGATCATCAATGATGATGCCCATATCTTCCGGCTTACCGCCAGCGCGGCGGACGATTTCCGCGATGCCAATGCTGTTGGAAGCGACGATCTGGTCAGGGCCGGGGATTATGCCGGGAGGAACAAGTTCATCGCCTGTGGCAAGAATTGCAATTCTCGGTTGTTTGAAGACGTTAATTACTGCGTTGCCGCTTGCAGCGGCGAGTGAAAGGGCCGGTGGGTCGAGTTCCCGCCCGACAGGCAAAACCGTGTCGCCCGGTGCGAAGTCAAGACCTGCGCGGCGAATATGACGGGTTACATCTAGGCCCTGTCGGATCGTCAGTTTGCCCGCGGATCGCTCTGTATCTTCCTGAATGACGATACAATCAGCACCCTCTGGCAGTGGTGCACCTGTGAAGATGCGCACGGCTTGGCCGTTGGCAAGCTTGCCATCAAAGCGCTCACCCGCAGCAGATTCGCCAATGATTGTCAGTTCAATCGGATAGTCGATATTTTCGGGCGCAATTAGTGCATAACCATCCATGGCAGAACAGTCGAATGGCGGTTGCATAAGGCTTGCTTTTACGGCTTCGGCGACAACGCGCCCACCGGCAGAGCTAAGTGAGACCTGTTCAAAACCGTCTGGTTGGGCGGAGCGCAATATGCGGTTTAGTGCTTCATCGACCGGGAGAAGGGACATTGTGCTTCCTCTGGTAGGGAAATTTCAATTTACTCGCTTCTAGTCTCTTAGATGCGTTTATGAATTGATCTGCCGCAACTCCGGAAAAGAATCAGGCTTTCCAGTCACCTGATTTGCCGCCGCTTTTTGCCGAAACGCGTATATCGGTGATTTCCATATGCCGGTCTACGGCCTTGGCCATATCATAGATGGTTAGGCAGGTGACGGAAACGGCAGTCAATGCCTCCATTTCAACGCCGGTTCGGCCTTTGAGTTTTGCGGTAGCAGATACGCGCAGTCCGGGAAGATTGTAGTCTGGTTCAATGTTGACGGATACTTTGGTCAGCATTAGTGGGTGACAAAGCGGAATAAGATCCGAGGTTTTCTTGGCAGCCATAATACCTGCAAGACGAGCTGCGCCAACGACATCGCCTTTGGCAGCATTACCCTCAAGAATAAGAGCCAGCGTTTCAGGTTTCATTCTGACCGCGCCTTCGGCGGTCGCCTGACGCTCTGTTTCGCCCTTATCGCCGACATCGACCATGTGGGCCGCACCTGTTTGGTCGATATGGGTGAGCTTGGCAGTCATGGATCACACCTTGCCGGTCAGAAGTTCGCGGGTAGCGCTTGCCACGTCATCCTTGCGCATCAGGCTTTCACCAATCAGGAAAGTGCCGATTGAGGATTTCTCTAGACGCAGGCAATCGTCATGGGTAAAAATACCGCTTTCTCCAACCAGCAGACGATCGGATGAGACCATTTTTGCGAGGCGCTCGGAAACGGCTAGATCGACTTCAAATGTACGCAGATTGCGATTGTTGACGCCGACAAGACGCGAGGAGAGTGTTAGCGCCCGTTCCATTTCTTCTTCGTCATGGACTTCGATCAGCACATCCATACCAAGTTCAAACGCTGTTTCTTCCAGCGCCTTTGCAAGGTCGTCATCGACGCTCGCAAGAATGATAAGAATGCAATCCGCTCCCCAGCTCCTTGCTTCATAGACCTGATAGGTATCGAACAGAAAATCCTTGCGCAGTGCAGGCAGCGTGCAGGCATTGCGCGCTGCGATCAGGAACTCCGGCGCGCCCTGAAAAGATGGTGTGTCTGTGAGTACGGAAAGGCAGGCAGCGCCACCGTCTTCGTAGGCCTTGGCCAATGCCGGTGGATCGAAATCTGGGCGGATCAGGCCCTTGGATGGGCTGGCTTTCTTGATTTCTGCAATGAGCGCGAACTTGTTTGCTGCGCGCTTTGCTTCGAGCGCTTTCAGAAAGCCGCGCGTAGCTGGCTGGTCTTTGGCCTGTGCTTTCACTTCATTGAGGGGCAGATGCGCTTTTGCGGCAGCGATTTCATCGCGCTTGTAAGCTTCAATTTTCCGCAGAATGTCGGTGGACATGGTTTGATCCTCTCTGTCAGAGCGGCTTGTCATTGGATACGGCGATGACCTTTTGCAGAACTGCAAGCGCGGAACCACTGTCGATTGATTGTGCTGCAAGCGTAATACCGTCTTGCAAGTCTTTCGCCTTACCGGCAATCATCAGCGCGGCAGCCGAATTCAAAAGAACAATGTCGCGATAGGCGTTTTGTTCGCCACTGAGAACGCCGAGAAGTGCCTTGGCATTGACTTCGGCCTCACCGCCCTTGAGTTCCGACATATCGACGCGACGCAGACCGACATCTTCTGGTACAATCTCAAAAGTGCGGATGGTGCCATTTTCAAGGGCTGCAATCTTCGTGGTGCCTGCTGTGGTCATCTCATCGAGACCGTCGCCATAGACAACCCATGCGGTTTCAGAGCCGAGTTCCTTGAGAACCTCTGCAAGAGGCTCAACCCATTCAGCTGAGAATACGCCAACAAGCTGACGCTTGACGCCTGCCGGGTTTGAAAGTGGGCCGAGCAGATTGAAAATTGTGCGGGTGCCAAGTTCCACCCGTGACGGGCCGACATGGCGCATCGCCGAATGGTGGGTCGGCGCGAACATGAAACCAAGACCAGCCTCGCTGATGCTGCGGCCAATCGTGTCTGCGCCCACCTCGATGTTCACGCCAAGCGCTGCGAGTGCGTCGGCAGCACCTGACTTGGAAGAGAGTGCACGATTGCCATGCTTGGCAACGGGAACGCCTGCGCCAGCCACGACAAAGGCAGAGCAACTCGACACATTGTAGGAGCCAGACTGATCGCCGCCGGTGCCAACAATATCAATCGCGTCTTGTGGTGCTGTAACCGGCAGCATGCGCGAACGCATGGAGGCGACCGCGCCAGAAATCTCCGGTACGGTTTCACCACGAACACGCAGCGCCATCAGAAAGCCGCCGATCTGCGACGGCGTCGCCTGACCGGTCATCATGATGTCAAAGGCTGCTTTTGAATCCTCAAACGACAACGGAGTGCCAGAGGCAGCCTTTGCGATATAGGGTTTTAAGTCAGCCATTGTTTTACCTGTGATTTATCTGTCGCCGATCAGAAGGCCAATGCATTTTTGATCGCATTCTGGTTTACCTTGACCGGATACTGCTTTTGCAATTCGCCAACCAACTGCTCAAGAACGTCGTCGGTGAGGGTGGTGGACAGGTACTTCTGCTGATCATCAGGAATGGCTTCCGGACCGGATGCAGTCGGTTCTGTGACTTCCACAACCTTGAACAGAATCTGCGCATCATTGGATGCGGCAGCAGCCGTTCCCGTGTGGTTGTTTGGACCACGGAATACCTGAGCGGTTGCAGCAGAACCAAATTCTGCGTCATTGGTATTACGGGTAATGCCGCGCTTGGTCTGCTTTTCCACGCCAATTTCGGCAGCGATTGCATCAAGGGTTTCACCACCATCAAGGCGCTTTTTAAGCTCTTCCATGCGCTGGTTAAGACGCTTCACAGCCTCTTCACCCTTCCATGCGGCAACAACTTCGTCCTTGACTTCATCAAGTGTGCGGTCGCGGGCAGGGGTGGTGCCATCAACCTGATACCACACATAGCCATTATTGCCCAAAGTCAGAGCATCATTGTCAAAGCCCTGTTCTGCCTGAAAGAGCGCTGCAACCAGTGCCTGTTCATTTGGAAGGTCAACATGCTTTCCAGCAGGATCGTTGCCTTCTGCATCAACCGCATCGATTGTAACAGCCTTGAGACTAAGGGTCTTGGCAACATCTGCCATGCTTCCACCTTCTGAACGCTGCTGTTCATAGGAATCGTGGATGCCATTGATGCTGCTGATTGCAATATTTGTTGCAACGGTGTCGCGAATTTCAGCTTCGACCTCTGCAAGTGACTTCACATGCGCTGGATTAACTTTCGTTACACGAAGAATAACCGGGCCGAATGCACCTTCAACAACGTTGCTAACGCCGTTCTCATTGAGTGCAAATGCAGCTTCCGCAATAACGGCATCCGGGAGGGCCGACTTTTCAAAGGTTCCGAGAACCAGATCTGCTTCGCTTTTGCCCTGTTCCTTGCCAATATCGACAAAGCTCGTACCGGCTGCGATTTTCTGCTGTGCTGCTTCTGCTGCGGCCTTATCGGCAAAGCTGAGCTGCTCAATGGTGCGCGTTTCGGTGGTGCTGAAGCGGTTTTTGTTTGTTTCGTAGTATTCGTTGATTTCATCCTGCGTGACAGCGGAAGCATCGGCAATATCCGAAGGCTCAAGCTTCACATAGGTGAGCTTGCGATATTCTGGTGCCTTATACTCATCCTTGTGCTCTACAAAATAGCTATTGAGCGCTTCGTCTGATGGTGCAGGAACAGCATCGGCTTTTTCAGCCGGTATGGTGATGTAATCCGCGCTTCGGCTTTCACCCTGATACAGAGCGAGCGCTTTAAGCATGGTCGCTGGCATTTTCATGCCATCGGTTGTGGCTTCGACAACCTGCTGGCGACGTGCCACCTTTGCGCGATTGTCAAGATAATCCTGCGCGCGGATATTGGACTGGCGCAGAACGGCGTCAAACTGTGCGCGGCTGAAATTGCCACTGGCATCCTGAAACGACGGATCCTCACCTGTAAGACGCGCAATACCATCTTTCGAAAGGCCAAGCTGCATATTGCGGGCCTGTTCATCAAGAACGACACCTGCGGCAAGCTGCGCAAGAACCTGCTGATCAACACCGAGTTGCTGGGCCTGTTCGCGGGTCAAACGTTGACGAAACTGTTGCGACAAACGCATGAGCTGCTGCTCATAAGCAAAACGGTAGTCAGATGAGCTGACTTTTGAACCGCCTGCACTGATTGCATCATCAACTTCGACTTCGCCCTGGAACGCATCGGCGATGCCCCAGACTGCAAAGCTCAGAACAAGCAAGCCGAGAAGAAGCTTAGCAACCCAAGATCTAGCGGCATCACGCATACTGTCCAGCATTGGAAACCCTTTAAAGAACAAAACAAAGCCCGGCCATCAATAAAGATATGCCGTGTCAGGGGATAACCTTAAGCTGGCCCCCGATGCAAGTTCTCATTGATGATCTACCACCAAGAACATTGCATTGCGCGACGAATACGCTTAGTCAGTGGCAAAAATTAGTGCTTATTAGGCGGCTTGCAGTCGTTCTAGGCGAGGAGAACAACATGACTCCGGGAATCCGTCCGCTGGTTGCTGGCAATTGGAAAATGAATGGTACGGGAGAATCCCTCACCGAATTGCGAGCTATTGCTGCGGGCCTGAGTTCTGATCTCGGACGCAAGCTCGATGCTATCATCTGTGTTCCTTCCACATTGCTGTCACGCGCTGCCGAGACACTTGAAGGCGAAACGGTTGCGCTGGGCGGTCAGGATTGCCATCCGAAAGTTTCGGGCGCGCATACAGGCGATGTCTCCGCGCAAATGCTTAAAGAAGCGGGCGCAAGCCATGTCATTCTTGGTCATTCCGAGCGCCGCACGGATCACCGCGAATCCAATGATTTGGTTCGCAGCAAAACTGAAGCCGCGTGGACCGCAGGTCTTGTTGCTATTGTCTGCGTTGGTGAAACGGCTGATGAGCGTAAAGCAGATCGCACACTTGATGTAATTGGTGATCAGCTTGCAGCATCGCTTCCCGATGGCGTGAATGCTGAAAATACGATCATAGCCTATGAGCCCGTATGGGCTATTGGTAGCGGTCTGACGCCGACGGTTCAGGATGTTCGTGCCGCGCACGCTTTCATGCGTGAAACGCTGACCGAGCGTTTTGGTACACATGGTGCGCATCTTCGACTTCTTTATGGTGGCTCGGTGAAACCGTCCAATGCCATTGAGTTGTTGAGTGTGCCGGATGTGGATGGTGCATTGGTTGGCGGTGCCAGCTTGAAAGCAACCGACTTCCTCGCCATATGCGAAACTTATCGTAATCTGTGAGATAGTTTGCGTCCCTTAATCTATCTGGGACGCAGGGCTTGGATTATCACGCAATAGCGTGTAAAGAGCCGCTCTATCTATTTGTATCATCGCTGTTTGGGGCTAAAATCTTATGGTTTCTCCCCTTCCGCATTTAGTCCAGAGATATAAAGACCGTAACCTATGCAGACCATAGTCATTGTCATTCATTTGTTGATCGTTCTGGCGCTTGTTGGCGTTGTGCTCATCCAGCGTTCCGAAGGCGGTGGCCTTGGTATCGGCGGTGGTTCGGGCTTTATGACGGCGCGCGGCGCGGCTAACGCACTGACCCGTACAACAGCTATTCTTGCGATTGGCTTCTTCGTCACATCGCTCGCGCTTGGCATTATGGCGCGTTACGGCGAGCAGCCAACAGACATTCTTAATCGTATTCCAGCAGCTTCCGGCACACAGACTCAGCCTGCGGGTGGATCTGGTACGGGTGGCGGCATTCTTAATCAGTTGGGTGGCGAATCTTCACAGAGCAACGATACGCAAACACCTGCTCCAGAAAGCGCGCCCGCACAGCCTCAGGCTCCGCAGGTCCCTAGCTC
>Ga0308157_10007071_pt1 | contig 13180 bp, 14 predicted proteins | sample PhyBR1_FD_201035 | JGI IMG/M metagenome (GOLD analysis project Ga0308157, IMG submission 201035) | Phyllosphere microbial communities from UC Gill Tract Community Farm, Albany, California, United States - DLSLB.R1 | ecosystem: Host-associated > Plants > Phyllosphere > Unclassified | place: USA...
CCACCTTCGGGTGGTTTTTTTGTGGCTTGTCGTTTGGTGAAATAATGAGTAAATTTGTATAAATAATTCCAATCAAAGTGAATTCTCTCATCAATAAAAAAGTAAATTTTCAGGATCTTGGCATCAAAGAATATCAGCCAACTTGGGACTATCAGGAAGAATTACTCAAACAAAATCTCGATATCAAAATTCATAATCGGGAAAATCCTCAGGATTTGAAGATAACCGACAACCATTTGCTTTTTGTAGAACATCCCCACGTTTACACTCTAGGGAAAAGTGGTCACGAATCCAATCTTCTTGCCAATGAAAATAAGTTGAAAGAAATAAAAGCAACGTATGTAAAAGTCAATCGTGGCGGCGATATTACTTATCACGGTTTTGGACAGATTGTTGGCTACCCTATTCTCGATCTTGAGAATTTCTACACAGACATCCATCGTTATATGCGAGATTTAGAAGAAGTCATCATCCGAACGATAGCAGAATATGGCTTGATTGGCGAACGCTCTCCTGGCGAAACAGGCGTTTGGTTCGATGTCGGAAAACCTTATGCAAGAAAAATCTGTGCGTTGGGTGTAAAAGCTTCTCGCTGGGTTACTATTCACGGATTTGCGCTGAACGTCAATACCGATATGCGCTACTTCGATTACATTATCCCTTGCGGAATTACCGATAAACAGGTTACTTCTATGAAAAGAGAATTAGAAAGAGAAGTCGATTATGAAGAAGTGAAACAGAAAATCAAAAAACATTTTGCAGACGTCTTTGGATTTGAATTCATCTGATTCATCATTTATAATTAATTACATCGTCATTCCAATATCAATACCTTTGATTTTTCTATAAAGATCTGTGGCAAAATTGTCCGTCATTCCTGACACGAAATCTATCACGCCCAGAACTTTCTGATAATCGGTTCCGTCTTCATAGAAGAATTGTTTCGGAAGAAGTTTGAGCGCTTTTTTATCATACGATTTTCTTTCATCTGCTGACTTCAAAATTGATGGAATAAAATGATCCAGCAACTCATACATTACGTTGTAGCCAGCATTTTCTATCTCCACAACGGCTTTGTGATTGTAGATTTTTTCAATTGAAAAACTCTCAATATCCTGCAGGGTTTTGTTTTCAGATTTGTAGATATCCAAAAGCCCTTTATCCAGATTACCTTCTAGAATTGTATTGAAATTACTCTTATAAAGTTCTATCGATTTATTAATCAGAGCATTGATAACTTTAGCTCTCAGATAAGAAATCTGTTCATTTTCGTTGCTTATTGAATTCAGTTTCTGTTCTATTCTATTGATATCATTGGTTTCAGATTTCACCAATTCGAAGAAAAGATTTTTGCAGTCTGCGGTGGAAACAATCCCCAATCTGTGCGCATCTTCCATATCAATAATATTGTAACAGATATCGTCAGCTGCTTCTACAAGCCAAACAAAAGGATGTCTTTTGAAAATGTAAGGATCTTCATTTTCCTGAATCATCGCTGTTCCTTTCGCAATTTCCAGGAAAACATCTTTTTCATTCTGGAAAAAACCAAATTTCTTACGGTGAATAACTCCCTTCTTTTTGGCAATCGCTTCACAAGGATATTTTGCAATACTAGCCAATGTCGCAAAAGTTAGCTGAATTCCACCAGAATCTTTTCCCTGCTGTTGCTGCGCCAAAACTCGGATTGCATTAGCATTACCTTCAAAATTGACCAAATCTGCCCATTCCTTATCATTGAATTTCGATTTCAAATCACTTTCATTTCTATCGAAATAACTGGCAATCGCATCTTCACCGGAATGTCCGAATGCAGGATTTCCAACATCGTGACAAAGACAAGCTGCAGCAATAACGTTCCCTAAATTATGAAGATAAAAATCTTTAGATTCTTCGGCAAGATCATTTTTGAATTGATCATGAACAAATTCACCAATCACACTTCCCAGACTACGGCCAACGGAAGAAACTTCCAGAGAATGTGTCAAACGGTTATGAACAAAAACACTTCCCGGAAGTGGGAAAACCTGAGTTTTATTCTGTAATCTACGGAATGCTGATGAGAAAATAATTCGGTCAAAATCTCTCTGAAAATCTGTTCTGGAAGCCTTTGTATGTGGATTATTTCCCGTCCGCTGATTGCTGAAAATCTGGTTTAAGTTCATCATTTTTCAAAATTACTTCAAATTTTATTTTTATCGGAATAATATTTGAGATTTTATCCGAAAAATCGATTATGCCAGAAGGACCAACTATTTATCTAATGAAAGAAGATCTCCAAAAACTAATTGGACAAAAAGTGATTTCGGCTGTTGGAAATGCAAAAATCGACAAAGAATTGCTTGTTGGCAAAACCTTGAAAGAAATCAGGCTTTATGGCAAGCAGACATATTTGATTTTTGGTAAAACGAATGTGAGAATCCATCTGCTGATGTTTGGCTCTTATGAAGTAGATGAGCAGACAAAACCTGATAAATCTCTAAGGTTGGGATTATATTTCAAAGATGGAAAAGCATTTTTCTACACTTGTTCCGTCAAAATTGTAGATGATGATTTTCTTAAAACTATAGATTGGGAGGCAGATGTGATGAGCGACAACTGGAATCCAAAAAAGACAAAATCCAAACTCAAATCAAATCCGGAAATGATGGTTTGCGATGCACTCATGAATCAGGATATATTTTCTGGCGTAGGTAATATCATCAAGAATGAAGTTCTGTTCAGAATCGGAGTTCAACCGGAAAGTCAAATCGGAAAACTTCCAACTAAGAAACTTAATGACCTTATCAAAGAAGCCAGAAACTACAGTTTTGATTTCCTAAAATGGAAACGTGAGTTCGTTCTTAAAAAACATTGGCTGGCTCACACGAAAAAAATCTGTCCTATTTGCGGGAAACCTTTGATCAAGAAAATAACCGGCAAATCCAAACGCAGAAGCTTTTACTGCGAAACAGACCAAAAATTATACTGATTTTTTTAAGTTTTAAAGAAAACCTAGAATCAAAAGGCATTTACGAAAACTAAAGATTTGATTTAATTTTTATTTTGCCTATAATTGGCAAAATTTTAGTTTATGAAAAATAAATACTTTTTAGTTTTATCATTAATTTCTTCATTCGCTTTCGCGCAGCAAACCATTTCTTTTGAAGCTTCGGAAGGGTACACTTTGGGAAATATCAGCGGACAAAATGGTTGGACAGTTACAGAAACCAGTGACGGACTGCTTACCAATCAGATCATAACCAATGAAGTTTCCAGCTCTGGCAGTTATTCTTTTAAAAATGCATACGTGGCACAATATGATCCACAATGGTTCCCAATTTTTGGAATAGAAAAATCTTTCGCGCCTGCTTTGGACTATAAAAACACTACTATTTCTTATGATTTTTATGCGACAGAACAAAATGGCGCAGACTTCGAGTTTGCTGTGTATGGCATCAATCAGGAAGCTCAGGAATTTGAAATCGTTACAGCTGTTGGTTTTGAAAACAGAGGAAAAATCTACGTTTATCCTGAACTAAATTTAGGCGGATATACGATTACCGATGCTACCTGGCAAATCAACAGGTGGTATAATATGAAGATAGAGATGACTGAAACTACCATTAAATATTATCTGGACAATAGTCTGATCTTATCCGTTGCCAATACCAGCAAAACCAATTTGGATGGGATGAATTTCCTGCATAATAATTACGGTGGAAGTGCTTACTACGACAATATCAAAATCAACAATGAAAATTTAGCTGTTGCAGATATCAAAAAAACCAACATTAAATTGTATCCAAATCCGGTAAAAGATATTTTAAAAATTAATATCGCTGAGAATGAAAATATCAGCGAAATCAATATCTACAACGCCGCTGGGCAAAAGTTGAAAACGGTTTCTAAACAAACGGAAATCAATGTTGAAAACTTGGCTAAAGGTGTTTATCTGATAGACATCAAAACAGATAAAAATAAAACCTACAGCTCCAAATTCATCAAACAATAATATTAAAATCCTGCTACTGAAGCAGGATTTTTTATTTAACTTTATTCCAAATCTTAGAATAATGAAAACGGTTCATCCAGAAACACTCAATTTCCTTTCAAAGCTGGAAATTAATAATAACAGAGATTGGTTCAATGATAATAAAAACCTCTATCTGCAAGCCAAAGATAATGTTGAAACTGTTGTGAATGAGATTATTTCCGATGTTTCAGAATTCGATGGAAGTGTGGAACGTTTGGAAGCTAAAAATTGCATTTTCAGAATCTACAAAGACACTAGATTTTCCAAAGATAAAACACCTTACAAAACCAATATCGGTGCTTCCTTGGTAGAAAAAGGTCCAAAAACACTGAACCACGCTGGTTATTATGTTCATTTGGAGCCTGGCAAATCTTTCCTCGCTGGTGGGGTTTATATGACCGAACCAAAAAATCTGAAAGCCATCCGCGAAAAAATCAGTTCAGAAGGTGAAAATTTTCTGAAAATCCTGAACAAAAAAACCTTCAAAGATAATCTGGAGTTACAGGGTGAAAAACTAACGCGCGTCCCACAGGGTTTTGATAAAGAAGATCCGATGGGCGATTACCTCAAATTCAAGCAACTCACAGTTTTTCATCCACTTTCTGATGATGATGTTCTGGATGGAAATTTTGTAAAAAATACTGTGAAGATTTTTAAAGAAATCTATCCATTCAATCAGTTTCTGAATGCAGCAATCCGATAATCAATATGGGAACAAAAATATTCAAATTTTGGTTGGTCAATTTTCTGATGAGTCTTGTTTTGTTTTTAGCTTACCGAACCGTTATTTCACAAACCGAAACAACAGATGATAATTGGTTTGATTGGTTTTTGCAGTTTTTAGAAATATTTATGAACCTAGGTTTTTCTTTGATATATCTCGGCGCAATGGTTATTTGCTCCTTCTTTATTCTTCTGAATCTCAAAAAAAATATCAGAAACAATTTGTATTATTCACTTTTTTCCTTCGTAGGATTGGCTTCAATTTTTACTGGTTATTGGCTGGTCATCATAATGACAGATGATCTTAGATTCTATGAACATCCATTAATTATGTTTTTAATCTTTTGTCTTGCATACGTCTGCCTTTCCGCCATTCAATTTCTCATATTCCGAAAACAAACTAAATCAATCCGATGAATTGGAATAATAAAGTAATGCATCGGTTGGATACCTCCTATCCTATTATTCAGGCTCCAATGTTTGGCGTTTCCACTCCGGCGATGGTTGCAGCTGCATCCAAAGCCAATTGTTTGGGTTCATTAGCATTGGCAGATTTAGAAGCAGCAAAATGTTCTGAACTGATAAAAGAGACAAAAAAACTCAGCAATAAGCCATTTGCCGTTAATATTTTTGTTCATGAAATTCCAGAAATTACTAATGAACTTAAAGATAGATATTCCAAAACCAAAAATTTCTTAGAAGAACTAGCCAGACTAAATCAAATTGAAGTCATTCTGCCGGAAATCGATAATATTAAAGTTAATTCTTACCAGGAACAACTCGATGTTATCATTGCTGAAAATTGTAAAATTGTCAGTTTCACATTTGGAAATCTAGATGAGTCAAGCATTAAGAAATTAAAAAACAACGGAACAATCTTGATAGGAACCTGTACATCGGTGAAAGAAGCTTTGATTTTAGAACAATCAGGGATTGATATTATTTGTGCGCAAGGCATAGAAGCTGGTGGTCACAGAGGAAGCTTTACGAATGAAGATATTCCTCAAATTGGAGGTTTATCGCTTCTGTCACAAGTCTGTGATTCTTTAAAAGTACCGATAATCTACGCTGGAGGAATTTATAATGCAAGAACTTTAGAAGCATCGAAAACATTAGGAGCAGATGGATTCCAAATAGGAAGTTTGCTTTTGTGTTCAGAAGAAAGTGCTTTGAAAGATTTTGAAAAACAACGGGTAAGAAATCTGAAAGAAGATGAGATTATGCTGACCAAAAGTTTCTCCGGGCGGTATGCGAGAGGCATTAGAAATACTTTTATAGAAGCGGTGGAAAATTCGGATTTTATACTTCCTTACCCTTATCAAAATAAATTGACAGGCGAACTTCGGAAAGCGGCAAGAGCCCAAAAGAATCCGGAATTTGTAAATCTCTGGACTGGCCAATCTATCAATCAGTTCAGTGGAAAATCTACGACTGACATTTTAGAAGAATTAATAAAACAAGTTGAAAAATTATAAAATATATTAGCTATTTTGGAAAACATAGAATTCGATACAAATCTAAAATTCTTTACTGATTATTTGAATTTAACCGTCGAAATTAATAACAAAATCAGAAGCTATGAAAACCTGGGAATGCAGACACCAGATCATATAAAATCAATAATTAATGATTTATCTATCAGCTCAAATCTGCTGATTATTTTTTCAGATTGTATGGTTATTGCAAAAGCTTTTAATGACAGCAATGTCTTTTTATATCAAACATTCTATGTGAAATCAATTTACAGGATTGTATGTGAAACATTTAAATTGTTTGATAAATACAACAAATTATTGTTTGAAAATTTTAACGATAACGATTCAGCCAAAGAGATTATTCAATTACAGAAAGAATTCAGAAAACAATATAATTTAGACATCATTAGATTAATCAGGAATAAAATAGGCTCACATTATACCGAAAATTTCATTGAGCATATAACTCATATCAATAATCTGGATATAAAAGGCGCACTCGATATGTTTTATGATTTTCTGAATTTAATTAATAGAATCTCCACATACATTACTATGACACGTTTTCCATTAGAAAACAGTAATGAAATTTTCCAAAATTATTTCCATGATGTTGAAAAACATCTGATTAATATTAATAAAAACTAATGAAAAACTACCTTTTCCTCGCCGCTGCCATCATCTGCGAAACCATTGGCACATCATTCCTCAAAAAGACAGAAAACTTCAGCAAACCTTTGCCAACGATTATATTTGTTGTGGCGATGACGGCTTCATTTTATCTGTTAACCTTTGCGCTGAGAAGCATTCCTATGGGGATTGCCTATGCCATCTGGTCAGCAGTTGGCATTGTGTTGATTTCTACCGTTGGCTATTTTGTGTACAAACAGGCATTAGATGCACCTGCTATTTTAGGAATGGCCTTCATCATCGTTGGCGTTGTCATTATTAATATCTTCTCCAAATCTTCAGCACACTAACAATGGTCAACAAAAAAATAATCGAAAAACTTTCCGATAGAGAACTGGAAAACTACCTCAAACAATGACCCAAAAATCTACCAAAGACATACAAACCTTCTACCCAGAGACCATTTCCCAATGGCGCAATTGGTTGCAGGAGAATCACCAACGCGATCAGGGAATTTGGCTGATTCAGCATAATAAAAAGTCTGGCAAACCGACCGTCAGCTGGAGCGATGCGGTAGACGAGGCCTTATGTTTCGGATGGATAGACAGTCTTAAGAAAAAGTTGGACACCGACTCCTCCATTCAATATTTTGGAAAACGAAAACTAAAAAGCACCTGGTCCAAAATCAACAAACAAAAAATTGAAAAACTCACCGAAGAAAACCGAATGTCCCAGGCTGGACTGGACATCATTAAAATAGCCAAAGAAAATGGTTCCTGGGAAATACTGGACAGTGTAGAAGAGCTCATTATCCCAGACGATTTGAAGCAAGAACTTTCATCTAGAGAAAACGCCCACGAGTTTTTCCAAAACCTCAGTAAGTCTATCAAAAAAATGATGCTCTACTGGGTCATCAGTGCAAAAAAACCAGAAACCAGACAAAAAAGAATCTTAGAAATCGCAGAATCTGCAGAAAAGAAAAAGAAGCCTAAGCAGTTTTAAATCCTTTATTTCATCAATTTTTCATGAATGATAATATTTGTGTTGGATGCAATTCATAATTTTAAAAGTGAATTATTCGCCACCATTAAAAAATTACGAATAAGTATAAATGATTTAAATTTGTCTGCTAATTAAAAACTAATAATGGAAACGTATAGTTTGGGAGAATCTTTCAGTGGAGCATTAAGAACATTTGCATATTTTATGGCAAGTGGAACTCAAAATACACTACAAGGCATTAATTATTTGGAATTATTTGGAAAAGAACCAAGTGTTATTGAACAAGTTTTTGCAATTTATGCAAATGTTATAGAAACAGATCAATTTGGTAAAGTATTAAATGCAAAGTATTCAGAAAAAAGAGCTACAGATTACATCAGAGCTTATTATGATAGAAATTTTACTATTGATCCACCTTATGAAGATTGGGAAATCGCTTTACACGTGCCTCCACCATTACAAGATATAACAAATACCCATTAGATCCTTGTATCTCCGCTAGCGCGAGCGTCCCGCTCGTGCTCTAAACAAACCCCAAACCATAAAAATAAACAAAAACCCCTCGCCTCCCCGCGATGGTTTATTATTTTCATTTAACATAATATATTTGTCCAAAATTTTTAACAAAAACCATATCCCAATTAAAATTATATTTTTAGATTTGTTTTTATAAACAATCAAAATACAAATGATTATGGCAATAATTACAGAAACTGGCCACGCAAAAAACACGGCCAATGCAAAACTATTGATCAACTACATCACGCAATTGGCAGCACTCTACCAGCCGAGCAATGATGACATCAAACTGACCGTTCTCAAAAACCTATACCAGACCGCTTATGACGATATGCAGGCAGTCAACAACACACTGGCGCCATACAAATTGGCAGCTAAAGATAGAGCGGCAATATTCACCCCAATCGTTAAAAAATTAGCAAAACTTCACAAAGCCTACAAATCTACCAAAGGCATAACAGCAGCACAGCTGGACCTTTTCCTGACCATCTCCCGCAAGTTCAAAGGTGTTCGCAAAAACAAGGGAGAAAATCCAAAACCACCGGACAGCGATCAGAACCAGCACTCCGTGGCGCAGACCAGTTACGACCAGCGCGCCAACACATTCGCAGAATTGATAGAGTTGCTTCAGAGCACCACCAACTATGCCCCCAACGAGGTAGAATATCAGATCACAACCCTTCAGAATGAGAGAGATCAGATGATGGAGGCTACTGACAAAGTTGGAGATACCTATTTCCCCCTCAGCAGGGCAAGAACCAAAAGAAATGAAACCATGTACACCAACAACCTGAACCTGGTCGATACCTTTAACATCGCCAAATATTACCTGTCAACAATCCTGGACAACAAGTCCCCGGAGTACAAAGCCATCGCCAGACTAAAATTCAGAAAACAATAAACCATCCCAAAAACAGAAATAGCTTTCATCAAACAACAAAACCCTTTCAACCTAGTTGATAGGGTTTTTTCTTAAAATAAAATCCACAACCATTACCCATTTACAATTAACCATTAATAATTAATACTTAACCTTTAAAAAAAATTTGCTTCTGCACGGAAATAAAATCCTTCCGCAAAGAAAGAAAACGATTCCGCGCAGAAAGAAAACGCTTCCGCACGCAAACAAAACTCATATGCACGGAAAGAAATCACTTCCGCACGGAAAAAAAAGACAGTCTCCAAAAAATAAATCCCAATCTTCACAAAACAAAAACCCTTTCAATCAACTTGAAAGGGGCTTTTTGAAAAACAAAATCATTAATAATTAATAATTCACCATTAATAATTAAAAAAAAAGACTGCCATTGCTGACAGTCTAAAATAGAAAATTAGGATTTATTTTGCTTGAAAATACACTCTTCTATTTGCTTTATTTTTCCACTCAGGACATTTAGAAGCTGGGTCGCACTCTGGATATTTTAGATCCAGTTTACCATTACCTTTTGCTTCCAACTTCGCAGAATTAGCACCATTGGTGATCAAATATTGTTTTACATTGTTCGCTCTCCTTTCAGACAAAGCTTGGTTGTATCTTTCAGAACCTCTGGTATCAGTAGCACCCACTACAACATAAGAACCGCTGGTAGAGTTAATGTAGTTGATTGCACTATTCAAAACTGGCGTATTATTAGGCAGGATTCTATCAGAGTTAAGATCGAATTCGATACCGCTCATTGCAGTTTCGTCAGAAGATACTACACCATTTCCCGCAGGAGTTGTTGGGCAACCGTTGTTTTCTACAGGTCCAGGAACAGTTACACATTTATCATACAGATCTATTACACCATCCATATCAACATCCAATGCAACACCGGCACCATCTACTCTAGCACCAGCCGGAGTATCTAACTGTCTGTCCCAGTCATCGCAAACACCGTCATTATCCGCATCACCTGCTTTACACAATTGGATGTTATCGATTTTTGTTTCCAATTCATCCATCTTAGTGTAAACCTCTTGCAATGGATCGTGCCACATCAAGCTGTTACTATGTTTCCCTAGGTTAAGAGTAAGACCCAAAGTAGCGTTGAAGAAGTTATCAGAAGTATGAGAACTGATTCTGTTTACATCACTGTATTGATCTCCTCCACCGTCAAAGGTATCATCACCAGTCATCACATACATCAATCTTCCTTCGATATCTACTCTGTTACTGATTTTATATTTCAGTCCGGCACCCGCTTGTCCGAACAATGAATTAAATTTGAATGCTTTTCTATCAGTCATCAGTCTTTGTCCAAACTCGTCTTTTTGGTAAGCACGATAAGCCAGAACTCCGGCACCAGCATATCCGTGAAGTGCCCATCTGAAGTCACCTTTGCTATCCACTCTTCTCAACAAATTAGATAGGTTGATGTCTCCCAAAAGTGAGATCGCATCATACTGAGTTCTTCCTGCCACTTGTAGATTCGCTGCTGCATTAGCAGGAGCGGCATCTTTAGTATTGAAATAACCTTGTCTTGTTTCTCCTCTGTCGTATTGTAATTTCAAACCAAAAGTATGAGAGATAGCTTTGTCAATACTGAAGTAAGCAGAATATCCTACCAATGTGTTACCTCCTTGGATAGACTTCAAATCTGCATTCTGCATAAACGGTACACCACCACCAAAGGAAATAGCCCAGCTATTGAACCTTGGTCCTTCAGATTTTAAAGAAGTAGTTTCTACCGAAGTTGTGTTGTTTGTTGTTTGCATCATCTCCTGAGAGAACATCACTGCCGGGCATGCCAAGGCCAACGACAAAATAGTTAATTTTGATTTCATAATAATAAATTTAAATTGTTTTATTTTATCAATAGTATAATTAGAACAATTACACATATCAATCCCCTGCATTGAATACAAAGCGATTATTCCTCTTTAATTCAATTACCATACCAATAAAAATAAACATCTATTATTTTGAATAATTCAAAAGTATAAATCTTTTAATCATTCAGCATTTTGAAAAACAAATCCTTGATGAATTAAAGAAATATCGAACAACTATTTTATTTAAATTAACATTTGTTAAATAATTAAAAATGTTTCACAAAAGAAAAATAGTACGATATTCATTTAAGATGAACTCTTAGAAATAAAAAAACATAAAAATCTTTTAATACAAGCTATATTTAGGGTAATCTGAGAAATAATTCAATTCAATCTTTAACTTTCTTGCATAAAATTGAATCCAAAGTAAAAACTAAGCTATTATGAAAAGATGTCTTTTACTATTTCTGCTTGCATTCAGCCTTTCTGTTTTCTCACAAACAACCAAAAATTATAATATCAATGGTGTAACCCGTAAAGTAATCCTGTATGCACCGACTCTAAAATCTGATAAAGTTCCTGTCGTTTTTGTTTTCCACGGTCACGGTGGTAATGCCAATTTTGTGAGCAGAAGGATTGACGTTCAGAAATATTACAAAGATGCGTTAGTCATTTTTATGGAAGGTCTGCCCGGCAGAAAAGTTCCTGGCCTGGATCCCAATGGCACAATAAATGGCTGGCAAATTTTCACCGATGATCTAGAAGGCAGAGATATTCAATTCTTTGATGAGGTTTTCTCTGAAATACATAAGGATTACAAAATTGATGACAGAAAAATCTATCTGATTGGTCATTCCAACGGTGCCAGATTCGCGAATGTTCTTTGGAAAATGAGAGGTGACAAAATCACAGCTCTTTGTTCAGCATCAGCACAAGGTGGCAGTCTGATTTTGGGAGCTGTTCCTGTTTCGGTTTGGATGTATATCGGCAAAAATGATCGTATTATTTCGCCCAAAAGTCAGGAAGAATCTATCCCTATCGTCAAAGCCAACCTCGGAATCACAGAAAATGGAAAAAACGAAGACGACAAAACCTATTTCACTGGAAAAAACGATACAGAACTTGTTATCCAGCAAAGCAATTCCGGTCATGAATTCCCCAAATCCTCACTTCCAGAGATTATAACTTTCTTCAAAAGACATACTAAATAAAAAAACCTCTCCAAATTTGGAGAGGTTTTTTCTATATAATTAATGAATTATAATAACTCATTCATAATTGATTTACATATAAGCTTCAATCGGCTCACAAGTACAAACCAGATTTCTGTCGCCATAAGCTTCATCAATTCTAGCAACCGTTGCAAAGAATTTATGAGTTCTCACCCAATCCAATGGATAAGCCGCTTTTTCTCTACCGTAAGGTTTGTCCCAAGAATCCGAGATTACCAATTGCTCTGTGTGAGGCGCATTTTTCAAGACGTTGTTTTCTCTGTCTGCGTCGCCGTTTGCAATTTCATCGATTTCTTTTTTGATATTGATCAACGCTTCCGCAAATCTATCAATCTCGTCTTTGTTTTCAGACTCGGTTGGTTCTATCATTAATGTTCCGGCTACAGGGAAACTCACTGTTGGTGCGTGGAAACCATAATCCATCAAACGTTTTGCGATATCAGCCACCTCAATTCCCAAAGTTTTGAACTGACGGAAATCTACTATACATTCGTGTGCTACCCTTCCTTTGTCGTTTGCATAAAGGATTGGGAAATGCTCAGCTAAAATTTCTTTCAGATAATTAGCATTTAGAATTGCGTGCTCAGTCGATTTCTTCAAACCTGAAGTTCCCAACATTTTAATATAAGCGTAAGAGATATTCAAAATCAATCCAGAACCATATGGCGCCGCGGAAATCCCTTCGATTGCTTCTTTTCCTCCGATGGAGATATTGGCATTGGTTGGTAAAAATGGAACCAAATGTTCAGCCACACAGATCGGGCCAACGCCCGGACCACCACCACCGTGAGGAATTGCGAAAGTCTTGTGAAGATTCAGGTGACAAACATCTG
>Ga0308157_10007072_pt1 | contig 13178 bp, 14 predicted proteins | sample PhyBR1_FD_201035 | JGI IMG/M metagenome (GOLD analysis project Ga0308157, IMG submission 201035) | Phyllosphere microbial communities from UC Gill Tract Community Farm, Albany, California, United States - DLSLB.R1 | ecosystem: Host-associated > Plants > Phyllosphere > Unclassified | place: USA...
CGGCACTACAGGGACAAAAGCCGCAATGGCAGCACGCAGCAGAGTGCCCGCAATCCTCGCATTGGCTGTGCAAAAGGAGAGGGCGCACAACAGGCAAAAAGAAAGCCGCAACGTTGCCGTTGCGGCCGGGGAATTTGCCGGAGGCTGATCCTGCCTCCATCCGTCGTCCTTGCTATGGACTTTCATTCTCCGGATGCATCGTGACAGCAACGTGACATTCACCTGCCTGCAGCAACGTCCTTGCTAGGCTGCGCGCCTTTGCAGGAGAACCGCATGCAAGCAGCCCCCTGGTTCCTGATACTCAACGGTAAATCTGCTGGTGACGAGGCTGTGCGCGAGGCCGTCGCGCGGCTGCGCGAGCAGGGGCGCGACCTGCAGGTACGGGTGACCTGGGAGGGCGGCGATGCAGAGCGCTATGTACGCGAGGCAATCGCCACCCAGGCGGCATTGCTGATCGCCGGCGGTGGCGATGGCACTTTGAGCGAAGTCGCCGAGGCCATGGCACACACGGGTCAGGACGCGGCGCAATTGCCCGCGCTTGCCTTATTGCCGCTGGGCACCGCCAACGACTTCGCCACGGCAACCGGTATTCCGACAGAACCGTTGGCGGCCTTGCAGCTGCCAACCCAGGGCGCGGCGCAGCCGATCGACCTGCTGCGCATTGACGGTGATGGCAAGGTGCACTGGTGCGCCAACCTGGCCAGTGGTGGCTTCGGCACCGAGGTGACCGTGGAAACCCATGACGGCCTGAAGAAAATGCTTGGTGGACTGGCCTACGTCATCACCGGTGTGGCCAAGCTGGGCAAGATCGAGCCAATCCAGGCCCGCATCCATGGCGACGGCTTTGACTGGCAGGGCGGCTTCATCGCGCTGGGCATCGGCAATGGCCGACAGGCCGGTGGCGGTCAGCAGCTGTGCCCGGACGCGCTGCTCGATGATGGCCAACTGGACCTCACCGTGGTGCCGGAGCTGTCCGGCGAGGTCATGTCGACCCTGGGCACTCTGTTCAGCGAAGGCAAGCACGCCGCGCTGGACCAGGTGGCTGAACGCGCGCGATTGAGTGAGCTGTGGATCGAGGCAGAGCAGCCAATGACGCTGAACCTGGACGGCGAGCCGCTGCAGGCCCGGCGCTTCCACGTACAGTGCGTGGCCGGGCGGGTACGCCTGCATCTGCCGGCAGGAACCGCGCTGCTCGGCGGCTGAATCGTTGCCGCTGCAAGCATTTGATCATGTTGCAGATGCACACCGGGCGGCGTTCTTGCGGTAGAGTTGACCGGTGCCCATTCTGACGACCAAGCGTTCCCTTTCTTCCGCTCGCCGCTGGTGGCGATGGTGGCCCGTTGCCGTCGTCCGTACCGCCACCGTCGATTCCCGGAAGGAAAGCCGTCTTGATCACGCAAGAGCAGTTCCAGCAGCTGGCCGCTGAAGGCCACACCGCACACCCGCATAATTTCGTACCCGTCGTCCGCGAAGTGCTGTCCGACCTGGACACGCCGCTCTCGGTCTATCTGAAGCTCGCCGACGGCCCGTATACCTATCTGTTTGAATCGGTCGAAGGCGGCGAACGCTTCGGGCGCTATTCCATCATCGGCCTGCCGGCGCGACGCACCTACAGCTTCCGCGGTCATACGCTGGAAGTCAGCGAGCTGGGCGACGTGGTCGAGCGCCGTGAAGTGGCCGATCCGCTGGCCGAAGTGGAAGTGCTGCGCAAGCAGTATTCGGTGCCGCAGCTGGACGGCCTGCCGGGTTTCACTGGCGGCCTGGTCGGCTGGTTTGGCTTTGAGTGCATCCAGTACATCGAACCGCACCTGGGCGCGGGCGAAAAGCCCGATGAACTGGGTACGCCCGACATCCTGCTGATGCTGTCCGAAGAGCTGGCAGTGTTCGACAACCTCAAGGGCCGTCTCTACCTGATCGTGCACGCCGACCCGGCGCAGCCGCAGGCCTGGGCGCGGGCCAACCGCCGCCTGGACGAGCTGGCCCATCGCCTGCGTCAGGGCGGTGCCGGCTATCCGCAGTCGCAGGTGTCCGACGCCATCGACGAGCAGGATTTCCAGTCCTCTTTCACCCGCGAGGAATACCAAGCGGTGGTGCGCAAGGCGCAGGAATACGTGCGCGCTGGCGACATCTTCCAGGTGGTGCCGAGCCAGCGCCTGCGCGTGCCGTTCCGCGCGCGGCCGATCGATGTCTACCGCGCGCTGCGTGCGTTGAATCCGTCGCCGTACATGTATTTCATCGATGTCGGCGGCACCCAGGTGGTCGGCTCCTCGCCGGAAATCCTGGCGCGCCTGCGCGATGGCATCGTCACCGTGCGTCCCATCGCCGGCACCCGCCCGCGCGGTGCCACGCCGGAGTTGGACAAGGCGCTGGAAGTCGAACTGCTGGCTGATCCCAAGGAGCGTGCCGAGCACGTGATGCTGATCGACCTGGGCCGCAACGACGTCGGCCGCGTCGCCGAGCCGGGCTCGGTCAAGGTCGGCGAGCAGTTCGTGATCGAACGCTACAGCCACGTCATGCACATCGTCAGCGAAGTCACTGGCACCTTGAAGGCCGGCCTGAGCTATAGCGACGTGATGCGTGCGACCTTCCCGGCCGGTACCGTCAGCGGCGCGCCGAAGATCCGTGCGCTGGAAATCATCCGCGAGCTGGAGCCGGTCAAGCGCAACGTCTATTCCGGCGCGGTCGGTTACATCGGCTGGAACGGCGATGCGGACACCGCCATCGCCATCCGCACTGCGGTGATCCAGGACGGTTACCTGTACGTGCAGGCTGGCGGCGGCGTGGTCTACGACTCCGACCCCGATGCCGAATGGCAGGAAACCATGAACAAGGGCCGCGCGTTGTTCCGTGCGGTGGCGCAGGCGGCGAAGGGGCTGTAACCGGCCCGCGCCTGCACCGTCGTGATCTCACCGTTGTCCCTCTCACCATGACAAGGAGTGCCGCATGAAGCTGTCGAACATGTTGCTGTGGTCATCGTTGCTGCTGGCTGTGGTTCCACAGGCTTGGGGACAGGCCAACACCATTCCTTCGCAGCCGCATCTGCTGGTGAAAGGCGATGCCAGCCGCAAGGTGATGCCGGATCGCTTCGTGGTGAAGATCGCACTGGAGTCGGTGGATATGCAGACCGATGTCGCCCGCCGCAAAGTTCAGGCCAATGCCGAACGCACCATGGCCTTGTTCGCCAAGCACGGCGCCATCGCCGAGACGGTACGCATGGACAACCTGAGCATCGCGCCATCTACGCATTACAAGGACGATGAAGAAGTGTTTATGGGCACCGCGGTCAGTCGTGATCTGGAAGGTGCCTTTGAGAAGCCGGAGCAGCTGCAGGCATTTCTTGCCGAGTTGAATGCTAGCCGCGAGGTACAGGTGCGCACCGCGCAGCCGATGTATTCGGGTGAATCGCGCTTGCGTGCTGAACTCAAGGCCGAAGCGGCTGCGCAGACAAGGGTCTCGGCCAAGGGGCTGGCCGATGCCTATGGCGCGACGATCACCGGTCTTTACACAATTTCAGATGTTGCCCCCAGCTTTGCCTACGGTGTGCAGGCGGGCACCTGGTCGAATGCAAACAGGGCTGACACCTTTTATAGGGAAGGCGATTCGCTGGACCGGGTGCAGGTCACCGGTAGTCGCAATGTGGGTTATGCCGCACCGGCGCCCGGCGAACAGTTGATAGCGGGTCCGATTACCTACACCGAAAACGTCTACGCCATATTTCTGATTAGCGATGGAAACTGAATCATGCTGTTGATGATCGACAACTACGACAGCTTCACCTTCAACCTCGTGCAATACCTGCAGATGCTGGGTGCCGAGGTCAAGGTGGTGCGCAATGACGCGATGAGCGTTGCTGAAATCGCCGCGCTGCAGCCTTCGCACATTGTGGTATCGCCCGGCCCGAAAACGCCGAACGAAGCCGGTGTGTCGCTGGAGGTTATCCGCCAGCTGGGCCCGACGATTCCGCTGTTCGGCGTGTGCCTGGGTCACCAGGGCATCGGCCAGGTCTATGGCGGTGATGTGATCCGCGCCGGCAACATCATGCACGGCAAGACCTCGCCGATCCGCCATGAGGGCAAGGGCGTGTTTGCCGGCCTGCCGGACCGCTACGAAGCCACCCGCTACCACTCGCTGGTGGTGGACAAGAACACCTTGCCGTCGGTACTGGAAATCACCGCCTGGACCGAGAATCCGGATGGCTCGATGGAAGAGATCATGGGCCTGCGCCACCGTGAGTATCCAGTCGAAGGTGTGCAGTTCCACCCCGAATCCATCCTCACCCAGCACGGCCATGCGCTGATGAAGAACTTCCTGGATCGCACATGTTGATCGAGCCGAGCCAGTTGCTGCTGTTCATGCTGGCCGGCTGGTTGTTGAACCTGACGCCGGGCCCGGATGTGCTGTACATCATCAGCCGCGCGCTGCGCGGTGGCCGCCGCGCCGGTTTTGCCGCCATTGCCGGTATCAGCGCCGGTTGTCTGGTACATGTGGCGCTGGCCTCGTTGGGGCTGGGCGTGTTGCTGGCGACCTCGGCCACGCTGTTCACGGTGATCAAGTGGATCGGCGCGGCCTATTTGTTGTGGGTGGGTGTACGCCTGCTGCGAGCTACCGGTGACTCGACGCTGCAGGCCGATATCGCCGCCAGCGGCGGCAGCGCAGGCTCGTTCTGGCAGGTGTTTGCCGGTGGCTTCCTTACCAATGTGCTGAACCCGAAGGTAGTGTTGTTCTTTCTCGCCTTCCTGCCGCAGTTCATCGCGCCGTCGGTGCAGAACAAGCCGCTGGCGTTCGCGCTGCTGGGCCTGGTGTTCACCGTCAATGCGCTGCCGATCAATGCCGCGTATGTACTGGCTGCCGATCGCGTGCGTAGCAGCCGTTGGGCCGCGCGTGGCATGCAATGGCTGGACAAGCTGGCCGGCGTGCTGTTCATCGGTTTCGGTCTGCGTCTGGCTTTCACCGCGAGACCGACGCCATGAGTCTGGAAGACTTCCGTCTGTTCGTGGTCATGCTCGGTGGTCGCCACGCGCGTGCCAATACCGAAGTGCATGACGTGGTGTTCGCAATTGGCCCCACGATCGAACAAACCTACCCGCAGCTGCGCCAGCAGTGGTTCGGCGAGGCTGTCGGCCTGCATCTGGATTCGTGGATGACGGTGGATGGTGTCGAGGACTGGCAGGTGCGCCTGTCGCAGGACGCCCCCGCTGCCGATGCGCCGACGCTGTTCTTCGTCAACCTCGGCGGCTATGTCGAAGGCCAGTTCGGCGAGGACCACCGCTACCTGTTGGTGGTCGCCGCCGATGCGGTCGAGGCCAAGCGCAAGGCGCTGGCGCAGGCCCAGTCGCAATGGATCAAGCCGCACCGCGACGCGCTGCTGGAAGTGGATGGCTGCCTGCCGGTCGGGCCGGTCGGTGGCCTGCATGTGCAGCTGCGCGCTGGCGCGCACGCGGGCATCCATAGTCAAAGCGACTACATCGTTATTTCGTAATTTCTGGAGTTGTCATGACCATCACCGCGCAGGAAGCCCTGCAACGCACCATCGAGCACCGCGAGATCTTCTTCGACGAGATGGTCGATCTGATGCGGCAGATCATGCGCGGCGAAATCTCGCCGACCATGACCTCGGCCATTCTCACCGGCCTGCGGGTCAAGAAGGAAACCGTGGGCGAGATCGCCGGAGCGGCCACGGTGATGCGTGAATTCGCACGTCCGGTGCAGGTAGCCGACAAGACCCATCTGGTCGATATCGTCGGCACCGGCGGCGACGGCTCGCATACCTTCAATATTTCCACCTGCGCGATGTTCGTGGTGGCCGCTGCCGGCGCCAAGGTGGCCAAGCACGGCAACCGCAGCGTGTCTTCCAAGTCCGGCAGTGCCGACGCGGTGGAAGCGCTGGGCGCGGTGATCGAGCTGCAGCCCGAGCAGGTAGCCCGCGCCATCGAGCAGACCGGCATCGGCTTCATGTTCGCGCCCATGCACCACCCGGCGATGAAGGTGGTTGCGCCGGTACGCCGCGAAATGGGCGTGCGCACCATCTTCAACATCCTCGGCCCGCTGACCAATCCGGTCGGTGCCACGAACATCCTGATGGGCGTGTTCCACTCCGATCTGGTCGGTATCCAGGCGCGCGTGCTGCGCGAGCTCGGCGCCGAACGTGCGCTGGTGGTGTGGGGCCGCGACAACATGGACGAGATATCGCTGGGCGCCGGCACCCTGGTTGGCGAGCTGCGCGACGGCAAGGTGCGTGAATACGAAATCCATCCCGAGGATTTCGGCATCGCCATGTCGGCCAGCCGCAACCTCAAGGTGGAGAACCCGGAGGAATCCATCGCCATGCTGCGCGGCGTGCTGGGCAACCAGCCGGGCCCGGCCAACGATATCGTCGCCCTCAACGCCGGTGCCGCGCTGTACGTGGCGGGCGTGGCCGACAGCATCGCCGATGGCCTGGCCCGCGCCCGCGCCGTCATTGCCGATGGCAGTGCGCGTGCGCGGTTGCAGCAGTACGTTGAAGCCAGCCGAGCGCTGGCCGCTACTCCCTGACGTTCCCCCTCCCGATCACCCGCGCCCGCAACGCCCGTTACCAGGAAGCAGAACCATGAGCGACATCCTCAACACCATCCTCGCCCGCAAATCGCAGGAGGTGGCCGAGCGCAGCGCCCGCGTACCGCTGGCCGAGTTGCAGGCGCGCCTGGCCGATGCGCCGCCGGTTCGGGGCTTTGCCAATGCGCTGCAGGCGGCCATCGCCAATGGCGACCCGGCGGTGATTGCGGAGGTCAAGAAGGCCAGCCCGTCCAAGGGCGTGATCCGCCCGGACTTCCATCCGGCCGATATTGCGGTCAGCTACGAGTTCGGCGGTGCCAGCTGCCTGTCGGTGTTGACCGACGTGGACTTCTTCCAGGGCGCCGACCTGTACCTGCAGCAGGCCCGCGAAGCCTGCACCCTGCCGGTGCTGCGCAAGGATTTCGTCATTGATGCCTACCAGGTCTACGAGGCGCGTGTGCTGGGTGCCGACTGCATCCTGCTGATTGTGTCGGCGCTGGATGACCAGCAGTTGGCCGAGCTGTCGAACCTGGCCATGCAACTGGGCATGGACGTGCTGGTGGAGGTGCATGACATCGACGAACTGGAGCGCGCCATCCAGGTGCCGGTGCCGTTGATCGGCATCAACAACCGCAACCTGCGGACCTTCGAGGTGTCGCTGCAGAACACCTTGTCGATGAAGGACGCGGTGCCGCGCGATCGCCTGTTGGTCACCGAAAGCGGGATCCTGGGGCCTGATGACGTCAAGACCATGCGCGATGCCGGGGTCAACGCCTTCCTGGTCGGCGAGGCCTTCATGCGCGTGGAGGAACCGGGCGAGGGCCTGCGTCAGCTATTCTTTACGGCATGACTGATTCCTACCCCTTGCCCCGCGACGACGCGCAACTTGTCGTCTTCGACTTCGATCACACGCTCTACAACGGCGATTCGGGCAGTCACCTGTTCGCCTGGCTGATCAAGCGCAATCCCCTGCGGCTGTTGGCGGCGATCATTGCCACGCTGCTGCTGGGGCCGCTGGTGGCGATGTTGCCGACCCGTCGCTTCGGTATTTCCGGTTATGTGTGGATTGCCACGTTCGGCCTGCACAAGGCCCGTGAATTCAACAAGGTGATCGACCAGTACGTGCTCAAGCACGAGGCCGACATCCGCCAGCGCCTGTTGCCACACGCGTTGACCGTGTTTGCCGGCCATCGCCGCGCCGGCGACAGGGTGATCGTGGCTACCGGCGCGCCGCCTGAACTGGCCCGCGCCATCCTGGCCTTCGTGGCCGAGCAGGGCGTGCCGGTGATCGGCAGCGAGGTTGGCCCGCGCCTGGGGGCGATGGGCGCCACCCGGCACTGCCACAACGAAGAGAAGATGCGCATGCTGCGCGAGCGTGGCTACGGCGATATCGCCATCGCCTACTCGGACAGCACCGCTGACCTGCCGTTGCTCAAGGCCGCCAAGGCGCCGGTGGTGGTCAATCCCAAGCATTCGCGGGTGGCGTATTTCGGCAAGGTATTGCCGGCGGGCACGCCGATTCTCAACTGGGGTTGCCCCGGCCGCGGCGGCAAGCCGCTGCCGAACTGATCCAAAGCGGAGCCGGGCCCCCTTCTTCCGGTTGCTTTGCGGGGCGCAGTGCCTGGTGGGCTGACGGGAGCTTTTACGGCTCCAAGGCAAGGTCAAAAGCTGCCCTCACCCCAACCCCTCTCCCGTAAACGGGAGAGGGGCATCAGGCTGCAGGTATGTGTGAATCTCCCTTCTCCCGCTTGCGGGGTTAAGAACAGGCGTTCACAAGCCAAAGGCTTGTGACTGTTCGTACGCCCCGCGTGCTACGCGGGGCCGGGGCGCGGAGCGAGGTGCCCGAAGAGCCTGCCCCCGCGAAGGCGGGGGGCGGATGAGGGGAGCTTTTAGAGCTTAAAGGCGTCCCTCACCCCAACCCCCTCTCCCGTAAACGGGAGAGGGGCTCAGAAAGCTCGCGCATTGCTAAACGGGCAGCGCCCTTGCCTCACCCTCCCCGCAGCTTCACCACCGCCATGCCGATCTGGAACAGGCTGATCGACAGCACCAGCACGCCGACGGCGATCAGCACCCAGCGTTCCTTGACCCGCTTCACCAGTAGCGCTGCCACCGGCGCGGCCATCATCCCGCCGACCAGCAGGCCGGCGACGATGGACAGGTGCTGCAGGCCCATCGACAGCAGGAAGGTGGCCGAGATCGACAAGGTCACGATGAACTCGGCCGCGTTGACCGAGCCTATGGTGGTGCGCGCCTGGCCACCACGGGCGAGCAGGGTGGAGGTGGCCACCGGCCCCCAGCCGCCGCCGCCGGTAGCGTCCAGCAGGCCAGCGAAGAAACCCAGCACCGGCACCCGCTTCACTTCCTGCTTGGCCATGAACTTACCCGCCGCGCGCGCCAGGATGAAGATCGCCAGCACCAGCAGGTAGAGGTAGATGAAGGGACGCACCACGTCGCCGGGCAGCTGGGTCAGCACATAGGCGCCTATTGCCCCGCCAATGGCGCCGGGGATTGCCAGCCGGAAGAACAGGCGCTTGTCCACGTTGCCAGCGACTAGGTGCGAGACCCCCGAGGCGCCGGTGGTGAATACCTCGGCGGTATGGATGCTGGCACTGACCGCCGCTGGCGGCAGGCCCATGCTGAGCAGTACCGAGGATGAAATGAGCCCGAATGCCATTCCCAGCGCGCCATCCACCAACTGCGCGCCCAGGCCGATCAGGATGAACCAGTAAAATTCGCTGCCAAATTCCATGCCCCAGCCTGCGGGCAGGGGCAGGGCAGGTCAAGGTGGGCAATATCGATAAAGCAGCCAGAAGTTGCCACTGGGGCGCGGGTGGTTGCGATGGGGGTCTCAAAAACGCAGATCCGCCAAACATCCGTGAAATCGGATCGGGTTCACGCTTTGAGCTGCGCAACGGCGAGTTTGCGCGACAGTCTCAGGCTGAGTGAGACATGTTTTCGAAATCCGCTGGCGTTGGATCGTGGCCTCCGACTGTCCTCGCCGCACACTCGCTATGCAGTAGCCCGGGTAAGCGCAGCGCACCCGAGGGACCATCAGGCAGAAGGCATTGAACCTTCGAAGGCCTTGGCGGGAGGGGCCGATCGATAACAACAACCCGGGTGCGCTGCGCTTACCCGGGCTACGTAAGAGAGGCTTGCAGTGTCGTCCGCGAGGCGGACGTCACCGCGTCCCGTACAGGACCACCGTCTTGCCGCGGGCATGCAGGATGCCGTCTGCCTGCAGCTTCTTCAGCACACGACCGGCCATCTCCCGCGAACAGCCCACCAAACGGGCTATTTCCTGGCGGGAGACGCGCAGCTGGGTGCCCTGCGGATGGCTCATCGACTCCGGTTCCTTGGACAGGTCATGCAGGGTGCGCACGATGCGGTCAGTCACGTCCAGGAAGGCCAGCCGGCTTGCCTTGCGGCTGGTATGCAGCAGACGGCGGGAGATCTGTGAGCCAATGGCGTACAGCAGCTTGGGTGCATCGGTGGACAGCGGGCCCAGAAACAGCTGGTGCAGGCGCTCGTAGCTGATTTCGGCCAGCTCACATGGGGTGCGGGTGCGCAGGATGACTTCACGCTTTTCCGACTCGATGAACAGGCCCATCTCGCCGACGAACTCGCCTGCGCCGAAGTAGCCCAGCACCAACTCACGGTCGTCATCTTCCTCCGCGATGATGCTGACCGAGCCGCTGATCACGTAATACATGGTGCCGGCGGGGTCGCCGGGGCGGAACACATCGGTCCGTGCCGGGTAGCGGCGGCGGTGGCTGTGGGCCAGGAAGCGGTCGATGGTAGCAATGTCCAGCGCCAGCGGGCTGGAGGCGAGACGCACGTTGGACACGGTGTTGGCGTTCCCTGGGCTCATGATGGCGTTCACAGTTTGGATGAACTTGCTTAATGGGCAAGCTTAACCACGCTGATCATACGGGGCAAACCGGTATAAGGGGGGCACGTATCACAGGGGGGAACTTTGCCCCATAATTCCCCCTTTCCCACCATCTACAGGATCGACCGCCGTGGTCAAGCCGTTGCCTCGCCTGAGGTTGCAAGGATTCAACAACCTCACCAAGGCCTTGAGCTTCAACATCTACGACGTCTGTTATGCGCGTACCGAAGAGGAGCGCCAGCGTTATATCGAGTACATCGACGAGGAATACAACGCCGATCGACTCACGCAGATCCTCACCGATGTGGCTGAAATCATCGGTGCGAACATCCTGAACATCGCGCGCCAGGATTACGACCCCCAAGGTGCATCGGTCACAATTCTCATTTCCGAGGAACCCGTGATCGACAAGAAGGCTGCCGGCAAGGAGTTGATCTCCGATGCGGTGGTCGCGCACATGGACAAGTCGCACATCACGGTGCACACCTACCCGGAGACCCATCCGCAGGAAGGTATCGCCACGTTCCGTGCCGACATCGATGTCGCCACCTGTGGCGTGATCTCGCCGCTGAAGGCCCTGAACTACCTGATCGAGAGTCTGGAATCGGACATCGTGATCATGGACTACCGCGTGCGCGGGTTCACTCGCGACGTGAAGGGCAAGAAGCACTTCATCGACCACAAGATCAATTCGATCCAGAACTTCCTGGCCAAGAACATCAAGTCGCGTTACGAGATGTTCGACGTCAACGTCTATCAGGAAAACATCTTCCACACCAAGATGCACCTGAAGGATTTCGACCTGGACCAGTACCTGTTCGAAGAGAAGGCCAAGAACCTGTCGTTCAAGGAACGCATGAAGATCGAAGCGCTGCTGCGCCGTGAGATCGAAGAGCTGTTCCACGGCCGCAACCTGGCCGAATAAGCAGTATCTGCGCAGGCCGGCATGCCGGCTTGCGTGACAACAGGCGGGACGGCCCGCCCTGCATCTGATGCAGACGTTTGTCGACGGCGGCCCGGTGTGAATGCACTGGGCCGCCGTCTTTTTTGTAGAGGAAGTTGGCAATGCCCTGGATCTACCTGCTGCTGGCGGGCGTATTTGAAATTGGCTTTGCGCTGGGCCTGAAGTACAGCGAAGGCTTTACCCGGCTTTGGCCGAGCGTGTTCACCGTGGTGTTTGCAGGCATCAGCCTGTGGCTGCTGACGCAGGCGCTGCGCACGATCCCCGTCGGTACGGGGTATGCGGTATGGACCGGTATTGGCGCCGTTGGCGTCGCCATCGCCGGCCTGTTCCTTTTTGGCGACAGTGCCAGCTGGCCGCGCTTGCTGTGCATAGGCCTGATCGTGACCGGCGTCATCGGCCTGAAAATAGTCAGCTGACCGTAGTGCCGAGCCATGCTCGGCAGAGGCTTTTCCGGTAAGGCCCCAGCCGAGCATGGCTCGGCTCTACAGGTAGGGCTTCCCGGTAAGGCCCCGCCGAGCATGGCTCGGCGCTACAGGTGAGGCCTTAAACCCGGTAGGCGACGGCCTTCATCGCCTTGGAGGCCAATGCCATCACCGACGGAATCGGGAAGGGCAGCTTGCGCGCGCCCGCGTGTTCGGCGTGTTCGGCGTGTCGTGCCTCGTCGATCTTCATCACCTTGAGGATCTCGCGGCTGCGCTGATCGGCCGGCGGCAGGGTTTCCAGGTGCTCGTCCAGATGCGCCTCAACCTGACGCTCGGTTTCCACCACGAAGCCCAGGTTCCAGCCGTCCCCGCGCAGCCCGGCCAGGGTGCCAATGGTGTAGCTGCCGGCATACCAGAGCGGATTGAACAGGCTCGGACGGCTGTCCAGTTCGCGCAGGCGGTCGGCGCACCAGCTCAGGTGGTCGGTTTCTTCCTGCGCCGCTTCCAGCAGGTGCGCGCGGGTGGAAGGGTCGCGGGCGACCGCTGCCTGGCCGAAATACAGTCCCTGTGCGCAGACTTCGCCTACATGATTGATGCGCATAAGTCCGGCCGAATGGCGGACTTCTGCCGGCTCCAGCACCACCTCGGGCGTATCGCCTGCGGGGTTGGGGCGGGCGGCGGGCGGGTTGCCGAACACCGTGTCCAAGGCGCGCTGGGCTTCGGTCAGCAGGTGGTCCAGGGGCGTCTGTACGCGGGTGGTGATCATGGCGGGCGCTACTGTGGGATAGCCCGATTCTCGCCGCTGGCCAGGGGCCTGCCAAGGCCGGGCCGGTCCGCCGTTCAGGGCAAACTTGCGTGGGCCGGGTATCGCCGGTACAATCCCGCCTCTTCTGTTTCACCTTCACAACGCGTGGCAAAGTTCCGGTGGTTCATCTCGCCGCAATCAGCCCGACCTACCTGAGTTCTTTATGAGCACTTTCACTGCAAAGAACGAGACCGTCCAGCGCGACTGGTACCTCGTTGACGCCGCCGGCAAGACGCTGGGCCGTCTCTCCACCGAGCTGGCTCGCCGCCTGCGTGGCAAGCACAAGCCGGTCTACACCCCGCATGTTGACACCGGTGATTACCTGGTCGTCATCAATGCCGACAAGATTGCTGTAACCGGCAAGAAGCTGAAGGACAAGAAGTACCATCGCTTCACCGGCTACATCGGTAACCTGAAGACCGAAACCCTGGAGCAGGCGCTGGAGCGTCACCCGGAGCGCGTGATCGAGATCGCCGTCAAGGGCATGCTGCCGAAGGGCCCGCTGGGTCGTCAGATGTACCGCAAGCTCAAGGTCTATGCCGGCACTGAGCATCCGCACGCCGCACA
>Ga0308157_10007073_pt1 | contig 13177 bp, 14 predicted proteins | sample PhyBR1_FD_201035 | JGI IMG/M metagenome (GOLD analysis project Ga0308157, IMG submission 201035) | Phyllosphere microbial communities from UC Gill Tract Community Farm, Albany, California, United States - DLSLB.R1 | ecosystem: Host-associated > Plants > Phyllosphere > Unclassified | place: USA...
CACGCCAGAGCCAGAATTTCTCTCCAGCGCATTTGACGGCCACTTCGTCCAGATACCAAATATCGCCGGAGCGCGCCTGACGCCGCCGCAAGTTGCGTGCGATCTGGGGTCTGAACTTGGCGATCCAACGACGAACTGTCTCGTATGACACGTCGATCCCACGCTCAAGCAGCATTTCCTCAACTTCACGCAGACTAAGGTTGAACCGCAGATAAAGCCACACCGCATGAGCAACGATCTGTGGCGGAAAACGGTGACGCTTGAAGCTGATATCTGATATCTGCATCGCCAAAATTTACACCAACCCGTCAGGCGGGCAACTGCAGCCCAGCTAACATGACAACACCCGAAAATCTGCATAGTCATGTCCGCACTGAGGGTGGCGGACGAATAGAAGGCACCTTAGGATCATCCTCTAATCAAATTTTCTGGAGCCGCGTTTTCGAAGGTCTGCAGGACTTTTGCGAATGCTGAAAGACGGCTGTCAGGAGCGGACTAATATCATGTCAGTCAGAATAAAGAGAAGATCATCAGGCCGGCGAACACTATAAGCAGCACGATGTAAAACGGACGAAATAGATAGAAACGCTGCCAATTCGTGAGGCCGAGAGCATTGATGTAAACGCGCTCATCAAGCTTCAGATTGTCCGCGCCACTATCGACGGAAAAATCATCGCCGTTCCTCTTATAAAATCGGTACTCCTTGATCTGCGCGACAATTTGGTGAGCCGCCAGAAGAATGACCGCCACAAACGCGGCTGAAAAAATCAAGAATTCCAATAATAGCATAACTCGAAAACGCCTCTTTAATTCGCAGGGCAGGGATAAATAGCAGCCAGCGTCTCAATCACCAATGTCGATGCTCTCTTTGTAAGACGCTCCGGCGTGACGCTTCGAAGATGCGTGTATACGCGATCTGTAAGCTCATGGGGGAGAACCGATCCGGCCCCACACCAGCCCGTCCCGCTGGTAGCATCAGCCACCCCAGCGATATAAGCACTACCGCGAGCGCCCGACGTGATACGACCAGCCTCACTCTGCAGAGCGCCATCATCGAACTTTCCTTCGAGCGCCTTGACCAACTCAGTCCCGTTGATGATCCAGTCGCGGGCCTGATCGTTGTCAGATTCTGCCGATGCAACATTGATGGCCAAACCTATCGACAGTATAGCCGCCGGAAAAGTTGCCCGCAATCGGTACGCTGCTCTCATCTTCCGCTCCGTTGATCTGGCGGCACCGGCGCTGCTCGAACGCAGGCGGTTATCGACGTGAATGACCCAATGCACGCTGGAACGGACAACATCAGATCGTGTAACGCTCATAGGCTTCGAGCAGAAATTGCTTGCCTTTCTTGGTCAAGCGCGACGCGTCAACGAATACGGAAAACGAGTCGGACTGATCCCGCATATTGTCGATTTGGGCGATCATATTTTTGCTCCCGAACACGACGTGAAAGCGCTCGCCAGCGGGCAACCAAACAAATAGCGGGCTTGGGGAGAACTCCAGAATGACGTCCTCATGGAAAACTTGAAAAAGACTGTCCCATGCGCAAACCGGATCGCTGCTGGTGGTTTTCTCCGGCTGCTTGCCGAACTCGGCATGATGGATCAAGACGGACCATCCGGGGATTCCAGCAATCCTTGCCAAGGCAAGGAACGCAGCCCTATCGAGAACATCAGGGAACACCCGAGATTTGAGCCCGCGTACCAGAAGGAACGCAGGGCGCAGAAGGCGCTTCTCATCGAGCGCGTCATCAAACAGCGTATCCACTATATTGCACCATACATCTTTGACAGCGTTTACCGCAAAACTCCCCAAGACCGTCTCAAAACTCCGGGGGCCTGACAATCCCGCTTCGATCTTCACACGATCTATGGATCTGCTTCAATCATTCTCGAAGCATTCAGCGCGATTGGCGCGGCTGTTACTTCACCGTACCATCGAGATAGAGGTCTTCACCTCGCTGCAGCGGCGTGAAAATGAAGTCGTCTTTTCTGAGAAAGCAGTTGAACCAGCCTAAAAGATCATCTTTGGTCGACGAGTTGCGATATCCGATCAGCTTGACGGTCAGGGGAGCACTAAAGGCTATGTCAAAGGCAGTAGCGAACTGGGTGGTGCCTGAAAGCTGAACCGAAAACATGCCACCACCGTCGTGACGGATGGAAATTTCCGCACGAGCGAAAAACTCATCGCTGTAGGTGGTGATAAGACCTGGGGCTTCCCACCAATCCTCACTCGTCAAAGCGTTTCGAGTTCCTTCGCCCTGGAAGTCGGCCCGGATTTCCTGGAGGCTGCGATAGTCACGGTTCTCGAAGCGCTTCAACGGTATTTTGAGCCACTGTGTATCCAGTCCCGGGTTCAACCACTGAGAGACGTCATCCTCGGGGTCATTGTTGGGATCGAAGAAGAATTTCGGAGATTTCACTTCCAAATCTAGCACGACGTAGTCCTCCAGCTCCTGACCAGGCCAAGATCCACTTGAGGCCCGCAAGGTGATGCGTGGCTCTTCGACTGGAAGGTCGAGCGGATAGCTCTGATAAACAAGCTTAAAATGTCCCATTCGGTTCCCCGGTCTGAAAATTCATTGTGGATTCCTGAAGATAGCGGTTGATAGTATACTTTACTAGGGCACGTCTTTCTGCAACAGACCGCTCGCAATTGCTGCTTCCGCGAGAAGCAGTCGATGATTATGTGGGACCGGACAACCCGGTCCGCTTCATCGAGACCTTCGTTGGCGGCCTCGATCTCCAGGCTGCCGGCTTCGCGCGGGTTGTCAGCCTGAAGTGGTTAGGCCCTCTCCTCCCAATTGCGAGGCGCACTGACAATGTCGCCTCTCGAGGGCATTATGAAAGAATGAAGCTTCGCGAGTTCGTTGCCGACAATTGGTCGTGGTTGCAGGAATAGTTCAAGGACAAGCTCCTAAATGTGCCGCAGCAACAGCAGTTTCGGCTTCCACCACCAGATAACCGCAAAACGGATTTTTGGCTTTCGCTATGCTCTGCTTCATCACACGCGTTGTCTTCCCCATCATAACACCGCGTCGATCCTGACGATGCGATGCCGCACTACGAGCCTTTGCATCGGGACTTCGGCAAGATCGAGTGACGAGCCAACGGATTACGGCAGAGTTCCCGGATCGGGCAAAGGCCGTGGGGACTTCAGTTAGGGAAGCAGCCGCCCTATTCGCCGTCGGAAAAATTCCCGCCTCCCCTCACCGGGCGGCCTTGGCGGTGCGATCATCTGTTGACAAGCTGACGCCGCCATTACGCACCACGCGCACCGTGCTATTCTTCTGGCGTGCCATTAGACAGGCCAGCATGAGATTCCGATCCCATCTGCGAACGCAGCTCGGTTCTGGTTTGGCAGAGCCTTTCGGTGGCTCTGATTGGAATTTCTATCGGCATAGGTAAACGGGGCAAATTTGGTAGCCAAGATCCTGTTTCTGATTCACAGTCAAGAACATTCCATGTAGCGCCCCTCGAAATTTAGGGGGCTCATTTACACGACCGACTAACCATCAACAAAGATCTCAGAACGTTCATTAGTCGTCGTCAAGGTCAGTCGATTGCGATCAATCTCAATCTGCTAATGCAGTCTGGAGGACGGTATCAGCTTCGCAACCCGGGCGGCTCAAGTCATTTTCAGGTGACATTTTGATGAGCTTGCGCCCGTCAGCAATTCCGAGAGCTTCATTGAATAATGCCTGTACCGGGACAATCAGTCCGATAGCAAGTAAAAACAGGACCACGGCCGTTTTGATGGATTTGCTGTCCTGCCAATCCAGAGCAAGCAACATCGATCCAATGGTCAGCGAACCAGCTGAAATAAGAAAAAATAACAGTGCAAAAATAAACAGTAAATTCTGACTAAAGAAGGGGGATCTTATTGTGGTGACGAACCACTTATTCTCGAGCTTAATAACGCGATAAGCACGAACGAAACGCTTTACTGCATTGGCTGGGTCGTAACGATGGCTAAGAACACAGTCGATTTCCCGCACGTCTGGAGCGATTCCGAACAGCTCTTTAAATCTCAGCTGTTTTTCCAGAACTGTCATATCGCTGAAAGTCTTGTCGTATTCGATGAGATTTTGATCACGTGAGCTCCTATGCGTCAAACGGGAGTTTATGAAACCAATTAATCCCCCGAAACAAATCAGCATCATGCTCACCAGCAACAAGGAAAGGCCTGGTATCAGCGGATTGATGTCATTACCCGCTAGTCTTTTAAAAGGCGCGAAGCCAACGATACTAGCAATGCCTGAAATAAGACAAAGCGCGCCGGTGTAATTAAGAATTTCTTTCAAACCAAGACGGGTCTTAATAGCTTCAGCAATCAAGGCAAAGTTATACATGGCGGTCCAAAGTAGGGTCTATAGTGACAAGGAAACAAAACTATTCGTGCAAAAACGTCTATACCGAGGATAACGTGATTGGAATAGACTTTTCGCTTTAAAAAGCAGGTACCCCCCTAAACGCCTTGAAAGGAAGCGAACCGCCGGCCCCATTCACAACGTCGGTTAACAACCTAATTTAATTGGAGATTTCAGAGGTCAGTAGTTGTGCAAGCTATTCCCATCTCATATTTCCGAGTTGTGTGAATTTCAGCTCTCAGCATGATTAGATTGCCGGCTGTGCAAAATCTGAAATGATCCGCCTGCACGTTGCCGGTTTCGCAGACTCAAAACTGTCTGCTACATACTTGTCTTCGGAGGCGTTTGAACACGCCAAGTGCGAGGTGAAGCGCCGTGTCTGTAACGAGAAACGATCACTACGTCCCGCAATGGCATATTGTTGCAGGTTGCTGGATTTTCGCGACAAAGAAGCTGATGGGATGAGAGTGAAAAACGATAAATTGGAAATTCCAGTTGAGGCATCCAGCGCCCTTTCAATTGTTAAAAATTGCTTTGGGACTGCGCTTTTAGGCGTCTACCTACATGGCTCGGCGGTGAGTGGTGGCTTGCGTCCAAACAGTGACGTAGATTTGCTCGCGATCGTCAGTCGGCCAACGACGCATGCGGATCGCAAACGCCTTGTGACCGAACTGCTGAGCGTTTCCGGCCGGTATCCTCACGACGACGCCGGCCGGCGTCCTCTCGAACTAATAGTCTTTAATCGCGCGGACCTTGCGACATCCGCTTATCCGGCCCGCAGTGAGTTTGTCTATGGCGAGTGGTTGCGGGATGCATTCGAGACTGGTGAGGTGCCCGAGCCAGTGTCAGACCCCGAATTTACTCTGTTGCTGGCACAGGCCCGGCAGGAAGCGCGAGCATTGATCGGACCCGATCCCGCCGAACTACTGCCGGTCATTCCTGAATCCGACATACGCCGGGCGATTGGGGACGCGCTTCCCTCGCTGCTCGGTACACTGGAAGGCGACGAGCGCAACGTTCTGCTGACCCTCGCGCGCATGTGGCGGACGTTGGTCACGGGAGAGTTTGTCCCAAAGGATGCTGCTGCTCAATGGGCGATGCCTCGCCTCCCCGATATCGCTGCAACACTGCTGGCTAGTGCGAGAGAGGGATATTTGAGCCGGACGGCCTATGATTGGTCGGTTCGGCGGATAGAAGCCAGACGGGTGGCCGATGAGTTGGGCGAACGCGTGGCGGCTCTCCTGTCGCACAATTCCTGCAGACTGTCTAAAAACCCGGACTAGTGTCGACGATCTGCATGAGTTCGATACGATTTCCAAAAGGGTCGTTTACATACTTCCGTATATGCCCCTCCAGTGGTTCGTCGGAAACGGTTGTGAACCCGGCACTCTCCAAGAGTGCGCATAAATTGGAGAGGTCATCAACGACGACCCCGGGGTGAGTCTTTCTGGCTGGGGAAAAATTCGCGTCTACGCCAAGGTGCACTTTGACGCTACCGCTTTCGAACCAGCATCCTCCTCGGGCGTCGAGGTTTGGGGGTTTGGTCACTTCGGACAGACCTAGCAGTCCCTGGTAGAATGCTCTGGCGGCAGATTCCTGTCCTGCGGGCATTGCCAGTTGGATGTGGTCAATTCTTTGAATCGTCATTTTCTGTTCCGATTGCTTTGACCGGGGATTCATCTGATCGCCGTTGTGGCTTACAATAGATCATGGCTCATCTTTCAGGAACAGATCGCGTGCAACTGCTGCTTCTGCCGGAAGCGGTTGATGATTACGTAGGGCCCGGCAACCCGGGCCGCTTCATCGAGGCTTTCGTGGATGGCCTCGATCTTGCTGCCGCAGGCTTTGTGCGTGTGACTGCGAAGGAGACCGGTCGTCCGGGTTATGATCCGGCCGACCTTTTGAAGTTATATGTTTACGGCTACATCAATCGCGTCCGGTCGAGCCGGCGGCTGGAGGCTGAGACCCACCGCAATATCGAGGTGATTTGGCTGCTGCGGCACTTGAAGCCGGACTTTCGCACCATCGCCGATTTTCGCCGTATGAACCGGTCGGCCTTCAAGCAGGTGTTCCGTGAGTTCGTTATCCTTTGTCGGCAGCTCGATCTGTTCGGGCGGGAACTGCTGGCAGTGGACGGCACGCGCATCAAAGCTGTCAACAACAAGGATCGCAACTTCACACGGGGAGCGTTGACGAAGTTCATCCGCGAAGCCGACGAGAAGCTGGCCGATTACGTGAAGAGGCTCGATGAGTGCGACGCGGACGAAGACAAGATGACCAGCAGCGGCTCTGATCGCGGCGATGGCAAACTTGCGGAGAAGTTCGCAGCCATCGAAGGCAAGCGTGACCGTCACAAGGCACTGCTGGATGAACTGGACAAGACCGGCGAGGACCAGATCTCGCTGACCGATCCGGATGCGCGGGCCATGGCCCGTATGACCAAGGTCGGCGTCGGCTACAACATCCAGCTCGCCGTTGATGTGAAGCACAAGCTGATCGCCGAGCAAGAGGTCTGCAATCAGGTGCTGGACATGGGGCTTCTCGCGCCGACGGTCAAGGCGGCGATGGACACGCTCGGCGTCGACAGGATCGAGGCGGTGGCGGACCGGGGCTACTTCAAGATCGAGGATATCGAAGCCTGCGAGAGAGCCGGCATCACCGCCTATGTGCCCAAGCCGATCCGCGGTCCGGCCGTGGCCGAAGGTTTCTTCTCTAAGGAGGAATTCCGCTACGACCCGGACAAAAACATTTACCGTTGCCCAGCTGACCAGGTGCTGTCCCCCCGTCACTTTGGCAAGTCACGCGACAATGTGAAGATCGACCACGTCAACCGCGACGCTTGCAAGGCGTGCAGCCTGCGCGAACGCTGCACCCAAAGTTTCCGTCGCGTATCGCGCCTTGAGAACGAGGCCGGCCTCGATCGCATGGCGCAGCGTCTTGTCGCCCGGCCCGACATTCTGGATCGGCGGCGCGAAAGCGTCGAACATCCCTTCGGGACAATAAAACAGTGGATGTATCAGGGTGCATTCCTGATGCGAAGGCTGGAAAACGTCCGGGGGCAGTTCAGCCTAACGGCGCTCGCCTACAACATCAGACGAGCCATCACCCTTGTCGGCGTTGCGGGCCTGATCGCCGCCCTGCGCACCGTTCTGAATAAAATAGCGTATTCAAAAACTTTCAATAACGCCCTCTCAGGGCTGCTGGGCATCGAAATCCAGAAAATCTCGAACCCACAGAGTTCCGGCACTGGACAGCGCATGTCATCATTCATTCAAAGAGTTTTTAGACGCTTTGCCTGAGTTTCGAGGCGTCGCAAAATTCAGCGAATCGTGCCATGAAAGAATCGGGATTTCTGCGACGATTCAGCAAAACAGTTGTATTCTTAGGCCGAGGAAGAGGGATGCAATGTGCATGCGAATGACGGTTATCAGCGGCATGTGCACTGCATTTGTGAATATTGGTGCAGCTACAGCGATGCCGGAGGATATGACGGTAGACCGCCTTCTCGCCATCTGCGAAGCTCCCGATGTGCAGGCGGCGACGGTGAAAGGTGAAGAGCTCGACTGGAAGCGCCTAACCGATGCAGAAACAGAGGAATGGCGCAATAATTTCGTCACCTATAATGGCGGTTCGGTGGAAGTCGTCGGTTGGCGGCGGGAAACGGCAGGCCACGACGATTTGTTGTCGTTCTGGGTTGCCGTCGGTCCAAACGACCACAAAGCATGTTCCTATTCGACGGCGAGGTCCGCCGGATTGCTGGATGCCTTTTCGGGGCGTCTAGGTGAGCCCGACATTCTCGACAGGCATGACGCGGCGGACGTCATATCGGCTTCGTGGACGCGCGGGGCGGTCGTATACTCCTTCGCCCAAGTGGGATCGTCCGTCACCTTCGCTGTCGGTCCAAGCCAATGACGCGGCGATGAATGCTGGATTGTCGCGCAAATCCTGACTTTCCGCCGGGAACATCGCGGACTGGATTCGTGTGACCTACAACGCTATCTGGCAGGAACAAGGAAACAGATGAACAGCCTAAAGATGTGGCATCCCTTTGCTGGTTCGATCTTCGCCGTTTCGATTGTGGCCGCAACAGTGGCAGGAACGGCTTTCGTTCGAGCTGACGATGCATCGTCCAAGGACGGCGCGTGGGTAGCTAGAAAGTTCGATTTCTCAATGCCGGCGTTGAACTTCGAAAGCAGCGTTTCACGGGATGCGACAGTGGAGACCGTGCCAATGGAGCCAACTGAACCGGGAACCATCGGCAAGGTGAAGGTCATTGGAAAAATCGCCCCTGGGATAGGCGATTTGAAGGTCGAGACGACCATGGTCGGCTACAACCTCCAGGCTCCCGCCACAGCATTACGCATTTGCTCTTTCGACGTGGAAGCAGTCGGATATACGCTACGCATTTATAGAACCGCGCCAGATCTGACTGAAGCGAAGCTTCTGGCCAAGAAGGCCGAGAATGGGAAGCCGCAAAGCACTGCCCTCGGCTATTGCTTCGCCCGCGCGCAACAGGCGCTGGGTATCTACTTCATGGTCGATGTGAGTAGCGCAGCAAGCGAAGAAGCCGCAGATGATCTAGTGCGTCGAGCTGACGAATACGCAGCCTCCTTCATTGACAATCTTTCATGGGAAAACGGTCGGCAATCAAGCTTCGGAGAGGACCTGCAGACGGTCCCGCTTCTTATTGGCGACAAGGAAATCCTGCTGTCCATCCCGAACGGATGGGACATTCCCATCAACGAATTTCGCGGCGCGCTGCCTGCGGAACTGCACATGGTCAGGCGAAAGAACGGAAAAGGTGTCGGGCTGGTCTGGCTCTTCGTCCAGGACATGAAGGAGAAGCCAGACCTCGACACATCCGGCGCGGCAATCGTGAAGGATTATTTCGTCAAGCAGACACCGGACGCGCGGGCACCGGTGCTGCTAGCGAGCGGAGAAGACAGCACATTGGCGGAACAAGGGATCGCCTCGCGCACCTTCCGGTTTTCGGTCGAAAATAAGCAAGGCAGCGATGCCGGTGACATTGAAGCAACCGTCGTTTGGCACAATGGCCGGCTTTCCGTGCTCACACTATGGTCGGCCTGGACATCCGCAGCCGATCGCAACACCTTTTTCTCCCGTTTGCCGGGCCTCACGGTCTACGACATTGTGCGGCAGGAAGTACTGGTACAGCAGCCGTAGACGTCAGGGCCGATTGCCTCGCTAGAATCTCGAAGTTTTGACGCTACTATCATTGAAGGAGCATGTCGCGCATTGACTGAGCGATTTGAACATCCGGCCCGTCCCGATAAGCTTTTCTCACTCCCATACGCGCATTGGTATGCGGCGTGTCTGTTTCTCGACGCCGGGCATCCCGCCGCCGTAGTGCTACGGCTTCTAGGTATCAACGCCGAAGGCTGGAGGGCGTGCAATGAACGTTATGCACAGCTTCATTTCGCAGACACCGACTGGGTCGCATCGGCCTATCGGCGGGACGGGCTTCAAGCGCCCGAGCACGATCTCGGGCTCTTCGAGCATTTGACGGCGAATGGCCCGACCGCCCAACCGATTGCCCAGCCCTTTAGCATGCGGCACGAACTCGCAGCGCTGCGGCGCATCGTGGAAGCCAATCCCCACATTGGTCCATTCGCGGACGTCGCGTGGATCGCGCAATATCTGGGTGAGCGGCGCATGCCAACGATCCGCTATGTCCATGACGGCGTGCATGTCCGCGTCGACGGTGCTCCGATCTGTGATCGCAAGGGAATTCCGCTCGCCGGCATCGATCCTCTCAGCTTCCGCCAACTGGGCGAGCGCTGGTTTCGCGACGACAAGCGGGTCTACGGACAGCGCGAGACGCAGACCACACTGTTCTGGTTCGTGGCGCTCAACGCTGATCCCGATAGTTTCAAAGTGCTCAACGAACGCTACGCCGCGGACAAGGCCGCCGGTTATTACATCACCAATCTGCGCCTGCCGACCGAAGATCCCGGCACGTTTGAAGTCATGGGTTATGATTACGGGCACGGGCCAACGTCCCGATTTCATATCGAAAGAAGCGACTACGCCAGAGACAGCCGCAAGGTCTATGCATTTGGCGTGACGATCGAAGGCGCCGATCCGTCGACCTTCCAGGCTATCGGGGACGAGGGGCTATATTTCGCGGACAAGGATAGCATCTACTTCAAAAACCAGCCGATCCCGGAGGCCGATCGGGCGAGCTTCACCTGCGCCTCGGAAGCCGGCCAATACCTAGCTTATGACAAGGACCGACCCTACTGGGCGGGAAAGGCCCAATCCATCTCGGCCGCATTCGAGCGGTGGCGTACTTATTTCGAGGTCCGTCCCGAGCTGGACGGGACATGGTGGCACAGGGAGAAGGCGCGGCAGGATGCCGGACAAACCGAGACGTTGGAGCCGCGGCCGCTCGGCGGCCCGTTCTTCAGCGACGGCCAGCGGGTGCTGATCAGGCCGCGCCGACCGGACGACGGCGAATGGGTTTCGCTCGACCATTTCGACTATGCCAGTTTCCGGCCCATCGTTGATGTCTTCGGTCAGGACCGGCACGGGCTTCGCTATTTTCTGCCGGGACTGGAAGCTTACGGACAAGAGCCGGTGAAAGGCGGCGATGCTGCTAGTTTCGAGGCGATCGCCGAAGGCTGGTTCAAGGACAACCGGCAAGCCTACTATCTTGACAGCGCAGCCCCGATGCCGACGCTCGCGGTCGTCAAGGCTGACCGGAAGAGCTTCGAAGTGCTGGGCGGTGGCTATGCTCGGGACGCGAAGGGGCTTATCGTCGAAGGGAAACGGAAGCGAGACATCGCCGATCCCGGCGCCGTGACGGCGCTCGGCCATACCTTCGCCCGCATGGGCCAAGTCCTGCTCTATCGCGGCAAGCCCGTCGTGCGGCCCGGCAAAGTGGACGGCGGTACAGCGCGCGGCGTGCACGACGAGGTACTGATCGACGCCAGCGGTCACATGCTGATCGGTGGCCGCTATCGCAAACCCGTCCCCGGTCTCGATCCCGCGACATTCCGGTTTCTCAACAGGCGCTTCGCTGTCGACAACGACCATGTCTATGCATTGACGGACGACGCTCTTCTCGTCTGCCATGAGGTCGATCGGGCCTCCATCTCGACTGACGGCGGCTATGCTGTCCGGGACAGACATGCCCGGTTCCACGTGTCGGGCTCGTCCGTGTACCGAACGCCTCTCGCGGAAGATCAAGGAAGCACTTCGAATTTGTAGCTGGGATCCGACTTCTGGATGCCTGATCTGCGGGAGGATTGCTGTGCCAAACAGACTATAGTTCAAGCGCGCCAAAGCTACCGTTGGTGAGAATCTCACGGCGCGTTTGTAAATTGCCACTTGAGAACCGCAGCAGGCCGGGACCGGACTTCACCTGTGTCATTTGCCCTCTACCGGAACCGCTCTCAGAAAGGGAGATCCTATGAGTTTTGAAAAAGTAACGTCCGCAGAATGGCAGAAGTTTGTAACTCGAAGGGCGCAAGACCTGCCTGATCAAACTGTAGCGGAAGCGTTAGCGAGGTTTCAGTTGGTTCCGGGAGGACCGCAAGATGAAACTGTCGATGCCTACGTTCATCACGGCAACCTAACGATTGATGGTGATCTAGCCCTGCCATGGTGGGTAACGGTCGTCGATGGGGATTTAGACGTGAGTGGAAAGGTCTCGACCATGATCGAGGGAGGCGATGGACATGTCACACTCGTTGTCTTCGGAAACTTGACGTGCGGCAGCATCGACCATGATTGGGCAAGCATAATTTTCGTGACAGGAAATGTCATTGTGAGGGATTGGGTTTTCGCATCACGAGAAGACTCGGCACTCGTCATTGGAGGCGATTTCAAGACGCCAATCTTTATCGGCGCGGATATTTGGGTGTCCGTGGGCGGTGCGGTTGAAATGGAATATGGCTACGGGTATGCTGTCAATCTCGCTTCGTTCGCCGACGCTTATGGGGCACCCCAAATACACCCGCGACACGGTTGGCGCCAGTTGGTCTTAAAGCTTGGATTCGGGCAAGGGCGTATCCGCGATGAGGAACAACTTTTGGAAGTGCTTGAGGAGCGTCTGCGTATAACAGGAAGTCTGTTACGTTCGGCATGAAATGCACCTATCGATTATGAGCATGCTGCAACCCTTCTCGTGCAGGAGAACGACAATCCAAGTGCGACAATATATTTTGGCCATTCTGCTCTCGGTACTGTCGGCCATGAGTATTGCGCGAGAAGCACCCGCAGCCGCCGAAAAACGCGACCGGATATTCAGCGGCTTTGAACTGATCGAAGCGCTTGAAGGCAGATCGGGCGATGGAATGTCCGGCGAGGCTGGCCGCATCGTGTCGAATGCTCGCGCTATCGCCTATATCGCCGGTGTTGCAGACGCCGCGAGCGGCGCGCGATGGTGCGGAGCCGGCAATGTTCTTCGCCATGAGCTTGTCGACCGCGTCTATACCTATCTTCGCAGCCTTGCGTCAGACCGGCTCAAAGGGAGCGCATCATCGCTTGTGGTGGAGGGATTAGCCGAGGCGTTCCCGTGTCGCGCAAACTGAGGGAGCTTCGCGGGAGATGCGGATTTTGACAATTTCTGACTCAACAAGAGGATAAACACGATGCTCATGGACAAGCTCTCCTCCAAATACGCTCCTTATACATTCGATGGACTGCCCACCCTTTACGGCGTAGATGGATTTTGGGAAACGGCGCTCCCGATGCCGCAGACGTCAACGCTCTGGCATTCTCTCGTTGCGTTGCCTCATCCCCGCCGGGGCTATTCCAGCTTCGCCGAACCAGGCGAGGTGC
>Ga0308157_10007074_pt1 | contig 13177 bp, 11 predicted proteins | sample PhyBR1_FD_201035 | JGI IMG/M metagenome (GOLD analysis project Ga0308157, IMG submission 201035) | Phyllosphere microbial communities from UC Gill Tract Community Farm, Albany, California, United States - DLSLB.R1 | ecosystem: Host-associated > Plants > Phyllosphere > Unclassified | place: USA...
CCGGAACTGTCGGCACTGTCGTCCGGAGAAGCCGGCAAGAAGCTGCAAGTTATCGGCATCGGGATTGATTCGCCAACCAATATCGCCGAATTTAGCGCCAAGTACAAGATCACGTATCCGGTGCTGGTGGCGGGTATGAGCGGTACCGATCTGTCGCGCCAGTTCGGCAACGTCAATGGCGGACTGCCGTTCACGGTGCTGATCGGCGCCGATGGCCAGGTCAAGAAGACTTACCTGGGCAAGCTCAAGTTTGACGAATTACATAAGGATCTGGCGGCGCTGTAAGTCGCGCTCCACGCTGGTGCGTGCTTTTTTTTCTCTTGCCAATGGGGGCAGTTGGCGGCAAAATGCGAAACTTTCGCGGAAAACGGTCAAGAACCATGGCAAAAAAACTCCTTCTCCTGAACGGCCCCAACCTGAATTTGCTGGGCACCCGGGAGCCGGAGATCTACGGCGCCAGCACCCTGGCCGATGTCGAACAGGCAGCCCAGGCGCAAGCGCAGGCTGCTGGTGCGACTTTGTCATGCTTTCAAAGCAACCACGAAGGCGCGTTGATCGACCGCATCCATGCCGCCCGCACCGAAGGCGTGGACGCCATCGTCATCAACCCGGGTGGCCTGACCCATACCAGCGTGGCCTTGCGCGACGCCTTGGCCGGGGTGGTCATTCCGTTTGTAGAAGTACATATTTCGAATATTTACCAGCGCGAAACATTTCGCCATCATTCATTTCTGAGCGCGATCGCGATGGGAACGATCTGCGGACTCGGTATCGAAGGATATCGGTTTGCCATCGACTTCGTCCTTAAAAAACGATAATCTACGCGATCTGCGCGCAATTTAACGCGGTTCCGCCCAAAAGGCGACGCCGCTACCACTTAAAAACAAGACATTCCTGGGGGTTACATGGATTTACGCAAGCTGAAGACCTTGATCGATTTGGTCGCAGAATCCGACATCGCAGAACTCGAAGTGACCGAAGGCGAGAGCAAAGTCCGTATCGTTAAATCGTCGGCGCTGCCACAAAACCAGATGGTGATGATGCAGCCGCAAGGCATTCCGCAATATCACGCTGCACCGGCGCCAGCTGCCGCCCCGGTAGCTGCCGCCCCTGCCGTCGCTGCCGAGCCAACCGGCCACATCGTCAAGTCGCCGATGGTCGGTACCTTCTACCGTTCGTCGGCGCCAGGTTCGCCGGCGTTTGTCGAAGTGGGCGCCGTGGTCAAGGAAGGCGAGACCTTGTGCATCATCGAAGCGATGAAGCTGCTCAATGAAATCGATGCCGACAAGTCCGGCACGATCACCCAGATCCTGGTCGAGAACGGCCAGCCGGTCGAATTCGGCCAACCGCTGTTTGTGATAGGCTAAGACGGCTTCATTGCGCGCCCACCCCAGTGGCGTCGGGCGCGCCGTCTTCCGCCTCCTCCTGGAGGTTTCCGCAAGAGGCCCAAGGTATTGGGCCTTTTTCGGTAGCCTCCCCACCTGACGTACCGGCGCTTCTACCCGGCACTCACAGACATACGCGAACCTATCATGTTTGAAAAAATCCTTATTGCCAACCGTGGCGAAATTGCCCTCCGTATCCAACGCGCCTGCCGCGAACTGGGCATCAAGACGGTCGTGGTCCACTCGGAAGCGGACAAAGACGCCAAATACGTGAAATTGGCCGACGAATCGGTGTGCATCGGTCCTGCACCTTCGTCGCTCAGCTACCTGAACATGCCGGCGATCATCAGCGCGGCCGAAGTGACCGACGCCGAAGCGATTCACCCCGGCTACGGCTTCCTGTCGGAAAACGCCGACTTCGCCGAGCGCGTGGAAAAATCGGGCTTCGTGTTCATCGGCCCGCGTTCGGAATCGATCCGCATCATGGGCGACAAAGTGTCGGCCAAGCAAACCATGATCAAGGCTGGCGTGCCGTGCGTGCCCGGTTCGGAAGGCGCCCTGCCCGATGACCCGAAGGCGATCGTGCAAATTGCCCGCAAGGTCGGCTACCCGGTCATCATCAAGGCTGCCGGCGGCGGCGGCGGTCGCGGCATGCGCGTGGTACATACCGAAGCGGCGCTGATCAATGCCGTGGCCATGACCAAGACCGAAGCCGGTACCGCGTTTGGCAATCCGGAAGTGTATATGGAGAAGTACCTGGAAAATCCGCGCCACGTGGAAATCCAGATCCTCGCCGACGAACACAAGAACGCCGTCTGGCTCGGTGAGCGCGACTGCTCGATGCAGCGCCGCCACCAGAAGGTGATCGAAGAAGCACCGGCGCCGGGCATCCCGCGCAAGCTGATCGAAAAAATCGGCGATCGTTGCGCCGAAGCCTGCCGCAAGATCGGCTACCGTGGCGCCGGCACCTTCGAGTTCCTGTATGAAAACGGCGAGTTCTACTTCATCGAAATGAACACCCGCGTGCAGGTGGAACACCCGGTCACCGAAATGATCACCGGCATCGACATCGTGCAGGAACAGATCCGCATCGCTTGTGGCGAGAAGCTGCGCTTCCGCCAGCGCGACGTCATGCTGTCGGGCCACGCCATCGAGTGCCGCATCAATGCCGAGGACGCATTCAAATTCACGCCGTCGCCGGGCCGCATTACTTCGTGGCACGTGCCGGGTGGTCCCGGCATCCGCGTCGATTCGCACGCGTACGCCGGCTACTATGTGCCGCCGCACTACGATTCGATGATCGGCAAGGTCATTTCGTACGGCGCCACCCGCGAGCAGGCAATTCGCCGCATGCAGATCGCGCTGTCGGAAATGGTGGTCGAAGGTATTTCCACCAACATCCCGCTGCACCGCGAGCTGATGATCGACGCCCGTTTCATCGAAGGCGGCACCAATATTCACTACCTCGAGCACAAGCTGGCCGACATGCCGGATCTGAACAAGCTGAGTCTTACTCCCAAGGCGCCATAATGAGCTGGACTGAAATCGTTATCGAAATCGCGCGCGAACACGCCGAGGCACTGTCCGAGGCGCTGATGGACGTGGGCGCGTTGTCGGTCTCCGTCGAGGACGCCGATGAAGGCACCGACGCCGAGCGCCCGCTGTTCGGCGAACCCGGCATGGAGCCGACCGAAGCGGCGTGGGACCACAGCCGCGTGGTGGCCCTCACCGACGAAGCCGACGACCAGGCCGTGATCGTGGCGGCTGCGGCCGGCCAGGTCGGCCTGCCGAACCTGCCCAAGTTCACCACCCGCAAGGTGGAAAACCAGGACTGGGTACGCCTGACGCAATCGCAGTTCGCACCGATTCACATCGGCAAGAACATCTGGGTCGTGCCGAGCTGGCACGAAGCACCGGATCCTACCGCGCTGATCCTGGAACTCGATCCGGGCCTGGCGTTCGGTACCGGCAGCCATCCGACCACGCGCCTGTGCATGGAGTGGCTGGAAGCCAATCCCGCGCCCGGCAAAACCGTGCTCGACTACGGCTGCGGTTCCGGCATCCTGGCCATGGTGGCCAAGAAGGTGGGCGCCGGTGAAGTGGTGGGCGTGGACATCGATCCGCAGGCGATCGAGTCGGCCGCCGACAATGCCCAGCGCAATCACTGCGAGATCGACTACTTCCTGCCCGATACGTTTGCCGAATCGAAACACGCGGCGCAAAAGTTCGACATCGTGGTGGCCAACATCCTGTCCAGCCCGCTGAAACTGATGGCGCCGATGCTGTCGGGCCGCGTCGCACCCGGTGGCGCATTGATCCTGTCGGGCGTGCTGGCGCGCCAGGCCGAAGAAGTGGCCGCCGCGTATGCACCGTTCATCAAGCTGGGTGTGTGGGCCGAGCAAGATGGCTGGGTGGCCCTGCACGGCCGCCTCGGCAGTGACGTGGTTCCCGCCGCGCGCTAACCATTACGATGGCGCTCGCCACCAAATGCCCCCACTGCAACACGATATTTCGGGTCGCACATGACCAGCTGAAATTACGTGGGGGCATAGTACGCTGCGGCTCCTGTAATCAAGTCTTCGATGGCAATGCGGCGTTGCTGGAACCCCTGGTTCCGGCAGCGCCCCAGCATGCCCCCGCCTCCCCCGCACCAAGCGATCTCGACCTCAATTTCGACGACCTCGACGACGACGGCCCGTCGCCCGCATTACCGCTGAACGCGCCGGCGACGCTGCCCGATTCGGTGGCCACGCTGAGCCTGGAATTCGATGACGAAGCACCGGCACCGGTCATAACGCCGGAGCCGGAGCCGGAGCCAGCCCCGGAACCCACCGCCCAGGACCTGCTGAGCGGCGTCGCACTGACCGAAGAAGAACTGCAGGCTGCCATCGAAGCCGAACTGGCCGCGCTCGACGCCCGCATGGCGGCCGCACAACCGCCGTCAGCGGTCGTGCCACCGGTCGCCCCCCCGATTAGCAACAACGAACGGCGCGAACCTACGCTCGACTTCTCGGCCCGTCCCTACGAGCTCGAAGAAGACGACGAAGCGGCGCTGCTGCAACTCTCGGCCACCGACCGCGCCCAGGCAGATATTCCGCCAAGCCACACCCTGCTGCGCACCATGTCGGCGCCGCCGGTGGACCGCTACTACGAGCCGGAGCTGCACACCGCCGAACCGCTGGCAGCGGAAACCGTCACGCCACCGCACGCCCACACGCTGTACGAACCTCCACCAGCCGCCACGGCGGATGCCACCGAGGCTGCAGCCCCCCCGGCTCCGGAGCCAGCCAACACCGCGCCTGTCGACGACGAGCCCGGCTTCGTCAAGCGCGGACGCCACCGCGAGCGCTACGGCCGCGCCACCACCATTGCGCTATGCGTCGGCGTGCTGTTGCTGCTCGGCGCGCTGGCAGCGCAGGGATTGACCACGTTCCGCAACTCGCTGGCGGCCTCGGCGCCTTCACTGAAGCCGCTGCTGACCGCGGCCTGCCACACCCTGGGCTGCAAGATCGAGCTGCCAGCGCAGATCGACGAACTGGCCATCGAACAGGGCGAGCTGCAAACGCTGAGCGAGAACACGTTCTCGTTTGCCACCGCGCTTAAAAACGGCAGCAGGAATGCCCAGGCGTGGCCGCACATCGAACTGGTGCTTGACGACGCCAACGACAAGACCGTGTTGCGCCGCGTCTTCGCGCCGCGCGATTATCTCGATCCCGAGGTCGAGATTGCTGAAGGTTTTCCCGCGCGCAGCGAACAACCTGTCAAACTCTACTTTGAATTGAACCAGCTCAGGGCATCGGGCTATCACATCGCTGTCTTCTATCCATAAAGAACTATCATGACCCAGACCTCCCTGATTTGCGGCTCGCTCGCGATCGACACCATCCTGCAATTCCCGGGCCGTTTCGACAGTATCCTGCTGGCCGACCAGCTGCACAAAGTCAACGTGTCGTTCCTGGCGCCCACCATGCGCACCGAGTTTGGCGGCTGCTCCGGCAATATCGCCTACAACCTGAAAATGCTGGGCGGCGATCCGCGCATCGTGGGCGTGATGGGCCAGGACAACGCGGCGTACATGGAGCGCCTGCGCAAGCTGGGCATCCCGACCGACAATATCCTGATCAAGGACGACGCGTACAACGCCCAGTGCTTCGTCACTGCCGACGAAGACAACAACCAGATCAACGCGTTCCACCCGGGCGCCATGTCGTACGCGCACGAGAATGACATTGCCAAGGCCGGCCCTGCCGCGCTGGCCATCATCTCGCCCGACGGTCACCTGGGCATGCAAAAGCACGCGGCCGACCTGGCCCGCCTGCAGATCCCGTTCATCTTCGACCCGGGCCAGCAACTGCCGATGTTCAACGGCCAGGAACTGATCGAGTTCATCAACCAGGCCACGTACGTCACCACCAACGATTACGAAATCGAACTGCTGATGGAACGCACCGGCCTGACCGTGCCCGACATCGCCAGCCGCCTGCAAGCGCTGATCATCACGCGCGGCGAGCATGGTTCGGAAATCTACACGGAGGGCGAGCGCATCGCGATCCCGGTGGTGCCAGCCGAGGCAGTGCTGGACCCGACCGGTTGTGGCGACGCCTACCGCGCCGGCCTGCTGTTCGGCATCACCAACGGCTGGAAATGGGAAACCACGGGCCGCCTGGCCAGCTTGCTGGGCGCGCTCAAGATCGCCAGCAAGGGTGCGCAAAACCATCGGTTCACTGCGGCCGAGATTGCCGACAAGTTCGAAGCGGCGTTCGGTTATCGCTACTAAGCGTTTGCCGCGCACGTAAAAAATCCCGCGCCGTTCGAGACGGCGCGGGATTTTTTTATGGGGCGATGGTTCAGCGGCCGGGTTTAGCGTCCCGGTTCAGCGTCCATTGAATGCCAACCCCAGCAGCAACTGCGCGATCTGCAGCAGGATCAGCGCCACCAGCACCGACAAATCGAGATTGCCGATCAGCGGCACCACCTTGCGGATCGGACGCAGCAGCGGCTCGTTGAGCGCACGTACGAACGGCGCCAGCGGTGCATGCGGGTTGATCCAGCTGAAGATCACCTCGATCACCAGCAAGGCCATGAAGCCGTACAGTATCCAGGACAGGAAGCGCTCGCAAGCCACCAGCAGCACCAGTTGCACCGGCCAGCCTGCCAGGAAGAATACCGAGGTGGCCAGCAGCACGATCAGGAAGGCGCCAATCAGGCTGGCCCAATCGTAACCGCCCATGCCAGGCACCACGCGCCGCAACGGGCGTACCAGCCAGTCCGATAACTGGAACGTGAATTGCGCCACCTGCGCCGGCGGCCGCACACGGATCGCCTGCATCCAGAAACGCAGCAGTAATGCAGAGCCGAGCAGAACCGCAATGGCATCGACAATCAACTTCAGTATTGTTACAAGCACGGAGTCCCTCCAATAAAAAAGCCGCTGTGTGATTGTCTCACACAGCGGCCCGATTGCCTCAGCAGGAGCCTTCGATTACGAAGGACGGGTGCTGGTTGGGAACGGCCATGCGGCGGCAGGCGCCAACACGGTTTTGGCAGCAGGAGCAGCAACCGGAGCCGGGGCTGGCTTGGCGACAGCTTCCTTCTTCGGTGCGGCAGCCTTTTTAGGAGCGGCTTTCTTTTCTGCTGGTGCTGCTGGCGCGGCTGCTGCGGGTGCGGCGGCCGGTGCTGCTGGAGCGGCGGCGACCGTTGCTGCCGGTGCTGCTGGCGCTGCGGCCGGTGCCGGAGCGGCTGCCGGTTTGGCGGCGGCCTTCTTGGCGACAGGCTTGGCAACTGCAGGTTTTGCTGCTACCGGCTTCGCTGCAGGTTTCGCTGCGGCTGGTTTGGCGGTGGCGGTTTTTGCGGCAGGCTTGGCAGCTGGTTTCGCAGCAGCCTTAACCGGCTTTTTTGCTGCTGGCTTAGCCGCGACCTTTGCAGCCGGTTTGGCTGCTGCTTTTGCTGCTGGTTTGGAGGCGACAGCTTTTTTGGCTGCTGGCTTGGCTGCTGCTTTAGCGGCAGGTTTGGCGGCTGCTGGTTTGGCGGCAGCTTTTTTAGCGACCGGTTTGGCGGCTGCTTTTTTAGCGGCTGGTTTGGCAGCAGCTTTCGGAGCAGCTTTGGCAGCTGGTTTGGCAGCTGGTTTGGCGGCAGCTTTCGGAGCGGCTTTGGCGGCTGGCTTGGCAGCGGCTTTTTTCGCCACTGGTTTAGCTGCTGCTTTTGCTGCTGGCTTGGCGGCTGCTTTTGCTGCTGGCTTTGCGGCCGGTTTAGCGGCTACGGCTTTTTTCGCTGCTGGCTTGGCGGCTGCTTTTTTAGCGACTGGCTTGGCTGCTGCTTTTGCTGCCGGCTTGGCTGCTGCTTTGGCTGCTGGCTTGGCTGCTGCTTTGGCTGCTGGTTTAGCGGCTACGGCTTTTTTGGCTGCTGGCTTGGCTGCAGTTTTTGCGGCGGTTTTCGCTGCTGGTTTCGCTGCTGGTTTAGCGGCGGCTTTCGCTGCTGGTTTGGCGGCGGCTTTCACTGCCGGCTTGGCGGCGGCTTTGACTGCTGGTTTAGCGGCGGCTTTGACAGCTGGCTTGGCGGCTGCGGCTTTCGCGGCGACAGGCTTTTTAGCTGCGGTGGTGGTAGCGGCGGCCTTAGCGGCCGGCTTCTTAGTTGCTGGTTTCTTTGCGGCGGTAGCCATAATAGTTCTCCTTCATCGGGGATGGGAAAATTCACATACAAGATTTAAAACCCGTCGGACCCCGGATTGGGCCAGGCGAATTATTCATCGGCGCAAACGATGTCGGTTGCGCTAATGAATTCGGCACTAGCTGAACTGCTGCATCCCCTCACGAGTGCAGCGCTTCAGCCATCAAGCTGTGCGCCGTCCGAGGCCGGCGCGGCGTACAGCATAAAATCTTGTAGCGACGATGTGCGGTGGGTCGGGCGTGTCCTCAGCTCCATGACCTTCGTCGCAACCACCATCGCTGTCGATTCAAACAAAAAACCGCCCTGCCCGAAACCTGGTCAGGCAAGACGGCTGCTCGAAAACGGTGTGGTCGTGTGCATATCCGTGAATCAGTGTCCCGTGTGGCGATCGTTGTTTACATTCACGCTTTTTCATGTTCGTAAAGTACACGAAAACCTTATCGGTGCGCAACCAGCACATTGGAGAATCGCGCGCTTTTTTTCTTCTTATGCTCGCCAATTCACATACACGCCGCGCATCGCGCGGATCCATCGGCGTCAGCGCACGTCATCGTGCGCGCTCGATCGGGTTGGGAAGTGCGACTGCCGCGTCGCGCGAAAAATCATCGCATCAAAGCGAGTCAATTGCCGCTTGGGTGTCTGCGATCATCACCTGATCGCCGCGCGCTGCGCGCCACCCGCTTCCGAATCCGGGAGCGCTCGCACATCGCCTGCACGCTGTCGCCATCTACCGTTTTCAAATTCGTCGCGATTATGAGACAGAGTCCGGCGAATGGCAAGCACAATGCAGCGGGACGCCGCATGCCGACTGCGTTTCGCGAGCGCGCCGTGCGCGCCGGCCGCCATGTAAATCGGCGTTAAGCGGATCGTGGCCGCAGGTGGCCGTGTGAAGAAAACCCTTGCGGGCATTGGCGCGCTTCGATGCCCGGCGTATCTCGATGCGCTCGATGCCGACCGTGCGCTTACGCTATTGAAGCGCGCGGTCACCATCGCGATGAACTATCGCAGCCGACACGCATGGACGAAAAAAACCCGGCGCAGCGGGCCGGGTTTTTTGATGGAGTGCGAACGCTGGTCAGTCCCAGTTCAACGCGCCGCCGGTCTGGTATTCGATCACGCGGGTCTCGAAGAAGTTACGCTCTTTTTTCAGGTCGATCATCTCGCTCATCCACGGGAATGGATTTTCTTCCTGGTCGAACAGCGTCTCGAGACCGATCTGGGTGGCGCGACGGTTGGCGATGAAGCGCAGGTAGCCCTTGAACATGGTGGCGTTCAAACCGAGCACGCCGCGTGGCATGGTGTCTTCCGCGTATGCGTATTCCAGGTCCACGGCCTGCAGGAACAGCTGCTTGATCTCTTCCTTGAAGGCGGCAGTCCACAGCAGCGGATTTTCCATCTTGATGGTATTGATCAGGTCGATGCCGAAGTTGCAGTGCATCGATTCGTCGCGCAGGATGTACTGGTACTGTTCGGCGGCGCCCATCATCTTGTTCTGGCGACCCAGCGCCAGGATCTGGGTGAAGCCCACGTAGAAGAACAGGCCTTCCATCAGGCACGCGAACACGATCAGGGACTTGAGCAGTTTCTGGTCGCTTTCCACGGTGCCGGTGGTGAAGGCCGGATCGGTCAGGGTGTCGATGAACGGGATCAGGAACTCGTCCTTGTCGCGGATCGACTTCACCTCGTTATAGGCGTTGAAGATCTCGGCTTCGTCCAGGCCCAGCGACTCCACGATGTACTGGTAGGCGTGGGTGTGGATCGCTTCCTCGAACGCCTGGCGCAGCAGGTACTGGCGGCACTCGGGCGCAGTGATGTGGCGGTAGGTGCCCAGCACGATGTTGTTGGCGGCCAGCGAGTCGGCGGTGACAAAAAAGCCGAGGTTGCGCTTGACCAGGCGACGCTCGTCGTCGGTCAGGCCGTTCGGGTTTTTCCACAGCTCGATGTCGCGCTGCATATTCACTTCCTGCGGCATCCAGTGGTTGGCGCAGCCGGCCAGGTACTTGTCCCATGCCCATTTGTATTTGAACGGTACCAGCTGGTTAACGTCGGTTTTGCCGTTGATGATGCGTTTATCGTCGGCGTTGACGCGGCGCGCCACCTGTTCGGCGGTGGTGCCTTCGGCGTCCAGTGCGGCAGGGTTGATGGCAGCTGGTGCGGCCGGTGCGGTGTCTTCGTCCCAGGAGAGCGACATGATGTGGTTCCTTCTATATATATGAGTGGTCCCGGCTGTCCGGGACGGCAAGTCCGTCATCCTCGCGCTGGCGGGGATCCAATGTTTGGGCGCGGCTGGCGCAATTGGATCCCGGCCTGCGCCGGGATGACGGTGCTGGGGCTAGCGGTGCACGGTTGCACCGTGGCGGATTACTGGCAGGCTTCGCATTCCTCGAAACCGTCGTCGCCGGGACGCAGGTAGCAGGCTTCGCCGTCTTCCTCGGCCGCTGCGACGGCTGCTACCGGGGCAGCTGCGGCTACCGGCGCTACCGGAGCGACAGGCGCCGCAGCTTTGGCGCTGGCCGACATGCCGCCGTCGACTGCCACGGCGTTCAGGGCGCCGGTTTTCGAGGTCGACTTCTCGGTATGGGTGGCCGACGTGGTGCGCAGGTAGTACGTGGTTTTCAGACCGCGCAGCCATGCCAGCTTGTAGGTTTCGTCCAGCTTCTTGCCCGAGGCGCCGGCCATGTAGATGTTCAGCGACTGGGCCTGGTCGATCCACTTCTGGCGACGCGATGCCGCTTCCACCAGCCAGCTTGGCGACACTTCGAACGCGGTGGCGTAGATGTCGCGCAGGTCGTTCGGGATGCGGTCGATCTTGGTCAGCGAGCCGTCGAAGTATTTCAGGTCGGCGATCATGACTTCGTCCCACAGGTCGCGGGCTTTCAGGTCACGCACCAGGTAGCCGTTGATCTCGGTGAATTCGCCCGACAGGTTCGATTTCACGTACAGGTTCTGGAAGGTCGGCTCGATACAGGCCGACACGCCGATGATGTTCGAAATGGTAGCCGTCGGTGCGATGGCCACGCAGTTCGAGTTGCGCATGCCGAACTTGGCGATGCGTTCGCGCACCGGGGTCCAGTCCATGGCCGACGACAGGTCCTGTTCCAGGTAGCCGCCGCGCTCTTCGGCCAGCAGCTTGATCGAATCCTGCGGCAGGATGCCACGGTCCCACAGCGAACCTTTGTACGATGCGTAGTGGCCACGTTCCTCGGCCAGCTCGGTCGAGGCCAGGTAGGCGTAGTAGCACACCGCTTCCATCGAGGTGTCGGCAAAGTTCACGCACTCTTGCGAGGCGAACGGCACGCGCATCATGTGCAGGCAGTCCTGGAAGCCCATCACACCCATGCCCACCGGACGGTGGCGCATATTGGCGTTGCGTGCCTTTTCGACGGCGTAGTAGTTGATATCGATGACGTTGTCGAGCATGCGCACGACGGTTGGCGATGCAAAGGCACCATGTCCGCTTGAGCGGGTCCACGTTAGTTCAAGGCGCAGCAGCCAAACCAGCTGTGGGTTAGCGATTTACGTACGTGTCAACCTGGAACGGCTTCGTCTATGTCACTTTCGTGATCGACGTCTTCGCCCGGCGAATTGTCGCTGGCGCTTCAGCAGCTCGATACGTACCGACTTTGTGTTGGACGCACTGGAGCAAGCACTGTGCGCCCGTCAGCCCGAATGAAACGAACTGGCCCATCATAGCGACAGGAGCTCACAATACGTATGAATAAAGTACAGTGAACGCTTGGCGGAAACTGGCATCGAGTCATCTGTGGGAATCAAGGGCGACAGTAATGATAACGCCTTGGCCGAAACCATCAATGGGCTCTACAAGGCTGAGTTGATCCACCGCCGCGCTCCCTAGAAGGGACGCGAGGCCGTCGAACTGGCGACACTGGAATGGGTGTCGTGGTTTAACCATCATCGCTTGCTCGAACCGCTCGGCTGTATTCCACCGGCAGAAGCTGAGGCAAACTATTACAAGCACTTGAGCTGCCAGGCCCTCCGATCTGACTCACACTAACCGGCCTCCACAAAAGCCGGAGCGATTCAATCGGCTTCAGACTGCACCCGTTTGACGACAGCGTCTTCTCCAGCCACCCGAGTTATGATATGCGGCGAGCGTTAAATCGGTATGCCGTTCGAACGCATGGTTAAGGCCTTGTTGTAGACGGACATTAGTTCGGATTTAGCTCAATGTCTTGCGTTGACTACATACAAGTCGTAAAAAACAAAGCAGGATTGGTCTAGCACGCACCGTAAAGAAAGATCCAGGGGGAATGCGCCGCACGTTGATGATGCGGCGCCGATGTTTAACAGTTATCGAAGCTTGTTCGATTGTGACAACACCGAAGCAGCTAAAGCCTTCGTATCACTGCTGTACTTATTGCTTTGCAAAACCTGTGATGCTTTCGCTTCCATTGCTTTACCAGTCTGGAGACCGAGTTGACTTTGAGCCAACACAGACCCAGCCAAGCTCTTGGCAATCCCAGATGCGTTCTTATTTTGCAACGTTGCTGATGCAGCCGATGCAATTTTTGGCGAAGAAACTTTACTGTTAAAACTCATTATTAATCCTTTTGATCGATGTATAGGCAGTTCGCTTACCGCCCCGTTGCAAAAATAAAAGTTGCTAAATAAATAGAAAGTTTACGTCGACCAAAGAGGGCGGACAAGCCGCCCTCACACCTAGCTTACGCGTGGTGTCCGGCAATGCTCACACACATTCTCGAGCTTACCTCTACGGTAGCGCGTGTATGCGTTCACATGTACGGATTTGGGGTAGGCGCAGACTTTCATCTGACACTCCTTCGTCACAAAAGCGAAGTCGCTATAACAAAACTTGAACTTGCAATATCGCTCGCGGGGGACTACACTCCCGCTGCTTTGACGAGCAAACGTATCAAGAGAAAACCAGGATCTTCAGTTTGGCTTTCTTTTCCCTAGACGCCCTTTGAGCTGCAACTCATCGGGCGTTTTTCTTTTGTGCGCTCACTTAATGCGCATTTTTACGCTCCCATCGTCAGGGGAGCGATACGCTCCAAGTTAATCCCAGTTCAACGCGCCGCCGGTCTGGTATTCGATCACGCGGGTCTCGAAGAAGTTACGCTCTTTTTTCAGGTCGATCATCTCGC
>Ga0308157_10007075_pt1 | contig 13176 bp, 11 predicted proteins | sample PhyBR1_FD_201035 | JGI IMG/M metagenome (GOLD analysis project Ga0308157, IMG submission 201035) | Phyllosphere microbial communities from UC Gill Tract Community Farm, Albany, California, United States - DLSLB.R1 | ecosystem: Host-associated > Plants > Phyllosphere > Unclassified | place: USA...
AACACCCGGAGTTCGCCGGCGCCGTCGATCCGCGCCGCATCGAGCAGGTCCCTCGACACGCTGGTCGAGAAATAGATGTATGTGAGGTAGACACCGAAGGGGAAGAACGAGAACGGCAGGATGACGGCGAGAGGATTCCCGATGAGCCGGACAGCCGAGAGTTCGAGGAAGATCGGGAGCACCAGCGCCGTGTTGGGGATGAGCATGACCACGAGGGTGAGCATGAGCAATGCTCTGCGAAGGCGGAACTCGGTCAATGCAAGGGCATAGCCAGCAGGGATGCTGACCAGCAGCGTCACCACCAGTGCCGCACCACTGTATAGAACCGAGTTGCCGAGCCACGTCCACACGATGCCGTTCTGAAACGCGACGAGTGCGTTCCAGTTGGCGATGAGGGTGTCGAACGTGCCCGCGCTAAAGGGGGCGTTGAGCAGCAGCTCCCCCGCGGTCTTCGTGGGCGCCAACAGCAGCCACACGATCGGCACCGCGAAGAAGAGGGCGAAGAAGAGCAGGATCGCCACGACCAAGGCCCGGCCGATCCAGCGTCCGGGACTCATCCCGGACGGTTCGGGGGATCTCCTCGAGTTCGCCCGTTCGTCGCTTCTTGCGGGAGCGAAGTCAGTCGCGCTCAAAGAGTCCTCCTCGGAAGACGAAGATCGCAGACAGCACCGCGGCAACGAGAAGCAGAAGCAACGAGATCGCGGCGGAGCCGTTGAAGTCGCCCTGCCGGAACGCGTAGAGGTACGCCAGCTGGTTGATGGAGTAGTCGGGGGGCACGACGCCCTTTGACGCCTGGGAGAGCACGCGTGGTTCCACGAAGAGTTGAGTACCGGCCGCGAGCGACATCACCGCCATATAGGAGATCCACTTGCGAAGGAGCGGGATCTGGATGTGCCATGCGGTCTGGACAGGTCCGGCGCCATCGATGCGCGCTGCCTCCATGACGTCACCGGAGATGTTGTTGAGGGCTCCGTACATGATGACGATCCATCCGCCGGCCCCGGTCCAGAACGCGACGACGGTGAAGATGAGCGGCAGGTTGTCGATCGACACCGTCTGAACGAAGGTCTCGAGCCCGAATGCTCGCAGAATGAACGCGACCGGGCTCACCGAGGGGTCCAGCAGGAAGAGCCAGAGCATCACGCTCGACGCACCTGCGAGCGCCCCGGGGATGTAGTAGACGAATCGGAAACTGCTCGAGAGCCATCGACGCCCGAGGGAATGCACCACGAGTGCGAGAAGCACGACGAAGACGAGCAACGACACCAAGTAGATGACCAGATACAACGCGACATGACCGACCGCCGGCAGGAACCGGTAGTCACCGAACACCTGGGCGAAGTTCGCGAAACCGGCGAAGGCACCGTCGGCCGTGAACGCCAGGAAGATCGTGTAAAGCGTAGGCAGGATGCCGAAGGCGACCAGGAGGATCGTGTAACCGGAGACGAACACGTATCCGACGCTCGCCTGCGAGCGGTCGAGCCGCCGACGACGAGCGGGCCGTCGGGAGTTGGGGCCGGGCGCCCGCCGCATCCCCTCGAGGGGGAGCGCGGCGGGCGTCGTGGTGGGAATGGAGATGGGATTTCCTTTGCTCGGGCGAATGACGAGTCGCGGCGAACGACGGCTACTTGATCGAGTAGCCCTGCACCTGTGCTTCGTTCTCGTACTCGGCCTGCCATTCGGAAGTCAGTTCGCTGAGCGACTTTCCGGCGGCGAGACCGGGGATAACGATCGACGAGTACGCCGTCTCCGGACTGAAGGACGGGAAGCCCCAGCCGCTCCAGACGCTCTTCGCCGCCTGTGTGATGGCCGCGGAGAAGTCCCCGGCGAAGTATCCCGACTCAGACTGCTGATCGAGCCACGCCTCTGCCGTCGACGCGTATGCGGGAAGGCCGGTCGCGAGCTCGGCGGCCTTGTCGGAGTTGCTCACGTATTCGAGGAACGCAGCCACACCCTCGAGATTCATCGAGTGGCTCGAGCCGTACCAGACTCCGCCGCCGACGTTGCCAGTCACTTCATCCTCGCCCTCCCAGAAGAGAGGCGCCGCGGCGCCGATCGAGCCGGCTTCGGCGTTGAGGCTGTCGGGATTCTGGAAGATCGCCCCGGCGTACCACGCCGGACCGGGAGTGCCGAGCAGCTTGTCGCCGTACTTCGTGACGAAATCTGCACCGAAGACACTGTCCTGGACGAGAGTGCCGTTGTCGAGCATGTGGTCGATTAGGTCGGTCACCTTTTCGGCGTTCTCGTCGCTGAAATCGCTGGAGAAGGAATCGCCGTCGACCTGGAAGATCGGGGCCTCTCCGCTCCAGTAATAGGTGTAGGGCCCGGAGAACGAGTCGCCGACCGAGCCGAGGATGTAGCCAGGGTGCTCGGCGGCGACCTTGTCGCTCAGGTCGCGATAGTCCTCCCACGTGGTGGGTACTTCGTAGCCGAACTCCGACATCAGGGTCTCGTTGTACCAGTACACGACCGGTGCGAGATCATTGCGCACGCCGTAGACATTGCCGTCTCGCGTCATCGGATCGAGAGCGCCGTCCGTGAATCCGTCGAGGAACTCATCGGACATCAGCCCCTTGTTGAGGACGGCCGCGTAGGGCTGCACGCCGTTCTGCTCGACACCCGCCCACGCCGTGTCGTTCTGCTGAGTGGAGAACACCACGTCCGGCCAGTCCTCGCCCGACTGATCGAACAGGGCGACCTTGGTCTTGAACGAGTCGCTGCCGCCAGAGCTGCCGTCATACGTCTCGATGTTGATCTCGACGTCGGGGTTCTCCTCCTGGAATGCTTTCGCGATCGGTTCGCGTGCGGCATCGACCCAGACGGTGAGCGGGGCGGTCGCATCCTGTTCGACCGCGGGGAACCCGTACTGGTCGTCAGTCTGGCCTGCGGGTCCGCTGCACGCTGCAAGCAGCCCGACGGTGGCGATCGTCGTCGTGCCGAGCGCGAGCATCCGGGCGATTGAGCGGTGGGGGCGTCGCTGCTGTGTGTTCATAGCGGGTCCTTTTCGAGTCGGCTTCTTTGTCGTGAAAAGACCGCCTGCGGGCGGGCTGAACCCATTACATCATATATCTGATCTAACCGACAGTCCTTTGCTCCTCAGGACCGACCGAGCGCCCGAAGAGCGGTGGAACGACGAAAAAGGCGGAGGCGTGCATCTCGCCATTCCGGCACAAAAATGCCGGTGCAGTTCTCCGCAGAGAGCTGCACCGGCATTTCCTGCGTCAACGGTGCGACTGCACCTCGACCTCCCGGATCGGGGCCGGGGAGTTCCGACTGCGAAGCGCACGGATCTGCCCGTTGATAATCACGCCGGCGATGCCGGTGATGTCACCGCGATTGAGCGCCTTGATCGGATGATCGGCGGGGCCGCCGACGGGCTGCTGTACCAAGACCAGGTCGGCCGGACGCCCTTCCTCCAGTACGCCCTCCTCACGTCGCAACACGCGGGCGGCGTTGCTGGTCGCGTAGGCGACGACATCGGTCGCCGGCACGCCGCCGATCGATGAGAGCTCAGCGATCGTCTTGATGATCGCGAGCGGCATGACTCCGGTGCCGGATGGGGTGTCGGAGCCGAGGATGACGCGGTCCAGCGCGCCGTGCTCCGCAGCCATGCGCTGGATGTTCAGGCTGGCCGACAGGTTGCCCGCCTGCACGAGCTGCAGCGCGGCATCCGACTCCTTCACGAGCCGCTCGACATCGGCCTCCGGCAGACTCGTCGTCCCGCCGTTGATGTGACCGGCGATGTCCGGGCGCATCGCGATGAGGTCGTCGACCGTGATGGGCGCTACACCGGGAACGGACGAGGCTCCGCCCGAGTGGGACATGACGACGAATCCGGCCGCCTGCGCCCACCGCACGTGCGGAACCGCATCCTGCGGGACGTTGAACCCGCCGAATCCGACCTTCATCAGCCAGATGCCCTGTTTGGCGAGATCGGCGTAGTCCTCTTCCTCCATGTACGGTCCGGTCATCAGCGACCCTCCGTGGATGCGGACCCCGCCCGGGCGGTTGTTGGTGAACGAGCGGTTCGCCGCGACGGCCACCGCTTTCACCCCGAAGCGGTCCATCGGCCGCCCCGGGAAGTGCACCTCGCCGGCGGACATCATCGACGTGACTCCCCCGTGCATGTAACTCTCGATGAAGCCGATCGTGTTCTGCTTCGGGTTGAAATCCCCGATCGAGAAATGCGTGTGCGTATCGAAGAGCCCGGGCAGGGCGACCGCGCCTTTGGCGTCGATCACGACGTCGGCCTCCGCATCGGCAGGTCCGCCGATCGCGACGATCCGGTCACCCTCGATGAGAACGGTCTCCACCTCGCGGACGACCTCCCCCAGGCGCCCGGTGACGATGCCGCGCAGATTCTTGATGAGAAGCGTGCTGCTTCTGGGTCCGAAGAACTCCTCCGGGTAGGTCTCATCCCAAGTCATGCGTGTTCCACCTATCGTTGTCAGGGCCCGCGATCGCGGGCTGAGGGCTTTGCTTTTCCATCTGGATGTAGGAGGTCAAGCCGCGTCGGTGCGAATGAGAGCGACGAGCTCGACCTCCACCGGACTGTCTTTGGGCAGCGCCGCCACACCGACCGCCGACCGCGTGTGCACGCCCTCTCCGCCGAACACCTCCTTGAGGAGGAAGCTGGCGCCGTCGACCACCCTCGATTGCTCGGTGAAGGCCGGCTCACTGGCCACGAAGCCGGTGACCTTCACGATGCGGTCGATGCGGCCCAGGTCGCCGAGCTCCCGCTGAAGGGCAGCGATCGCGTTCACCGCGCACTGGGCTGCCAGTTCGGCGGCGACCTCCGGTGATACGAGACCGGAGGTTTCACCGACTTTCCCTGTGGTGGCGATCACGCCGTCGCGGAGGGGCAACTGCCCCGAGGTGAAGACCAGCGAACCGGCTGTGAGCGCCGCGGTGTACGCGCCGATGGCCGCTGGTGGCATCTCCGGAAGGGAATATCCGGCTTCGTGAAGACGGTCGACGAGCTCCTGGTGCCTGGACGAGGTCATCGCTGCACCTCCGCCGCGGTGAGTGCCGGAGTGTCCCGCGAGGACTCCCGTGCGATCATGACCGAGACGACCGTGATGATCAGCATGCCGGCGACGTATATCGCGATCGGCACCCAGCTCTCGAAGCGCCCGTAGAGAGCGACGGCGATGATGGGCGCCAGAGCCCCGCCGAGGATCCCCGACAACTGAAAACCGAGGGACGCGCCGCTGTACCGGACGTTCGCCGGGAAGAGCTCTGTAGTGAAAGCCGCCAGCGGCCCGTACATCGCCGCCCAGCACAGCATCCCGACGAAGTCCGCGAGCAGGATCAGGACCAGATTCTGCGTCTCCAGCAGCGGGAAGAAGGCGAACACCCACAGCAGCGCGCCCACTGCGCCGCCGATGTACACCGGGCGACGCCCGAGCCTGTCGGACAGCGCCCCGAAGAGCGGGATGAATAGAATCATCGTCGCCGCGCTAACCAGGACCACGAGGGTGGCTGTCGTCTGCTCGATGCCCACCATCTGCGTGAGGTAGGTCACGACGAACAGCACGAAGATGTAGAAGGCCACATCGGTGCCGATGCGCGAACCGGTGGCGATCAGCAGTTCGCGGCGCTGGGTTCGCAGCACCTCGAGGATCGGATGCTTGACCCGATGCCCCTCGGCGGCGAGCTTCTCGAACTCGGGCGATTCCGTGACATTGAGTCTGATCCAGAGCCCGATGGCGATCAGGACCGCGCTGAGCAGGAACGGCACTCGCCAGCCCCAGGCCAGGAACGCCTCGTCATCGGTCAGCCACAGCATTACCGTGAGCGCACCGTTCGCAAGCAGCAGTCCCAGCGGAACGCCGATCTGAGGCCAACTGGCCGCGAGCCCCCGACGCTTCGGGTCGCCGTGTTCCAGAGACATGAGGACGGCGCCGCCCCACTCGCCGCCGAGGCCGAAGCCCTGCACGAACCGGAGCACAGTCAGAGCGATCGGAGCGAGGATGCCAGCCGTCCCGTAACCGGGCAACAGCCCGATGAGCATCGTCGAGATACCCATGATCATCAGCGTGATCACGAGGATGCGCTTGCGCCCGATCCGGTCTCCGAAGTTCCCGAACACGATCGCCCCGATGGGACGGGCGACGAAACCGACGGCGAAGCTGCCGAACGCGAGAAGCGTTCCGGTGAGCGGGTCGACAGTGGGGAAGAACACAGTGTTGAAGACCAGAGCTGCGGCCGTGCCGTACAGGAAGAAGTCGTACCACTCTAGGGCGGTGCCGATGACGCTGCCGCCGATCGCTCGGCGCCGCGTGGTCCGGTCGTCCTTCGACCGGGTCGTTGTCTGTGAAGCCATCTTTCCGTCTCCTTCGAAAAGCTCGGGCCTGCGTTCGCACAACTTGATCGCGGGGCGCCTGTACCGCTCGGGTGATGCGGTTCTCTCATCATCACGACGAGGGGGGCAAATGCAAACCATGTTTCACTTGCGTGAATCAAACACCTGCTTATACTTCAGCCATGCTCGACACACAGAAGCTCGTAACTTTTGCGGCCGTGGTCCGCCTGGGAAGTTTCGCCGCAGCGGCGCGCGAACTCGGCTACACCCAGCCTGGCGTGAGTCAGCAGATGAAGGCGCTTGAGCGCGAACTCAAGACGACGCTCTTCTCTCGCGAAGGACGGGGGCTGAAGCTGAGCGAGCAGGGCGATGTACTGGCCGAACGGGCCGAATCGCTCATCGCCGACCTCCACGCCACCGAGGAACGAGTCGCTGCGGTCACCCGGCTCAAGGAGGCGCGAGTCCGCGTGTGCGCATTCCCGAGCGCGAATGCGACACTCATCCCGTCCGCGATCTCGCGGCTGCGAGCACGTCACCTGGGCATCGAGATCGAGCTGTTCGAAGCGGAGCCGCCCGAGTCGCTGGAGGGCCTGGAACGCGGCGAATACGACGTCGTCGTCGCGTTCCGCTACGACGATCAGCCCTCCCCGGACCTGGGAGAGCGCCTCGTCACCATCAGTCTCATCGATGAGCCGATGGTCCTGATGCTTGCCGATGATCATCCGCTCGCTCGGCGCAAGCAGATCGAGTTGTCAGAACTCCGCGAGGAACGGTGGGTAGCCGGTTGCGTCCGCTGCCGCCAGGAATTCGTCAGTGCCTGCTCCGATGCCGGTTTCTCCCCTCGCATCGACATCACGACCGACGACAATCTCGCTGTTCAGAGTTACGTGGTCGCCGGACTCGGGCTCGCGATGATGCCGAGGATGACACAGTCGTTCGTGAAGCATCCCAAACTGCGCACTCGCCCCCTCCTGCCAGAGCGCCATCGTCACGTGACCGCGACCGTCCTTCGCTCACAGCGGGGCTCGACCTCAGTGGTGCGGGTACTCGAATCCCTCCGGGAAGCGGCCGAATCGATGGCACTGTCACCGAATACGTAAGCAGCTGTTTGATATACCTCACTTTCCTGCGCTCGCAGTTGGGCACCGAGAACCTCACACTGTGAGGACACGCAGACGTCGGATGCATACGACGCACCACAAGCGAGAAGTGAGGCCTCCATGTACAGCGAGTCGCAGGTTCCCGATGCCAGTGCAAGGATCCGTGGGCGTCGGTCCGACCGACGGTGGGTGACGCAAGCGCTCGAACTTCTCCAGGCGGAGGCGGGCCGCAGCGGGTGGACTCCGCTGATCCCGTTTCATGCGCCGGGAGCCGGGGACATCGACATCTATCTGAAGGACGAGTCTCTGCATCCGACCGGCAGCCTCAAGCACCGACTTGCCCGGGCACTTTTCACCCATGGCCTCTGCAACGGCGACATCGGACCGCGGACCACCATCGTTGAGGCCTCGAGCGGGTCTACCGCGGTCAGCGAAGCCTATTTCGCACAGATCCTCGGTCTCGACTTCGTCGCCGTCATCCCAGCCGCCACGAGTCGCGAGAAGATCGCCCTGATCGAACGGCATGGCGGCCAGGTGCTCGTGGTCGAGGATCCCGCTGACGTGATCCGCACGGCCCAGAGCGTGACGGCCCAACGCGATGGGCATTTCATGGATCAGTTCACGTTCGCGAGTCAAGCGACGAACTGGCGGGAGGGGAATATCGCCAGCGAGCTGTTCACCCAGTTGCTGCGGGAGAAGCATCCGGTGCCGGAGTGGATCGTGGTCGGCGCCGGAACCGGAGGTACGAGCACGTCCATCGCACGCTATGCCCGTTTCTCGGGCTTCGGGACCGGCATCGCTGTGGTCGATCCGGAAGGGTCTGCTTTCTACGAGGGCTGGCGGCGGAACGATAGCTCCTACGTCACGTCGACGCCGTCCAGGATCGAAGGCATCGGGCGCACCCGGGTTGAACGATCCTTCTTTCCGAACCTCATCGACGAGGTGCTGCCCATACCCGATGCGGCGTCGATCGCCACGATGCGCTGGGCATCCCGAATCATCGGAAGGCGCGTCGGAGCCTCCACCGGCACGAACATCTGGGGCACGCTGCAACTCGCGCAGCGCCTCTCCTCAAGCCGTCGCGCAGGCAGCATCGTCAGCCTGATCTGCGACACGGGCGAGCGCTACTCATCGACCTACTTCAATGATGCTTGGCTCGCAGAGCAGAACATCGACATCACTCCCTTCGAACGTGCGCTCGAAGTGTTCACCTCCACCGGTGTACTCAGAGCAGCCTAAGCCCCGAGTTTCTCGGCCGAGGGCTCCAAGGGGGCTGACATCGAACAATACGCTGTTACTGCACCGGGCGCACCGACTACATCACGCGCACTAATGACGCTATCCTGATCCCATGAGGTTCGATCATTGCGCGTTGCAGGAGTGCGGCGTCGCGCGGTTCCTCAGCCTGCTCGACGGCCCCTGGGCGACGCTCATCGTGCGCGAGCTTCTGAAGAAGCCGCATCGGTTCAACGAGCTCCTCTCGGCACTGCCGGGAATCAGTGCCCACACGCTCTCGAGCCGACTGCGTAAGTTCGAAGCGCACGAGTTGGTAACCCGCACCGCCTACGCCGAGATCCCTCCTCGCGTCGTCTACGAGCTGACGCCGGTGGGGATGCAGCTGCGCCCGGTGCTCGACGCGATGAACGCCTGGGCGATGACCGTCCCGCCCCGCCTCTTCGGCCTCGATGAGGCGCAGGCGCCCCCGGTCACCGCCGACTGATCGGGGCGCGGTGACGGCGAACAGCATCATAATTGCCGCACTTCGCCGAACAGTAGGAGCGCCGCCCATTGCGGCTGGTGTCCACGTACACGACAGGGCAGCGATCCCGCTGGCAGGCGCCCAGCCGAGCCCCCTCCGACTCGACGACGAAGAGCGCGAGCCCGCCCGCGGTGACAGCACGCACCCGCGCGACGACATCCTGGGCATCAGGGGCGAAGTGCAGGTGCGGACGGAGTCCGTCGTGCGTCGTGAGGTACGGACTCGTTGCGCCGGCCGCGAGAAGGCGATTGATGGTGCCGCAACGCTCGTCGACGGTGGCTGCGAGGAACACCGGGACGATCTGATCCGCCCATTCCCGCAGCTGCTCGCCGCCCCGTTCGTTCAGCTCTGCCCGCCGGATCTCGTGGGCATCCAGGACTGCGGTCGCGGCGCCGACGTCCCAGCCCCGCCGCACGAGGGTCACGAGATCCGCGGCGAGTACCGGGCCGGTCATGTTGTCATGGTTGAACTGCATTGATCCATTGCATCACAGTGAGGGGATGGACGTCATCACCACGGGGATCGCCCCGATAATCCTGCTCCTCGGGGGCGGCCTGGTCCTTCGGCGACGTGTGCTGACAGACGCCGGATTCTGGTCGGGACTGTCGTGGGTGAGCTACTGGGTCTTCACTCCCGCGCTCTTCCTCACATCGATCGGCGACGCAGATCTCACGGCCGTGTCCGCGGGTCCACTTGCGCTCAGCGTCGGCATTCCCACGCTGGTGGTGGCCGCGCTGTCGTTCGGTGCGGCGCTCCTCGCCCGGGCGGATGGCCCCCAGCTCACGTCTCTGATGCAGGGTTCCATCCGCATCAACACCTACGTCGGGCTGGTCTTCGCTTCAGCGCTGCATGGGCAGGAAGGCGTGGCGACATTCGCACTCGCCAGCGCCGTGGTCGTACCGCTGGTGAACGTGATTTGCGTCACGACGCTCTCGCTCTACGGCAGGCAGGACACCGGGCGACGGCGTCGCTCGCTGTGGAGGGACCTCGCATCGAATCCCCTCATCCTCTCCTGCCTGGCCGGAGTGGCGCTCAACCTGGGCGGCATCGCGATGCCCGCGCTCCTGCAGACGACGATCGAGATGATCGCGGCCCCCGCCCTCGCCGTCGGTACCATGGTCGCCGGTGCCGCACTGCGATTCACGTTCCGCCCGCGAGACTTGATTGATGTCGGTACCGCTGCTCTCCTCAAACTGGTCGCGCTGCCGCTCGCGGCGATGTCCATCGCGCTGGCGTTCGGAGTCACCGGCGCGACTCTCACGAGCATCATTCTCATCACAGCGGTTCCGACCGCGCCCAGCGCCACCGTCCTTGCATCGCGCATGGGGGGTGATACTCGGCTCATGGCGGCCATCACCGGCGTCCAGACCGTGCTCGCCGTCGCCACGATCCCGCTCCTGCTTCTTCTCGCTGGCACCCTGTCCGCGTGATCCGAGCACGCGGACAGGGTCGTCGTGTGGGGGCGGGTCAGTGCACCTCGTAGCTCAGTCCGTGCCCGAACCGCAGCAGCGGATCAGCCGTGTCGAATGGCACATCAGAGCGCGAAGCCTCCACTGCCGCCATGCTGGACGGCAGATCGAAGGGGAGACGCCCCCGTGGCTCATCGCGACCGAATAACACATCGAGCACGGCGCGCGGGTGAGCCCCGTAGTTGGCGACGACGGCATCCGCCGATTCCAGGATCGGGGTGAGGATCGCCGGACGATCGAGGAAGACATCGACGACCGTGGTGGTCGACGCGCTCAGCTGGGCGATGTGCGACACGGTCTCGTCATCCATCTCCAGCGAACCCGCATGGAAGTAGTTCTCGAACGCCGTTGAGCGCTTTTCATACGGCGCGTGGATGCGCACGATGGCGAGGTCCGCCTCGAGCGGATCGGTGACGACGGTGCCGTACTCCGCAGCGACATCTTCGGGGATGCCCTCGACGTACAGGCGCCGTCCCTCTGCGGCAGGCAAAGCGGATCGTCCGCCCTCGGCGCGGTTGGTGAGCAGCGTCAATGACGCACGCTGAGCCGCGAGGCCCGCCGCGATGAACGCGGGCGCACCGACGACGCGGGCCGCCTCCGCCGGATCGACGTACGGGTCATCGAAGAGACCGAGCACGAACTTCTCGGCGAGGAGCCTGCGCGCAGACTCATCGAGTCGAGCTTCCGAGACTTCGCCCGCCTCGACCAGCTCGACCAGCATCTCGGGGCACGCTTCGCCTCCGAACTGATCCACGCCCGCGTCGACAGCCTTGCGCATCCGCTGTCGCGGCGTGAGGTCTTCCACGCCCCAGGCCCGCGCGGGGAAGGGCTCGCCTTCCACCGTGGCGTCGTTGATCAGGCCCCAATCCGTACAGACGATGCCCTCGAAGCCCAACTGTTCGCGGAGGAGCTCGGTGATGATCGATCGGTTGAACCCGAATCCCACTTCTTCGTACTCCGTGCCGACCGGCATGCCGTAGTAAGGCATCATCTGCGACGCGCCAGCGGCGATCGCCGCACGGAACGGCTCCAGGTGAAGATCGAACCGACCGCCGGGATACACCTGCTCACGTCCGTAAGCGAAGTGCGGGTCCTCGCCATCCTTCTGCGGTCCGCCGCCGGGGAAGTGCTTGGCCATCGTCGCGACCGAGTCACGTCCGAGCGCCTCACCCTGGAAGCCCCGGATGTAGGCGACACCGAGCCGACTCGTCAGCTCGACATCTTCACCGAACGTGTCGAGCTGGCGGGCCCAGCGCGGCTCGGTGGCGAGATCGATCTGCGGGTGCAGAGCAACACGGATACCGACGGCGAGATACTCCTGGCGCGCGATATCAGCGAACTGCCGTACCACGCCCTCATCTCGGATCGCGGCGAGCCCCAGGGCCTCCGGCCACACCGAGAACGCCCCGGCGAGAAGTCCGGCGAGCGGATTGTCGCTGTAAGAGTTCCGAGGGTCGGTCGACACCGTCACCGGAATCCCGAGCCGCGTGGATCGCGCCAGGTCTTGGATGTGATTGTTCCAGCGAGCCATCGCCTCCGGTGACCCTCCGGTGAGGAGGTTGAAGTGGCTCATGTGCCGATGCGACACGTATTCCACATTCGAAGGAAGGTCGAACTCTTCATCACCATCGGAGAGTGCGCCACCCTCCCCCATCGAGATCATGGCGTGGAAGAACAGACCGGCCTTCTCCTCGAGCGTCATCTGCGCGAGGAGAATCTCCACCCGCTCCTCGACCGGAAGTCTGCTGTCGCGGAAGCGTTCGTCGATGCTCTGATTGTCGGAATGCATGAGGGTGCCTTACTTCGTGCCCTTGACTCGGAAGATGAGAAGCGCGCCCGCCAGTGCGGCAGCCGCGCCGACCAGGTAGAACAACGAGTAGCCACCGATGGCGGTCGCGGCGCCCAGCGCGATGACTCCCGGCGCGATGGCCGGAGCGATGGACTGCGGCAGCGCATTGGCGATGTTGATGACGCCGAGGTCCTTGGCCGTGTCTTTGGCGTCGGGAAGCACCTGAGTCGCCAGGGCGAGCGAGACCGAGAGGAAGGATCCGATACCGAGTCCGATCAGCCCCTGACCCACGATCACCATGTCGACGGTCGGCGCGAAGGCGAGCACGACGAGCCCTGCCACCATGATGATGCCCGCGGCGAGGACGAACGGCTTCCGGCGTCCGAGCTTGTCGGAGAGGTAACCCGCGAGCGGACCGGAGATCGCCTGCGCGCCGACTGCAGCGAGGTTGCAGATGAGGACGGCCGTGATGGCCTCCGCTTCCGTCAGGAGGAACTTGTCGGTCAGGTAGAGCGGCAGATACGTGGCGATGCCGGCGTAACCGAACATCACCAGGAACGTCGTCAGCCAGGTCCAACCGAAGTCGGGATTCTTACGAGGGTTGAAGACGAAGGATCCGGCGAAGTCCCTCCAGCCGTAGCTCGTCGCCGGCGGCGTGAGACGCACCCCATCCTTCAGCAGCATCGCGAACAGCACCGTCAGTACGAGCCCGATGAGCGCGGGAACGGCGAAACGCGAAAAGTCGGACGCGAGGA
>Ga0308157_10007076_pt1 | contig 13175 bp, 12 predicted proteins | sample PhyBR1_FD_201035 | JGI IMG/M metagenome (GOLD analysis project Ga0308157, IMG submission 201035) | Phyllosphere microbial communities from UC Gill Tract Community Farm, Albany, California, United States - DLSLB.R1 | ecosystem: Host-associated > Plants > Phyllosphere > Unclassified | place: USA...
GCGTCACTGGCGGGTGCCTCGTTCGCGGCGCAGCCGGCGAGGGTAAGGGCAGCAACGGCACCGATAGCGGCGATGCCGGACAGGCGAGAAAGCTTCACGAAGAAATCCGATCCGTTCAGAGAAAGGGCAGTTCTGGTGCTGGGAGGGACGCCCAACAGTTTTCGACGCTAAGCGCGCTCTCTGACCGGATCAGAGACTCAAGGTGAACGGGAGATTAACGAGGTTGTGAAACCCCTCAGAGTGCGTAGTCGGCGATGACCGGTGCGTGGTCGCTCCAGCGCGCGTCGTACGAGGGGTAGCGGTCAACGCGGTAGTCCTTGACGAGGTCCGCGAGGGCGGGAGTCGCGACGTGGTAGTCGATGCGCCACCCGGTGTCGTTGTCGAACGCCTGGCCGCGGTTCGACCACCAGGTGTACGGCCCGTCGACCTCGCCGGCGAACGTGCGGCCCACATCGACGAAGCCGAGCCCCGTTCCGGTGGATCCGTCGACCGTCTCGAGCGATGCGCCCGCCTCGCCGAAGAACCGGTCGAAGTACGCGCGCTCGCGCGGCAGGAAGCCCGACTTCTTGCGGTTGCCGCGCCAGTTCTTGATGTCGAGCTCTCTGTGACCGACGTTGAGGTCGCCCGTGACGACCGCGTACTCGCCGAGGTGGGGGAGACGCTCGAGCATGGCGTTGAGGAACAGCCACTTCGCGGCCTGCTTCGGGGTGTCGACCTCCCCGGAGTGCACGTAGGCGCTCACCACCGTGAGGGTCGTGCTGCCGACGTGGAAATCGGCCTCGATCCAGCGGCCGTGGGAATCGACGGTGTCCTCGCCGAGGCCGACGCGGTGCGCGACGGACGGCTCGCGGGAGGCGATCGCCACGCCCGCGCGGCCCTTCTGCAGTGACTCGTCCTCGAGGATGTGCCAGCCCGGCAGGATCGCCTCGAGGTGCTCGCGCTGTCCGCGCACCTCCTGCAGCGTCAGGATGTCGACGCCCGAGGCGTCGATCCACTCGCCCATGCCCTTTCGAGCGGCGGCGCGGATCCCATTGACGTTCACGGAGGCGATGCGAGTCATGCGCCCCAGCCTAACGACGAAACGGGGCCCGGCACGATGCCGGACCCCGTTTCGCGTGCTGCGTTCGCTCAGCGGCCGCCCTTGAGGATGGCCTGCTTCACCTCGGCGATCGCCTTGGTGACCTCGATGCCGCGCGGGCACGCCTCGGTGCAGTTGAAGGTCGTGCGGCAGCGCCACACGCCCTCCTTGTCGTTGAGGATGTCGAGGCGCACCTGCGACTCGTCATCGCGCGAGTCGAAGATGAACCGGTGCGCGTTGACGATCGCGGCCGGGCCGAAGTACTGCCCGTCCGTCCAGAACACGGGGCACGACGAGGTGCACGCGGCGCACAGGATGCACTTCGTGGTGTCGTCGAAGAGCGCGCGGTCCTCGATCGTCTGGTGGCGCTCCTTGTTGCCCTTGGGCGCCGAGTTCGCCTGCAGGAAGGGCTGCACCTCGCGGAACGACGCGAAGAACGGCTCCATGTCGACGATGAGGTCCTTCTCGAGGGGGAGACCCTTGATCGCCTCGACGTACACGGGCTTCGAGATGTCGAGGTCCTTGATCAGCGTCTTGCAGGCGAGGCGGTTGCGGCCGTTGATCCGCATCGCGTCGGATCCGCAGATGCCGTGCGCGCAGGAGCGGCGGAACGAAAGCGAGCCGTCCATGTCCCACTTGATGCTGTGCAGGGCATCGAGTACGCGGTCGGTCGGGTACATCTCGACGTCGTAGTCGACCCACTTGGGTTCGGCGTCGACCTCCGGGTTGAAGCGGCGCACCATGAAGGTGACGAGGTACGACTGGATCGCCTCTTCCTCGGCCGGTGCATCTGCCACGACAGCGGACATCAGTACTTCCTCTCCATCGGCGGGTAGCGGAGGTCGCCCGCCTCGTTCTTCGTGAAGACGACGGGCTTCCACTCGAGGGCGATGTGATCGTCAGGATCCGGCGAGTGCGGGTTGCCCGTCAGATACGCCATCGTGTGCTTCATGTAGTTCTCGTCATCGCGGTCGGGGTAGTCCTCACGCATGTGGCCGCCGCGGCTCTCCTTGCGGTTGCGGGCGGCGTAGGCGACGATCTCGGCGAGGTCGAGCAGGAAGCCCAGCTCGATCGCCTCGAGCAGGTCGGTGTTGAACCGCTTGCCACGGTCATCGACGGCGACGTTCATGTAGCGCTGGCGCAGGCCGTGGATCGTGCCCATCACGTTCGTGAGGGTCTCCTCCGTGCGGAACACCTGCGCGTTCTTGTCCATCTCCTCCTGCAGCGTGCGGCGGATGTCCGCCACGCGCTCGGTGCCCTGCGAGGAGCGCAGGCGCTCGACCATCTCGCGCACCTCCTTCGCGGGATCCGCGGGGAGGGGCACGAAGTCGGCCGACTTCGCGTACTCGACGGCGTTGCGGCCCGAGCGCTTGCCGAACACGTTGATATCGAGCAGCGAGTTAGTGCCGAGGCGGTTGGATCCGTGCACGGACACGCACGCGCACTCGCCGGCCGCGTACAGGCCCGGGACGATCTCGTCGTTGTTCGCAAGCACCTCGCCGTTGTTGTTCGTCGGGATACCGCCCATCGCGTAGTGGGCGGTGGGCATCACGGGAACGGGCTCGACGACGGGGTCGACGCCCAGGTAGGTGCGGGCGAACTCGGTGATGTCCGGCAGCTTCGTCTCGAGCACCTCGGCGCCCAGGTGGGTGCAGTCGAGGTAGACATAGTCCTTGTTCGGTCCGGCGCCGCGGCCCTCGAGGACCTCCTTGACCATCGAGCGCGCCACGATGTCGCGCGGCGCGAGGTCCTTGATGGTCGGGGCGTAGCGCTCCATGAAGCGCTCGCCCGACGCGTTGCGGAGGATCGCGCCCTCGCCTCGGGCGCCCTCGGTCAGGAGGATGCCGAGCCCTGCCAGGCCGGTCGGGTGGAACTGGAAGAACTCGATGTCCTCGAGCGGCAGGCCCTTGCGCCAGATGATGCCGACGCCGTCGCCCGTGAGCGTGTGCGCGTTCGACGTCGTCTTGAACATCTTGCCGAAGCCGCCGGTGGCGAACACGACCGACTTGCCCTGGAAGACGTGCAGGTCGCCGGTCGCCAGCTCGAGGGCCACGATGCCCGCCACGCGCGTGCGGCCGTTCTCGTCCTTCGAGGTGACGAGGTCGAGCGCGTAGAACTCGTTGAAGAAGTTGATGCCGAGCTTGACGCAGTTCTGGTACAGCGTCTGCAGGATCATGTGACCGGTGCGGTCGGCGGCGTAGCACGCGCGGCGCACAGGCGACTTGCCGTGCTCGCGGGTGTGGCCGCCGAAGCGCCGCTGGTCGATCTTGCCGTCGGGCGTGCGGTTGAAGGGCAGGCCCATGTTCTCGAGGTCGATGACCGCGTCGATGGCCTCCTTCGCGAGGATCTCCGCAGCGTCCTGGTCGACGAGGTAGTCGCCGCCCTTGACGGTGTCGTACGTGTGCCACTCGGCGTTGTCGTCCTCGACGTTCGCGAGCGCCGCGGCCATGCCGCCCTGCGCCGCGCCCGTGTGGGATCGGGTCGGGTACAGCTTCGTTACGACGGCGGTGTTCGCGTTCGGACCCGCCTCGATGGCGGCGCGCATTCCGGCGCCGCCGGCGCCGACGATGACGACGTCATGCTGGTGGTAGTAGACGCCGTCCTTGAACTCTGCGTCGGGGTATGCGTTGGATGCCATTGCTGTTTCGCAGTCTTTTCCGTCAGAGGGCCTGGCAGGCGTCGGCGATCGCGCCGCCGGTGCTCGCGCCGATGCAGGGGTCGAAGGTGAACACGACGAGCGTGCCCAGCAGGATCATGAGGGCCGCAACGATGCCGATGACCCAGACGAGCGTGGCGCGCGTCTTGGCGCCGCGAACGTAGTCGTTCACGATCGTGCGCATGCCATTCGCACCGTGGATGAAGGCCAGCCACAGCATCAGAACGTCCCACCACTGCCACAGCGGGTTCGCGAACTTTCCGGCGACGAAGCCGAAGTCGAGAGCGCTGATCCCGTCGCCGAGCATCAGGTTCACGAAGAGGTGACCGAAGATCAGCACGACGAGGAGCACGCCGGAGACGCGCATGTACAGCCAGCCCCACTTCTCGAAGTTGGAGCCCTTGCGGCGCTGGGGTGCGCGGGGCGCGTCGATGGTCGAAGCATTCATCAGTGACCGCCTCCCATGTGCGAGAGGACATTCGGGATATGGCGCACGCTGAAGCCAGCGATCGTCACGATCCACACGACGATGACGCACCAGAACATCTGGCGCTGGTACTTCGCGCCCTTGGACCAGAAGTCGATCAGGATGATGCGGAGTCCGTTGAACGCGTGGTACGCGATTCCGGCCACCAGCACGACCTCGCCGAAGCCCATGATGGGGTTCTTGTAGGTGCCGATCACGGCGTCGTACGCCTCGGGCGACACGCGGATGAGCGCTGTGTCGAGGACGTGCACGAGGAGGAAGAAGAAGATGGCGACGCCGGTGATGCGATGAAGCACCCACGACCACATGCCCTCGCGGCCGCGGTAGAGAGTTCCTCGCGGAACTTTTGACGTGGTCTGGGACACATCGGGTGTCAGACGCGCGGGTGCGGACACGATCGTCCTCTCTGATCGAAAGCTGATGATGCCGGCGCGCACGCCCCACATACAGACATGCGGTGAGCCTGTGACCCAGGATACTCCGCACATGTCGATCCATCGATGAAGGCTCGCCTAAGTATCTCGACGTCAAGACATCTGCGAGCCCAGAAGCGCGTCGACTACGGTTGAGGTCATGTCTGAGCCGATCGATGACTTCTTCGCCGTGATCCCCGCTGGTGGCATCGGATCGAGGCTCTGGCCGCTGTCGCGAGCCGAGTCGCCGAAGTTTCTGCACGACCTGACCGGATCCGGCGTCTCGCTGCTGCGCACGACGTGGGATCGGCTCCTGCCGCTGACCGGACCCGAGCGGATCAGCGTCGTCACCGGACGCGCGCACGGCGCGAAGGTCGAAGAGGAGCTTCCCGACGTCTCGCTCGAGAACGTGTTCATCGAACAGGATCCGCGCGACTCCGCCGCGGCGATCGGGCTCGCCGCGGCGATCCTGCACCGTCGCCACCCCGACGTCGTGATCGGATCGTTCGCGGCCGACCACGTCATCAAGCGGCAGCGCGTGTTCGAGTTCACGGTGCGCCAGGCCGTCGCCGCGGCCCGCGCCGGTTACATCGCCACGATCGGCATCCAGCCGTCGGAGCCGGCGGTCGGCTTCGGCTACATCAAGACGGGCGAGGAGCTCGTCATCGACGATGCACCGATGGCGGCGCGCGTCGAGCGCTTCGTCGAGAAGCCCGATCTCGCCACGGCGCGCGAGTACTTCTCGGACCGGTCGTATCTCTGGAACGCGGGCATGTTCATCTCGCGCGCGGACGTGCTCCTCGATGAGCTCAAGGCGAACGAGCCCGAGCTGCACGCGGGGCTCATCGAGATCGCGGAGACGTGGGACACGGACCAGCACGACGCGGTCGTCGAGCGCGTGTGGCCGGGGCTGAAGAAGATCGCGATCGACTACGCGGTCGCCGAGCCCGCGGCCGAGAAGGGGCGCCTCGCCGTGATCCCGGGGCAGTTCGACTGGGACGACGTCGGCGACTTCGCGAGCCTGTGGGGCCTCGTCGGCGACGGCAAGCGCAACGGCGTGACCGTGCTCGGCGAGAACGCGAACGTCCTGGACGACGGCGCATCGGGGTTCGTCGTGTCGCAGACGGATCGCGTCGTCGCGATGATCGGCGTCGAGAACGTCATCGTCGTGGACACGCCGGACGCGCTGCTGATCACGACGAACGAGCACGCGCAGCGTGTGAAGCAGACCGTGACGGCGCTGCAGAAGCAGGGCCGCGGGAGCGTTCTTTAGACGGTCGCGACAACCGGGCCGCGGGGCATATGTAACTTTCCCGTTTCACCGCACCAAAGTGCTCGAAAAGCGCAATGGTGCCGGGGTAGCGTGTGCATATTGCCCTGCGAGGCGCAGTCCGATTGGCGGCTGTGCTGTGGGGCCCAGTCAATGGAGGACTCAGCGTCATGAAGACGATCACGCGTTCCGCGCTGGCCGGCATCGCCGCCGTCAGCGCAGGCCTTCTGCTCGCAGGATGCGGTGCGGCGCCCGAGGAAGAGACCGCGAGCGGCGGCAACGGCGGGACGGAGGACGCGGCCAGTGATTTCCTGCCGTGCATCGTCTCGGACTTCGGCGGTTTCGACGACAAGTCGTTCAACCAGCTCTCGCTCGAGGGCGTCGTCCAGGCGGCCGAGGAGCTCGGCGTCGAGTGGAAGGAAGTCGAGTCGAACGCCGAAACCGACTACGCCCCGAACCTCGAGAACCTCGTGGCCCAGGGCTGCAACGCGATCGTCTCGGTCGGCTTCGCCCTCGCCCCCGCCACCATCGAGAACGCGAAGGCGAACGAGGACATTGACTTCATCCTGGTCGACGACGCCGCGGACGCCGATTTCGACGGTGAGACCGACGTGCCGACGATCAAGCCGCTGCTGTACGACACGGCGCAGGCCGCGTTCCTCGCGGGCTACCTCTCGGCGGGCTACTCGGAGACCGGCAAAGTCGGCACCTTCGGCGGCCAGGAGTTCCCGACCGTCACGATCTTCATGGACGGCTTCAAACAGGGCGTCGACTACTACAACGAGGAGAAGGGCACCGACGTCTCCGTCGTCGGCTGGGACGGCGAGACGGGCACCTTCACGGGCGGCTTCGAGGCCGGCCCCGAGGCCAAGAGCGCCGCGCAGAACATCATCGACCAGGGCGTCGACGTGCTGCTGCCGGTCGGCGGTCCGATCTACCAGTCGGCGCTGCAGGCGATCAAGGAGTCCGACAGCGACATCGCGCTCATCGGCGCGGACGCCGACCTGTACGAGACCGACCCGTCCACGGCCGAGTTCGTGCTCACGTCGATCCTGAAGAACATGGACCTGTCGACGTACCAGGCCGTCACGGACAGCGCGAACGGCTCGTTCGACCCGACGCCCTACGTCGGCACGCTCGAGAACGACGGCGTCGGCATCGCCGACCTGCACGACTTCGCCGACAAGGTCGATGCCGATCTTCTCGCCGAGGTCGAGGCGCTGAAGGAATCGATCATCGCGGGCGACGTCGCCGTCGAGTCGTACCTCGGCTGATCCCGTATCAAAAAGCGGGGAGGCGAGCTCACGCTGGCCTCCCCGCTTTCACGCCCTGCTGAATAGGATCGACTCATGAAGCTCGAGTTGCGCGGCATCACCAAGAGATTCGGTGCTCTCACCGCCAATGACCACATCGATCTCACGATCGAACCCGGCGAGATCCACTGCCTCCTCGGCGAGAACGGCGCCGGCAAGTCCACTCTGATGAACGTGCTGTACGGCCTCTACCAGGCCGACGACGGCGACATCCTCATCGACGGCGCCGTCCAGGGATTCAGCGGGCCCGGCGACGCGATGGCCGCGGGCATCGGCATGGTCCACCAGCACTTCATGCTGATCCCGGTGTTCACCGTCGCGGAGAACGTCATGCTCGGTCACGAGCAGACGAAGTTCGGCGGCCGCCTCGACCTGGCTGCGGCCCGCGCGCGGGTGCACGAGATCTCGAAGCGGTTCGGTTTCAACGTCGATCCGGACGCGCTCGTCGAGGACCTGCCGGTCGGCGTGCAGCAGCGCGTCGAGATCATCAAGGCGCTCTCGCGGGATGCGAAGGTGCTCGTGTTCGACGAACCGACCGCCGTGCTGACGCCGCAGGAGACCGATGAGCTGATGACGACGATGCGTCAGCTGCGCGACGCCGGCACATCGATCGTGTTCATCACCCACAAGCTCCGCGAGGTGCGCGAAGTCGCCGACCGCATCACGGTGATCCGCCTCGGCAAGGTCGTCGGCGAGGCCGAGCCGACGGCGTCGAACGCCGAGCTCGCCTCGCTCATGGTCGGTCGCGCGGTCGAGCTGACTGTGCACAAGGATCCGCCGAACCTCGGAGACGAGGCGCTCGTCGTGAGCGGTCTGACCGTCACGGACGATGTCGGCACCGTCGTCGTCGACGACGTCTCGTTCTCCGTGCACGCGGGAGAGGTGCTCGCGATCGCCGGCGTGCAGGGCAACGGGCAGACCGAACTCACCGAGGCGATCGTGGGTCTCCAGGATCGCGTATCCGGCTCGGCGCTCCTGAACGGCCGCGAGCTGACCGGGCGGAGCGTGCGAGACATCCTCGACGACGGCGTCGGGTTCGTGCCTGAGGATCGCAGCGTCGACGGGCTCGTGAAGGAGTTCTCGATCGCGGAGAATCTCATGCTCGACCGCTCGCACGGAGAGCCCTTCGTCTCGCGCGGCACCATCCGGCAGAACGCGCTGAACGATTTCGCGCGCGAGAAGATCGAAGAGTTCGACATCCGCACGCAGGGGCCCGCGCAGCCCGCGGGCCGCTTGTCGGGCGGCAACCAGCAGAAGGTCGTGCTGGCGCGAGAGCTGAGCCGCGACCTGTCGCTGCTCGTCGCGGCGCAGCCGACCCGCGGCGTCGATGTCGGCTCGATCGAGTTCATCCACACGCGCATCGTCGCGGCGCGCGACTCCGGGATCCCGGTGCTCGTCATCTCGACCGAGCTCGATGAGGCGGCCGCGCTCGCCGACCGGATCATGGTGATGTACCGCGGCAAGGTCGTCGGAATCGTTCCGGGCGACACACCGCGCGAGGAGCTCGGCCTGATGATGGCCGGCATGTCGGGGTCATCGGCTCTGGGTGGGGAGACGAGCGAATGAGCGCCGCCGAGACCGCGCCGAAGCCGTCGCGCTGGCACGTCGCGCTGAGGCAGATTTCGACCGGGGGCGCCGCGATCTCGGTGCTGTCGGTCGTTCTGGCCCTCATCGCCGGATCCGTTCTGATCGCGATCACGAACGAGAGCGTGCAGTCGGCCGCCGGGTACTTCTTCGCCCGCCCGATGGACACCGTCGCCGCGGTGTGGGACGCCGTCGCCGGTGCGTACGCCGCGCTGTTCCGCGGCGCCGTGTTCAACCCGAACGCGTCCGGCTTCGCCGCGCAGATTCGGCCCCTCACGGAGTCGCTGAAGTTCGCGACCCCGCTGATCGCGGCGGGCCTCGGCGTTGGCCTGGCGTTCCGCGCGGGCCTGTTCAACATCGGCGGACAGGGGCAGATGCTCATGGCCGCCGCCGGCGCCGGATACATCGGCGCCTACCTCGACCTGCCCGTCGGCCTGCACCTGCTCGTCGCGGTCGTCGCGGGCGTCGTCGCCGGCGGCATCTGGGCCGGTATCGCCGGGTACCTCAAGGCCAGAACCGGCGCGCACGAGGTGATCCTCACGATCATGCTCAACAACATCGCCCTGTATCTGCTCGCGTGGATGCTCGCGACGCAGGGGATCCTCCAGGCACCGGGGTCGAACAACCCCAAGACGGCGCCGATGGCGGAGACGGCGCTGCTGCCGAACCTGCTCGGCGATCGCTTCAACCTGCACGCCGGCTTCATCCTCGCGCTCGTGGCCGTGGCGTTCACATGGTGGCTGCTCGAGCGGTCGAGCCTCGGATTCCGGTTGCGTGCGGTCGGAGAGAACCCCCACGCCGCGCGTGCGGCGGGCATCAGCGTGAGCCGCTCGTACGTGATCGTGATGGTCATCGCCGGCGGCCTCGTCGGCGTCGCCGGCGTCAGCCAGGTGCTCGGCACGGTGCCCACGGGCTTCGGCGGCGACATCGATGCCGGCATGGGCTTCGACGCCATCACGGTCGCGCTGCTCGGGCGCTCATCGCCGATCGGGATCCTCGGCGCCGGCATCCTGTTCGGCGCGTTCAAGGCCGGCGGCTTCTCGATGCAGGCGGCGGAGCAGGTGCCGAACGAGGTCGTCCTCGTCGTGCAGTCGCTCATCGTGCTGTTCATCGCGGCGCCGCCGCTCGTGCGCGCGATCTTCCGCCTGCCGGATCCGGCCCAGCCCCGGGCGCGAAAACGTGGCCGCCACGCGAAGGCGGTGACCGTATGAGCGCCGTCATCGAGCCCGTCGTGAGCGACGAGCAGCGCAAGGTCACGATCACGTCGTGGAAGGTTCCGGCGATCTTCGCCGTGTTCACGGTGCTCTTCGCGCTGATGCCGCTCTTGGCGCCGCGCGAGGGCGTGAGCACCTTCCGCCTCGTGCGCAGCGCCGCCGCGGCGATCCAGCTGCCGGATCTCGTCGTGCCGTCGAACCCCACCGCGTGGGTGTGCGTCGCGCTGATGGCGGTCGCGACCGTCGTCGCCGTCCTCCGCACCCGCGCGGGGAGGCTGTCGCCGCTCTGGCTGACGATCGTCTACGTCGTGCTGCTGCTCGTCGGATTCCTCGCGTGGGCATCGGCCGGCGCGACGCTGCCGATGATCGGCCTACTGACCGGATCCCTCGCCCTGGCCACGCCGCTGATCTTCGGCGCGCTCGGCGGCGTGATCGGCGAGCGCGTCGGCGTCGTGAACATCGCGATCGAGGCGCAGCTGCTGTCGGGCGCGTTCTCGGCGGCGCTCGTCGGCTCGCTCACGGGCACCCCGTGGCTCGGCCTGGTCGCCGCAATGATCGCGGGGCTTCTGGTCGGGCTCGTGCTGGCGGTGTTCGCGATCACCTACTTCGTGAACCAGATCATCGTCGGTGTCGTGCTGAACGTGCTCGTCGTGGGGCTCACGACCTTCTTCTTCAGCACCGTGATGGCCGACAACACGGCGACGCTGAACTCGCCCGAGCTGTTCCGCGTCGTCTCGATTCCGGTGCTGAGCGAGATTCCGGTGATCGGGCCGGTGCTGTTCCAGCAGACTGTGCTGACCTACCTGATGTACATCGTCGTGGCGGTCGTCTGGTACGGGCTCTACCACACGCGCTGGGGCCTGCGCCTGCGCGCCGTGGGCGAGCACCCGCAGGCCGCGGACACCGTCGGCGTCAAGGTCGCGGCGACCCGATACGCCAACGTCATGCTCGCGGGCGCGATCGCGGGCATGGGCGGCGCGTTCTACACTCTCGTGTCGAACCCGCAGTTCGGACGCGAGATGACGGGCGGCGCCGGATACATCGCGCTCGCCGCGCTCATCTTCGGTAAGTGGGATCCGATCCGCGCGACGCTCGCGGCGCTGCTGTTCGGGTTCGCGACGAACCTGCAGGGCGTGTTCTCGGTGATCGGATCCCCGGTTCCGAGCCAGTTCATGCTCATGCTGCCGTACGTCGTCACGCTGTTCGCGGTGGCGGGCCTCGTCGGACGCTCGCGCCCGCCGGCGGCATCCGGCCAGCCGTATATCAAGGGATGAGGCCATGACCGATATCGACTGGGATGCGCTACGCGAGGTCGCGATCAGCGCCATGCGCTCGGCGTACGCGCCGTACTCGAACTACCCGGTGGGCGCCGCGGCGCTGGTCGACGACGGGCGCACCGTCGCGGGGTGCAATACCGAGAACGCCTCCTACGGCGTCGGGCTGTGCGCCGAGTGCGGGCTGGTCTCGAACCTCGCGATGACGGGCGGCGGGTCCCTCGTCGCGTTCGTCTGTGTGAACGGTGAGGGCGAGACGATCATGCCGTGCGGTCGCTGTCGGCAGCTGCTGTACGAACACGCCCACCCGACCATGCTCCTCGAAACCGTCTCGGGGATCCGTACGATCGACGAGGTGCTTCCCGACGCATTCGGGCCGCGCGACCTCGAGAGGGTGAACTGATTCCATGGCAGAGCCGTTCGACGCCGTCGATGTGATCCGCACCAAGCGCGACGGGGGAGCAGTCCCCGAGCCCGCGCTGCGGTGGATGATCGACGCATACACGCGCCAATACGTGCAGGACGCGCAGATGTCGGCGTTCACGATGGCCGTCCTGCTGAACGGCATGACCCGCGAGGAGATCCGCGTCATGACCGACGCGATGATCTCAACGGGCGAGCGGATGAGCTTCGCGGGGCTCGGCAAACCGACCGCCGACAAGCATTCGACCGGCGGCGTGGGCGACAAGATCACGTTGCCGCTGGCACCGCTCGTTGCGTCGTTCGGCGTCGCCGTGCCGCAGCTGTCGGGGCGCGGGCTCGGCCACACGGGCGGCACGCTCGACAAGCTCGAGGCGATCCCCGGGTGGCGCGCACAGCTCACGAACGAGGAGATGTTCGCGCAGATGCAGGGCCCCGTGGGAGCCGTGATCTGCGCGGCCGGATCCGGTCTCGCGCCGGCGGACAAGCGGCTGTATGCGTTGCGCGACGTGACCGGCACGGTCGAGGCGATTCCGCTGATCGCCTCGAGCATCATGTCGAAGAAGATCGCGGAGGGCACCGAGTCGCTCGTGCTCGATGTGAAGTTCGGCACCGGCGCGTTCATGAAGGACTATGCGCAGGCGAAGGAGCTCGCCGAGACGATGGTCGCGCTCGGCACCGACTCCGGGGTGAAGACCACGGCGCTGATCACCGCGATGTCGACGCCGCTCGGGCTGACGGCCGGAAATGCCAACGAGGTGCGGGAATCCGTCGAGGTGCTCGCGGGCGGCGGGCCCGCCGACGTCGTCGAGCTCACGGTCGCGCTCGCGCGCGAGATGCTCCAGATGTCGGGCATCGACGCGGATCCGGCCGAGGCTCTCAAGGACGGCCGCGCGATGGACACGTGGCGCGCGATGATCCGCGCGCAGGACGGGGATCCGGACGCGCCGCTGCCGACGCCCCGCGAAACGCACGTCGTGACGGCCGAGCGCGACGGCGTCATGACGCGCCTTGACGCGTTCGACGTCGGAATCGCCGCGTGGCGCTTGGGCGCCGGGCGCGCGCGGGCGGCGGATCCGGTGGTGCACGCAGCCGGAATCGATCTGCACGCGAAGCCGGGCGACGTGGTGCGCGCCGGAGATCCGCTGTTCACGCTCAACGCCGACGACGGCAGCCGGTTCGACCGCGCGCTCGAGGCCCTGGCGGGTTCGTTCGAGATCGGCGAGACTGCTCCCGAGGCCGCGCCGATCGTGCGCGAACGCATCACATCCGTTTGACCCGTCACACGCAGGAGAATCGCATGTCGCGTCCGCAGAACAAGCATCGCCCGGCCCGTCGAGAGGCGAGCGTCGAGGGCGTTCCGATCCGCAGCCTGCCGAAGATCTCGCTGCACGACCACCTCGACGGGGGCCTGCGGGCTTCCACGGTGTTCGAGCTCGCGGGAGCCGCCGGCATCCCACTGCCGG
>Ga0308157_10007079_pt1 | contig 13172 bp, 11 predicted proteins | sample PhyBR1_FD_201035 | JGI IMG/M metagenome (GOLD analysis project Ga0308157, IMG submission 201035) | Phyllosphere microbial communities from UC Gill Tract Community Farm, Albany, California, United States - DLSLB.R1 | ecosystem: Host-associated > Plants > Phyllosphere > Unclassified | place: USA...
CGCGCCTGATCAGCATTGATATCAAGCACAGCAACCTTTGCACCCTTGGCAGCGAAGGCTTCAGCAACAGCCGCGCCAATACCGGAAGCAGCGCCAGTTACCAGAGCAACTTTACCGTTGAGCGGGAAGTTCAGGTCGATTTGGGGAGATTGGTCGGACATGGTTTGATCCTCGGTGTTGAGGGTAGCGGAATGTTTGGGTTGCGGGATGAGCTGGATGCTCATCCCGCAGTTCTCTATTACTTGCGTGTTTCCAGCAACTTATCGACATTGTCGGCCGTTACTGGCGTCCAAGGAACATTGTATTCCTTGTCCTTACCATCGTTGAATGGCATGTCAGGATACTGAGCCCAGATATCAGACTGTGGCTTGTAATCGCCTTTCTTCGCATGGAAGATTGCAAGGTCCATAGCTCCCTGCGCCTGAGCGCGCGCATCCTGCAGAATCGACGTCATCGTGCCAGCCTTAACTGCGTTAAGAGCGTCGGTCACACCGTCGATACCTGCGATAGCAAAATCATCAACCTTGAGGCCTGCCGACTTGATGGCTTCAATCGCGCCGAGAGCCATTTCGTCGTTCTGGCCGATCACGCCGTTGATTTCGCCTTTGTGTGCGGTCAACCAGTTTTCCATCAGTGTCTGTGCTTCAGCGCGCGACCAGTTTGCGGTCTGCTGTTCAAGAACCTTCACGTCCGGACATTCAGCAAGAGCCTTCTTGTTGCCTTCGAGGCGCGAAACCTGCGACGACTGGCCAATCGGGCCCTCAATGATGACGACATTGCCTTTGCAGCCAATCTTGTCGAGAACGGTCTTGGCTTCCATGTAGCCGGAAACCGCATCATCAGAACCGACATAAGAAGCCAGAAGATCAGAGTTTACGCGGGTGTTGGAACCCACAACCGGGATGTTTGCATCTGCGGCTGCCTGAACAGCGGTCGCACCGGCTTCAACATCTATCGGCACGAAAATGATCGCGTCGAACTGCTGGGTGATCATGGTATTGAATTGTTCCTGCTGAACGAGCGCATCATAGCGCCCGTCGAAAACCGTCAGCGAAACTTCACCGCTCTTGACCGCTGGGTGCTCCTTCAGCGCTTCAGACCATATCTGCATGAATTCAGCATTAAGGCCGTAAGGGGCTGCGCCAATCTTGAGCTTTTCCTGAGCATTTGCAGCGCCTGCGAGTAAGGCCGTAGCCGATGCCAGGGCAATCAGCAATTTCTTCATCGGTATTCTCCTCCACATTATCCGCAATTATTGAATGTGCGGCTTTGATTGCGCCATGTGACTGGCAATTGGAAACTTCTAGAAATCAGGCGCTCTGGTTACGTTTCTGATCGAGCATGACTGCACCGACGATCAACGCGCCTTTGAGAACCTGCTGGTAGTAAGATTCGATACCCATCAGATCGAGACCATTGTTCATGACGCCGATGATGAGCGCACCAATCAGCGTTCCAGTTACGCGACCCACGCCACCCGAAAGACTGGTACCGCCGATAACAACCGCAGCAATTGCATCCAGTTCGTAAGCGATACCGGCCTGTGGCAGCGCCGAACCGGTGCGAGCGGCGAGCATCATGCCTGCAAGGCCGGAAAGTGCGCCGGAGATGATATAAACACTGAAGCGAACACGGGTGACATTGATACCCGATGTCTTTGCAGCATGGGGGTTGCCACCAACAGCATAGACATAGCGGCCGAAGCGCGTGCGGGTGAGAACCCACCAGGCGCCAATGAAGACGATCGCCAGAATAATGACAGGCATCGGGATGCCCATGATCTTGGCGGTACCAATCCAGCGGAAATCCGGGATCAGTGCAGGCACAGGCTTACCGCCACCATAGATAAGCGTCATGCCGCGTGCAGCCGAGAGCATACCGAGCGTTGCAACGAATGCAGGCACCGAGAAGCGGGAAACGATCCAGCCGACCAATGCGCCGCAGGCACAACCAACAGCAAGACCGGCAGCGATGGCTACAACCGCAGGATAAGGGCCGCCCGCAACACTTGCAGCGGCAGATGTCGTGGCAAGGCTAGCCGCAACGATACCTGTGAGCGCTGCAACCGAGCCTACAGAAAGATCAATGCCACGCGTCAGAATGACAAACGTCATGCCAATAGCCAGCACACCGTTGATTGAGGTCTGTAGCAGAACGTTCGAAATATTGCCTGTTGTCAGGAAGTATGGATTTGACACCGACAGGATGAAGACGAGAAGCAGGAAGGCGAGGAAAATGCCGTATTCCTGAATGATCAACCGGCGCTTCTCGGAAGCGAACCAGCTGCTCGTTTGTGTTTTCTCGATATTGCTCACGTTTTCCAGCCTCTTCCCAGCCTGCCAGTGTCAGGCCTAATCTCAATCAGGCACTCTGATCATTTGTTTTCAAGCGCATCTTTCTGAGCGCGCTCTGGATCAAAAAGCCCACCGTCAGGTGGACAGATGCACCAGCTTTTGTGCGTCGGTGTCTGCCCTGTCATAGACGCCAGCTGACCGGCCCTGCCGCATCACGAGGATGCGGTCGGACATGCCCAGAACCTCGTCGATTTCAGATGAAATCATCACGACGGTGCCGCCTAACGCAGTGAATTCGCAGATGATGCGATAGATTTCCCGCTTCGCGCCCACATCCACGCCTCGTGTCGGCTCATCAAGCAGCAACAGGCGCGGATTGCGCAGGAACCACTTGCCGAGCACGACTTTCTGCTGGTTACCGCCCGAAAGACCGGAAACCGGCATCGTATCGCGCGCTGCCTTGATGCCAAAATGCTTGATCATCTTAGCGCTTGCTTCAGCTTCTTCGCGCTGACGCATGGCAAATGCCGGGCTCATTTCAGGCAAGCTTGCAAGGCAGATATTGGCGCGCACGCTGTCCGTGAGGTTAAGCCCGGTCAGCTTGCGGTCTTCTGTCACAAAGGCAATGCCTTCAGCCATCGCATCGGCAGGCCTGCCAACTTTCAGCTGGCGGCCTTCAAGACGAATTTCACCCTTGCTCGCCTTGTCGAGGCCGAAAACACAGTTGAATATCTCAGAGCGACCGGAACCCATCAGGCCGTAAATGCCAAAGATTTCGCCTTTGCGGACCGAGAAGGAAATGTCTTCGATCTTGCCAGGCAGCGCGAGATCGGAAACCTCGAAACCGATCTCATCTGTCGGCTCGTTGGTCTTGATGAATTCTTCGCCAAGCTCGCGCCCAACGATCAGACGGATCAGTTCGGGACGGTCGATATCGCTCAGCGCGCCCGAACCGACATAACCGCCATCACGGAAAACCGTATAGGAATCTGCAATCTGGAAAATCTCGGACAGGCGATGCGAGACATAGACAATGCCCTTGCCCTCAGCCTTGAGGCGCTCAACCGCCTTGAACAGATGCTGCGCTTCCTTTTCACCGATGGCCGATGTCGGCTCGTCCATGAAGATCACATCGGCATTGTGGCTGAACGCTTTGGCGATTTCCACGAGCTGCATCTGCGCAACCGACAACTGGCTCATCACCTGGGTCGCACGAATGTCGAACTCCAGACGATCCAGAAGCGCCTGCGCTTCACTGTTCATCTTCTTGAAATCAATGCCGCCAAATCGCGTTGAAGGCTCGCGACCGAGAAAGATATTCTCTGCAACACTCATATGTGGAACTGGGCTTAGCTCCTGCTCGATAATCGCGATACCGGATTTAAGCGCTTCCGCAGGCGTCGAATATTGAACCTCTTCACCCCGCAGCCAGATCTTGCCGCCGTCGCGCTGCTGAATACCCATCAAAATGGAGAGAAATGTGGATTTGCCTGCACCATTGCCGCCACACAGGGCATGGACCGAACCTGCACGCAGTTCCAGTTGGCCATCGCGAAGTGCCGCAACACCGCCGAACGATTTTTTCAGGCTCTCTACTTTCAATAGCGTCTGCACGGTATCCTCCTTGACCACGCACGACAAAAATCACTTATTGATCGACATATGTCAATACACGTATTTTACATTTGATTAGCAGCCATCGTCTTTTGTCAAAATCAACTTCAGGGCATAAAAATCCATCCAGCATCAGCGACAGTGCACATCAACTCAAATAATCATAACGTTTTGTAATAATTATATATTTCCTGGTCTAAACGACGAGCAATTAGGGCGCGAATATCGCGACGACTTTGTGATCATGGCTCAACAAAGCGCTCGCAAGACAATCCGCACACTGAATTCAGGGCCTACAACTCGCATCATTCAAGATATTTGGGCGGACTATAGACTCATATCAAGCTTGGGTGTCATGACCTCAAACATGGGCAGCGAGGCCGCCCCCAGAGCCGCCGTAAACTGACCTGTCTGTCCGCGAAGCACACGGGCAAGCGTGCGTGCACTTCTGTTTGCGACCGATATCGGCAGCTCATCCATATGCGAAATCAGCGCGTCGATGACGGGATTTGGCAGCATTCCTCCGAGAACCACGGTCTCAGGATCAAGAATGTTTTCGATAATCGCAATCATTTGCGCAAGATGTTTTGCAGCGTCCGCTACCCAATCCAAGACCAAGGGATTTCTGTCCTGCAGCAGTTCTTCAAGCTTCTCGAAGCTGACATCGAAAAGCCCCGCATTCGCTAATTTCTCTTTGAGAACATGAACTGATGAATAAGTTTCCAGACAACCATGCTGACCGCAGGAGCAGAGCCGCCCTCCTGGTACAATCGAGATATGCCCGATTTCACCCGCATTGCCGAAAGCACCGCGAAACGGCGAGCCATCCTGGATCATACCGAGACCGATACCGGCACCGAAATAGATCATCGCAAAGTTTGAAATAGCACGCCCGGCCCCGAACAATCGCTCGCCCACTGCCGCAGCATTTGCATCATTTTCGACGATGACAGGCTCACCAAAGGCAGCACTTAGAACAGCCGCGGCGTCAATGCCAGCCCAACCCGGTAGCGTCGTCGGACCGACCGAGGTCATGCCTTCGATGCCAAACGGACCCGGCATCACAACACCTATCCCAAGAAGACGCGCATCAAACTCAGACCTGATCTTGTCGATCTCGATGCGAAGCTGGGCGCAAAGCGCCTCGGGCCGCGTGTCGCTTACCAGATGCACCTGTTGCTTGCGTGGGACGCCAGAAAGGTCAAGAACCGTCGTCACCATATGGGTCGAACCCATTTCAATTCCGATTGTCATCGCACCAGACGGATTAACAGCAAATTGAATCGGCGGCTGGCCGCGCCCGGTCTTTAATCTGCCAAGCTGCATCAGAAGATTTTCAGCGACCAGCTCATCAACAATATTGGCGATAGCCTGCGCCGTCAGATGCGTCAAACGGGCAATATGCATTCGACCCACGGGGCCATGACGGCGAACGACATCCAACACCACACGGCGGTTATGATCCCGAATTCGCTCAGGATTTTTACCCAAAGTGATCGGTTGCGTGTCCGGATGCACCATGGTTCGTGAGTTCGCCGCCTTCGATTTCATGCCCTCTCCCAAATGCCTCAAATTAGATAGCGCACCCGACTTTTAACAGCAATATATTAATTCAACTAAATTATCTTATTGACAAATGACTTACAAAATTGAAGCCTATGGAGGGGCAAATAATTGCCCTGTCGGTATTCGAACGGCGCCTGGCCGAACATACTGACGGTGAGGATGCTGCACAAAAAGTGCAGCAATGGTGGAACCGGCAGGTCATTGACCTGCACATACCTTGCTCGGGCACCAGAGGGGCTGAGCAACGGGGAGGTCTTATGAAAATGGGTAAGTTGCTGCTTGCGGGTCTTTTGGCCGGTCTGAGCTCTATCGCAATAAACGCTGCACAAGCAGTTGAAATCGAATATTGGCAGTATGTCTTTGAATCGCGTGTCAAGACGATGGACAAGCTGATCGAGAATTTCGAAAAAGCCAATCCTGATATCAAGGTCAAGCAGGTCACGTTCCCTTATGACGATTATCAGACCCGCGTTATTGCGGCGAAGATGGCGGGAAAAAGCCCAGACGTGATGCAGCTGTTCTACGGCTGGCTTGATAAATTCGCTGCCGGTGGCATTTTGCAGCCGCTGCCACAGGAGGCTTTTCCGCACGACAAGATCGAAAGCGAATTCTTCCCAATCGTAAGCGCTATGAAGCGCGGCGATGAATATTACGGCTTGCCCACTGCTGTGCGTTCACTGGCTCTGTTCTACAACAAGAAGCTTTTCGAAGAAGCGGGCCTTGACCCGAAAAATCCGCCGAAAAATCTCGAAGAACTGCTGGCTTATGCCGAGAAAGCAACTAAGCGCGATGCTTCCGGCAATCTGTTGAGCGAAGGCATCACGTTAGATATGCCGGGTCAAGATCTGCATTGGTGGCGCGAAGTGCTGGTTCGCCAGTTCGGCGGCAAGCCATATAGCGATGATTATCGCAAGGTTGCCTATGACGACGCTGCCGGCGAAAATGCATTGCAGTTCTACACCGACCTGCAGACCAAATATAAGGTCGGCGAAGTGAAGTTCATGGATGAAGGCCATGCAGCATTCCGTTCCGGTAAGGCGGCAATGACTGTGGATGGAACATTCCGTCTCGCCGCTTTTAACACCATCAAGGACTTCGAGTGGGGCGTGACTGAGTTGCCAGCTAATGCTGAGGGCGTGCGTTCAAACTATGCCAGCTATTTTGCCAACGGCATCAGTGCATCGGCAAAGGGCGAAAAGCTGGAAGCGGCTTCAAAGTTCCTGAACTACATTACGTCACCTGAAGCCATGGAAATCTGGCTGAAGGGTGTAGGCGAATTGCCTGCGCGCCGTTCGGCGGCTTTGACGGAAACTAATCTGGCTGATCCGGTTTATGGACCATTCCTCAAAGGTCTGGAATATGCCCACACAACCATGTTCACCGATGAGCTGAAGCAGCGCCAGATCGTCGTCGACATGTCTAACCGCGTGATCCTGCAGAACCAGCCAGTCAAGGAATCCCTTGATGAAGCTGCCAAGGCTGAACAAGCCATTCTGGACACTGCGAAGTAGAACTGCGTTCGGTTGGGCGGTTCTCGCGGACCGCCCGCTTCCGATTTTCAGCAGCTTTCGTGCTGCTTTGAACAACACGGCTCTGTTTTGGAAGCAATCGTTTCCGACCGTGGCTGCCCTGCAACGCATCGGCTGGCCGAAGGATTTTTATTATGACAATGACGGCTGAACCCGATCATACAGCGCGCAGACCTTTCGGTTCGCGACTGACAGATCGCCTGTCGATGAAAACCAGAAAATTGATTTGGGTGTGGAGCTTTCTGGCTCTGCCCATCCTTTTCTATAGCGTCATCCGCTTTTATCCGACGATTGAAGCATTCTGGTTGTCTTTCACCAACTGGGATCTCATGAGTCCGCCGGAATTTATCGGCATCGCCAACTATCAGAAGCTTTTTGCCGATCCTGAATTCTGGAAAGTGTTCAAAAACACTTTCATCTACCTGTTGGTCGGCACGCCCATCAGTCTGGTTCTGGCTTTTGTCATCGCTTACTATCTGGACCGTGTCAGGCTTATGCACGGTTTCATTCGAGCCTTGTATTTCCTGCCTTATCTGACCACAGCTGCAGCAATGGCATGGGTATGGCGCTGGTTTTACCAGCCTGCACCAATCGGCTTCATCAATAATATTCTGAGTTCCCTTGGCTTGCCGCAACAAGGTTTTCTGCGCTCGGTTGATCAGGGGCTTTATGCCATCATGGCAACCTCAATCTGGGCAGGACTTGGCTTTCAGATCATCATCTTCATGGCGGGTTTGCGCGCGGTTCCCGGCACATTTTATGAGGCGGCGCGCATTGATGGCCTCGGCGAATGGGCCATTCTGCGCAAAATCACCATCCCGTTGCTAAAGCCAACAACTGTGTTTTTGGTGGTGTTTTCCTCAATCGGTTTCCTGCGCATCTTCGATCAGGTCTACAACATGACCACCAATGATCCGGGCGGGCCGCTGGGATCGACAAAGCCACTCGTGCTTATGATCTATCAAACGGCATTTTCGTCCTATGCAATGGGCTATGCGGCTGCGCAAACGATCATTCTCTTCATCATTCTGCTTTGCGTCTCCCTGTTACAGCTCTGGATTCTGAGGGAAAAGAAATGACCGCGCCTGCACAAACCAAATCCCTCCCGTTCCAGAATCTGAAGCCCGGCCGCGTCATCACATGGACTTTGCTGTTCATCGGCGGTCTGATCATGATCACGCCACTTGTTTTCATGTTTTCAACCTCGTTGAAAACTGCAAGTCAGGTCTATGATTTGAGGCTCATTCCCGCGGAGCCCACGCTTCAAAACTATGCCACCATTCTTGCTGACGGGCGCTTTCTGCGCTGGTTCATGAATTCGATGATCGTGGCCGTGGTCGTAACCTTGTCGAACGTATTTTTCGACAGTCTGGTCGGTTATACGCTGGCGAAATTCCAGTTCCGAGGCCGCTATTTCATCTTCCTCGCGATCCTCTCGACCCTCATGATCCCGACCGAAATGCTGGTTATTCCTTGGTATCTGATGTCGAGCAAGCTCGGCTGGCTGGACAGCTATTGGGGCATCATGTTCCCCGGCATGATGACTGCTTTTGGTACCTTCCTGATGAAACAGTTCTTTGAAGGCGTGCCAAATGATTTCCTCGAAGCCGCACGTGTAGACGGGCTTAACGAGTTCCAGATCTGGTGGAAAATTGCCATGCCATTGGTCACCCCGGCTCTGTCGGCGCTGGCGATCTTTACCTTCCTCGGTAACTGGACCGCTTTCTTCTGGCCACTGATCGTTTCAACCAGTCCGGAGCTTTATACGTTGCCGGTGGGACTATCGAGCTTTGCAGTTGAGCAATCGATCCAGTGGGAAATGATCATGACCGGCGCAGCGATCGCTACTTTGCCTACGCTTATCGTTTTCATGCTGCTTCAGCGCTACATCGTACGCGGTGTTATGCTGGCAGGTCTGAAAGGTTGAACCATGTCTGATCTCGACCCAAAATTGTCCGACAACAGCGTGTTTCCAAATACGGTTTATAAAGAAACCGTGCTTCGTCCGCTGTTTGATGGTGCCAAGACACACCATGTTGATGGTTTCCGTCGCATTGACCGCGCTCATCTGGTGATGCTGGTTGAAACCGGTATTCTGGATCGCGAACAGGCGGCACAGATTGCCTGCGCGCTTGAAGCAATTGATCAGGAAATCAATCCGGCTGAGCTGACCTATACCGGTGAGGTAGAAGACTTCTTCTTCCTCATCGAGAAGGAACTTAAAGCCCGTATCGGTGCCGATGTTGCGGGGCGCTTGCATACTGCTCGTTCGCGTAATGATATTGACCACACGCTGTTCAAACTTGGCCTAAAAAAGCACATTGATGCGTTGCTGGCCAAGTCACGGCACCTGCTTGATGTGCTGGTTGCAGCTGTTGAACGTGAACAGGCAACATTGATCGTTGCCTATACCCATGGGCAACCGGCACAGCCGACCACATTCGGGCATTATCTCGCTGCGGCTACGGAAGTACTAATCAGGGATATCGAACGCCTTGAAGCCGCCCGCGCGATTGTAAACCAGTCCCCGATGGGGGCAGCAGCCATCACCACCTCCGGCTTTCCGATTGACCGCAAGCGCGTCTCGGAGCTGTTGGGCTTTGCTGCCCCCTTAAACAATTCCTACAGCTGTATCGCAGCTGTGGATTACATCACCTCGACCTATTCCGCGCTGGAACTGATGTTCATTCATCTGGGAAGGCTCATTCAGGACTTCCAGTTCTGGACGAGCTTTGAAGTTGGCCAGATTTATGTGCCGAACGCCTTTGTGCAGATTTCTTCAATCATGCCGCAAAAGCGCAATCCGGTGCCGATTGAACATATGCGTCATTTGTCGAGCCAGACAATGGGGCGTGCCCGCACTGTGCTGGATGTGATGCACAATACGCCTTTCACCGATATGAATGACAGTGAAGGCGAAACCCAGCAAATGGGCTATGAGGCTTTTGCCTCTGCCGGTCGTGTGCTTGATCTGCTGGCGGCCTTCATCGAAGCCATTCGTATCGATCCGGCACGAGTTGCTGAAAATATCCGTCGTTCGTGTATTACGATCACGGAACTTGCCGATTCACTGGTGCGTATTGAAGGCCTGTCGTTCCGTCAGGCGCATGCGATTGCAGCGACTGTAGCACGCGCGGTGGTGGCTCAAGGTGGCGGGCTTGAGAAAGATGGCTTTGCGCCTTTCCTTGCAGCATTCCATGAAGCAACCGGACGCGAACCATCCTTCGATCAGGTCAAATTTGAAGAACTGGTTTCGCCGCAGCATTTCGTTGCTGTGCGTAGCCGTTTAGGCGGTCCGGCACCAGAGCCAATGCGCGAGGCCCTCGCGCGTTACCAAACAAACGTTGCGGGTTTAACAGCACGCGCTGCAGAGCACGAAGCTTATGAAGCTAAAGCCAATCAAGAACTTAATGAAAAATTCAGCGCACTTGCGGAGACACGTTAATGGCAACCATTGAACTCGAAAAACTTGTCAAACGTTACGGCAAGGTCGAAGCAGTTCGCGCAATCGATCTGCAGATCGAAGACGGAGAATTTGTCGTTTTCGTTGGCCCTTCCGGCTGCGGTAAGTCGACAACTCTGCGTATGATTGCCGGTCTGGAAGATATTTCCGGGGGGCAGTTGAAAATCGGTGGCGAAGTCGTCAACGAACGCGATCCGAAACAGCGCAATATTGCAATGGTATTCCAGAATTATGCGATTTATCCGCATATGAGCGTACGCCAGAATATTGGTTTCGGCCTTTACACCTCAAAACTTTCAAAGGCGGAAAAGGCCAAGCGGATTGAGGATGTTGGTGCATCATTGGGGCTGACACCCTATCTCGATCGTCGTCCTGCGGCTCTGTCCGGTGGGCAGCGTCAGCGTGTGGCAATTGGCCGTGCAATGGTTCGTAATCCTTCAGCGTTCTTGTTTGATGAACCATTGTCGAACCTTGACGCGCAATTGCGCGCACAGATGCGCATTGAAATCAAACGCCTGCACCAGAGCCTCAAGACAACCACAGTTTACGTGACCCATGATCAGGTTGAAGCCATGACTATGGCCGACCGTATTGTGGTGATGCGCGATGGTAATATTTTGCAAACCGGCACGCCGACCGAGCTTTATGAGCATCCGGTGGATGTGTTTACAGCACGCTTTATCGGCAGCCCGTCGATGAACCTGCTCAAAGGCCGCCGCAAAGGCGATACGGTCGAGTTCGGTGCTGATGGCGACATGTTGATCGGTATTCGCCCACATGAATTGACCGTCGGTGAAACCGGCACTGAAGGCGGTATATCGCTGCAAGGTGTGGTAACGGCGGTTGAGCCGCTCGGAGCAGAAACTCTGGTTCATCTTGATGTGAATGGTGATGCTGTTATTGCGACAGCACCGGGCAAAACCGTTCCAAAGTCTGGCACGACACTGAGCGTCGTTGCGCCTGCTGGCAGCCTCTATCTGTTTGATGCCAAGACAGAAAAGAGCCTCGGTCGCCTATAATGTCAAAACAGTTCAAAACCCCTGCGGTCCTTAGCATAGGACGGATTTATTGCGACCTGATTTTCACTGGCCTTGATGCGTTACCGCAGCCAGGCAGAGAAGTTTTTGCAGGCGACATGAAGATCGTAGCCGGCGGCGGCGCCTTTATTTCCGCCGCCCATTTTGCTCATGTTGGCCGCTCGGTGGCGTTGGTCGCACGACTTGGAACGGACAGCCTCTCAAAGGGCATTTCTAAGGACTTGGCCATCGATGGTCTTGATCTGCGCTTTCTGGAAACTTCAACTGAGGCTGGGCCGCAAGTGACTGTGGCTAGTGTTATCGGCAACGACCGCGCGTTTCTTTCGCGCCGTGCGGGCTCCGCACGGCCATCCACCCTTGATGACGCTTTGACATGGAACAATGCGAAACATCTCCACATCGCAGAATATGCGACGTTGCACGAAATACCGGATTTGATTGCTAAAGCTAAAGCTGCCGGGCTGACCGTTTCACTAGATCCAAGTTGGGATGAAACTCTCATCTATAGCCAGGACTTTCTGAAAAGCTGTGAAGGCGTGGATATCTTCCTGCCTAACAGCGAGGAAGCGGAAGCCATTACCGGAGATCGAGATCCCCGCAAAGCAATCGGTGTTCTATCGAAGCACTTTCCAATCGTCGCTCTGAAGGCGGGCGAAGAAGGAGCATGGCTGAGCACCGGGTCGATGGAGATGCTTATTCCTGCTGACAAGGTAGACGTTATAGACACGACCGGTGCAGGCGATGCTTTCAATGCTGGTTTCATCGACTCATGGATTGACGGATGTAGTCCGGCCGACTGTCTGGCTGCGGGTGTCAAAAGCGGTAGCCTGGCGGTTCAGGCCGCAGGTGGGGCTTCCATCCTGCAGAGTTAAGCTGGCAGAAAATCATTCAACTATTTCAGCATGGGGTCTTTCATGGTCACGACATCATTTATGCGCAAAGAGACAATTGAGGCCTCGGCCGTTGTTTCGCGTTTGCTGACTGAAGAAGCCGCAACGATCGCGGCAATCAAACGTCTCTATGAAGAGCGTAAGCCACGTGTGATTACGACGGCTGCCCGCGGCTCATCCGATCACGCTGCATCCTTCTTCAAATATCTGTTCGAGATCAGCGTTGGCTTGCCGGTGGCTTCAATAGGTCCTTCGGTGACATCGGTTTATAACAGCCGCTTGCAGTTGCAGGATGGATTGCACTTTACGGTTTCGCAGTCCGGCGCCAGCCCCGACATTGTTGCGTTGCAGAGGGCGGCCAAACAGGGCGGAGCGATTACCGTGGCTCTCGTCAACGTAACCGACAGTCCTTTGGCGCAACAGGCCGATATTGTGCTGGGGTTACACGCAGGCAAAGAACAGAGCGTAGCCGCAACCAAATCCTGCATCGCGGGCGCTACCGCACTTGCCGCCATCACAGCAGCAATCAGCGACGACAGTGCGTTGCAAGCGGCGCTCACCAGACTGCCGCAGGCATTGGACGCAACGACGAGTGCTCCAATCGATGAGGCATTGATTACAAAACTCGCCTCAATTGAAGGAATGTATGTCGTCGGACGAGGCACTGGGTTTGCAGTCGCATTGGAAGCTGCCCTTAAGGCCAAGGAGACCTGTGGCATTCACGCAGAGGCTTTTTCGTTGGCCGAAGTTATGCATGGCCCCATTCGTCTGGTTCACAG
>Ga0308157_10007080_pt1 | contig 13172 bp, 18 predicted proteins | sample PhyBR1_FD_201035 | JGI IMG/M metagenome (GOLD analysis project Ga0308157, IMG submission 201035) | Phyllosphere microbial communities from UC Gill Tract Community Farm, Albany, California, United States - DLSLB.R1 | ecosystem: Host-associated > Plants > Phyllosphere > Unclassified | place: USA...
CAGATCTCCTTGTAGCAGTCGCCACGCAGGCCTTGTATCCCAGGATGCGATGCGTGCTTTGCCGAATAGGCCGAGCGGGTTGATCGGCTGACCTCCGGAATATGCACCCGGGGCTCTTCATTTCCTATGGCTTGGAAACAAAAAAGCCCGGGAATTCCGGGCTGCCATCTGCAATCAGTTCCCCCAACCGTTGGGGAAAGAGCACTCGGCGGGGCCGGGACTGAACTGAGCCTTACCAAACAATACGCGCTTTGGCGAGTTCGACAACTCCATCAGCGTGCCGTTGCGGCGCTCAAAGTAAAAGCGCACATCGTGATAACCATTGGAAAAATCTTGCTCGGTGGTGGTGTCCAGATCTCCAGCAAAGCCACGGCTGGAGTTGCCACCGCACATCGCCCCCACGCCTGCCTCTCGTGGGTTGTTTGCTGTCAGCTTGCGGACCAATCGACCATCGTCGAGGTACATCAACACACTGCCGGTATAGCTCGGGTCGGCTTCATCGCAAGCCCACCCCCGTACCACGCAGATATGCGCATCTTCCACGTTCCCAACAGCGAATGCGCTCGCAGATGCACCCAATGCCGCAAAGGCGGCAACGGCAAGAAACGACTTCCTCATTCCATGCTCCCAATCAAGTTGAATGTTTTTGATGCTAATGAATTTCATTCACACCAGTTCCAGTCTAAGTGCGATTCCTCAACAAACCTGACGGTTTGTTGAATGTTAGCAAGTCAACCATTCACTCACAAAAATCTGAGCCTCTTCATCTGTCATAGTCTTCGGACAAGCAACCATATCAACCAAGACAATCTACCTATGAATTTTCGATCGCTAATAGCTATTGCGCCTATTCTTTTGGCGACGGCGGTACAAGCCGAAATGATCACGCTCTCGTTCTCAGGAGTGCAATTCGCTGGCGGCAGCACTGCCGCCGGCTCTTACGTATACGACACCGTGACTCAATCGATGAGCGACATACAGATTGACCTCGTCGCTCCCAACGCCACTGTTGAGAGGCAACTTAGATACTCCTGCGAAGGCCGCTGCCAGCCAAATGCTCAATCCGTAATCGATCAGCCGAACAGGCCTGATCTCACTGGCGTAAACGTTCTGAAATTCAACCACGGCCGCGATTTCACCGGAGGTCTGCTGGCATACATCGCGCTTTACGGCAAATGCGCGGATGCGAACTGCGTGAGCACAATCAACACCAGAGGTCCTGTCACCTATGCTGTGCCATTGATTCGCCACTAGATTTCGGGAGCCAAGAAGAAAAGCTGGGACTGTACAAGCCAAAGGGCAGTCGTTGGACTGCCAGACTTCGCGCGCTGCGTTCACGACTGCCTCCCGTAGCAGTGGAACAAGCAGGGCATCGACTCCAAGTCCTGGATTGCGTAGATCGAGCCAAAGCCAATGCGCTCGCCAGCGACTCGCCCCTGTGCGTCCAGGCACAGAGGGTGGTGATGCACCTTGACCCAACCAGCACGGGTGTTCACCTCCATGACCTAGGCAAGCGTCTTACCGGAGTCCATGTCCACGACCGTGGCGCCGGCTGCGTTCTTATGGCTGTAGAGCATCACGATCTCCTTGATAGGTGCCGCCACCCAGACCTTGCACCCCATGCGCAATGCATGCTTTGCCGGGTGCACTTGGTGGCGAAAACAGAAAAGCCACCCTAAGGTGGCTATAAATATGAAGCTACTTGGGCTAACCAATTTCAATTCGGCTTCTAAGATAAATCATGCGCTCCAATGCGGCATCAACAGGAATCAACAACAATTGAATATTCCGGTTTGCATCGTTGAACTCAACAGTACCAGGATCTTCGCTCATTTTTTCTCTGAGGCCGTCCAACAATTTACGCGCCTTCTCCGCAACACCAGTAAATCTCTCTACTTCCTGAAGCTGAAGTTTGGTTCTTGATGATGAAAGAGAATCATTCTTCAAAGCTTGGGAATTGATAAGCTGCTGTGAATCATTAACAACAGCTATGAGCTTGGAAGAATGCAGCCTCAATCTCGAAACAGATAACTCATACCTCTCGCGTGCAGTTGACAGTCTATCTTCGGCCGCAGAGCGCTCTGTCTGTTGAGCCACCTTCAAGGCCGACCTCGAAGTCTGCCACGCCAACCCAGTTGCAACTGCACTGAAGACCGCCGCTCCCACCGACAGCGCATTCGAGATCCATTCGCTCATGCTCACCTCCTGATAGGAGATTAAAGCAAAGACGCGTTGCCTGCCAGAGCTCGCCCCTCCGGACCCTTGAAACTACTCCGAATTGCTTAGCTCCTATGTCAAACTCATAGGCACCGCAACAAGGAGAAGCCAATGGCTACCAGACCCAGGACACTCAACTTCCCCGAACCAGGAGCAACCAAAGAGAAAGAGGCAATTACGACGATTGGCTCAGAGCGAATGCTCGCTCACTACAATCAAGACCACCCAAATCTAAAGTCACCCGCCAAACGGGTCACACAGAAGATCATTGAACACACCGCAAAACTAGCCAAAGATGCTGGCTGGGCAGGTGCCGCTGCAGCGAAGGACGCGATCACAGGACACACCTCTGCAATGATGCTACTTCGTCAGCAAAAAACAACAATCACGCCAGATGTTGTCGATGCAGACATCGTTCAGCCGAAAACCATCACTGCAACACTCGCCCCCGCTGCACCTAGCCTCCCCAGGCTGCCTCGGCTCCCCAGGCTGCCCAAGCCATAAACAGTGCTCGCACACAGCTAGATGGAATTTTAGCTAGCTAGAAGTCTTTTCATTAAATGCGAAAGCCCGCTGGCAAACCTAGCGGGCTTTTTCTTCGGGCGTGTCTTCCCATCTCTTGCTCACCGAAGCCGCTACGGGCAGTCATCGGAGTGCTGGACGGTGACGCCGAGGTGTAGGTAGCGGAGCTGGGATTCGAACCCAGGCAGAACGGCGTATCGGCTCTCGGCGCCACGCAGATTCTCTTGCATCGAGTCACCCTTAGACCATCTCGGGCACTCCGCTAAACCTAAATCAAAGGCCCATCAGGATCAACATAGATATCCACGATCTGACCCGCCTCATTTGTAAGTACCGTCACTCGGCCAGGAACAACTTCCTGTGAGACAGAAGCAGACGAAACCCTGAGCGCGCGACCTACAAGGTCGCCCAAAAGCAGGGCCACATTTTCACGCGACATCGCCCAAGGCCAGATCACAGGACGATTGTCATTTACGAGAGTCCCTGCCTTGAGGGGCCATGGGATACCTTCCCCGCCTACTGCCTCAAGCTGTTCGCGACCATCGACCATCTTCAGCTCCGTCTTGCACGCCACATGACGCCCAACCATTCTGAGCGAAGAGGCACAAGTGAGAAAGCCCGCAAGGCGTGAACCGTGCGGGCTTGTGATCTGTAGGGGCGTGTTCCCCCCATCGCTGCCATGTCTTGCCAGACTCACCGCCTGGGGACGTTTCCAATGTGAGGAAGGCGGTTTACCTGCGCCTGCGCTCTAGGACCGCAGTATACATCAGCCTTTGCCGGCCGCAATTGTCTTCAGTCCCCTCATGCGCTTGAGCGCGGCGATGGTGCCCGAGCGTGCGCGGTCCACATGGGTGGCGATGTGCTCGGAGATCAGCTGGCCCTCAGCTTCGTGCGGCACCTCACGGTCGCCGAAGCCCTTGCAGGTCTCGCAGACAGCCATCTCGCCCAGCTTGAGGCCTCCGCAGCCGGGGCACTTGCTGTCGCACCACCACAGCAGCACATCGGTCAGCTTGGCGCGGGCGTCCTTGATGCCCTGCGCCAGCACCCAGGGCAGGAACCCGGCGTGCGCGTCCACCAGGCGGGCGTACTGCGGCAGGCCGCGCAGGATCTCCATGCGGCGCTCCATGTGCCAACGGCCCTCGGCCACGCGGGCGCCCACCATGTCGAGACGCCCCCTGCTCTTTCGCGGAAGCTGCTCGGCAACGCGCTGCAGCTGCTCGTCGGTCAGTGGGCGCGGCTTCTCGCGGCGGTCCCATTCGCAGATCAGCTGCTGGACCAGCCGGCCCAGGCCTGCGCGCTGGATGCCAGCGGCGATCAGGTAGTCCGCATCGCCGCGTTTCTCCAGGTCCACGGACAGGTCGCTGCTGGTGCTCGCGCTCGTCAGACGCTCGATGACATTGGGCCGCTCAGCGGCGAGTGTGGTTGGTGCTTCTGTTGTCATACGATCTTCTGGATCAATGGGATGCGGTGCCGCTGCGGCGATCGTTGAGGACTGGCCGGAGCCGGCTTGCCGCGGCGTCGCATTCCTCGCGCGTGCCGATGGTCAGAGGCACGTAGTCCATGGAATGGTCAACTGCGCACGCCCTGCGGTTTTTGGTCAGCATGTCCATGAGGGGCTCGATGTGCAGCGCGCACTGGCTCTGGCTCCACAGCAGGACATGGCCAGCCGCAAGGTTCGGGACAGCGCGATCAGGGTTGGTCAGCGAATTCATCTTTTGGCTCCTGGGTTGAGAATGGGACATAGCAGATGGCGCGGCGCCGGCTGTTCGTGGCGAACTGCTGGGCGGCCTTGTTGAACCAGAGGTACTGGCTGTAGTGCTGCACGTCGCCGTTGCGCTGCTTCTGCAGCTCCAGCTTGGCGTCGGGCTTGTCGGGGTCGTGGCCGGCGTCGTTCTCGTCCTTGCGCGCGCTCCAGACCGTGAACACGTTGTCGGCTCCGTCGGTGATCTTGGAAGACCCGGCAACGTCCAGCTTTCCAGGGCCCTTGGACTCGTCAGCGCCCTTGCGCGGGTGGGCGACCAGGTGGACATGCACGCCATTGCGGCGCGCGAAGTCGCAGATCTTGCGGACGGCTTCCTTTTGGGCGGTCATGCTGCCTGGGCCGTCTTCGGGAACGTCCGTCATCATCAAGCTGTCGATCACGAAGTGACGCATGCCGTAACGCTTGGAGCCGTACAGGAACACGGCCAGGAGACGGTCAATGCCTGCGCTGCCCACCACGTTGAAGAACCATTGCTTGTCGTGCAGCCAGGCCCCGATGGCGTCGATGTAGGGCATGCTCGGGCGGTCCAGGCCCGCGGCCTGCTTGACGGTGCGCTTGAGCTGGCGTTCGGGTGTCATCTCGCCGGAGAACACCATCACGCGATCGCCCTGCTGCATCAGCCCCAGCAGCACCTGGGACAGCATCAAGCTCTTGCCGTGGCCGTTGTAGCCGGTCCAGACGGTGACCTCGCCGGAGCGGAACTCGAACCAGTCCAGGTCCTTGTCCAGGCGCAGCACCGGGTCGCCCTCGTCATCGTGGGCCGGATAGAACATGGACTTCACGCGGTTGATGAAGTCGCTGGCCTGACGCATCTCCTCGGGGTCCAGGGTCTTGGCTTCCTTGGTGGCCTGCCAGAAGTCCTCGCCGCAAGCGCCCTTCTGCAGGAACTCGTTCGCGTCCTTCTCGGGCAGCGTGACCAGCTTGCAGCGCTCCAGGCCCAGGCGGCGGACGATCTCCTGCGCCCCGGCCTTGCCAGCCTCATCGCTGTCGAAAAAGATCAGGATCTCGCTGAAGCAGTCCAGGCGCTCCCAGTCGTTCTCCAGCCACTGGTGATTGCCTGCGCCAGCATTGACCGACAGCGCGGGGATTCCGACCTGGTGCAGCGTCATCGCATCGATCTCGCCTTCCGTAATCGCTACGGTGCGGGCCTTGGGATCGATCAGGTGCCAGCCGAAGAGGCAAGGCTCTGCCCCACCCTCCTGGCGCATGTCCCGCTTCTCCGCGATGTTGCGGTACTTCACGTTGACCAGCTCACCGTTGCGCAGGTATGGAAACACGGCATAGGTATTGCCACCGCGGATCTGCTCGGCCACCCGGAAGGCAGCGATGGTCTCGTCGGTGATTCCCCGGCCGTTGAGCCACTCCTTCACGCCGGCCTTGGCGGCCTGGCACTGCGGCTTGGACGGGCGCTTGAAGGTCTTCTTCTCGCGCTCGGGCATCACGTCGCGGATGCCCAGGTACTCCTTGGCCTCGCGGATGGCTTCGCCGATGGACTGGCTGCGGCAGGCGGCCCACAGGTCCAGCAGATCGCCGGCCTCACCCGATGCGAAGTCCTTCCACACGCCGGCCTTGGCGCCCGTCAGGCGAACGGAAAGCGACTGGCCCTCTTCGCCGTTGATGCTGCCGGCCGCCCACTCGCCGGCCTTGCGCTTGCCGTTGGGCAGCAGGTACTGCGCAATCGCCGCAGCGTCAGAGGCCATGCGCTGGCTGAGTTCGGCGGCGTTCAAGCGGTCACCTCCGCGCGGTGGCCATCGCGGAATTGGTGGGCGTTGTGCTCACGACAACCCGCGTTTTCCGCCTCCCAGCGGTTCTCGAAACCGGCCTGCAGAGCCCAGCGGGGACGGCTCTCGCTGTCGCCCCGCCCCGCTTGCACCACGCCCTCTTCGTCGTCCCAACGACCCGCGTTGAGCCATGTCGAGGGGTGCGGAATGAACTGGCCATCATCACGCATCCACTGCGTCGACCTTGCCTGGATCGTGATGGCCGCCAGCATCTTCGCCAACAGCGCTGCGTCTGGCCGGCGCTTGCCGAAAGCCTTGCGAGCAGCATCCTTGCCGACCTTGCGGGGGTATGCCGACCAGAACTCGACAAAGCCGTCAGGCTCATCGGCAGCATTGCGACGACGCTGCCGGCCCCCGGTGGGGGGTTGGGGGGTATTCTCTTTCTCTTCTCTATTCTTCTCTTCTCTAGGCGTCACAGTGACGTTATCCGTTACGTCACCCGTGACGCCGCCAAAACCGTCACTTTGGCCGTCACTTTTTTGGCCTTGGCGCTCCCTGTAACGGCGCTGGCGTTCAGCACCCTGTGAGCGGGTTTTCTCCTCTGGAGAGACGTTGTATTCGTCGAAAAATCGGGGAAATTCGAGGCCCTCGGAGGTCTGCAAAACCCAGCCCGAAAGCGCGAGTGCAGCACCAAATCCAGGCAGATCAGCGATGTCATCGAGCACCATCAGCGTCACGCCGTGACACACCAAATCGTCACCGTTACGCTTTCCACGCTGTCGCATCACACCCCAAACAGACACCAGCGCTCCGACCGTAACGTTACGCATAACGTTACGTGTGACGGTCATTTCACGCTGGCAGTTGTTCGTGACGTAACGCGAAAGCTCGCTGCCAGGAGCCATCAGCGCATCAGCAATGAGCGAGACCTTGGGGTCTCGGTAGAGGTCAGTCCGCATCTTGATCCAGTCCCCGGCCATACCTACTCCTTCGCGCCCTGCGCTTCGTTCATCTCACGGGGTTTGCCTGCGGCGTTGACGGCACGCGCGGCCTGGCGCAGCTTGCGAAGCACCTCCTCGGCCTCGGCGATCTCGCGCTCGATCTGCGCCAGCTCGTTGTCCGAGATCACACCGTCTTGCATGGCCTCGATCACCGCACTGGTGATGTGCGAGGTCTCCAGCACCAGCTTTGACACCTTGTCCACAGGGCTCGCCACCACCGCGCGGCAGGCCTCCATCAGCTCAAAGCGCCCCCCAGCCTCTCCCGCGACATAGGCCGCGTAGTCGTAGCAATGGGGCATGGCTGCCTCGCGTAGCAGGCTGGTGATGGCCAACGCATCGACAGCGCCGAGCTTGTGCGACGAAGCGCCAGACAGCTCCTTGCGCAGAACCTCATCGGTCTTGCCGAGACGAATGGCCACGACAGCGCGGCCACCCGGGAAGTGATCAACGCCGCGGCGCAGCGCATCGAGAGCGCTCATATCCGGCCCCTGAAAAATTGGACGTGGACGGGAAAGAGGGGAACGCCGAACATCGCGGCCAAGCAAACAAACACCACGCCAAAGGGAGCCGCCATGAACCTCAACACCCAGCCCTTCCACGCCAGCACCAAGACCAGCGTCAGCACCAACGTGAACCCGGACACGAGCGCGCGGGAGCAGACTTTGACGACGAGCCAGCTGGAGCTGTCATGGAGGGCGGGGGAGCTGCACATCCGCTGCCGGGCGAGCCGAGTGGTGATGTGCGTGGAGCGCGAGCTGGCTACAGCGCGCGGCGGGCGGAGGATTTCCTGACGCGGCTGCATGGTCAGATCTCAGCGGGTTGGGCAGCGACTGGCACAAGCTCCGGCCAGATCTCGTGCCAGTCGCCAGGCCGCAGGTCCGACAAAAGGATCCTTGGATCGGCTGCATTGATCCGGCGCGCAAGGGCCGGGTTTGCAGCCCTCCGTCCAGTGAGAACTTGGTAGAGGTAGGCGGGCGTTGTCCCCGCTCGCACCGCAAGCTCGCGGGCCTCTTGTGGCGTGAGGGCTGGTATGGGCATGCCCCATTCTATAGCACTCGCTAAAGATAAGACAAGTAAATCGTTAGCGTACGCTATTTTCGCAATTGCTATCTTCGAGACATGACGAACGACACGCAGGAATTCAGGATTGAGCGGCTGATCGCTGCTTCCAAGAAGGCTGGCAGCGACACAGCGCTTGCTCGCCTGCTGGGCTACAGCAACGGCTCCTTCATCGGTCAGATGAAGAGCCGGCACCGGCCCATCAAAGAGGATTTCGTGGAAAAGCTCGAAGCGCTCCCCGGTTACGCTGGCTGGTTCACCGCGTCATCCGCAGAAGCCGCGGCGCCTGTCAGCATGCCGACAAGTGATCGCGACGACATTCCGCCCGGCTACGTGCGACTTCAGCACCTATCTCCTACGCCATCGATGGGCCATGGGCGAGGCCTCAGCGAGCCCGTTCAAATCATCCGGCACCTTGATGTGCTGGAAAGCTGGGTGCGCCAGAAGGTCGGCAGCACGAACTACGACCGCATCAAGATCCTGACAGGCATCGGGCAAAGCATGTTGCCCACGATCCGCGACCACGATCTGGTGTTTGTGGACATGGGCCAGAAGGCAATCGACGTGCCAGGCATCTATGTGCTGGACGTGTGTGACCGCCTGCTGCTGAAGCGCGCCCTGATTCACTCGACAGGAACCTTGGTGCTCCGCAGTGATAACGCAGAAGAGTTTCCAGACGAGGAGCGTATCGACTTACGCACAGCTGCCGATAGCATCAACGTCGCCGGCCGCGTAAAGGCTTGGTGGACGCTACACCAAGGATAATGCGCCGGTTGCTGCGGCCTTATTACACAAGGAGAGATAGATGAAGAAGGTTTTGATTGCAGCTGCGCTCGCAGCGTGTTCATGCATAGTTCTGGCTGACGACTTCTCTTACAAAGGCGTCAAGCTTGGTGACTCGATGGAGCAATTCCAAGCGGCGCTACCGCTTTATCAATGCAAGGATGACGCTTGCACGTACATTCGGGATTCATGCGCACCGACGTACATGAGAGGCGGGGCTGCAGCTTTTGAGCAGAAGTTGGCCGAATGCAGAGAAGGCACATCCTTTGGAGGCGGGATGTTGAACTATGGAAAAGCGAAGTTCATCGATGGAAAGTTCTCCAGCCTGTACATGATCTTTCCGATTGCTCATGCGCGCGTCGTTGGCGATGCTCCCGAAGAAAAGTACGGCAAGCCCACTACCATAGACACCAAGCCAGTAAAGAACCGCGCTGGCGCGGAGTTTGACAATTGGGTCAAGACCTGGGCAAAGGGCGACTCAGAATTGGTTGCAAGGCTACGCGCCTCCAAGATTGACGAAGGCTCCGTCTCTATCAGTAATGCAGCAGCCAAGGCCGAAGAGCAAGCGCGCCAGCAACAACAGACCAAAGCGGGCGCCAAAGATTTCTGATCTCGTAGAAGGAGAGGGGGATGGCGAAGGTTTTGATCATGGCTGGGTTGATGGCAACCGCTGCTGCCCATGCCGACATGACGCTGCAGCAACGCTACCCCAGCCCTTGGAGAGATGACTTCAACTTGCCCATCAGCAAGGCTCTTGCGCAAAACTCGGTCAGGGGTTGCGGCGAATTCAAGTACCGGCCGAGCAGTCGCGACAAGGGTGAATTCCTTGTTTACTGCACACGAGATGGCAAGAGTTGGGTCGCCTACCTCGTATGGGCGCCGATAGCAAAGGTCACGGGGCCGCACCAAGTGTCAGCCGCCATACCGCCATGACACATCACTATGAAGGGCCGACGCCGCGAGGCTGTAGGGAGGGTCGCCAGCGAGGCGACGCAGGTCAGCCTGCAGTTTTGCGGCCGACCTGCAGTTTTCGGCAACCTGCAGCCAGCCATGCAAGCATGCCCCAAAATTTATGCTTGCTTAAATTGCAAGCATGAACAAGAATGCAAGCACCTTCAGAAAGGAGCTCGTATGTCTGCTGATGAAAAAAAGGCCTCTGGACGATCTAAGGGTGGCATCGCTGCCGCCTCCAAGCTGAGCCCCGAAGCCCGCAAAGCCAGGGCGGCAAAGGGTGGCGTAGCTCGTTGGGGCTTGAGGGCCACACACAAGGGGAACTTCAAGGAGGAATTTGGCATTGAGGCCGAGTGCTACGTTCTGAACGACCCAGAAAAGACGGCTGTGATCACGCAGTTTGGCATGGGCGACATCCTGGGGCTTGGCCAAGGCGGAAGCCGGCTTCCTAGGTTCGTTTTCAACAAAACGATGTCTGAGTACCTCGGGCCAGAACTAACGGAAAAACTCAAGAATCCTGTTATTTTTCAAATAGTTAGCGCTGGCCAAAACGGGATACAAACCACAAAAGCGCACGGCTATGACGCAGCCATCTTGATTGATATCTGCCGAGCCATCCTAAGGGCCAGTGCCGACAAAAAGAGGATCAACAGCGCCGTTGTCGCGCAAGCAGGCGTCATTGTGGGGGCGTCCGCCAAGGCTGGCATTCAGGGCTTGGTCTACGCCTTAGCTGGATACGATCGGACCAAAGAAGAAATCATCGAGGCGTACAAAATGTACGTCAGGGAGGAGGCTCGGGAATATGAGAAAGAGTTTTCTCCAGAGTTGTATGAGCAGTGGTACCGCCTTTACGGACTCGCTAAGCCGGAGCGAGGTCGCCCCTGGGAATTTCGCTATTTGACAATTGACCACATTTACAAACCATTAGCAAATAGCAGAGGGAAGGTTTTCGACCTAGCAAGGAATAGCAAGGCGGCACATGGGGAAAAGACTGACAAAATACATCAGTTCTTGTCGGAAGTTGGGGTTAAAGCTCTTCGAACTCAAGTTGGCAAGATAACTGGCATAGCCATAGTTTCAGAGAATCGAGCGCAGTACGAAAAGCATATCGCTGAAAAAGTTTTTGGGCAAAAGCCGCTTTTCGACTAGATGAGATACCTAGCCCGCCCCGAGCGGGCTTTTTCATGCCACGATGGCGCCATGACGCCTGCACCCCTACTCCAGTTCAGCAGCGTTCGCACGCGCATCGTGGACGGCAAGACGCTCATCGGACTCAGGCACACGGCCAAGACATCGGCCGGCCTGCCTGTCACGACCGCCTGGGTTGAGATGCCGCCCGAGGACGTTGAGCGGCTCATCAAGACGCTGCAGGACGCCCTGGCCGAGCTGGGCCGCGAGTAGCACCAGGCAACCCGGCGCCATCGGCCAACCGAGCCGCCCTACCCCGTCAACCTTGCCGAACAAGCCCCAACACTCGGGGCTTTTTCTTGGGCGCTACGCCCGCCAAAGGGCGGCATCAATAGTTGCATCGCCTGCCGCGACGGACGTACGCCATAGCGTTGCTCCAACGAGCACCAGGCCAGCCACTCGCTCCTTGTAGTGGGCCTCCTGGGGATCCATGTCGCTGATTATCCTGGCCAGGACATTCAGCGCCTCTCCTGGCTCAACGCCAGGGCCTGTCTCCGCGAGCGCAATGATTCCATCGATGGTGTCGAGGTGGTGCATGGGTGTCTCCCGTGTGGTGCACCAATGTAGCCACCGAGCCCGCCCGCCAGAGGTCAGACGCTACGCCGATCCGACAAACACAAGCCCCGCGCGACGGGGCTTTTTGCGTCCGCGTGCTGTGTGGGGATGTGTAGCCCCCTAAATCTATAGCATTTGCAAATATTTATCTTGCGAAATTCATAGCATGTGCTAAAGTTCTTCTCAACGCAACACCAAGCGCCAAGACCTCGGCATGCGATACGAAGCCGGTAAGCCCAACAGGACGCAGTGGGCAGGTCCAGGGATGAACTCCCGCCCGCGAGGTGTTGCGAAGGGGTGCCACTGGCATCCATTCCTCAACCTGTTGGAGTGAACGATGAGCAGCAAACTCGCCTGCCTCTTCCGCTTGGTGGCCATGCGCCGTCGGGCCGGCGCCAGCGTCCCCCAAGCCGTGAACTGGGCCTTGGGCCTGCTCTGGCGCAACCACCGTGCATCGCAGCGCCAGCACCTGTAATTCCAGAGGACACCGAAGCCATGGAGCTCGAAATCACAGGGGAAGAGACCGGCGAACAGCTCATCAAGCTGCTGGTCAAAGCTCGCCACGCTGCCCGCCGTTTGAACAAGGCGCGCGACGTCTACAACGAGGCGGCATCGATCTGGGGCGAGTCTCACAAGCAATTCGAAGAGGGGACCGCGCAGAAAGAGCGCGCTGCACAGGGAATCGCCCAGTGCAAAGAGGCGCTCCTGGACATTCGGTTCGGCGAGATCGAGCTGGGCCACTTCACCATGACGCTGAGCCGCCATCTGGACGCGAAGGCAGACCGCCAGCATGTACTCGAAGCGCTGAATGTGGGCCTGGCCGCGCGCCATTCGGATGAGTACGAAAAATACGGCAAGACAACTGCAAGCCTGATCTACACGCTGCAGCTTGAAAACTCATCCAGCCGTCGCGGCGAGGACTGGGATATACCGCCGCTCGCGTGGTGCTGCCATCTCGCCTTCTTGAACAAGATGACGACGAATCCCGAGTTCGACCGTGCGTCTCACGATGCGCTGAACGAAGTGTTCAACGGGTACTGGGGCGAGTACCAAGAGCGTCCGCTCATGGAACGGCTGGCCGGAGGTGTCGCGTGATGGTCTCCGCAGCAGACCACACTGGCGCAAAGCGTCGTCACAACGCTCTTGCACATCAAGGTGAAAACCTGCGTCTCGCCGGTTTTGCTGGCCTCACTTTTGAGCCGTCCTCCACTGAGCGATCGTCAGCGAATCTTGAAGTATTCCTTCTTCAGCCCCTCAGCTCGCTCCATGAGCGCGTCTATCTCGGCCTTTTTCGTAGGGTCCATTGGCGAGCCGAGATGAGCAAGCCGCTGGTCAATGAAGCGCACTTTTTCCTGCAGGCCTTCCAACTCAAGAAGAAGCGTCTTCACATCGGGCCCTTCGGTTGCGGCGCTC
>Ga0308157_10007081_pt1 | contig 13170 bp, 12 predicted proteins | sample PhyBR1_FD_201035 | JGI IMG/M metagenome (GOLD analysis project Ga0308157, IMG submission 201035) | Phyllosphere microbial communities from UC Gill Tract Community Farm, Albany, California, United States - DLSLB.R1 | ecosystem: Host-associated > Plants > Phyllosphere > Unclassified | place: USA...
TCACCGCGCTGCAGATGGACATCAAGATCCAGGGCATCACCAAGGAAATCATGCAGGTGGCGCTGGCGCAAGCCAAGGACGGCCGCCAGCACATCCTGGCCGAGATGCAGAAGGCCATGCCGACCGTGAAGACCGAGCTGTCGGACTTCGCACCGCGCCTGATCACCATCCGCATCAACCCGGAAAAGATCCGTGACGTGATCGGCAAGGGCGGCGCAGTCATCCGCGCGCTGACCGAAGAAACCGGCACCCAGATCGACATCACCGACGAAGGCATCGTGACCATCGCCTCGGTCGACGCCGCCGCCGGCCAGGAAGCCAAGCGCCGCATCGAAGAGCTGACCGCATCGGTCGAAGTGGGCAAGACCTACGACGGCACCGTGCTCAAGCTGCTGGACTTCGGCGCGATCGTGCAAGTCATGCCAGGTAAAGACGGCCTGCTGCACATCTCGCAGATCGCCAACGAGCGTGTCAACGCCGTTGCCGACTACCTGAAAGAAGGCCAGCAAGTGCGCGTGAAGGTTCTGGAGACCGATGAGCGTGGTCGTCTGAAGCTGTCGATGAAGGCGGCTGATCCGGTCGAAGGCGCGGCGCAGTAAGACTGTAGCCGCAGCGGTTCGCCGCTGAATGAAAAAACCGCCAGTGCGTGAGCCTGGCGGTTTTTTTATGGGCGTTCAGATATTGCGCAAGCCCAATCCGTGACATGCGGACCCGAGAATAATGGAGCCCGACTCGTCATCTTCTCGGAGAAACCATGCCTGTACAGTCAGCGCTTGCATTATTCAATCAGCTCACCGAGCAAGAGCGAGCTTATCTGCGATCGCATCCGCATCATATTCCTGTCATCATGCGAGCGCGCGAATTCGCGCAGAGCGAGGCTAAGCGGCTGTTTGCGATCAGCGGCCACAACGACAATTCGGATGCTTTTCGCCATTGCTTGTGGTCTGCCCAGTTGGCACGCGATATTGGCATCACCAATGCGCGCCTCTACACGACGGCGCATGAATCGTCTCCCAGAAACCCGCCGAAAGAACGTGCGATGGATTTGCATAACAATGGTGTCGGCTTGAATATCGGCACGACGAAGCAATCGAACGAAGCGCTCAGCAGACGTTGCATGGCAGCGCTGAAAACTGGCCTGCTCAAGACTCTGCAGGTGAAATGACGATGCGAATCTTCGCCGCCCTCGTGATGACCATCCTTTGTCTGCAGGGATGCATGCAAAGGTCAGTGGAAGAACAAAGCCGGGCGTTCGGCAACGACGAGTTCACGCCGACGGCGTGGGCTGCCGCCGATCAACTGGGGCGAGGCCGGATGCTGGCTTCCTTCCTGCGCCAGCACCCGGTGAAAGAACTCAGCGCAGACCAGATCAGGGCACTGCTGGGCCCATCGACGGGGTATGCCGATTATGACGAGAACCTCGCCTATTTCGTTGGGCCGTCCAATGTCGAAAGTGAATACGGCAAGGGGCATTTGCTGATATTCGTCATGGACAAGAAGACAGGCCGTATTCAACAACTGCGATTAGTCCCGTCCGTCAAAGAGTGACTGGCAACGTGCGAGTCTCGACGCGGGTCCATCTCACAGGACCTGCGTCGTCATGCGTCGAGATCCGCACTCAGGGCCAGCTCCTTCTGCGTTGTCAATTGCGCCAGGCGCTCGGTCAGCGCGGAGTGGATCGATTCGTAGGCAGTGGTCCCCAGCGCAATGCGCCGCCGCGCCGGCGCCTGGTCGACCGAATCGATCATGATCTCCACCATCCGCACCGGATCGCCGGTCAGCTTGAAACTACCATCGGCCAGCGCGCGCCGCACCCCACCCGACGGTGTATCGGCATACTCCACCATGGCAGGCGCCGCATCGAGGCCGGCTGCAAAATTGGTCGGCGTCGGCCCCGGCTCGGCCAGCGTGAATTCGATCCCGAACGGCGCGACTTCCTGCGCCACCGATTCAACAAAACCTTCGATGCCCCACTTGGTCGCATGATAGAGACTGAAATTCGGATAAGCCATCTGGCCGCCTTCGGACGACACCTGGATCACCCGCCCGCCGCCTTGCGCGCGCAGGTGGGGCAGGGCGGCGCGGATCAGCTGGATCGATCCCAGCAGGTTGGTATCGAGCTGGCGCTCGATCTGCGCATCGCTCAATTCCTCGGCCGCCCCGAACAGGCCGTACGCCGCATTGCTGACCACGACATCGATCCGCCCGAGCTCCGCGAAGGCGCGCGCCATCACGCTGCGAATCGCGTCGTGATCGAGGACGTCGAGCTGCGCCACCCACAGCTGTTGGGGATAGCGCGCCTGCAGCTCGCCCAGCGCGGCCGGGCTGCGCAGGGTAGCTGCGACGCGGTCGCCCCTGGCCAGCAGTTGTTCGGTCATGATGCGGCCAAAGCCGGTCGAGGTGCCGGTGATGAACCAGGTGCGTTGCATGGTGTTCTCCTGTCGAGATGGTCGCCGGGCGGCTTCCGTTGAAAACAGAATAGACGATTGTATTGCTGCTATCATCCATCGAATCCCGCATGAATTAGTGAAGAATCGACAGCAATGAGCCAGCCCGACCTCGACGACCTGCGCGCCTTCGTGGCCATCGCCAACCGCCGCAGCTTTCGCAAGGCGGCCGACGAACTCGGCGTCTCGCCGTCGACCCTGAGCCACATGATGCGGGTGATGGAAGAAAAGATCGGCGTGCGCCTGCTTCACCGCACCACGCGCAGCGTGGCGCCGACCGAGGCCGGCGAACACTTCCTGCGCCGGATCGAGCCGGTGCTGCGCGAACTCGGCGCCACCCTGGAAGACGTCAATGGCTTTCGCGATCGGCCGGGCGGTTCGCTGCGCATCAACACGGCCGAACCGACCGCGCGCTGGCTGTTGCAGCATGCGGTGCCGGTGTTCCAGGAGCGCTACCCGGACGTCTCGCTCGACCTGTTCGTCGAGAACGGCCTGGTCGACATCGTCGCCGGCGGCTTCGATGCGGGCGTGCGCCTGCTGGAGGCGGTGCCGCAAGACATGCATGTGGCGCCATTCGGCGCGCCGGTCTGCTTCATGCCGGTGGCGTCGCCGGCCTATCTGAAAGCACACGGCACGCCGCAAGTCCCGGACGACCTGCAGCGGCACCAGTGCATCCGCATGCGCATGCAGAGCGGGAAAATGTACCGCTGGGAGTTCGCGCGCCATGGCGAGGCGTTTGCGCTCGACGTTCCCGGCACGCTCATCCTGAACCAGGTCGGACTGATGGCCGAGGCGGCCCTCGCGGGACGCGGCATCGCCTATGTTCCGGACACTACCGTGCGCGACCATTTGCAGGATGGGCGCCTGGTGCCCTTGCTGCAGGACTGGTGTCAGCCGTCGTCCGAGCTGGCGCTGTACTATCCGGGCCATCGCCATGTGCCCGCGGCGCTGCGCGCCTTCATCGGCGTGCTGCAGGAGATGTACGCAGCAAAGTGAATCGCCGACCGAATCCCTTACCCGATGTGCGGGATTCGGCCAAACGCCACGATTGTGCTTGACCCTGTAGCGGCTAGAGGGTATTTAATAGCTGGTAGCAAAAAATGGCCGACCGGCCATGCGCTACCCCGACCCTGCTGATGCGATGCGACGCTTTTTCCTGATCCTGCTGCTCCTCATGATGCCACTCCAGGCCGCCTGGGCCGCCGGCGCCGCCTATTGCGGTCATGACGAACAGACCACGCATCCAGGTCACCACGTCCACAAGCATGCACCGTCCACCGCCCAGGACCAGGACGATGGAACACCGGGCGAGCAATGCGACGATTGCGACGCCTGCCACCACCTGTCGGCCAGCGCCGTCCTGTCGGCGCAACCGAACCTGCCGCTGCCCAAGGGCGCCCCGCATATGCGCGGCGAATTGCGGCGCTACGTCTCCCACGTCCCTGACCTGATCCCTCCGCCAGACCGGCCGCTGCGCAGCTAAGGCGGCGGGCAATCCACTGATTCCACGGTAGAGCGCTGCACTGCGGCGCTGACACGCCCCGCCGGACATCCACCTGTTCGGAGCATCATCATGAAACAACGTTTGACACCGCTGCTGGCGGCGCTTGCGCTCGCCTGCGCGGGCGGGTTTGCCAGCGCCTCTGCGACGGCATGGTCGGCGCCATTGACCCTGCAAGCGGCCATCGACCTGGCCCTGCGCGCCAATCCCTCGCTGCGCGCGGCCGGCAGCGAAGTGGCGGCGCAAGAGGGCGCGCTGGCCCAGGCCGGGGCGCTGCCCAACCCGGAACTCGAAGTCCTGCGCGAAGGCGAGCAGGGCGACAACCGCACCACGACCGCCACCCTGACCATCCCGATCGAACTGGGCGGCAAGCGCGCGGCGCGGGTCGATGCGGCGCGCCAGGAACAACACCTGGCGGCGATCGCACTGGAAGCGGCGCGCGACCGGATACGCGCCGACACCGCCGCCGCCTTCCACGAGGTGCTGGCCGCGCGCGAGCGCGAACGCATGGCCCAGGAGCTCGTCGGGCTGGCCGGACGCGCCCTGGCCGCCGCCGGCACGCGGGTCGAGGCCGGGACCTTGTCGCCGGTCGAGGCAACCCGCGCCCGCGTGGCCCAGGGCAGCGCCCGGATCGACGCGCTGCAGGCGGCGCGCGATCTCGAGGCTGCGCGCATTCGCCTGGCCGCGCTGTGGGCGGGCGACGCGCGGGCCCTGGAGATCGTCGCGCCGCAGGCCGCCGCGCTGCCATTGGCGCAGTCGCTCGACAAGCTGCTGGCCCAGCTCGACGGATCGCCGGCGATGCGCCATGCGCAACTCCAGGTGGATTATCGCCAGGCGCTGGCCCGCGTGGAGCAGAGCCGGCGCGTGCCGGATATGAACCTGATCGTCGGCACCCAGCGCGAGGGGCCCGATGCCCGCAACCGCGCGGTGCTCGGCCTGTCGGTGCCGCTGCCGCTGTTCAACCGCAACGACGGCGCCGTGCGCGATGCGCTGCGCCGGGTCGACAAGGCGCGGGATGAAGCGGACGCCGAAGGCGCGCGCCTGCGCGCCGAGCTGGCCCAGGCGCATACCCGGCTCACGGCGGCGCTGGCCGAATGCGCGCTGATCTCGACCGAGATCCTGCCCGGCGCCGAAGATGCCCAGCGCGCCGCCAACCGCGGCTTCGAGCTCGGCAAGTTCGGCCTGATCGACGTGCTCGACGCCCAGCGCGTGCTGGCGCAATCGAAGAATCAATACCTGAACGCCGTCGCGGAGAGCCATCGCGCGGCGGCCGATATCGCACGGCTGCTGGGACATGCAGCCATGCAGGAGAATCCATGAACAAGCAACAAACCAGGGTCATCGCCATCATGCTGGCGATCGCCATCGCATTTGCCGCCATCGTGCTGGTGCGCGACCGCGCCGCCAGCGGCGGCGGCGAACACGGCCACCAGGAAGAACAGGAGCATGCCGGCGAACATGGCGCAGAAGGGCATGAGGACGACGGCGTGATCCGCTTCACCGACCAGCAGGTCGGCGTGGCCGGCATCACGATCGCCACGGCCGGCCCGGTCCACCTGGACACCTTCATCCGCATGCCGGGCCAGATCGCGCTCAACGAAGACCGCACCGCCCACGTGACGCCGCGCGCCGCCGGGGCGGTCAGCGAGGTCAATGCCACGCTCGGCCAGCAGGTGCGCAAGGACCAGGTGCTGGCCAGTGTCGCCAGCGCCGACGTCGCGGGCCAGCGCGGCGCGCTGGCGGCGGCCGAGCGCCGGCTGGACTACGCGCGCAAGGTCCACGCAGCCGAGAAGACGCTGTGGGAAGAACAGATCTCGGCGCGCCAGGATTATCTGCGCGCCGAGCAGGAACTGCGCGAAGCGGAAATCGCCGTGCAGAGCGTGCGCCAGCAGTTGCAGGCGCTCGGCGCGCGCGACGCCGGTTCGTCGAACCTGTTGCGCATCCGCGCGCCGTTCGACGGCGTCATCGTCGAGAAGCACATCACGATGGGCGAAGTGGTCGGCGCCGACACCCGCGTGTTCACGCTCACCGACCTGTCGACCGTGTGGGCCGACGTGGTGGTGCCGGCGCGCGACCTGGACATCGTCCGGGTCGGCACCAACGCCGTGATCCGCTCGATCTCATCCAGCACCACGGCGCCGGGCAAGGTGTCGTATGTGAGCTCGCTGGTGGGCGAGGAATCGCGCTCGGCTAAGGCGCGCGTGGTGCTCGATAATCCCGGCGCGGCCTGGCGTCCCGGGCTGGCCGTAAACATCGACATCGTCACCGGCTCCAGCGACGTGCCGGTGGCGGTGGTGCGCGAGGCGATCCAGACGGCCGACGGGCGCCAGGTCGTCTACAAGCGGGTCAAGGAAGGTTTTGTCGCGCAGCCGGTGGCCACCGGCCGCTCCGACGGCCGCTTCGTCGAGGTCACGGCTGGCTTGAATGCGGGCGACGCCTACGCGGCGGCCGGCAGCTTCGCGGTCAAGGCGGAGCAGGGCAAGGCGGAGGGAAGTCATGAACATTGAACCCTCGACCCTGTTCGATCGCCTGATCGCCACCGCGATCGCGCGCCGCTGGCTGGTGATGCTGGCGGTGCTGGCGATGGCCGGCATCGGCGTCTACAACTACGGCCGCCTGCCGATCGACGCGGTGCCCGACGTGACGAATGTGCAGGTCCAGATCAATACCGCGGCGCCGGGCTACTCGCCGCTGGAAACCGAGCAGCGCATCACCTATCCGGTCGAGGCGGTGCTATCGGGCCTGCCGCACCTGGAGCAGTTCCGCTCCCTGTCGCGCTACGGCCTGTCGCAGGTGACGGTCGTGTTCGAGGAGGGCACCGACATCCAGTTCGCGCGCCAGCTGGTCAGCCAGCGCCTGCAAGACGCGCGCGAGGGGCTGCCTGCCGGCGTGGTCCCGGCGCTGGGCCCGATCGCGACCGGCCTGTCCGAGATCTACCAGTGGACGGTGGAGACCGAACCGGGGGCGAAGAAATCCGACGGCACGCCGTATACGCCGACCGACCTGCGCGAGATCCAGGACTGGATCATCAAGCCGCAGCTGCGCACCGTGCCCGGCGTCACCGAGATCAATTCGATCGGCGGCTTCGACAAGGAATACCTGGTGGCCCCGAACACGGCCACCTTGTCGTCGTATGGGCTGGAACTGGCCGACATCGTGCGCGCGCTGGAGCGCAACAACAGCAACGTCGGCGCCGGCTATATCGAGCGCGAAGGCGAGCAATACCTGGTGCGGGCGCCGGGCCAGGCCGCGTCGATCGACGACATCGGCAATATCGTCGTCACCAGCATCCCGGTACGGGTGCGCGACGTGGCCGAGGTCACGATCGGGCAGGAACTGCGCACTGGCGCGGCCACCGAGAACGGCCTCGAGGTGGTGCTCGGCACCGTGGTCATGCTGATCGGCGAGAACAGCCGCGCCGTGTCGAAAGCGGTCGATGCGCGCATGCTCGAGATCAACCGCGGCCTGCCGAAAGGCGTCAAGGCCGTCACCGTCTACAACCGGACCGCACTGGTCGAGCGGGCCATCGCCACGGTGCGCAAGAACCTGGTCGAGGGCGCGATCCTGGTGGTGGCGGTGCTGTTCTTCTTTTTGGGGAACCTGCGCGCCGCACTGCTGACCGCCATGGTGATTCCGCTGGCGATGCTGTTCACCTTCAGCGGCATGGTGGCTAACCACGTCAGCGCCAACCTGCTCAGCCTGGGGGCGCTCGACTTCGGCATCATCGTCGACGGCGCCGTGGTGATCGTCGAGAACTGCGTGCGGCGCCTGGCCGCGGCCCAGCACCGCCTTGGCCGCATCCTCACGCGCGAGGAACGCTTTGCCGAAGTGTTCGAGGCCGCGCGCGAAGCGCGGCGCCCGCTGGTCTACGGCCAGCTGATCATCATGATCGTCTACCTGCCGATCTTCGCGCTCACCGGCATCGAGGGCAAGATGTTCCACCCGATGGCATTCACCGTGGTGTTCGCGCTGCTGGGCGCGATGATCCTGTCGGTGACCTTCGTGCCGGCCGCCGTGGCGCTGTTCATCGGCCGCTCGGTCGAGGAAAAAGAGAGCCGCGTGATGGGTGCGGCGCGCCGCTGGTATGCGCCGGCGCTCGACTACGCGCTGGCCAACCGCGCCGTGATGCTGGTGTTCGCCGGCCTGGTGATCCTTCTCGCCGGCCTGATGGCCACGCGCCTGGGCACCGAATTTGCCCCGAACCTCGACGAGGGCGATATGGCGGTGCTGACGATGCGGGTGCCGGGCACCAGCCTGTCGCAGTCGGTCAAGATGCAGCAGCAGATCGAGACCACCCTGATGCGTGAATTTCCCGAGATCGCGCGCGTGTTCGCCCGCATCGGCACCGCCGAAATCGCATCCGACCCGATGCCGCCCAACGTCGCCGACAGCTACATCATCTTCAAGCCCGAGAACGAGTGGCCCAGGCCACGGCGTTCGCGCGCCCAGGTCGAAAGCGCGATCCGCACCACATTGGAGGGCCTGCCCGGCAATAACTATGAGTTCAGCCAGCCGATCCAGCTGCGCGTCAACGAGTTGATTTCCGGCGTACGCAGCGACGTGGCCGTGAAACTGTTCGGCGACGACCTGGCCGTGCTGGAGGCCAGTGCGAACGAGATCGCCGCCGTGCTGCGCCGAGTGCCAGGCGCCAGCGAGGTGCAGGTGGAGCAGACCAGCGGCCTGCCGGTGCTGCAGATCCGGGTCGACCGCGAACGCGCCGCGCGCATGGGCCTGAACATCGGCGATGTGCAGGAGATGATTGCTACCGCCACCGCGGGCCGCGCGGCCGGCACGCTGTTCGAGGGCGACCGCCGCTTCGACATCGTGGTGCGCCTGCCGGAAGCCGTGCGCGGCGACATCGATGCGCTGCGCCGGCTGCCGGTGGCGCTGCCCGGCAATACGGAGGGCACGCGCAGCTTCATCGCGCTGGGCGAGATCGCGAGCTTCGAGGTGGCGCCGGGCCCCAACCAGCTCAGTCGCGAGCAGGGCAAGCGCCGGGTGGTGGTCAGCGCCAATGTGCGCGGGCGCGACATCGGTTCCTTCGTGGCCGAGGCCCAGCAGCGCATCGCCAGCCAGGTGCGCATCGCGCCCGGTTACTGGACCGCGTGGGGCGGCCAGTTCGAGCACCTGACGCAGGCCGCGGAGCGCCTGCGCCTGATCGTGCCGGCCTCGCTGCTGCTGGTGTTCGTCCTGCTCTACCTGGTCTTTAACAATGTGCGCGACGGTTTGCTGGTGTTTACCGGCATCCCGTTCGCCCTGGCCGGGGGCGTCGCGGCCCTCTGGGCGCGCGGGATTCCGCTGTCGATTTCGGCGGCGGTCGGCTTCATCGCGCTGTCAGGGGTGGCGGTGCTCAACGGCCTGGTGCTGATCTCCTTCATCCGCAGCCTGCGCCAGGATGGCCTGCAGGTAGCAGAGGCGGTGCGCCAGGGCGCGCTAGCGCGCCTGCGGCCGGTGCTGATGACGGCGCTGGTCGCCTCGCTCGGTTTCGTGCCGATGGCGCTGGCGGTCGGTACCGGTGCCGAGGTCCAGCGCCCACTGGCCACGGTGGTGATCGGCGGCGTGCTGTCGTCGACCGTCCTGACCCTGCTTTTGTTGCCAGTCTTATATGAATGGGCGCACCGGGAGCGACCTGCGGGGGTGTTTTTGCCGGTCGTGCGCGCATTTTTTCAACGAGACAGCAAAAATATCCCATAGACAACCGTGCGCCACAGATTGCACTAAATGAAAATGGTATAGTTGGATGTTTAACAGAATTTCGTCCGCGCCGGCTGCAACACAGCGGGCCAGGTGTGGCGTCAATTACCATTCCAAGGGATAAGAAAGATGAGCATGAAGGACTACGCGGATCGCATCAGCCAGACCATCCTGGACAATGAGACTGCCATCGGCGCCGAGTGGCTGGCCCAGCTCGGAGCGTTGAGCGTACGCAGCAATGCTGCGGCACGCGAGCAGTTGCGCTCGCACTGCAACCAGTTCCTGAAAGCCTTCGCTGCTGCCACCCGCAGCGGTGAACTCGACAACCTCGACCACCGTTCGTGGGACGAATTGCGCGACCTGCTGGCCGAGATCTCGTCGACCCGCGCCAAGTCGGGCTCGACCCCGAGCGAGACCGCGACCTTCGTGTTCTCGCTCAAGCAGCCGCTGTTCGCGCGCCTGCGCGAAGCCTTCGCCAGCGACGCCGAAGGCCTGGCCGCGGCGTCCTGGACCATCACGACCCTGCTCGACAAGCTGGGCCTGTACACGATCGAGGTGTTCCAGAAAACCAAGGACCAGATCATCGTGCGCCAGCAACAGGAACTGCTCGAGCTGTCGACCCCGGTGGTCAAGCTGTGGAACGGCATCCTGGCGCTGCCGCTGATCGGCACCCTGGATTCGGCGCGCACCCAGGTGGTGATGGAAAACATCCTGCAAAAGATCGTCGATACCGGCGCCATGATCGCCATCATCGACATCACCGGCGTGCCGACCGTCGACACCCTGGTAGCGCAGCACCTGATGAAGACCATCGCCGCCGCGCGCCTGATGGGCGCCGACTGCATCATCAGCGGCATCCGTCCACAGATCGCGCAGACCATCGTGCACCTGGGCGTGAACCTGGAAGACGTGATGACCAAGGCTACCCTGGCCGACGCCTTCCTGATCGCGCTCGAGCGTACCGGCGCCTCGATCACCGTCAAGCACGCCTGAGGCCCGGAACATGGAACGCATCCCGATCCTGCGCATGGGCGACCTGCTCCTGGTGACGATCCAGGTCGACATGCATGACCGTCTCGCCATGCAGCTGCAGGACGACCTGACCGAGCGCATCGTCAGCGACGGCGCCAAGGGCGTCCTGATCGACATCTCGGCGCTCGACCTGGTCGACTCCTTCATCGGCCGCATGATCAGCAACACCGCCGCCATGGCGCGCGTGCTCGACGCCCGCACCGTGGTGGTCGGCATGCAACCGGCGGTAGCGATCACCCTGGTCGAGCTGGGCCTGACCCTGCACGGCGTGAAGACCGCGCTGAACGTCGAGAAGGGCATGGCCCTGCTTGGAAAGAGCTATAAATAATGATCGACGCGCATAGCAATGCCGTCCAGTTCGAGACGCATCTGCTCGATCACCGCCGCCAGTACCGTACCGGGCGCGTGAGCTTGCGCCTGCGGACGGACGAGGACGTGGTAGGCCTGCGCAAGCAGGTGCGCGAGCGCGCGGTGGCGCTGGCGCTGTCGCTGGTCGACCAGACCAAGCTGGTGACCGCCGCCAGCGAACTGGCGCGCAACACGATCAAGTATGGCGGTGGCGGCGAAGTGCACGTCGACGCGCTCGACGACGGCATACGCAAGGGCATTGGCCTGCTGTTCGTCGATGCCGGCCAGGGCATTCCCGACATCGACAACGCGCTGCGCGATGGATTCACAACCGGTGGCGGCCTTGGGCTGGGCCTGGGCGGCTCCAAACGCCTGGTCGACGAATTCGACATCGACAGCCGTCCGAAGGAGGGCACCGCGGTGCTGATCATCAAATGGAAGCGCTGATCAGTTCGCAGTCGCAGCAGGTCATGTTTGCCGTGTCCCATGCCAGCGATGTCGCCGCCGTGCGCCGCGCCGGGCAGAAGCTGGCCGACTCGCTGGGTTTCAACGAGACCCGCGCCGGCCAGCTGGCCCTGATCATCACCGAAGCGGCCACCAATATCCTCAAGCACGCCGGCGAAGGCGAGATCCACGTCGGCCCGGCGCAGTCGCCAAGCGGCATCGGCATCGACGTGCTGGCGCTCGACAAGGGACCCGGCATCGCCGACCTGGCCAGCAGCCTGCTCGACGGGGTCTCGACCGCCGGCACCGCGGGCACCGGGCTGGGCGCGCTGCACCGCCTGTCGGACGAATTCGACGTGTATTCGACCCCCGGAGATGGCGCCGCTTTCTTCATGCGCCTGTGGCGCGACGTGCAGGCCCCCGACCAGTGCGGCGTCGAGGTGGGTGCGCTGTGGACGCCGATCCGGGGCGAAGAAGTGTGTGGCGACGGTTGGGCGGTCGCCTGCGGCAACGATGGCGCGACCCTGCTCGCCGCCGACGGCCTGGGCCACGGCCCGGACGCCGCGCGCGCTTCGAATGCGGCCATCATGGCGCTCGGCCAGCGCGGCGCGATCGGCGCCGGGGAACTGGTGCATGCGGCCCACGACGCCCTGCGCTCCACGCGCGGCGCTGCGCTGGCTGCCGCGCGCATCGATTTCGAGGCCGATGAGTTGCGCTTCGCCGGCGTCGGTAATATCGGCGCCATCGCCATCGGCGACGTGCGTCGGGCGCTGGTGTCGCACAACGGCATCGTTGGCCACAATATGCGCAAGGTGCAGGAGTTTACCGTGCCGTTCGAGACCGGCGCCTTGTGCATACTGTGCTCGGATGGCATCGAGACTCGATGGGACCTGGACAAGTATCCCGGCCTGCAGGGCCGTAGCCCGGCCCTGATCGCCGCCGTCCTGATGCGCGATTACATCCGTGGCCGCGACGACGCGATGGTGCTGGTGGTGCGTCGCCTGGCGGGCGCCAGATGACTGCCCAGCGCATCCTGAGTGTTGCCCTGGACAGCGACCAGGACGTGGTGCTGGTGCGTCAGCGCGCGCGCCAGATCTCGGCGCTGCTGGGTTTTTCACAGCAGGACCAGGTGCGCATCGGCACCGCCGTGTCCGAAGTGGCGCGCGGCGCCAGCCTCCAGGGTCGTGGCGGAAGGGCGGTGTTCCAGTTGCGCCAGCAGGATGGCCGCCAGCACCTCGAGGTGTTGCTCAGTGGCGGCAGCAGCGGCAGCGGGAGCGTTGCCGCTACCGACGAACACGAGACCGAATCGCTGCGCGAACTGGCGATCATCACCGCGCACCGCCTGATGGATGCCTGCGAAGTCGACCCCGGCGAGGCCGGGGCGTCGACCGTCACCGTGCGCAAGATGCTGCCGCGCCACGAGCACGTAACGAGCGCCAGGCTGGCGGAGATCGGCGCGCGCATGGCCGACACGCCGGTGTCGAACCCGGTGCACGAGCTGCAGTTGCAGAACCAGGAATTGATGTCGACCCTGGCCGAGCTGCGCGAGCGCCAGGACGACCTGATGTCGCTGACCCGCGAACTCGAGGACACCAACCGCGGCATCGTGGCGCTGTATGCCGAGATCGAGGACAAGGCCGAGCGCCTGCGCCGCGCCGACGAGATGAAATCGCGCTTCCTGTCGAATACCAGCCACGAGCTGCG
>Ga0308157_10007082_pt1 | contig 13164 bp, 3 predicted proteins | sample PhyBR1_FD_201035 | JGI IMG/M metagenome (GOLD analysis project Ga0308157, IMG submission 201035) | Phyllosphere microbial communities from UC Gill Tract Community Farm, Albany, California, United States - DLSLB.R1 | ecosystem: Host-associated > Plants > Phyllosphere > Unclassified | place: USA...
TTCGGGGTCTGACCCCGAATGCGGCTCAGCTTGGCTACGCCTTGGATGCCGCTATACGATACTTTTCTTGGGAGTTGTTTGTAATGATGATGGAAACGGTTTTATCCCGCTCGGTGCGCCTGATCTTCTCGGGCAGCGTAGTGGCGGCGGGCCTGATGGCCCAACAGGCTTATGCACAAGACGCTAACGTCCAGCGCGTGGAGATCACGGGCTCGAGCATCAAACGCGCGACCGCGGAAACCGCGTCGCCTATCCAGGTCCTGACCAGCGACGACATGATGAAGTCGGGCAAGGCCACCGTGGCCGAGTACCTGCAGACCCTGTCGGCAGACGGCGCCGGCTCCCTGCCTACCGGCTTCGGTTCCGGCTTCGCCGCTGGCGCTACCGGCATCTCCCTGCGCGGCCTGGGCGCGACCTCCACCCTGGTACTGCTGAACGGCCGCCGCATGGCGCCTTTCGCGCGTGCCGACGACGGCCAGAAGAGCTTCACCGACCTGTCCACCATCCCGATGCAGATCGTTGAGCGCATCGAAGTACTGAAGGACGGCGCTTCCTCGCTGTACGGCGCCGACGCGATCGCCGGCGTGGTCAACATCATCCTGAAGAAGGACTTCGAAGGCCTGCAGATCAAGGGCGACACCGGCGCTTCGCGCTACTCGGACGCCAAGCAGAACAAGATCTCCGTCACCGCCGGCAAGGGCAACCTGGACGACGACAAGTACAACATCGTCTTCAACGCCGAATACAGCAAGACCGACGGCCTGCAGGCTTCCGACCGCGGCAACCGCGCCTGGATCGGCCACGGCGACATCCGCCCTTGGGGCTATGGCGTGGGCACCCAGTACGCTGGCGGCTACATCACCAACGGCGCCTCGTCGCCTTCGCCTACCGGCGCCCTGCTGAACCCGAAGACCGGCCAGTACGTCTCGCTGCCGGGCTGCTCGCAGTTCTCCACCGTCACCCCGCAAGACCCGAACGGCGGCTGCCTGTGGCACCAGGACAAGTTCCGCTCGATGAATCCAGAGATCGAATCGATCAATCTGTACTCGCGCGGCACCTTCCAGATCAACGCCGACCACCAGGCCTTCTTTGAAGCCGGCTACTCGGAGCGCGACACTGCCTTCACCCTGACTCCGCCGTCGACCTCGTCGACCGTGGTGTTCCCGGGCCAGAACGGCGGCGCCAACCAGCTGATCAACTACGGCAACACCATCCTGATGGCTGCCAACCACCCGCAGAACCCGTACGGCGTGCCAGTGCGCGTGCGCTACTCGGCCTTCGACGTGGGTCCGAGCACCCGCAAGAACACCAACGAGTTCACCCGCTTCGTGGCTGGCCTGAAAGGCAACGTCAAGGGCTGGGACTATGAAACCGGCTTCACCTTCTCGCAGTCCAAGCTGAACCTGGACTGGAGCAATATGCTCAACATGAAGGCGCTGCAATCGGCGCTGGGCGATCCGAGCTCCAAGCTGTTCCCTTACTACATCGGCGCGCAGGCGAACAAGAACCCGGCCTCGCTGTACGCGGCCCTGGTGACCAACGCGACCTCCGACTCCAGCACCAAGCTGGTGATCGCCGACTTCAAGGCGAGCCGCGAACTGTGGTCGCTGCCAGGCGGCAAGATGGGCCTGGCCATCGGCGGCGAACACCGCCGCGAAACGCTGAACAACCCGTCCCTGTCCGGCACCTCGGACGGCAGCATCAACTCCAGCTACACCGCCGCGTTCGGCAAGAACAACGTGTCGGCGATCTACGCCGAAGTACTGGCGCCGGTGCTGAAGTCCGTGGAACTGACCGCTGCCCTGCGTTACGACCACTACGACCAGTTCAACTCGACCACCCCGAAACTGGGCGCGAAATGGACCCCGGCCAAGAACTTCGCAGTCCGCGGCACTTACACCGAAGGCTTCCGCGCACCTAGCGCGGCCGAGTCCAACGTGCTGAGCCAGGCAGTCGGCAGCGCCCCTGTGCGCGATCCTATCCGTTGCCCGGGCGGCACGCCTGCGGCCGGCGCCAGCGCGACCGACTGCTCGATCACCGTCAGCTCGATCAAGGTCGGCAACGCCAACCTGCAGCCTGAAGAATCCAAGGGCTACACCCTGGGCATGGTCTGGGATCCGTTCGAAGGCAACAGCATTGCCGTGGACGCCTTCAAGATCAAGCGTTCCAACGAGATCAACCCGGTTTCCTACGCTGAAGCTGCGCAGTCGCCAACCGCCGTGCGCAACGACAACAACCTGAAGAACGCCGCCGGCCAGGTGATCCCGAACTCCGGCTCGCTGCTGGTGGTATCGGGCGCCTACCGCAACTCGAGCTACACCGAAGTGACCGGTGTGGATCTGGACGTGAAACAGCGTCTGCGCCTGGGTAGCTGGGGCAAAGCCGTCATCGGCCTGAACCTGACCCACATCTCGTCCTGGCTGCGCGCCGAGTCCGACACCGTGCAGTACCAGTTCGCTGGCACCCACGGCAACTGCGACACCTCGAACTGCGCCGGCACGCCGAAGAACAAGGCCACCCTGTCCGCTTCCTGGGACATCGGCGCCTGGAACTTCGCGTCCAACGTGAACTACCGCGACAGCATGAAGAACATCAAGTTTGAAGGCGACGTGTGCGCTTCCAAGTTTGCCGACGGCACCGTGGCCCCTAACGGCTGCAAACTGGCGTCCTTCACCACCATGGACCTGTCGACCCGCTGGAACTTCAGCAAGAACCTGCAGCTGACCGCATCGGTCGCCAACGTGTTCGACAAGATCGCACCGCTGGACCCGCTGACCTACGGCGGCATGAGCTTCAACCCGATGGACGCTTCCGGCGCCATCGGCCGCTACTTCAAAGTCGGCGCGAGCTACAGCTTCAAATAATTCATCATTTGACGGTTTAGCCTGAAAAGGGCGGTGAGCGATCACCGCCCTTTTTACATTCAAGTGTGGCCAAAAACTAACGCATTGCCACGCAAGCGTTAAACACGGCGGCGTCCGGCGCAACAAAGCCGCTACATCAAGTTACATGCCGTAGTCCGAATTTAGTGGATGTTAGATCCTGCCGCGGCACTTTCCCCTGCCTGAAAAACAACTGTTGGTCCACAACTAGGGGAAACACTTACATTGACAGCCGAACCCGGCAGATGATTTCATCGAACAATTGAGCAAATGCCTAGCCCTTTGCTCAACTGGAAACGGGACAGTTGCGCACAAGCTTGCCATCCGCAGGAATCAGCGCACATCCGTTCGAACATCTCAACAGTTGGAGGCTTTTAGTATGATGATGGAAACAGTTATGGCACGTTCCGTGCGCCTGATATTCTCGGGCAGCGTGGTTGCAGCAGGTCTGCTGGCAACGCCGGCGATGGCACAAGATGCCAGCGCGAATGTCCAGCGCGTGGAAATTACCGGTTCGAGCATCAAGCGCGCTACCGCTGAGACGGCCTCGCCGATCCAGCTGATCGGCCGCGAAGAGCTGCTGAAATCGGGCAAGGCGACCGTCGCCGAATACCTGCAGACCCTGACCGTGGACGGCGCCGGTTCGCTGCCTACCGGCTTCGGCAACGGTTTCGCCGCCGGCTCCACCGCCATCTCGCTGCGCGGCCTGGGCGCGACCTCCACCCTGGTACTGCTGAACGGCCGCCGCATGGCCCCGTTCGCGCGTGCCGACGACGGCCAGAAAAGCTTCACCGACCTGTCCACCGTGCCGATGCAGATCGTTGAGCGCATCGAGATCCTGAAGGACGGCGCCTCGTCGACCTACGGCGCGGACGCGATTGCCGGCGTGGTCAACATCATCCTGCGCAAAGACTTCGAAGGCCTGCAAGTCAAGGGCGACACCGGCACCTCGCGCTACAGCGACGCCAAGCAGAACAAGGCTTCCCTGTCGTTCGGCAAGGGCAACCTGGACAACGACAAGTACAACTTCGTGTTCAATGCTGAATACCAGCAGTCGGACAAGCTGAAAAACAGCGACCGCGGCGACCGCGGCCATATCGGCCACGGCGACCTGCGTCCTTACGGCTTCCCGATCGGCACCCAGTTTGCCAGCGGCTACATCAACGGCACCAACAACGCCAGCGCCTCCCCGGTCGGCCTGCTGCGCGATCCGAAGACCACCAACTACGTCGCCCTGCCGGGCTGCGCCTCGATGACCAGCGCCAGCCAGACCGGCGCCAACGGCGGCTGCGTATGGTACGCCGACCAGTTCCGCGACATGCAGCCGGAGATCGAGTCGATCAACCTGTACTCGCGCGGCACCTTCCAGATCAACGAGAACACCCAGGCTTACGTGGAAGCGGGCTACTCCAAGCGCGACACCTCGTTCACCCTGGTGCCGCCGTCGGTCACCCCGACCGTGGCCTTCCCGCCGAACGCCGCCAACCCGCTGGGCTTCATCAACTACGGCAACCTGAACATCATGTCGGCCGCGCACCCGCAGAATCCCTACGGCGCGCCTATCCGCATCCGCTACACCGCGTTTGACGTCGGCCCGAGCACCCGTTCGGCCAACAACGAATTCAACCGCCTGGTGATCGGCGTCAAAGGCTCGGCCATGGGCTGGGACTACGACACCGGCTTCACCCACTCCGAGTCCAAGCTGCACCTGGACTACAGCAATATGCTGAACATGAAGGTCGTGGCGGCCGCCCTGGGCGATCCGACCTCGAAGTACTTCCCGTACTACATCGGCGCGCAGGCCAACAAGAACCCGGCTTCGCTGTACGCAGCCATGGTGACCAACGCCACCTCCGATTCGACCACCAAGCTGAACGTGATCGACTTCAAGGCCTCGCGCGAGCTGTGGGCTCTGCCGGGCGGCAATATGGGTCTGGCGGTTGGCGCCGAACACCGCCAGGAAAAACTGTCGAATCCTTCGCTGAAGGGTTCGGAAGACGGCTCGATCAACTCCAGCTACGTGGCCGCATTCGGCGACACCAAGGTGTCGGCGATCTACGCCGAGGTGCTGGCGCCGGTGATCAAGAACGTGGAGCTGAGCGCAGCCTTCCGCTACGACAAATACGACAACTTCAACTCCACCACGCCGAAAGTCGGCGCCAAGTGGACCCCGGTCAAGTCCTTCGCACTGCGCGGCACCTACACCGAAGGCTTCCGCGCACCAGGCGCGGCTGAAGGCTCGAAGGCGTCGCAGTCGACCGGCACCTCGACCGTGGCCGATCCGATCCGCTGCCCAGGCGGCAAAACCCCGGCCGCCGGCGGCGCCACCTCGACCGACTGCGGCATTCCTGTCGCCGCCGTGAAAGTGGGCGATCCTAACCTGCAGCCGGAAACCTCCAAGGGCTACACCCTGGGCGTGGTATGGGACGTGCTGGCCGACACCGGCATCACCCTGGATGGCTGGAAGATCAAGCGCTCCAACGAGATCAACCCGCTGCCGTACAACGAAGCTGCCGCGCTGCCGACCGCAGTGCGCAACGACAACAACCTGGTCCAGAACGGCGTGGTGATCCCGAACTCGGGCACGCTGGTGCTGACCCAGGCCCCATACCGCAATTCGAGCTTCACCGAAATCAGCGGCGTGGACCTGGACATCAAGCAGCGCCTGCGCCTGGGCGCCTACGGCAAAGCCCAGCTGGGCCTGACCTGGACCCACGTGGCATCCTGGAAGCGTCACGAGTCGGCCACCACCGTGTACCAGTTCGCTGGCACCCACGGCAACTGCGACACCTCGAACTGCGCCGGTACGCCTAAGGACAAGATCAACCTGACCGGCACCTGGGATATCGGCGACTGGAACTTCAACGGCATCGTGAACTATCGCGCCAAGATGAAGAACATCCTGTTCGAAGGCAATCCTTGCGCCTCCACCCTGGCCAACGGCCAGCCAGGCACCACCGACTGCCAGATCGCCTCGTTCACCACGCTGGACCTGTCGACCCGCTACAACTTCAGCAAACAGCTGACCTTGTTCGCGTCGATGAACAACGTGCTCGACAAGATCGCGCCGCTGGATCCGCTGACCTACGGCGGCCTGAGCTACAACCCGATGGACGCAACCGGCGCCATCGGCCGCTACGTCAAAGTGGGTCTGAACTACAAATTCTTCTAATCGCCTGATTAGCTGAATCTGCCTGAGGGGCGGTGCGCAAGCACCGCCCCTTTTTTCTTTGGCGCGCCCATGGCGGGTTACGCGCGGCTCCGCCACGCTAACCCGCCCTACGCCTCATTGCCTTTTCGTCGCCGTAGGGCGGGTTAGCGCTGCGCGCGTAACCCGCCGGAGCCGCCGGCGCACCTCCCTTTTTCTTTTGATAAGCCTATACAACTCACTTGCCAAAACCGTATCAAGTTGGCAGAAATACGTCGATTTTTAGCGAAAACCCGAACAAAAATTGACAAGCCAGCGCAATCGGTGGTTTCATATCGCCCCTGTGATTTTTCGTGAGAATTACAGGGACCTGCAAAAACAGCAAGTTGACGTTCCCCCTATCGCATCAAGAGAAAGCTACAAAGCAATGATCAAAGAAACAGTATTGTCGCGCTCGCTGCGCGTCATGTTCGCCGGCGGCCTGGCACTGGGCATGCACGCGGCCAGCGCCCAGGACGCGGCGCCGGACGGCTCCATGCAGCGCGTGGAAATCACCGGCTCCAGCATCAAGCGCATCGCGGCCGAATCGTCGCTGCCGGTGCAGTCGTTCAGCCAGAAAGACATCAAGAAGTCCGGCGTGACCACGGTCACCGACTTCATCCAGCAACTGCCCGCCATGCAGGGCTTCTCCGTGGCGGCCGACTCGGTCGGCGGCGGCGGCGGCGGCGTGACCACCGCCTCCATCCACGACATCGGCGCGGCCTACACCCTGGTGCTGCTGAACGGCCGCCGCGTGGCGCCGTCCAACTCCGGCACCACCATCGACCTGAACTCGATCCCGCTGTCGGCCATCGAGCGCGTGGAAGTGCTGACCGACGGCGCCTCGGCCCTGTACGGCGCCGACGCGATTGCCGGCGTGGTCAACTTCATCCTGAAAAAAGGCGCCTCCCCGTGGGAAGTGAACGCCAAGTACAACAGCCCTGAGAAATCCGGCGGCAAGAGCAACTCCATCAGCATCAGCAAGGGCTTCGGCGACTACGAGGACGACGGCTACAGCGTGTTCGTCTCGGCCAGCCACGACCAGCAGAAGCAGCTGAAGGCCTCGCAGCGCGACTTCGCGCGCACCGGCATCGTCAACTTCACCGACCCGAAAACCGGCAAGGCGCTGCAGTTCATCAACGGCTCCTCGCGTGCCCTGCCGGCCAACGCCGCCGTCAGCTACGACGCCATCGATCCGAAGACCGGCAAGACCGTCGAAAAGAACGCCACCCTGAACCCGTACGCGCTGTCGCACGGCGGCAAGTGCGCGCCAGGCAACCTGGACTTCTACGGCGACGGCCAGTGCTACTACGATTCGCCGTCCACCATCGAGATCAACCCGGAATCGCAGCGCGACTCCATCTTCAGCTCGGGCAGCCTGAAGCTGGGCAACACCGGCTTCAAGGGCTTCTTCGACTTCGCCTACACCGAAGCGAAAATCGTCGCCAGCATCGCGCCCTACCCGGCCGACTTCAGCATCGCCAAGGGCTCGGCGCTGTACAACAAGTACATCCAGCCTTACCTGACGCCGGAACAGAAAGCCGGCGCCACCTCGGTGGTGGCCAAGTACCGCCTGTATGAGATGGGCAACCGCACCTACGACTACGGCACCAAGGCCACCCACCTGGTGGCGGGCGTGGACGGCCAGGCATTCGGCTGGGACATCAACTCGGCGGTGACCTACTCGAAGAACAAGCAGACCCAGAAATACGCGGGCGGCTTCCCGCTGGCCGACAAGTTCCAGGCCGCGCTGGACGCCGGCACCATCGATCCGTTCGGCTACGCGCAGGGCGAAATGCCTGCGTCCATGCGCAGCGCGCTGCTGGACACCGGCTTCAGCGGCACCTACAACACGCAGACCGTGGAAATGAAGGGCATCGACGCGCGCGCCTCGCGCGAAGTGTTCAAGCTGGCCGGCGGCAGCGCCCAGCTGGGCGTGGGCGCGGACTTCCGCAACACCGCCTTCCGCATCGACCAGGCCGACGTGGCCAAGCAGGCGCAGATCCTGTTCGACAACGCCCAGGTGGACAGCAACTACGAGCGCAACAACGCCGGCGCCTACGCCGAGCTGATGATGCCGATCACCAGGAAGCTGGAAGCGACCGCCTCGGTGCGCTACGACCAGATCGGCGCCATCGACAACAACCTGACCGGCAAGGAAGTGGGCAGCAAGGAAAACGCCGCCACCTGGAAAGTGAGCACCAAGTACGCGGCCGCCAAGAACCTGATGCTGCGCGCAGCGGCGGGCACCGGCTTCCGCGCCGCCAGCATGACCGAGATCGCCGGTCCGCTGGAAGACTGGGGCGTCACCGGCGGCAACTACCAGTGCCCGCTGACCGCCGCCACCGGCATGGGCGGCCACCCGCTGGCGTCCTACTGCAACGGCGTGCAGCGCCAGCAGTTTGAAGCCTTCCAGGGCGGCAATCCGGAGCTGAAGCCAGAGAAGTCCAAGCAGTGGAGCGTGGGCTTCGTGTTCGAGCCTGTCGACAGCCTGTCGATGGCGATCGACCTGTGGAACGTGGAAATCCGCGACCAGGTGACCGCCGTGTCCGAAGGCCTGATCTTCGCCAACCCGGCCAAGTACGCCTCGCTGTTCACGACCAAGCACATCAGCTCGACCGGCAAGGACGTGCTGGCCATCAAGCTGCTGCCGATCAACATCGGCAAGGTGGAAAACCAGGGCGTCGACTACGACTTCACCCACAAGATGAAGCTGTTCGACGGCAAGCTGACCAGCCGCCTGGCCGGCACCTGGCTGCTCAAATCGCGCTACACCACCCCGGGCACCGACGACCAGTGGGAAACCAGCCTGAACCGCTACGGCTCGAACGACAAGGTCAGCTTCCGCCACGTGGTGCGCGCCACCACCTCGCTGGAAACGGCCAAGTTCACCCACACGCTGGCGGCCAACTACCGCAACGGCTACACCGACAAGCCGCAGTCGGAAGACGACTGCGCCGTCATCGTGGCCGGTTCGCCGGGCGCCTGCTACGGCATCACGCTGGACGTGCCGAGCTACACCACCTTCGACCTGCAGTCGGCCTACCGCCCGCTGAAGAACGTGGAGCTGACCGCCGGCATCATCAACCTGTTCGACCGCAATCCGCCGTTCACGCTGCGCAACACCGGTTCGCACCAGGTGGGCTACAACCCGTCCTACTCGAGCGCCCTGGGCCGCCAGTTCTACCTCAGCGGCTCTTACAAGTTCTGATGGGATCTGACGCCACGGCGTTGGTTTAAGGAGAAAAAGGCGCTGAGCAATCAGCGCCTTTTTTACGGCCGATGCAGGACCGGCAGTATCACTGTGTAGCATTAAGTATCGTTCTGTAGCAAAAATGTAACATTGCTATTTACGCGAAATATACCGACTATTTGTAAAAATTGGCAATATGCCGCATTTCTGCATAGTCCGGTGTTTTAGCCGTATCTTCCATCTTGGTCCCAGTTACCCGATTTTGCGCGGAATTTCGGCGCAACTCCGCCTTTCCTCTCCTAATCTTCTATTGGACGCAGCCTGGCACAAAGCCGGGAAATCGAAGAAAACCACGAATTTCCGCATTGACAGCAAGTTGTCTAGATGATTACATGAACCGCTGGCTGGCTCATCCGTTACATAGCCGGAACGCCGATATTGCCAATGAAATAACACAATAGTACCGGCCCACGATGCCGTTTCACCTAGTAGACCTTTTGGGAGTAGATTGATGATGAAGGAAACTGTTTTGTCCCGCTCCGTGCGCATGATCTGCGCAGCCGGCGCCGCTTTCGGGATGCACGCTGCGATCGCTCAGGAAGCCGCGCCGGACTCCATCCAGCGCGTGGAAATCACGGGATCGAGCATTAAGCGCATCGCCGCCGAAGCTTCGCTGCCAGTGCAGTCGTTCAGCCAGAAAGACATCCAGCGCGCAGGCGTGACCTCGGTCACCGACTTCGTCCAGCAACTGCCAGTGATGCAGGGCTTCACCGTGGCGGCCGACTCGGTCGGCGGCGGCGGCGGCGGCATCACCACCGCGTCCATCCACGGCGTGGGCGAGTCCTACACCCTGGTGCTGGTCAACGGCCGCCGCATCGCGCCCGCCACCTCCGGCACCACCATCGACATCAACTCCATCCCGCTGGCCGCTGTCGAGCGCATTGAAGTGCTGACCGACGGCGCCTCCGCGCTGTACGGCGCCGACGCCATCGCCGGCGTGCTGAACTTCATCCTGAAAAAAGGCGCCTCGCCGCTGACCATCGACGCCAAGTACAGCAAGCCGCAGCACCCGGGCGCCAAGGACAAGTCGGTCAGCATCGCCAAGGGCTGGGGCGACGTCGACACCGACGGCTGGTCGCTGTTCCTGTCGGCCAGCCACCAGGAGCAGGACCGCATGACCGCCGCCCAGCGCGACTTCGCGTCCACCGGCATCATCAATTTCAGCGATCCCAAAACCGGCAAGCCGCTGCAGTTCTTCAACGGCTCCTCGCGCTCGATTCCGCCCAACGTCACCGTGGGCTACAAGGACGCCGCCGGCGCCAGCAAGTCCGTCAGCATCAACCCTTACCTGAAGATCAACGGCAAGTGCCCACCCAAGCACGTCGACCTGGGCGACGGCCAGTGCTACTTCGACTACACCTCCTCGGTGGAAATCTCGCCGGAAATCAAACGCGACAGCTTCTACGCCTCCGGCAAGCTGAAACTGGGCGACAGCGGCTTCACCGCCTTCAGCGAAGTGACGCTGAACGACGCCCATGTCTACGCCACCATCGCGCCTTACCCGGCTGAATTCTCGCTGGCCAAGACCTCGCCGCTGTTCGCCAAGTATGTGCGTCCTTATCTGACCGCGCAGCAACTCAACACCATGACCTCGGCCACCGTGAAATACCGCCTGCAGGACATGGGCGGCCGCGCCTACGACTACGGCAGCAAGACCACCAACGTGGTCGCCGGCGTGGAAGGCGCAGTGGCGGGCTGGGACGTCAACTCGGCCCTGACCTACTCGCGCAACAAGTCGCCGACCGACTACGTGGGCGGCTTCCCGCTGGCCGACAAGTTCAACGCCGCACTGGCCGCCGGCACCGTCGACCCCTTCCCTTACGCGCTGGGCGAAATGCCGGCCGCCATGCAGACTGCCCTGAACGGCACCGGCTACGTGGGCAACTACAGCAACACCGAGATCGAAATGAAGGGCGTGGAACTGCGCGGTGCGCGTGAACTGTTCGCCGTTCCGGCCGGCAAAGCATCGCTGGGCGTGGGCGCGGACTTCCGCAAGACCTCCTACACCCAGTCCGGCAACCCTGCCGTGAGCCATTCGGAAATCCTGTTCGACGACGACCAGCCTTCGTTCGACCTGTCGCGCAAGAACGGCGGCGCCTTCGCCGAGATCCTGGTGCCGGTGATCAAGGACCTGGAAGTGACCGGTTCGGTGCGCTATGACCGCGTCACCAAGATCAACGACGGCATCAGCGGCAAGTCGATCGGCGATGACCACTCGGCCACCACCTACAAGCTGAGCACCCGCTACCAGCCGACCAAGGAACTGTTGGTGCGCGCCGCCTACGGCACCGGCTTCAAGGCCGCGTCGATGAAGGACATCGCCCAGCCGCAGACCGACTTCGGCGTGACCGGCGGCACCTACAACTGCCCGCTGAGCGCAGCCAACGGCCTGGCCAACCACCCGCTGGCCCAGTACTGCGACGGCCGCAACCAGCTGGAAGTGTTCCAGGGCGGCAACCCAGCCCTGGTGCCGGAGAAGTCCAAGCAATGGTCGGCCGGCTTCGTGTTCGAGCCCAGCACCGCTTTCAGCGCCAAGTTCGACTACTGGAACGTGGAAATCCGCAACGCCGTCACCAGCGTCAGCGAAGGCTTGATCGCCGCCAATCCGAACAAGTACATCAACCTGTACACCACCAAGTTCAAGGCCTCGACCAACAAGCGCACGCTGGCCATCATCCTGGCGCCCATCAACATCGGCCGCCAGGAAAACCAGGGCATCGACTACGACCTGCTGTTCCGCCAGCGGGTCTGGGACGGCAAGCTGACCGCCCGCCTGGCCGGTACCCACGTGCTGAAATCGCGCTACACCACCCCGGGCACCGACGACCAGTGGGAAACCAGCCTGGACCAGTTCGGCAGCGACGATAAAGTCCAGTTCCGCAACGTGCTGAAGGCTTCGGCGACCTATGAACTGGGCCGCTGGACCAACACCCTGACCGCGAACTACCGCAACGGCTACAAGGACAAGCACCACGACATCGACAACTGCGCCGTGAACACCAACGACGCAGCGCAGGATTGCGTGGACGTGCAGCTGGAAGTGCCCAGCTACACCACGCTGGACTTCCAGACCCAGTTCCGTCTGCTGAAGAACCTGGAGCTGACCGCCGGCGTGACCAACCTGGCAGACCGCAACCCGCCGCTGTCGCTGCGCAACACCGGTTCGCACCAGCTGGGCTACGATCCGCGTTACGCCAGCGCCGTGGGCCGCACCTTCTACCTGAGCGCCAACTACAAGTACTAATCCTGTAGCGCAAACAAAAAACCCCCGCCGTAGCGATACGGCGGGGGTTTTTTCATGCTGCGTTCATTCAGTCCACATTGTGCAGGCGGCGCTGGCGCACGGCGGCGGCCAGGCCTTCCAGCACCTGCACGCTGCTGTCCCAGTCTATGCAGCCGTCGGTGATCGACTGGCCATAGGCCAGCTCCTTGCCCGGCACCAGGTCCTGGCGGCCCGCCACCAGGTGCGACTCCACCATCACGCCGACGATGCGCGCGTCGCCGCCGGCGATCTGGCCGGCGATGTCGGCGCACACGGGGATCTGGTTCTCCGGCTTTTTCGAGCTGTTGGCGTGCGAGGCGTCTATCATCAGGCGCGCCGCCAGGCCTTGCGCGGCGATCGCCTTGCAGGCCTCGTCCACGCTGGCCGCGTCGTAGTTCGGCGCCTTGCCGCCGCGCAGGATGATGTGGCAGTCCTCATTGCCGTTGGTCGACACGATGGCCGAGTGGCCGCCCTTGGTCACCGACAGGAAGTGGTGCGGCTGCGAGGCGGCCTTGATGGCTTCCACGGCGATCTTGACGTTGCCGTCGGTGCCGTTCTTGAAGCCCACCGGGCACGACAG
>Ga0308157_10007084_pt1 | contig 13162 bp, 5 predicted proteins | sample PhyBR1_FD_201035 | JGI IMG/M metagenome (GOLD analysis project Ga0308157, IMG submission 201035) | Phyllosphere microbial communities from UC Gill Tract Community Farm, Albany, California, United States - DLSLB.R1 | ecosystem: Host-associated > Plants > Phyllosphere > Unclassified | place: USA...
TGGAAGTGAAATTTTACGGACCACACACGGTAAGAATTATCAAATATCCTTCGGGAAAATCATTTGTAAAAAACAGCCTGTCCGTTATTAAACAGGAACAAAAAACAAAATTCTCAATTACAGAAAATAAAGATATTTTATCAATAAAAACGAATGATTTACAACTTTCCATCAATACAAAAAACGGAGAAATAGTTTACACAACAACATCAGGAAAAGAACTTCTGAAAGAAAAAGGAAGTGATTTCAAACCTTTTAATGATGCAGGAAGTCCAACTTATTCTGTAACCCAATCTTTTCAGTTAGAAAAAGAAGAACCGATTTATGGTTTGGGAATCCTTCAAAATGGAAAATTATCCCAACGGAATCAGGACATTAGAATGGTGCAGAACAACACTTGGGATTTTGTGCCTTTCTTCCAATCTGTAAAAGGTTACGGCATTTTTTGGGATAATTATTCCCCGACTCAGTTTACCGATACTACTCAGAAAACATCTTTTGCCTCCGAAGTTGGAGAAGGTGTGGATTATTATTTTATGTACGGAGGAAATGCTGATGGCGTTGTTGCTTCGATGCGTGACCTTACCGGAAATGTTCCGATGCTTCCGCTATGGACGTATGGTTTCTGGCAAAGCAAGGAGCGTTATAAAAGTCAGAATGAAATCGTAGATGTCGTAAAAAAATACCGTGATCTGAAAGTTCCTTTGGACGGAATCATTCAGGATTGGCAGTATTGGGGGAATAATTATCAGTGGAATGCGATGGATTTTATCAGTCCGGATTTTCCTGATGCCAAAAAAATGATTAATGATATCCACGGAATGAATGCGCATTTGTCTGTTTCCATCTGGTCATCATTCGGGCCAATGACAAATCAGTATCGTGAAATGGACAAAAAAGGGATGCTTTTTAATTTCAAAACCTGGCCCGAATCCGGCAGAGAAGTCTGGCCTCCTGATATGAATTATCCTTCCGGCGTGCGTGTTTACGATGCCTACAATCCGGAAGCCAGAGACATTTACTGGAAATATTTGAACAAAGGCGTTTTCAGCTTAGGCGTAGATACTTGGTGGATGGATTCTACGGAACCCGACCACCTTAGCCAAAAACCGGAAGATTTAGACACAAAAACATATTTAGGTTCTTTCAGAAAAGTTAGAAATGCCTATCCGTTGATGGCTGTTGGTGGTGTTTACGACCATCAGCGGGCTACAACGAGTGACAAAAGGGTTTTTATTTTAACAAGGTCTGCTTTCGCAGGTCAGCAGAGATATGGTGCGAATACCTGGTCGGGAGATGTCAATTCTTCCTGGGAATCCTTACGCAATCAGGTTCCTGCTGGTCTTAATTTTACTCTGACAGGAAACCCTAATTTCAATTCTGACATCGGCGGCTTCTTTGCCGGCACGTATAAAAAAGGCTGGAATGAAAGTTCAGGCTCAAAAAATCCTATGTTTCAGGAATTGTATGTCCGTTGGCTGCAATACGGAACATTTACCCCGATGATGCGTTCACACGGAACCGATGTGCCAAGAGAAATCTACCAGTTCGGAAAAAAAGGAGATGTGGTTTATGATGTGGTGGAGAAGTTTATTAGATTAAGATACAGTATGTTGCCTTACATTTATTCTGTTTCGTGGGATGTTTCCAAAAATCGGTCAAGTTTTATGCGATCGCTTGCAATGGATTTTTCTTCAGACAAAAAAGTTTGGGATATCAATAATGAATATATGTTCGGGAAATCTTTCCTAGTTGCTCCTGTACTGAATGCACAATATACTCCGGAAAAAATAGTGAAAACCGATGAAAATGAAGGTTGGGACAAAAAAGATGAAAGCAAAAAAGAGGGTTCGGTTTCCACTGTAGATTTCACCCAAAATAAGACCGTTAAAGTCTATCTTCCAACTGGTTCTATATGGTATGACTACTGGACTAATGCCAAATATAAAGGCGGACAGGAAATTGAGAAAACGGCCAACATTCAAACCATTCCATTGTATGTAAAAGGTGGAAGCATCATTCCTTTCGGTCCCGATGTCCAGTATGCGACAGAAAAAAAATGGGACAATTTAATTTTAAAAGTTTATCCGGGTTCAGATGCAGATTTTGTCTTATATGAAGACGAATTCGACAATTACAACTACGAAAAAGGAGATTTTACTGAAATACCCATGCATTGGAATGACAAATCCCATACGCTAACTATTGACACTCGAAAGGGAAAATATAAGGGAATGATTGAGAACCGAAATTTCACCATAATTCTTCCGGATGGTCAACAGAAAACGGTGGTTTATTCGGGTAAAAATGTTAAAGTGATTTTTAAATAATGATGAAGCTTTAAAGCCTTTAATAAAATTAAATCAATATGGTAACCCATCAAAATATCAAAATAATTCTACTGCTATGTTTCTTTGGAAGCGGAATTTTTTCTGCTCAGCAAACGTCGGGACTTATAGAGAATATCATTTCAAATGATAGCGGTTTTCCTGTTGTTTCAGCGGAAGGAAATGTTGTAAACTTATTTTATGACAAATCAGAAAATGTTGCCGTCATTCGTGCTGCGAAGGATTTACAGTCGGATATTCATAAAGTTACCGGGAAATTACCCAATCTTTCAACCTCAGAAACTTCCGGAGAATTTGAAATCATCATCGGAACTTTAGGAAGCAATAAACAAATTGACCAACTTATTTCATCTAAAAACATCAACGCTAAAGATTTAAAAGGTAAATGGGAAAGTTTCGTCATCACAACCGTAGAAAATACAAAATCTAAATCCAAAAAACAACTCATCATCGCCGGAAGCGACAGGAGAGGAACCATTTACGGAATTTATGAATTATCAAAACAATTAGGCGTTTCTCCGTGGTATTACTGGAATGATGTTCCGGTAAAAAAGCGTTCTTCGGCATACGTAGTTCCAGGATATTTTGCGTCAGGCGAACCCAAAGTAAAGTACCGTGGTATTTTCATTAATGATGAAGAACCGGCTTTCGGAACCTGGGCAAGAACCAAATTCGGAGGTATCAACAGCAAAATGTATGCGAATATGTTTGAGCTTTTACTTCGTCTCAGAGCCAATTATCTGTGGCCTGCAATGTGGGGGAAAGCCTTTAATGAAGATGATCCGCTCAATCCGAAAGTAGCTGATGAATACGGAATTGTGATGGGAACTTCGCATCACGAACCGATGATGCGTGCCCAGAAAGAATGGGGAAATCACCGCAAAGAATATGGAAACGGCGAATGGAATTACCACACCAATAAAGATGCGCTTCTGAAATTCTGGGAAGACGGATTCAACCGGAATAAAAACTACGATAACCTTGTAACAATGGGAATGCGTGGAGACGGCGACGAACCGATGAGCGATTTGGGAAGTGCAGAAGCTAACTTCAAATTGCTGGAGAAAATTATGCAGGACCAACGAAAAATCATTGAAAAAGTAACTAAAAAACCTGCAAAAGAAACACCTCAGCTTTGGGCGTTGTACAGCGAAGTTTTGGATTATTACGACCAGGGAATGAAAGTTCCTGACGATATGACGATTCTTCTGTGTGACGACAATTGGGGAAATGTCCGCCGATTGCCTTACCTCGATGGCAAAAAACATCCGGGCGGTTACGGAATGTATTATCACGTAGATCTTCACGGTGCACCGAGAGCCTATCAATGGCTGAATATGACGCAGATTCCGCATATGTGGGAACAGTTGCAGTTGACTTACAGTTATGGTGTAGATAAAATCTGGATTCTGAACGTTGGCGATTTAAAACCAAATGAATATCCAATGGATTTCTTCCTGAATATGGCGTGGAATCCGACTTCTTTTACCCAGGATAATCTTGAAAATTACACTGTAAAATTCGCAGAAGAACATTTTGGAAAGAACAATGCAAAAGAAATTGCAGAAATCATCAATCTGTATTGTAAATACAACTCGAGAGTTTCAGCAGAAATGATGAATCACAAAACCTACAATCTTCAAAGCGGTGAATTTTTGCAGGTGAGAGATTCGTATTTAGCTTTGGAAACAAAAGCTTTGAGACAGTTTTTGACTTTAGATGAAGTTTACAAAGACACTTATAAGCAAATTGTTTTGCATCCCGTTCGTGCGATGGCAAATCTCTACGATATGTATTATGCAGTCGCAATGAATCATAAATTGGCAGAAGAAAAGGATCCCAAAGCCAATTATTGGGCAGATTACGCCGATGAATGTTTCGCCAGAGATGCCGAATACACCAAAGATTACAACCGGAATATCTCCGGTGGAAAATGGAATCATATGATGGACCAAACGCACATCGGATACAAATCCTGGGACGAACCAAAAGAAGGAAATATCAAACCAACCGTTTACAGAATCACGCCTGAAGAAGCAAAAACCGGCGGTTATATTTTTGAAGAAAAAAATGGCGTGGTTGCGATAGAAGCAGAACATTTCTTTGAAACTAAAAATTCCAAAAACACAAAATGGACCATTATTCCAGATTTGGGAAGAACACTTTCCGGAATTTCTTTGATGCCTTATATCGAGAAAACAGACGGAGCTTCCATCAATTATCAGTTTAAATTAAAGAATAATCCTTCGACTGTAAAAGTTCATTTCTTCTTTGATTCCACGCTTCCATTCAAAAAAGGAGGTCACAGCATTAAAGCTTATTTTGATAAAAATGATTCAAAAACCATCGGCATCAATCAGGATTTGACTTGGGCAAATAATTACTCCAAAATGTATCCTGCAGCTGCGGCGAGATTGATTGAAAAAGTAGAAATATTCACACTTCCGACAAATCAAAATGGTAATTATACTTTGACAATTGAACCTTTAGACCCTGGAATTGTCTTGTACAAAGTAGTCGTTGATAACGGAGGCTACGAGGAAACTTATTTGAAAATGGATGAAAGTCCGTATAAAAAATAAAATTCCACAAAGTCCCAACGGGACGACTTAATATAGAATAGGATGTAATCCTATAAACATAAAAAGATAAAATTAAATTTGATGAACATTTTAAAAAATATTCTGGTGTTTTCATTATTCATTTTTGCTTTGAATAATGTTTTTGCTCAATCTGAAAAAACTAAAACTTCTTTACAGAAAGAATTTCGCTACACCAATCCAATTACCAGAGATTCAGCTATTTCTATGCGTGATCATTTCATTATTAAAGTTGATGATTTGTGGTATTGCGTAGGAACTTCCAACCCTGTTTGGACAGGACCAAATCCAGGCGTCCGAATGTTGGTTTCAAAAGATTTAATCAATTGGAAACAGCATTCATTCATCATTGATGCCAAAAAACTTCCGAAAGACACTCCTTACAACGGAAGATTCTGGGCTCCCGAAATTCATTTTATTCAAGGAAAATATTGGCTTACCGTAAACAGCGGAAAAGTCACCAAAGAAGACCCAAAAGGAATGGCAACCCACAGCGTTTGGTTGTTTTCAGCGGATAAAGTAACAGGGCCTTACAAATTGGTCAACGGACCTTTGACACCACAATATAATAATGATTCTACCTTATTTGAAGATGAAGACGGTCAGGTTTATTTATACTGTAGTGGTAACGGACTTTTTCAGGCTAAAATTGATTTAAAAACAGGAAAATTAACTACACCTATTCAAAAATTTCTCGACAAAAAACAACCCGGCTGGCCCGAATGGATGGATGGCGGAATCGAAGGACCTTTCGTCATCAAAAAAGAAGGAACCTATTTTATGTTTTTCTCCACCTGGACACGAGGTTATGAAGTGGGTTTATTAAAATCAAAATCACCTTTAGGACCTTGGGAACTGGCTTCTCCAGAACCTATTTTTGGAACAAGAAAAAAAGGCTATCGAACTGAAATGGCAAAAGAAAACGGCTACGATAATCTTTTCTTTACCGATACCGAAGACCCTTACCAAGAAACAGGTCACAATGCTTTGTTCATCGGTCCGGATGGAAATCTCTGGAATTCCTGCCATTATTTTATGTATGAAAAAAGACCTTATCCGTACAGTCAGACCTTTCAGCCTTGGGAATTAGGTCCGCAAATGGGAATCGAACCTATACATTACAGAGACGGAATGTTCTATATCGATGGACCAACCTGGACGGAACAAATTATTAAATATTAAATTCAAAAAAACTGATTATGATTAAGAAAACAGTTTTAAAATATACTTTAAATATAGGGTTGATGCTGACAGGATTATCGCTGTCTGCCCAAAATCCCATCATTCAGACCAAATTCACAGCTGACCCTGCGCCAATGGTTTACAAAGACACCGTTTTTCTGTACACGAGTCACGACGAAGATGATGCGTTCGGATTTAAAATGAAAGATTGGCTGTTGTACACTTCAACCGATATGGTCAACTGGACAGACCACGGTGTAGTGGCTTCTTTAAAAGATTTTAAATGGACAGACCCTGAAAACGGAGCGTGGGCTCCTCAGGTCATCGAAAGAAATGGCAAGTTTTATATGTATTGTCCTATGCCTGGACAGAGAGGAATCGGAGTTTTGGTGGCAGATAGTCCGTATGGTCCTTTCAAAGATCCAATCGGAAAACCGTTGGTTAAAAATTCAAGTGACGATATTGATCCTACTGTTCTCATTAATGATGATGGACAGGCTTACTTATACTGGGGAAATCCTAATTTATGGTATGTAAAACTTAATAAAGATATGATTTCTGTGGATGGTCCAGTTGTAAAAGACCCTTCGATTGCCAAAGTGAAAGGTTCTTCTGACCCATTCCATTATCAGGAAGGACCTTGGGCGTGGAAGCGAAACGGGAATTATTATATGGCGTATGCCTCAACGTGCTGTCCGGAAGGAATCGGTTATGCTATGGGCAAGTCGGCAACCGGTCCGTGGGAATATAAGGGAATGATTATGGACAGCGACAAACGCTCCAACGGAAATCACCCCGGAATCATTGATTACAAAGGAAAATCTTACGTTTTCGGTTTCAATTACAATCTCGGAAAACAAACAATAAGCAAGCATTACGAGCGCCGTTCCATCTGTGTAAGCGAAATGATTTACAATGCGGATGGTACCATTCAAAAATTACCTTTTTGGAATCCTGAAGGGGTGAAAAGAATCGCCACTTTGAATCCATATGACAGAGTAGAAGCTGAAACTATCGCTTACAGTGAAGGCTTGAAAACAGAAAAAATGACCGAATGGGAAAGAAACAATCCTTACGACACAGGCAAAAAAATTACTGACCGAATGGTGGTTTCGTCTATCAATAATGGCGATTACCTCAAAGTTCAGGGCGTTGATTTTTCCAAAGGAACCAAATTCCTGGAAGTATCAGTTGCCTCAATGAACGGTGGAAGTATAGAAATTCATACCGATGCGGTGGACGGACCGATTCTGGGAACTGTTCAGATAACTGGAAAGGCAGAAGGAGATATTTTTAAAACGATTAAAACTCCAATTAAAAATATAAAATATGTTCACGATGTATATTTCGTGTTTAGAGGAAACAAAGACCTTTGCTACTTTGACTGGTGGAAATTCAGTTCAAATTAAAGGTTTAAAACTATTGAATTATTATGAAAATGAAAAAAAACACCCTAAAAACAATACTGAATGGTCTGCTGATTTGCTATAGTGGAATTTTATCTGCACAAAATCCCATCATTCAAACTACCTACACTGCCGACCCGGCGCCGATGGTGTTTAATGACCGTTTATATGTTTACACCAGTCACGATGAAGACGATTCTACGTGGTTTACGATGAACAACTGGAAACTGTTTTCCACTAATGATATGGTCAACTGGACAGACCACGGTGTGCTACTTTCCTACAACGATTTTGATTGGGCAAAACGTGATGCGTGGGCGGCGCAGTGCATCGAACGTAATGGAAAATTCTTTATGTACGTCCCGATGATTTCCAAAACCAATAACAAAGGTGCGATTGGAGTTGCAGTTGCCAACAGTCCGTTCGGGCCTTTTCACGACCCGTTGGGAAAACCGCTTGTTCAGAGCGAATGGGGCGATATTGACCCGACGGTTTTCATCGATGACGATGGTCAGGCACATTTGTACTGGGGAAATCCGAAGCTTAAATATGTAAAGCTTAATGAAGATATGATTTCCTATTCCGGCGATATTGTTGAAGTTCCGATGACCGAAGAATCTTTCGGAAAGCGGGAAGGTAATCCCGAAAGACCCACAAAATACGAAGAAGGTCCGTGGCTTTACAAACGCAAAAATCTCTATTATCTTTTTTGGCCGGGTGGCGCATTGCCAGAATTTATCGGCTATTCCACCAGCAAAAGTCCGCAAGGACCGTGGAAATATGGTGGAATCATAATGCCTGCGGAGGGAAAATCTTTTACCAATCATCCCGGCGTGATTGATTTCAGAGGGAAAACTTATTTTTTCTATCACAACGGTGCTTTGCCGGGAGGTAGCGGATTTACACGTTCAGTAAGCGTTCAGGAATTAGAATTTAATAAAGACGGTTCTATTTCGCCTTTCAAAATGACGACTGGGATTACGAAAGCTATTGCAACCGTTAATCCTTATGCATTCAATCAAGCTGAGATGATTTCGTGGTCAGAAAATGTAAAATCCTATCAAAACAAAGTTGCAGGAGTTTTCATCAAAGCAAAGAAAAACGGAGCTTATTCTAGTGTGAAAAATGTTGATTTTGGAAAAGAAGGTGCAACAACTTTTTCTGCAAGAGTAGGAACTACGCACAATAGCGGTGTTACGATGGACGTTCGTTTAGATAGTTTGGATGGGCCGATTGTCGGAACAATAAAAGTTCCTATGACTGGTGGAGATGACCGTTTTGAAACGGTTAAAATTAATGTATCCAACAAAATTACAGGTATTCACAATCTTTATTTCGTGTTCAATGGCAAAGCGGAAAAAGATATTATGTTTTTTGATTATTGGATGTTTTCAAAATAAATCAGAATGAAAAAATTTACACTTATATTTCTATCATTAATAAGCTTTTGTTTTTTATCGGAAGTCAAAGCACAAGTTGCCGAAGTTTCAAGTCCGGACGGAAAGCTGAAACTGAATGTATTTTCAGAAGAAGGAAAAGCATTGTATTCATTAACTTTTCAAGGGAAAAGAATGCTTGAAAAATCTCCGTTGGGTTTAATCACCAATGAATCGGATTTTTCTAAAAATTTAAAGTTTATCAACAGCAAAAAAGATTTCGTTTCTAAAAAATACAGCAACGAAAAAATCAAAAAATCTGAAGTTGAGTACAAAGCCAATACGTTGACTGTCAATTTTATCAATGCCGACCAATTCAATGTCGGAATTGAGTTTCAGGTAAGTGATAACAATATTGCATTCCGATACGATATTCCGCCAATGAAAGACCGTTTCAGCGTTGTCGTCCAATCGGAAGTTACAGGATATCGATTTCCTCAACAGACGACAACATTTCTTTCGCCGATGATGAAACCGATGACAGGTTTTGCCAGAACAGCACCAAGTTATGAAAGTGGCTACAAAGCCGATGCAGAATTAGGAACAAAAGCAGATTATGGTTATGTTTTCCCAGGACTTTTTCATATCGGAAACGAGGGCTGGATTTTACTTTCGGAAACTGGAGTTAGTAGTTTATATTGTGCTTCACATCTCAACACTTCAGATAAAAATCTTTATCAGGTTACCTATCCGAATATGGCAGAAAATAATGGTTTCGGAAGTTCAGGCGCAGCGATTTCTCTTCCTGGAAAAACACCTTGGAGAACTATTACGATTGGAGATTCTTTAAAACCAATTGTGGAAACTACAATTCCTTTTGATGTTGTAGAGCCACTTTATGAACCTTCGCAGAAATATCAGTTTGGGAAATCTACCTGGAGCTGGATTCTATGGCAGGACAACAGTATGAACTACGATGACCAGACAAAATTTATTGATTTGGCATTAAAACTTGGTTATGAATTCATTTTGATTGATGCGCTTTGGGATAAAAATATTGGAAAAGAAAGAATGAAAGAACTCATCCAATACGCAAAATCCAAAAATGTGGGTGTAATGCTTTGGTACAATTCTAACGGTTCAGCCAACGATGCACCGATGGGACCGAGAAACAAAATGAGCAGTTCCGTAGAACGAAAAAAAGAAATGAAATGGCTGAAAGAAGTCGGAGTAAAAGGTTTGAAAGTCGATTTTTTTGGTGGCGACAAGCAGGAAACGATGCGTCTATATGAAGATATTTTGTCGGATGCCAATGATTTCGGTTTGACCATAATATTCCACGGCGCAACTTTGCCGAGAGGCTGGGAAATAATGTATCCGAACTATGCAGGAAGCGAAGCTGTTCTTGCCTCAGAAATGCTTTATTTTTCGGAAGATGTCCGTAAGCAGGAAGCGTTTTTTGCAACCTTACATCCTTTCATCAGAAATACGGTTGGAAATATGGAGTTTGGCGGAACTTTTCTGAATAAATTTTTAACAAAATCCAATACAGAAAAAAATAAAAGGCATACCACAGATGGTTTCCAGTTGGCAACAGCCGTTTTATTTCAGAATCCGGTTCAGATGTTTGGGGTAACGCCCAATAACCTGACGGATGCTCCAAAATTTCAGCTTGATTTTATGAAGGAAGTTCCCACGCTTTGGGATGAGACGGTTTTTATTGATGGCTATCCCGGGAAATACACAGTCATTGCTCGAAGACATCAGGATAAATGGTACATCACAGGTGTGAATGCGGAAAAAGTTGCTAAAAAACTTAAGCTTAATCTTCCGATGCTGGCAGGCAAAAATGTGCAACTCATCAATGATGATAAAGCCGGAAACACCTTTACAAAACAGATTTCCATTAATAAAAAAGGAGAATTTGAAATTGAAATTCAGCAGGATGGTGGATTTGTGTTGAAGAATTAATGCAGGAATAATTTGGGCAGCTTTATCCGCCCTCCGTTCCCGATTTTTTGTTCCGCTTTGCTCCACAAAAAGAGCTCCACTCAAATCGAGGAACGAGATTCGCCGATTCCTTAAAAAAAATAAAATAGAGAGGCACTTCGGGCCGCGTGCAATTCACCACTGAAATATTAAATAAACCTTATGGATTTTAATCATATAAATATAAGATTATGAACAGATTACCAATACTATTTCTCTTTGTACTATTGTTTGGTGCTTGTTGTAATGTACAGGCTACCGAACCATTTATCACAACAGAAAAGACCAATGATGCCATTCTTCTGAAAGATAAATCGGTCAGGATTTCATTATTTACAAATAATAACATCGATGCAGGAATTTTAAGAGCTGTAAAAAACCTTCAATCCGATTTTCAGAAAGTGACAGGCGAACAACCTAACATCCTGAATCAGGTTTCAGGAATGAATTCTCCTTTAATCATCATTGGAACGGTCGGAACAAAATCTGTGATTGATGATTTAATCAGACAAAAAAAAATTGATGGAAAATCTCTAACCGGAAAAAGGGAAAAATATATCATTCAAAATATCAGCAATCCATTTCCTGGCGTTTCCGAAGCCATTGTGATTGCTGGAAGCGACAAACGTGGAACGATTTACGGAATCTACGAAGTTTCGCAGCAGATCGGCGTTTCGCCTTGGCATTATTGGGCGGATGTTCCTGTTGAAGCCAAAGAAAATTTATATTTCAAAAAAGGAATTTATACCGATGGAGAACCTGCTGTAGAATACCGCGGAATTTTCCTGAATGATGAAGAACCATCTCTCGGTGGTTGGGCAAGAGCCACTTTTGACGGCATCAATTCTAAATTTTACGAAAAGGTTTTTGAACTGCTTCTTCGCTCCAAAGCCAATTATCTCTGGCCAGCGATGTGGGGAAAAGCATTTTATGATGATGATGCTTTGAGTGGACCTTTGGCTGATGAAATGGGAATCATAATGGGAACTTCACATCACGAGCCGATGGCGCAGGCACAGGCAGATTGGCACCGATACATCAAAAAAAATAATCTTCCGAACGTTTGGGATTATTCTAAAAATGCAAAAGTCTTACAGGAATTCTGGAAAGCCGGACTTGTGAGAAGTAAAAACTGGGAAAAACTTGTAACGATAGGAATGCGTGGCGACGGCGATGAAGCAATGGGAGAGGGAACCAATATTTCTTTGCTTGAAAACATTGTAAAAGACCAGCGTAAAATTATCCAAAATGTTACAGGAAAAAATCCTAATAAAACGCCTCAGGTTTGGGCGTTGTATAAAGAAGTTCAGGATTATTATGACAGTGGTATGCGCGTACCAGATGATGTAATTCTATTGTTTTGTGATGACAACTGGGGCAACGTGAGAAAACTTCCTGACCTTTCAAAACCTTTGCATAAAGGCGGTTATGGAATGTATTACCATTTCGATTATGTAGGCGGACCGAGAAATTCAAAATGGATTAACATCAATCCTATACAACGTGCTTGGGAACAAATGAATCTTTCCTATGAACACGGTGTAGATAAAGTTTGGGTTGTGAATGTTGGGGATTTAAAACCAATGGAATTTCCAATCAGTTTTTTCCTTGAAATGGCTTGGAATCCGAAACAATTTAATTCTAAAAATCTTTTGGAATACACCGAAAAATGGTCTGCACAGCAGTTTGGAGAAAAACATTCTAAAGAAATTGCTAGGATGATTAATCTTTATGCCAAATATAATCGCAGAGTTACACCGGAAACTTTGGACAGCAAAACATTCAGTCTTGAAAATTACAATGAATTTGAAACGGTTTTGAATGACTACAGAGCGTTGGCAGTGGATGCATTGCGTTTGAAAGACCAGATTTCGGCAGAATATCAGGATGCGTATTATCAGTTGGTTCTTTATCCGATTGATGCGTGCAGCAATTTATATGAAATGTATTATGCAGTTGCCAAAAATAAGGAATTGGCGGCTAAAAAAGAGATACAGGCAAATTTCTATGCTGATAAAGTGAAAGAATGTTTTGAAAGAAATTCTTATCTCGACAATAAATATAACAATGAAATTGCCGGAGGAAAATGGACGCATATGATGGACCAAATGAAGATAGGATACAAAGCCTGGTTTGACGGAAAAGTAAATGTAATGCCTGAAGTCACATATGTTTCAGAAGCAAATGTCCCGAAGGAAAAAGTGTTTCAGGAGAAAAATGGTTATGTTTCTATCGAAGCGGAAAATTTTGCAAGAATGAAT
>Ga0308157_10007086_pt1 | contig 13159 bp, 13 predicted proteins | sample PhyBR1_FD_201035 | JGI IMG/M metagenome (GOLD analysis project Ga0308157, IMG submission 201035) | Phyllosphere microbial communities from UC Gill Tract Community Farm, Albany, California, United States - DLSLB.R1 | ecosystem: Host-associated > Plants > Phyllosphere > Unclassified | place: USA...
AGAACAGGCAGGCTTCACTCAAAGATAAAGACTTCTCATCAATGGCACGTATAACCTTTAGCTTAAAATCTGAACTGTAATACTGATTCTTGCGAGACAAGAGGCTTTCTTTTCCAGACTTAAGATAAAAGTTCAGCCATCTGCCAAGATTGGTTTTACTAATTCCATGTTCAACAGCAACAGATTCTTTTGACCTGTTTTTCTTTAAAACTTCTTCTATACAACGAAGTTTAAACTCATAAGTGTACTTGACTTTTCTTTCCATAAAAATGCCCCCAAATAGTGTCTAACTTTTTGGGGGCAGTTCAAATTCACCATCCTTTTTATTTAAACATTTTCTTACCTATAATTTCCCGTACCCATTGCAACCCCATAACCAACCCCAGAAAATAATACCTCTAAAACAGAGCAAACCAGCCCAAAGCTAACCATTGGGGTAAGGTCGCGCATTACAGCGGTTGTGGTGTGTAGGGCAGTCATGAGTTTGCTGGCAAAAATATCGTATTTCAGTTGGGTGCTGGGGCTGTTATCATTTGGGAATCCATTTAGGTTCGGAATGTTGTTCTTCATAATTTTTTATTGTTTGTCATGAAGGTAAATAATCCAGTATTTCCGCGCCAGCTTTAATCACTAAAGAAATTGTAAGATATATAAGGATGAATTCATCATCTCCACAGCGGGGAGATGATGAATTCATCAATATTCATTTTAACTTATGAATAAAATGTAATATTCAATTTTTAGTTTGATACAATTTATGGTTTTTCATTTACAATTGTATTTTTTGCTTCCCATCCGCAAAACCTCCTTCCTTGCTTTTTTGCGGAAGATATTGTGGTTTCTGCGATTTTACGTGAACATTTTTTCAGCCCTCGGCATTCCGGGTTAAAATGATAGCTGTATGAAGTGGCGCTTTCACATACATATACAGTTTTTTCCTCCTCTAAAGGCTCTTCTGTTTTTGATTCACAGCTGATAAAGATCAGCAACAGGAGTGCTGGATAATGTTTTAAGCGATCCTTCATTCGGTCTTTACATTATAAAATCTATCAAGAAGAGATGAATTTTTTGATGATTCCTTTTGTTGATTGGTTATCCTGTGATCTACGAATAAAAAAGTCTGTATTACTATTCTTTATTTCTAATAATGTTAACCAATTTTGCCATTGGTTTTTTAGGATAAAATAATCGCAAGGAGTTCCAAAATCATCTTTTTCAACTATACTGCCTTTACTTCTTTCGCTGACCTCAACAATTAATACTTTTAAATCAGGGAAATGTGATGAACAGTCGTCTATTGGCTGAATATAGTTTCTGTAATTATTATAATTTCTACCCTCCTGCCTGCATATCAATTTTCTCTCACTATAGGTTCCAGTGTAATAGGCTCTGCCTGTTCTTTCCTTAGATTGTGCTTCTAAATAGCCATCAGTAACCAGAATAAGCATGTTATTATAATTATTAAATAAATCTGGTTTTTGAATATGCCTGGAAAGGCTTGTTTCAAAGTAGTTCCAATAGTTAGCTCCAATTGGTTTGTTCTTAGCTAAGTCATATAGCTTTTTAGTAAAAGTATCGTAAGTTTTGGCCTTTTTTTCAAGATATAACCTACTAATCTGCCCTTTTTTTGATTTGGATAAATCAAATATTAAACTATCAGCAAAACTTCGAAATTCGCCTTTTGCCTGTCCTTCATCAGTCACATCTATTATTAATTTATCTTTAGAGTTTTTTTTCAGTTTCGTTTCCTCGCAAAATGATTGCCAAATGTTTTCAAGAATTGAGATGTCACTTTCAATTTGCTTCGGATTATTAACATTGTCAATTATTCTTTTTGATAAATCAGGAACCACAATAATATTGAGACTCACGGGAGCAGGAGGCAGCCATTTTATACAGTCTTTAATTTCTTCATCTGTTAGGGATAAAGTGCTTAGTTTTGTACGTACTGCAAACAGAAAATCCTCATTGTCATGTAATTCCAGTTTGTGCTTTTCCCATATCACTTTTACGTTCTCTTTTGTATAGGCGGACGCTAATTCCTTCTTAGCATCATCTTCCGGGCTTGGCCTTGAGATAAGATAGATGAAAAAGCCAAACACCACAAAGAAAGTTGCCAGAATGTATAATGGCTTCCTGCTTTTCTTCTTTTTTTGTTTTTTACTATTTTCCACTGCTATATTCGGTCTTAATATTTAAAATCTTATTGTTTTGCCATTCTTCTTTTCTCTGTTCAGTAAGCTTTAACATATCATCGGCCTTTTCCCCGAAAAAACCATGAGTGTATGAACCCCATCCACCCATGAACTCACCTACAGCGGCTCTTAAAGAAGGAATATTGACCGGTATCACACCATTTTCGTAGCCGATAATATCATTCCGTTTACCTGATATTTCATCATCAAGGCTTAGCAGATGGTTTGACTGACTATTGATCTTTGCAACTATATCTGCAAGCTCTGCCCTTTTCTCATCAATCTTCCGGCTAATATTTTCAAGCAGAATTTTAATTTTCTCACTTTCCGTTTTCAAGTAAGAATGGCTTAAAACGAAGTTCAGTAAAAAGCCCCATATTACATAAACAACAAATCCAAGTAACAAGACAATGTAAAAGTTTATGTCGCTAAATACCATTGTATACTGCCATTGTTCCTGTATAAGTCCGGCATTGAATTCATTGTTATGCACGCCCTGCGAAATTTTATATCCGATAAACGCATCAGCTATCAATGTTATAAATAACAATAAGCTTATAGTAAGAAACCTTTGAGGCTTATTTTGGGAAACAAGTTTTTTATTTTTCTCTAATGCATCATGTATCAGGAATCCCAATCCTAAAAATATTACAGGAAATAAAATCACAATGGCTATAGATCCTCCGCTTATTTCGGCAAAAGGATTTGATATCCAGCTTATAGTTCCTTCTTTTACGCCATATAGGGCAGCATATCCCGAAGACGAATAAAAAGTAAATAGGTAAAAAGTAAGTAATACCGTTATAAAGGCACCTATTACAAAGGGTATCGTATCACCAGTCTCACCTTCACCATTTCGTATATCTATTTTTTCCAGTTCAAGTTCTTCAATCTGCTTTCCTTTTTCCAGCTTAAGATTTTCACATGTGACTATCTCTGCCTGTGTTTCATTCTTTTTGGCACGAGCTTGCTGTACCTCAGCCCTTAATTTATCTATTCTGTCCTTTATACCTTTTGCATCCAGTTTTTGCTCTTCAATAAATGTTTCATATACATTATCTAAGCCGTATATGACTGCTTCCGGCATTGATTTGGCATTCTGAGCCGATTTAAAACCATATGCATGGTAGGTAATTTTATCTTTTACTTCTGTCGTTTCAAGTATTTTTTCTTCCATTTGATTAATTGTTTTTAGTGTGTGTTTTTGTCTGAATAGTAATAGGAATATGCCCGATGAAATAAGATCTATGGGAATCCAAAGTGTTTTTTTATATAAGTATATTGGTACTAATGGATTAAAAATGAGTCCGATTACAAGCAATAATAATTTCCATTTTTGATTAATATTTTTCTCATATCTAAGAATGATAATTATTGATGCAAATACTATAATCCTTAGAAAGGTATAGAACTCTATAGGCAGTGGAAAGCAGGCAATCAGCAGCAATATGCTACAGGCTGCACATATAAATTTTATAATACCTGCATGCATAATGTGATAATAATAGCTGTTATAACTATTGTCACCATACATCCGCTCCCTTTTGCCTTGCTGAAGTTCTTTGTATAGGTTACTCCTTTAATACCTGTGCGAACTGATACTCTCTTATTGCTAACCGTACCATACTTGGTTCGCAGGCTGGGCGAAACACCGCTTTTGCTGATGTTGAGGCCGAACCCGCCGCCAAGGTTTATCCTCTTTTGAAAACGGAATCCCATAATTTAGCTGGTATGACAGGCCTTGCAGCAGTAATAACATCCGTTTACCTGATCATATTTTTTCTTTGCCTCTGAGACAGCACTATGACAGGAGGAAAACATCCCCAAATACGTCCTGTTTAGTGCATGTGGCATAAAAGAACAGCCATCTTTATGAACTTCATGATCACCATTCGATTGTGCATTATCGTTTACGTAATATTGTTCCATGATATTTATTGTTAATAGTTATACTTTTTCTTTTAGCTTTTCGTAGTTGTCCAGCATACCCAAAAGTGCATCTGAAAAATTAAAGATGTCATCCAGCGACAACAGGTCATGTCTTACTTCCTTTTTCTGTTCGTCAAGCGTTACCATATACTTTTTGCTTCCATTAAAATATAGCCTGCACAACGTTTTGCGATTATTGTCGTCAAGTAATATTGCGAAATAGGAGAGGGCATCCCTGTAAAATATCCTGTTTACAGGTACTTTCTGCCTAAGTATGGTCTTGACGATCATAAATCCTTCGAGCTCTTCTTGTGTAGTATTTGCCTGATTAGCGTCAGTTACCGGTTCCAATGCTAATGTGGCATCCTGTTCTTTTACTACTTCATTCTCTTTTGTCAGTGCTGATTTCAGCCTTTCGGTTATCATGTCACTTACATATTGGTTCAGTGAAGTCTTTACGAGGTTGGTAAATTGCTCCAGGACTTTTGCGGTAATAACACTTGGATACACTTGTCGTGCAAAATGCTTTACAAGATCAGCACTTGGAGTAGCAAACTCAGTACTGATAAGTTTTTTCAGCTCATTGGTATACTTCAGGTCGCTGGCTGTATTTACTATGTTATCGAAATCGTAGTATGCTTTATGGAATTTTTTCAGTTCTTCGATCTGATTATCTTTCATATCCGTAATGTCAAACGAGAAGAAAGGTTTCTCATCCATTTTATTGGTCTCCACCAGGTCAGTATAGAATCGATACTCTATGCCGTTGGTCAGGATAGAGAACTTGGCCTTTGTGGTATGGAAATACCGGAACAATTGAGAGGCATTGTTCACATTGAGTGGTGCCGCGTGGTGCTTGCATTCAATTAATATGATAGGTTCACCATTTTCCATAATGGCATAATCAATCTTTTCACCCTGTTTTATTCCAATGTCTGCTACGAGTTCAGGCGTTACTTCAAATGGGTTAAAAACGTCATAACCCAATTCCTTGATAAAAGGCATGATAAAGGCATTTTTTGTGGCCTCTTCAGTATTTACCTGAGCCTTGAGTTTGCTTACCCTTTCGCCCAGCGACTTTATGTGGTCTTTAAAATCCATATCTTATAAAACAAATTAATTCGACATTGCATTGAGCAATTTTTGCTGTATTTTTAGCATTCTCGATGCTTGCTTTGCTGTCATTTCACTGCTTGAAGCTTCCAAAGATGTTTGAAGTTCCTGAGCTTTCTCAAGTATCGATGTATATTCAGACAGCGCTGATTCATCACCAGACATGGCTTTCTTATAAAATACTACGTATTCGTCAACATATTCTTCATAATTATCCAGCACTGAATCAAAATCATTTTTTGCTACGGTAGTTTCTGTCTCCATATCAAGATCTTCTGCCATGGTGTCTGCTGTTGTTTCAGAAATAGTTTCTTCAGGAATGCTTTCATTGAAATCCCCTTTTTCTATTTCTTTGTTTCCGCAGGCATTTAATAAGGTAAATGCACATATACCTATAAAAAGTGTTCGAACTGTTTTAATCATAATATTAATTTTTAAAATTTATTCAAACCTACTGTACCTGAAAACCAAAATTTTAAGGGAATCCTCATTTTGCTAAAATTTCTAAAAAAAGAGACCGGATAAAGTCCGGTCTCTTCTAAATTTCGGTAAGGCAGGTGCTTAGGCTTTTGTGGCGTGGCGGTGAGCTAATAAAAGCCTTTCGGCAATTTCGTTATCGGATAGAATATGATTATTTGCCAAAATCATCTCTGCCTTACCGGAGCAGGGGTTAATGTACAGGGCAGCTCCCGGCCTGCAGGCAGCAAACCTGTATCGAAATGCTCTCAGTCCTGCCGCAAAACCATCATTTACTGTCGTTTCATACACAAACCGGGAGCATGTCGTTTTAAAGAGGCAGTGTCGGCGCCAGCTATCGGGGATTAGCCAATATATCCGTATAGCCGCAAGTAGCAGATATTTCATCGCCTAAAAACAACCATTTGGTTAGAGGTAGTGTAGCTTGGTTTGGCAGGGCCAAAACATCCTGCTTCGGGCTGTACAAATGTAGTTACGCTCTCCAGGCCTACATATTCCCAGCCTTTTTCGGTGTAGGCTTTAATAGTAGACTCCAATTGTTCGGCAACATGGCCGGTACTGCCTTTTACGGGGTCGATTGAAGCGACAAAAGGGACAACTTTATATTCCATAATCAGTAAGGTTTAAATTTCAGCAAACCTACTTTCCACAAAAAAATATATTTTAAGGAAAACCTTAATTTGAAAAAATAATCGGGGGCTATAAGCCCCGATTTGTTTAAGCATACTGGATAAGTTGCCATGTTACTGCCTCACGATTATAAGGAGGCATAATGTTTCCTTTGGCGATTGGAGCTGTAGTTGAAGGATTGCTTACAACTTTCCAAATTCCAGATTCAGGACAGGTCTCGCCTGTCTTAGCAGTAGTTCCAATTGGAGCTTTTGACATAATAATAGATTTTAATTTCAGCAAACCTACATTATGAATAAAAGCGAATATTGAGGAAATCCATAATTTCAGGAAAGAGATTTCTTATTCACGAGTAATTTTAAACCAATCCCAAATCTTTTGCAATGCTTACAAGATGTGTGGTATTGCGGGCCTTAAGCGATGCCTTCATTTTTATAATGCGTTTTTCAACGCTGCTGATGCTTGATGCTTTTTTGCCTTTACGCTTAAAGTCTTCAACAATCTCGTTCTGGCTGAGTCCGTCTGCCAGGAGTTTAATGATCTCCAGGTCGAAATGATCAATGTCAGTTAGCATCGCGGGTTTTTTTAAATGGGCAAGATGTGGCGATATATACTTTTCGCCATTATATACGGCTTTTATGGCTTTTAGAAGGTCGGGTGTACTTTCTCGCCCCTTAGCTACATATCCGTTTATTTCCTGGTCATCTAACAAATATCTTATATTATAACCCCTTTCATCAATGGAATAGGCGATAATTGCAATATCAAAGTTTTCTTTTTTAAGCTGCTCAATAAGCTGTTCGCCGGATGTAAGTCTTACATCCATATGGCTGGTTTTAAAAGAAAGGTCGGTAATCAAAAGTTCAAAAGGATTGTTATCCTGCTGTGCCCTTTTGATCTTCAGGAATGTTTCATCACAATATTTTGTATAGGTTACCACTGTGTTGTCGAGCTGGTCCAATAGTGCTTTAAGGCCATGGCTGATACTGTCTATGTCTTCGGCTACAATTATCTTTTTAAACATAAGGGTCTTTTCATTTATATGGGAAAAGTACAATTTACTTTAAGCCCGCCGGTTGAAGTATCAAATGTAAGTGAGCCATCAATCGCAGAAATGCGGTTTTCCGCATTTTGCAGTCCATTTTTATAATTTAATTTTCCGGTGTCCAGTCCGGTACCGTTATCACTGTACCGGATGGAAACCTGCCTGTTTTCACACTCAAATTTTATGGCTACAAGATCGGCATGACTGTGTTTTTTCATGTTTACCATTAGTTCCTGTAAGACACGGTAAACTGTTATTTTTTTATGCCCGTCGATTTCATTCCAGGGAATGTTGTCGAAACTTATGATCATAACATTGATTGTACCGGTATTGTAATCGGCAAGCATTTCCTTCAATACGCTGTCAAATTTTTCGCTGGTATCAATGGTATTGTTTTCCCGCGAAATATCCCTTGTTTTTTGGTAAATAGTATCAAGATCCTGTATTAGTTTTTGCTGTCCTGCTAATGAAATATCCCGTGACTCCGCAAAGGACATAATATTGAATACATCATTAGCCAGTTCATCGTGTATCTTTTTGGAAATCCGGTTCTCCGTATTATATACCTCGAGGACTTTTGCTCTTTTGTGTCTGGCCCGTAACAGATATATTATCAGGATTGCAATACCAACAGCAAAAACGATTCCCATACCCAGCAGCAATTTATGAAGACTGTCTTTCTCATCCTGAAGGCGTGTTTGCACCTTCTGAGCTTCCAGTTCGGCTTGTGCATTCGCATAGTCATATCTGATCTTGGCGAATTCTAGCTTTGCTTTAGATTGGGCAATATAAAGGCTGTCGTTAAGTTTCAAAAAGGCTTTAAAATATTTGTCACGGTCATCAGAGGGAGTATATGCAAGAGCTTTAAGTGCATTAAGTTTTTTTTCCGAGTTCCTAATTTTATACGCTGTAGTGTAGGCTTTAATAGCATACGAAATAGCGAGGCTATGGTTTTCATCTTTGTAAAAATCATAATAATTAAGATAACTGGATACAAGGCCTTCTTCGTCATTAACTTTTTTACGCAATTCAAGACCATGCTTTAGAAAGCCTAAAGCTTCCGGTTTATTAAGTTTAAAGTAGGTTGCCCCGATATTATCCAACACACGCGCTTTTGTAACAATGTCATCATCAAGGTATTTTGATTTCTGTATATGCAATAGAAGCTGTAATGCTTTATCATATTGTTGGGTATCGGCATATATGGAAGCGATATTATTTCGTGCAATATTAATGCTGGTGGAATCATTGCTAAGATTGATTGCATTCTCATAACTCTTAATCGCATTCTCATAGTCGAAAACCTTTCTACTAATTCTCCCTAACAATACGTATACTGATATCAAGTTATCATCTTTACCGGTTTTTTTTAGATATTGTAACGCTTCTACTGCTGTACTCTCACTACTGATATAGTCGCCATAGTTCCATTGGATAGCAGCCATTAGATATGTTGAATAGCCTGCTCCTGAAAAATCATTGAGAGCCAGATAGTCGTTTTTAAGCTTCAGGAACCGCTTGTAGGCTGCCTCATAATTTTTGTTTCTATAATCTGCTAGTGCTGAGTTATGTTCTTTTGAAATTTTTGAATAAGCTTCCCGATCAATAGTTTTTGCATCTTTTGCAGTTGGTTCTTTTCTACATGAAAAAGCTAATGCTAAAAATAGCAGCATAAAAAAAGGGGAACAAATCTTATAGCTAAGTTTCATTCCCCTAAATTAACAAAATTTTAGTATTTCCTGCTCTTAATTGAATTTACCGGTTGGCGGTGGCGGAAATGGTGGCTTTGGCGGTTTTGGCGGAACCAGGCCGTCGTCGGTATTAAAGGTTATTGAATGATCTCCCTTTCTGATCCTGTCATTGTCACAAGACACAAGACTACTCCCCAGCAGCGAAAAAGCTGCCAGCAAAACTAATTTTTTCATTTTACTTCGAATTAGAAAATTAAACATCAGGCGGCCCTGTATGGCTGCTTTAAGCCTTAAGGCCGCAAGCCACTGTTTTGGGTACGCCAATAATTTTGGGAAGCGTAGTGTGCCACACAAACGGTAAGCAGGTTATACTTCCCGGATAACTGTTACGGTTGGTACAGCAGCACTAATGTTGAAAGTAGTTTTGTACATTTGCCTTTTGCGCTTAAGGCAGCAACTAAATTCTGAGGCAAAGAAATGTCAGATTTTCAGTAGGTTATAGGTGGAATTCCAATTGTTCCAACTATTCCTGAAAATTCCTTGAAATTCATAAAAAATCCCGTTTAACCGGAATTCAGATTAGTATGAAAGAGTATAGAAAAGCAATATTGACTCATTACGAAGCAGTAAAAAACGACAGGTATCCGGATATTTTATTGCATCCTACAACTGGAAACCTTAAAACATTGTGTGTACTGTTATTTGATACCCTCAATGCAGATGACAGGATTATTTATGCCCGGTTTTTTAAATCAGACAGCCCTGCATCCACTTTAGATTTTAATGATGTAAAGAAATTTGATGTGGATAAGTTCAGGCCATTGGTGCGATTTTTAAGGGGAGGGGCATCACCTACAAATCCAATGGCAATAGAAATACTGGCAATTTTGGTTGACTTCCGAGGTAGGCCGCTTAAGAAGTTCAATAGGAATGAAGTTCAGGAAATGCCTGAAAATAACGTTTCCGGAATGGTCAATGAACCAACGCCCGTTTATGGAAAAGAAAATGAAGAGGGAGGGACTGAAGAAAAAATGGATGATGAAGTTTCCGAAAGTACCGTTACTTCCTCTGTCCAGGATATCTACCCTGAAAATCCGGATAGGAAAGCTGCTGTAATACCCCAGAAAGTTTTTGCCATGCCGGTAAGGCAAAATAATACGAGGGCAAACCGTATAAAATTGGCGGGATTAATTATACTGATGCTTTTCGCGGGTGTATATTTGATCATAAGTATTTTCAGGGAAAAAGGCTGTATGATGTGGAAAGGCGACCATTATGAGGAGGTGTCATGCGATCTGGAGGTAAATCCTACTGCCGGGAATAAAGTAATACCAATAAAGAGAGACTTGTTGTTGTATCAAAAGAAAATTATCCCTACAGATACAACGACATTCTTTAACCCTGATAGGGAAGCCAGGATTTTTTATGGAAGAGGAGCAAGTAAGGAATATGAATATTTTACTTATCCTGGGAAACATCCGGAAACACGTAATGACCTTAAACCGATTACTAGCCATATAATTAGTAATCATATCAAAAAAGAGCATTAATATCAGTATAACCTTTGGACAATTCTATATGTGCGATTACATAATTCCGACTATAGTCAATGCAGTAAGCAATTAGTTGCCACTATATTAAAAAACATAAAGATTAAAGCTATAATCGTTTTAAATCCATTATAAAATGATTCGAAAATTGTCTCGTAAGGACCACCACTTCAAACTCCACAGGAAACTGTGGAGTTTTCTTTTATTATTAAATCTTTTTAAATCTTTTATTTTTTCTATATCTGATTTCAATATATTTTAGCATTTTTTTTAGGGAATAATCCCTAATGTAAAGCCTAAAGGATATGTCAGAAGAACAGAAAAAAATACTGGAACAACAGCTTTGGAATATCGCAAACACATTACGTGGAAAGATGAACGCTGATGAATTCAGGGATTATATACTCGGTTTTATATTTTATAAATACTTGGCGGAAAAAATGGAAATATATGCGAATTCCATTTTAAAGCAGGATGGCATTCAATTTCGCGACATAAAAGAAGATACTGCGGAAAGTCAAGAGTATATTACTGCTATTCGTGAGGAATCTCTTGAAACATTAGGTTATTTTTTAAAACCTTCTGAACTGTTCAGCGAAATTGCTAAGCGTGGCAACAGTGATACTAATACATTTATACTTGAAGATCTTCAAAAAATTCTTCTCAACATACAGCTGAGTACTATGGGTACTCAAAGCGAAGAAGATTTTGATAATCTCTTTGAGGATATGGATTTAAATAGTACCAAGCTGGGAAAAACTGCTGAAGCAAGAAATACTATCATTGTGAAGGTGCTAGTACACTTAGATGAAATTGATTTCAAACTTGAACATACTGAGCTTGATGTATTGGGAGATGCCTACGAATACCTGATAGGGCAGTTTGCGAGCGGAGCTGGCAAAAAAGCAGGGGAGTTCTACACACCTCAGGAAGTTTCAAAGATTTTAGCAAAGATAGTTACAACAGACAAGCATAGGCTGAAGTCGGTATATGATCCTACGTGCGGGTCTGGTTCGCTATTGCTGCGCGTTGCGAGGGAGGTAAAGGATGTTACCAATTTTTATGGCCAGGAAATGAACCGAACGACCTATAACCTTGCCAGGATGAACATGATATTGCATGGTGTGCATTATCTGAAATTTGATATTAAACAGGAAGACACCCTTGAGCATCCGCAGCATTTAAACGATATGCCGTTCGAAGCGATTGTGGCTAATCCACCGTTTTCGGCTAACTGGAGTGCCAATCCTTTGTTTTTGAGTGATGACCGCTTTAGTCAATACGGAAAATTAGCTCCGGCGAGCAAGGCCGATTTTGCCTTCGTCCAGCACATGATTTACCATCTTGCCGAAAATGGTATTATGGCTATTGTGTTACCCCATGGAGTTTTATTTAGAGGTGCGGCGGAACTTCACATTCGTAAGTATCTGATCGAACAAAAAAATTACCTTGACGCTGTAATTGGCCTCCCTGCTAATATATTTTATGGAACCAGCATTCCTACCTGTATACTGGTTTTTAAGAAGTGCAGGGAAACACCCGAAAATATTTTATTCATTGATGCAAGCAAAGAGTTTGATAAGGTGAAGAACCAAAACATGCTGCGCGAAGAGCATATCAATAAAATTGTAGAAACCTACCGTAACAGGACTGAAATAGAAAAATACAGCCACCTCGCAACATTGAAAGAAGTAGCTGATAACGATTACAACTTAAATATCCCACGTTATGTAGATACTTTCGAAGAAGAAGAGGAAATTGACATCCAGGCGGTCATGCGCGAAATCAGGGAGCTTGAAGCCAAACGTGCCGAACTCGATGCCGAGATTGAAGTTTACTTTAAGGAACTTGGACTGGTTTTTTAATTTCTTAAATCCTTAATGTTTATTATAACGAAATACAGATAGCTGAAGATGGCAAGTATAAAGAAAGATATGGGCAATGTTCCAAATAAGATACCGAGATTGAGATTTCCGGGGTTTGAGGGGGAGTGGGAAGAGAAGAAGTTGGGAAATCTACTAGAGTTCAAAAATGGAATCAATGCAACAAAGGAGCAGTACGGGCAAGGAGTCAAGTTCATAAATGTTTTAGATATTTTAAATAATGATTTCATTACTTATGAAAATGTCATTGGAAAAGTTGACATAGATATAGCTACGATTGATAAATTTTCTGTTCAATATGGTGATATTCTTTTTCAAAGAAGTTCGGAAACAAGAGAAGAAGTTGGAACAGCTAATGTTTATCTGGATAAAGAAAAAAAAGCCGCATTTGGAGGATTTGTAATAAGAGGCCGTAAAATAGGTTATTACAATCCTATTTTCTTCAATAAATTACTTAAAACAAATTCTGCGAGGGATAGTATTACTTCAAAATCTGGAGGTAGTACAAGATTTAATGTTGGACAAGATACTCTTTCTTCGGTTGAGCTTTGCTTTCCTTCTATAAAGGAACAAGCAAAGATTGGGAAATTTTTGTCGCTTTTAGATGAGAGGATAGCAACCCAAAACAAAATAATTGGACAATTAG
>Ga0308157_10007092_pt1 | contig 13151 bp, 10 predicted proteins | sample PhyBR1_FD_201035 | JGI IMG/M metagenome (GOLD analysis project Ga0308157, IMG submission 201035) | Phyllosphere microbial communities from UC Gill Tract Community Farm, Albany, California, United States - DLSLB.R1 | ecosystem: Host-associated > Plants > Phyllosphere > Unclassified | place: USA...
GCAACAAGTGGGATTACGAACATCTCAACAAGTTCCTCACCTCGCCAAAGGGCTTCATCAAGGGCACAGCCATGGGCTTTGCTGGCGATAAGAAGGACAATGAGCGCGCCGATCTGATTGCTTATCTCCGCACGCTTTCCGACAATCCTGCCCCGCTTCCGACAGCCGATGCAGCGCCTGCGGAAGGTGGCGAAGCAAAACCTGAAGGCGCGGCGCCTGCAGGTGAAGCTGAAAAGCCTGCAGAACAGGCTCCAGCGGGCGGCGGTGAAGCACCTGCGCCGGCACAGCCTGCGCCAGCGAACTAAGCTGATTGAAATATCGAGAAAAAGCCGGGTTTCGACCCGGCTTTTTTATTGCCTGCATGTTTTTTCAACTTGTGCCTTTCTTCCTCCGCAAAAACCCATAAAAATCGCTCCCAAAATATCCGAAGCAGAAACGGAGATGCTGGATGAGAGGTTTTTGGGCGGGAGCGTTCGCAGTAGCCATGCTGGCGAGCACGGTATCGTTTGGTCATGCCACGGATGCCGAGCCTCAATGGAGATATGCTTCCAGCCTTATCGGCGAGCCCAAATATCAGGCAGACTTCAAACACTACGACTATGTGAACCCTGATGCGCCGAAAGGCGGCTCACTCAATCAAGTGGCAGTCGGCACATTTGATAGCCTCAATCCGTTTGTGGTTCAGGGCGTGCCCGCAGCAGGACTCGCCGATTTTGGCGGCGGAATGCTTTACGATACACTGATGACGGACTCGCTGGATCAAGGATCGACACAGTATCCGCTGATTGCCGAGGCTTTGCAGTATCCCGATGATTTTTCCTGGGTGAAGTTCAAACTCAATCCCAACGCCAAATGGCATGATGGTGAACCGATCACTGTCGATGACATCATCTGGTCTTTCGATATCCTCAAGAAGCAGTCGCCGCTTTACAACAAATATTATAGCGATGTGGAAAAAGCCGAAAAGACCGGTGACCATGAGGTGAAATTCACCTTCTCGCAGACCGGCAATCGCGAGTTGCCACAGATTGTTGGTCAGCTTGCCATTCTGCCAAAGCATTGGTGGGAAGGTAAAGATGCGCAGGGCAAGCAGCGCGATATCAGCCGCCCCACATTGGAAATTCCGCTCGGCTCCGCCGCTTACAAGATCAAGAGTGTCGTGCCCGGCCGCTCCATCATCTGGGAACGTGTAGCCGATTATTGGGGCAAAGACTTGCCTGTAAATGTCGGACGCAACAATTTCGATGAAGTGCGCTACGAATATTACTTCAACGAAGATGCGACATGGGAAGCCTTCAAGAAGGGCGGTCAGTACGATTACCGCAATGAGAATCGCGCACAGCGTTGGGCCGAGCAGTATAATTTCCCGGCGGTGCAACGTGGCGATGTTGTAAAAAAATCATTCCCGTTCAATGCGGTCGGTCGAATGCAGGGGTATTTTCTGAATACCCGCAAGGATAAGTTCAAAGACCCGAAAGTACGTGAAGCACTGACCTATGCTTTCGATTTTGAATCGATGAACCGCCTTCTGTTCTTCAATCAGTACACACGCATCAACAGCTATTTTGCTGGTAACGAACTGCAGCTGAGCGGAGCGCCAACGCCGGAAGAAACGGCAATTCTTGAAACCGTAAAGGACGCGCTACCAGCCGAGGCTCTAACCGAAGAGTTCAGGCTGCCGGTTTACGATACGCCACAGGCAACACGCGATAATCTGCGCAAGGCGTTGCAGCTTTTTGGCGAAGCTGGCTGGAAATTGCAGGGCAACAAGCTTGTTGATGCCAACAGCAATCAGTTCACGATTGAATTTCTGGGTAAAGACCCAACGGATGAACGCATCTATAATCCGTTTGCAGCAAGCCTGCGCAAGATCGGTATTAACGCGACGGTCCGCATCGTCGATACCGCGCAATATCAAGCCCGCGTTAATGACTTTGATTACGACGTAATCACCTCCGTCACCGCACAGACCGCCTCGCCAGGCAACGAGCAGCGCGATATGTGGGGTTCGAAAGCCGCGGACTTCAAAGGTAGCCGCAACTATGCGGGCATTAAAAATCCGGCCATCGACAAACTGATCGACCGTATCATTTATGCGAAGGACCGCGAGGAGTTGGTCGCTGCATCTCATGCCCTCGACCGCGCATTGCTGTGGAATTATTACGTCATTCCGCAATGGTATTCCGACCACATCAACGTGGCCTACTGGAACAAATTCAGTATGCCGGAAGAGCAGCCTGAATATATGGGGATTGACCCATTTTCCTGGTGGATAGACCCTGCGAAGGAAACCAAGATCAAGACTGGCACTGAATAAGGACGGCGAAAATGACCATCCTACTTATGGACCGTCGCCATTTTCTAGGTCTTTCAGGCAGTGCCGCTATTGCGGCCTGGCTTCCAGAAATGGCCTTTGCCAAATTGCCAACCCAAAAAGCGTTGCATGGATTATCGGCTTTTGGCGAACTCAAATATCCGGCAGATTTTACGCATTTCGACTATGTGAACCCCGATGCGCCAAAGGGCGGAACATTCACGCTGGCACCGAACACATGGTTCTGGAACCAGAACACACAGACCTTCAACACGCTCAACACTCTGACGTTTAAAGGCGATGCGCCGCCGCGCATGGAACTCACTTTCGACAGTCTGATGGCCTCAGCACTCGATGAACCTGATTCCATGTATGGTCTGCTGGCGAAGAGCGTAACTCTGTCTGAAGACCGCCGGTCTTTCCTGTTTGATCTTCGTAAAGAAGCACGCTTTCACGACGGCTCAACCGTTGAAGCAAAAGACGTGGTCTTCAGCTATATAACGATCAAGGAAAAGGGGCATCCCCTCCTTCGACAATCGCTGGCGGCTATTGAAAAAGTGGATGCGGTCGGAACATATCAGGTGCGTTTGCGCCTTGCAGAAGGTCGAAATCCGCAGGCAATTCTTGATTCTCTTGAACTCCCTATCCTTTCTGCAAACTGGTTCAAGGATCGCGAGTTTGATTCGGCCAGCATGGAGGCCGTTCTTGGATCTGGCGCTTACCGGGTCGGAAAAGTGTCTGCTGGGCAGGCAATCGAATATGAGCGTGTAGAGGATTATTGGGCGAAAGATTTGCCCGTAAGGCGCGGCACCAGCAATTTTGATCGCATTCGGATTGAGTTCTATCAGGATCGCCAGCCGGAGTTTGAAGCCTTCAAGAAAGGTGCCATAGACTTTCGCGAAGAGAATGTCGCAAAGAACTGGGCGACGACCTATGACTTCCCTGCCGTTCAGCAGAAGAAAGTGATCAAGCGCACGTTCCCGAGAGAGAAGCGTCCACTGATGCAGGCATGGGCGCTCAACCAGCGCCGCGAACGTTTCCGCGATCCGCTCATACGTGAAGCCATCAATCTTTGCTTTGACTTCGAATGGACCAACGCAAACCTGTTCTACAATACCTATGAGCGCTCGCAATCATGCTTCAACGGCTCGGATTTCGAGGCGACGGGAGCGCCGGGATCAGACGAGTTGAAGATCCTTGAACGCTACCGTGACAAGCTTCCGCAGGAGATTTTTGCGGAAGTTCCGGTCATGCCGGTTTCCGACGGCACCGGACGAGATCGCAAACTTTTCTCGCGTGCCGTTGATCTGATGCAGCAGGCAGGTTTTGAACGCAAGAACGGTCAGTTCCATGACAAGAGCGGGACGAAATTCTCGCTGGAAATTCTCAGCAACTCAGATGCCTTTGGACGCATTTACAATCCCTTTGTACAGAAGCTGCGGGCAATTGGCATTGATGCGAGCCAACGATTGGTCGATGCCAGCCAGTATCAGGCAAGGTTGCAGAATTTTGATTTCGATATGGTCGGCATGGCGATCCAGTTCAGCGCGACGCCAACCAAGGATTCGCTAGCGAGCATGTTCGGATCAGAATCGGCAAAAACACCGGGCACTTATAACTTTCCGGGCACGTCTGATCCCATTATCGACGCATTGATCGAGGATGTGGGCAAGGTTTCCACGCGCGACGAACTAGTCGCAACGATCCGGGTGCTTGATCGGTACTTGCGTATCCGGCGCGAGTGGATTCCAAATTGGACTGTAGCGAATCACTTGGCGGCCTATTGGGACCGTTTTGGTTTCAAGGAGCCAAAGCCCGATTATGGCTTCCCGGTTGAGACGCTTTGGTGGATTAAAACATAACCCCAAAAAGGGGACCCGTTTTCGGGCAAGATCATGATCTTGAAAAACAAAAGGGCAAAAGCTGTTGGCAAGCCATAAGAGCAACCTGAATTTCCGGAGCCGCGAAGGCTGATGGGCGCTTATATTTTACGCCGCCTGCTTTTGATGATCCCGACCATTCTCGGCATCATGGCCATATCCTTCGCCGTTGTTCAGTTTGCTCCCGGCGGACCTGTTGAGCGCGTGATTGCACAGCTTTCCGGTCAGGGCGGCGATGCACTTGACCGTCTTTCGGGCGGTGGCAGCGATTTTGGCCAGAATAACCTAGACAGTGGTTCATCCAACTCGAAATATCGCGGTGCGCAGGGGCTCGACCCACAGTTCATTGCCGACCTTGAAAAGCAGTTCGGCTTCGATAAGCCGCCCCTTGAGCGCTTCGGACAGATGCTCTGGAACTATATGCGCTTCGATTTTGGTCGCAGCTATTTCCGCGACATCAGCGTGATCGACCTCATCAAAGAGAAAATGCCGGTTTCCATCTCGCTCGGACTGTGGCTCACCTTCCTGTCCTATCTGATCTCGATCCCGCTTGGCATTCGCAAGGCGATCAAAGAAGGCACCCGCTTCGACACATGGACCAGCGCCATCATCATTGTAGGCTATGCTATTCCGAGCTTCCTGTTCGCCATCCTGCTGATCGTGCTTTTTGCCGGTGGTTCGTTTTTTGACTGGTTCCCACTCCGTGGCCTCACCTCGCCTGACTTTGCGCAAATGTCGATATGGGGAAAGATCGGCGATTATCTCTGGCACATGGTTCTGCCCGTAACAGCTCTGGTCCTGTCGGCCTTTGCCACCACAACGCTTCTGACCAAGAACTCGTTTCTGGAAGAAATCCGCAAACAATATGTGACCACGGCGCGCGCCAAGGGACTGACCGAACATCAGGTGCTTTACCGCCACGTGTTCCGCAATGCCATGCTGATCGTAATTGCTGGTTTTCCGGGCGCCTTCATCTCGGCATTCTTCACTGGCTCACTGCTGATCGAAACGATCTTCTCGCTCGATGGTCTGGGGCTTCTTGGCTATCAGTCGATCATCAACCGCGATTATCCGGTAGTGTTTGCCAGCCTGTTTATTTTCTCGCTGATCGGGCTTTTGGTCGGGCTTTTGTCTGATCTTATGTACACATGGATTGATCCGCGCATCGACTTTGACCGGAGGGACGTGTGATGACAGACGCCACTTTTTCCCCTCAAGCCAAGCCGGTAAAGCGCCCGTTTCTTTCACCGCTCAATCGTCGTCGCTGGCAGAATTTCAAAGCCAACAAGCGCGGTTACTGGTCGCTGTGGATTTTCCTCGTGCTTCTTGTGGCAGCGATCTGTTCCGAGTTTATCGCTAACGACCGCCCGATCCTCGTTTCCTACAAAGGCGAGCTGCTCACGCCGGTTTTTGTCGATTATCCGGAAGAAAAATTCGGAGGCTTTTACGCCGTCACCGATTACCGCGACCCGGTTATTCAGGATGAAATCAAGAATAATGGCTGGGCAATCTGGCCACCCGTTCGGTATTCCTACAACACCGTCAACAACGAGATTCCAGAAGCAGCACCTTCAAAGCCTACATGGCTTTATACGGCAGAACAGCGTTGCCAGCGTTACCCGGACGGTATCAACGACCCGAACTGCATCGTCGGCAATTGGAACTGGTTCGGCACTGATGATCAGGCACGCGATGTCTTTGCCCGCGCGCTTTATGGCTTCCGCATCTCGGTGATGTTCGGTCTGATCCTCACCTTCTTCTCCGCCATCATCGGCGTGACAGCTGGTGCTGTGCAGGGCTATTTCGGCGGTTGGGTCGATCTTATCTTCCAGCGCGTGATCGAAATCTGGTCTTCGATTCCGGTGCTTTATCTGCTGCTGATTATCGCTGCGATACTACCGCCCGGATTCTGGGTATTGCTGGGCATTATGTTGCTGTTTTCATGGGTCGCCTTTGTTGGCGTGGTGCGTGCTGAATTCCTGCGTGCCAGAAACTTTGAATATGTGAATGCAGCCCGTGCACTCGGCGTGAAGAATGGCACAATCATGTGGCGACATCTTTTGCCCAACGCGATGGTCGCAACGCTTACCTTCCTGCCGTTCATTCTCAATGGTTCGATCACGACGCTGACAGCGCTCGACTTCCTTGGCTTCGGTTTGCCGCCAGGCTCGGCCTCGCTTGGCGAATTGCTTGCGCAGGGCAAGAACAATCTTCAAGCCCCATGGCTTGGCATTACAGGCTTTGTGGTTATCTCGGTCATGCTGTCGCTGTTGATCTTCATCGGCGAGGCTACCCGTGACGCATTTGATCCACGAAAGGCATTTCAATGAGTGGGTCGATGAATAAGCCTTTGCTTTCCGTCCGCGATCTTTCCGTCGCCTTCCGCCAGAATGGTGAAGAACGCATTTCCGTCGACCGCGTTTCCTTCGATATCGCCGAAGGTGAAACAATTGCACTGGTTGGTGAGTCTGGTTCCGGCAAGTCCGTTTCAGCACTCTCCATCCTGAAGCTTTTGCCCTATCCGGCTGCAAGCCACCCATCCGGGGAAATTCTCTTCAACGGCAAAGACCTGATGAAGGCTTCCGAGCCTGAGTTGCGGCGCGTGCGTGGCAATGATGTCACCATGATCTTTCAGGAGCCTATGACCTCGCTTAATCCGTTGCATACGGTGGAGCGACAGATCGGTGAAATTCTGAAGATGCATCAGGGCATGAGCGATCAGGCAGCGCGCAAGCGGACGCTGGAATTGCTGGAAGAAGTGGGTATCCGTGAGCCGGAAAAACGCTTGCAATCCTTTCCACATCAGCTTTCGGGTGGCCAGCGTCAGCGCGTGATGATTGCCATGGCGCTTGCCAACAAGCCAAAGCTGCTGATCGCTGATGAGCCAACCACAGCACTCGACGTCACGGTGCAGGCGCAAATCCTGAAGCTTCTTGCAGACCTAAAAGAAGCACAGGGCATGTCGATGCTCTTTATCACCCATGACCTCGGCATCGTTCGCAAAATCGCCGACCGGGTTTGCGTGATGAGCAAAGGCAAGATTGTCGAGACTGGGCCGACCAAGGAAATCTTCGATAATCCGCAACACGAATATACCAAGCATCTGCTTGCCGCAGAGCCAAAGGGCGAGCCACCACTGGCCGATCTCTCTGCCAAGACAGTGATGGAAGGCAAGGATGTCCGCGTCTGGTTCCCGATCAAGAAGGGCTTCCTGCGTAAGACAGTCGATCATGTGAAGGCCGTAGATGGCATTGATGTGGAACTGCGCGCGGGACAGACGCTGGGTGTCGTGGGTGAGTCCGGTTCCGGCAAGACGACGCTTGGGCTGGCCCTGTCGCGCATGATCTCATCCAAGGGCGAAATCCGCTTCGACGGACGCGATATTGCGAAGTTCAGCTTCAAGGATATGCGCCCGCTCCGCCGTGAAATGCAGATCGTCTTTCAGGACCCGTTCGGCTCATTGAGCCCGCGTATGACCATTGCGGATATTATCGCTGAAGGCCTGCTGGTGCATGAGCCGAAGCTTTCCGCTGATGATCGCGACGAACGCGTTGTGTCCGCACTCAAAGAAGTGAACCTTGATCCTGAAAGTCGCTTTCGTTACCCGCATGAGTTTTCTGGCGGCCAGCGCCAACGCATTGCCATCGCACGCGCCATGGTACTCAATCCGAAATTCGTAATGCTGGATGAGCCAACCTCAGCGCTCGACATGAGCGTGCAGGCGCAGGTGGTGGATCTTTTGCGCGCATTGCAGAAGAAGCATGATCTCGCTTATCTTTTCATAAGCCACGATCTGAAAGTGGTGCGGGCACTGGCCAATGATGTGCTGGTGATGCGCAATGGCAAGGCAGTCGAATACGGAACGTCGAAGGAAGTCTTTGCCAATCCGAAAACAGAATATACCAAGGCACTGATGGCAGCAGCCTTCCACATGGAGGCAACCACTTTGGGAGGAGTGAAACAATGAGCAAAAGCGGCAATATCTTACTCTCCGTGACCAATTGGGACCCGGCCATCTGGATCGATAGCTTCAAGGCCCATGCGCCTGAACGCAATGTCGTGACAGAACGTACAGAAAATGATCCAAGCATCGAATACGCGCTTGTCTGGAAGCAAAAGCCCGGTTCGCTGACCAATCTTCCAAATCTCAAAGTGATATTCTCACTGGGGGCTGGCGTCGATCATGTCTTTCATGATCCGCATATTCCGGACGTACCATTGGTACGGGTCATTTCAGATGATCTCACCATGCGCATGACCGAGTATGTGGTCTGGCAGGTGCTTGACCATCATCGCCTTGGCGCAAGCTATCGCAAGCAGCAGAAGAATCGCGTCTGGCACGAAGACCCGCGCCAGCCAGCAGCCCATGAAGTGACTGTCGGCATTATGGGGCTGGGTGTCTTGGGCCGTGATGCAGCAGAAAAGCTCAAAGCGATTGGTTTCAATGTTACCGGATGGAGTCGCCGTCCGCAGGAGATCGACGGCGTTCGGACCTTCAACGGCAAGGAAGGCTTTACACGCTTCCTCAAGACTGCCGATATCTTCGTCTGTCTTCTACCTTTGACGCCGAACACCAAGGGCATTCTGTCCATGACGATGTTTGCGCAATTGAAAAGCGACGGCCCGCTGGGCGCGCCTGTGCTAATCAACGCAGGTCGTGGTGGCTTGCAGAACGAAGCTGATATTCTTGCAGCTCTTGATCGTGGCCTGCTTTCGGCAGTCACGCTCGATGTGTTCAACCAGGAACCGCTGCCCAATGATAGCCCGCTCTGGACGCATCCGAGGGTAACGATCACGCCACATGCGGCTGCAAGCTCCTCGGCAACTGCAATTGTTCCGCAGATTATCCGCCAGATCGAAGCGTTTGAACGCGACGGAACGCTCGAAAACGTGGTTGACCGCGCCACGCAATATTAGGCGCTGATCGAAATATTCCCATTCTCGCCGACCTTCACCCGATGGCCGGCGAGTTTCTTTTGTTTCTCCCGGTCAAACTCGACTGCAATTGGCACATCATGTCCCATCTCGCGTGCAACAATAAGCCCGAGAAGCAGGATCGCATCGGGTTCATGCAATATGATTGCGGCCGGTGCCAAACCGGCATGAACCAGCTCCAGCAGCACTGCTGCGGCTGATGACGAGCCGATCGTTCCCGGTAAACACAACACATAGCCCGAAATACTCTGCCCGTGTTCCGGATGGCGGACATCGGCAATCCGTCCGGTTTTGGGGTCAACTCCGCCCCAGAAGCTGATAGGAGCCGACAAAACCAGTGCCTGAGCTTCTGTTGCCTTCCCCGCGACCAGAACCGATGACATATAATTGGAGGTAATCATGCGGCCTGCCTCACAAATATAGGTCGACCAGCGACAGCACTTTCAACGCATTCCTCAAGTGAACCATACAGCACGTCATAGCCGGTATTACCCGGCGCATAATGCGCGAACTTGCCGGAATTGGTCATCAGAACCGCATCATCCTTTGTTGGCATGATAGGCGTCACCACGACACAAGTATCCGCTACGATGACAACGCCTGCCTTTTCAAGCAGCGCTCTGCGTCCGTTCTTTTCCAGCTCAACAAGGGCATGTCGCCCGGTGCAGGCATAAAGCGGCACGACAAGCTTCCGACCCGCGATTGCACGCTCGAGCCTGTCAAATTCAGTGATCGACAGATGTGGGCTGCCAATCGCTACCGCATCAATTGAATCCGCATGATCGACCGTCGACAGACCTTTGCGGGTGGCTTGGATCATTTCCTGTGTCACATGAATGATGCCGTCTGGCTTTTGATGCTGCAGGGCTGTTTCAAGGTCGAGAGCTTCGGGAGTCACACCTGCCACGTGGAAGAGGCCAACAGACCCCACCGAGGCTGCCGCAGCTCCAAAGGCCTTCAGCGCATCTTCATCCGGACGCATTCCCGCACCAGCCACAACACCGATATTTGTGCCAACGCTCCGGCCAAACAGATTGCCAAGAATCGGCCAAGCGACCTCTGATTGAAGGAAAGCAGGATTAATTGCGGAAATATTGAGAATAACCGTCGCTCGACGATTCTCGTTTCGATGGAGACCATAATCAGGTGCGCGTCCGGCAATAGCGCAAGCTATATCCAGAAAATCGCCGTAGCGGTTTGTCCTGGCACCAAGCACGGAATTGCAGAATACGACGGCGTTCGACTCGCCCCATGCAACGTCTGTTCCCTTTGCGGGACGATGTCCGGCCTGATAAGGCGCGCAGGTCCATGTCGGCTCGCATCCGAGCTTGATATAAGCCCGCATCATGCGTCTGGCCATGTCGGCCTCATGTTGCGGCAACAAATTGCGGGAACAGCCGGTGAGATCAATGGATCCCACATTAAGGGTGGCGCGCACTTTGGTTCTGGCACCGCCATCAACCAGTCGTTCAGCGAACAGCGTACCGCTATCGCCGTGATAGAGCGCACCATCAATATGTGCAGACGCGATCGGGATGAGGCGCGATGCCCCCATCAAACGCGCTGTTTCGGCTACGATGCGCATGGCCATCGCAGCCCCTTGTCCCTGTTCCCCGGCAGCTATCGACTGCTCTTCACGGGTTAATGTCAGTGCCACGCGAGATCTCCTTACGCATGGTTATCGATGTCGTTCTTGTAAAGCCGGGATGGCATGTCTCGGCTACTTTGCGATAGCCGAGCCTACCGAAAACAATGTGATTGCGTTGAAGCTCGATACGCACTTGCAGTTCCATTACAGGTTTGCCGCGCGTGACTGCCTGCTGCTCGGCCTTTGCCATGAGCTGACGTGCAATACCCCGGCCTTCAAAGGCAGGTGCGACAGCAAGCTTGCCGAGATAAAAATGATTTTCTTTCTCAGCGATGAACACACAACCAGCCAAAGCATCACCGATGAACACTGCAAAGCCGGTTTCGACGACTGCCTTTCCTTGAAGAGCCTTTATCGTCAGATGATGCGCAGACGATGGCGGATCGATTATGCCATCCATGTAAGCGAAACTGTCCTGAATGAGCTTCAAAAGTTCGTCCCAGTGACCAAAATCCGCGTCGATGGATGTCATGCGAAATTCCGTCATTTGGGTTTGCGTGCCTTGTATCGGATGGTTTCAAAACGCACGTTCAATGCGTTGTAAAGCAGGAGCCTTCCGACCAGCGGTTCGCCAATGCCCGTTATGAGCTTTATGACTTCCATGGCCTGCAAACTGCCGATCACGCCCGGCAATACACCGAGAACTCCTGCCTCAGCACAGGTCGGCACGGCACCCGGCGGCGGCATATCCGGAAACAGATCACGATAGGAAGGATTAAGCGCTCCATCTGCGCCCTTTGCATAAGGCATAAGCACAGTGACCGTGCCGTCAAAGCGCCCCATTGCACCTGAGACCAGTGGTCGCTCTGCCAAAGCGCTTGCATCTGCGAGTGCATAACGTGTCGTAAAGTTATCAGAACCATCAACAACAACATCATATTGGCTGATCAGGGCTTGTGCATTTTCACTGTTGAGGCGCAATGCGTGGCCTTCGACCTTCACATGCGGATTGATACGAGCAATCGAAGCCGTCGCACTTGCAACCTTGCTCTGACCAACGCTCTCAGTGTCGTGGATTACCTGTCTCTGCAGGTTCGACAACGACACCGTATCGTCATCGACAAGGCCAAGTGTTCCGATACCAGCTGCGGCCAGATATTGCAGAACCGGCGCACCGAGTCCGCCAGCTCCCACCACGAGCACACGGGCAGCTTTCAGCTGCTGCTGTCCAGGCCCGCCGATTTCCGGCAGCACAATATGGCGCGCATAGCGCTCTAATTCTTCGGATGAAAAGGGCTTTGATGGTGCGTTCATGATGCATAAACATAGGCCCGTTAAGGCCATCTGTCAGCGGATATTTTGTCTCAAAGTCTGGTGAGTTCGCCCGCAGCAACATTGAAAAACTGCGCATCCCCTTCAAGAGCTTCAAACAGTGAACGGTCGGTGCCGGTCATGAAAGCCTGTCCGCCAAGATCATCGAGAATACCAAATAAAGCCGCGCGGCGTCCGGTATCGAGATGGGCCGCGATTTCATCAAGCAACAAAATCGGTGCCATGCCCGAAAGCTCGCCCGTCAGCCTTGCATGAGCCAGAATAAGCCCGATCAGCAGTGCCTTCTGCTCGCCGGTGGAACAAAGGGCAGCGGGCATGGATTTTGGCCGATGCTGCACAATCAGATCCGTGCGATGTGGACCTTCAAGCGTGCGCCCTGCAGCGCGATCCCGCGCACGACCGTCTCGCATTGTACGACGAAAATCTTCTTCAAGATCAAGCGCTGCTTCGAGACCAATGCGCTGCTCAAGCGTTCCTTCAAGAAAGCAGTCTGCCTTGGGAAAAGGACCTTCGGCAGGCAGGCGTTCAATCATCGCAGCGATCAGCCGCATGGCCTCTGAGCGGGCCGCCGCTATGGCAATGCCAAGCTCAGCCATCTGGCTTTCAATCGCATCGAGCCACTGATTGTCGCTGTTACCCTCGCTCAGCAGCCGATTGCGCGAGCGCATGGCCTTCTCATAATCCAGCACGCGCTTGCCGTGGCTGGTATCGATTGCCAGCACCATGCGGTCAAGAAAGCGCCGCCTGTCTGAAGCGCCACCGGTAAATAGACCGTCCATCGACGGCACCACCCAGAGAATGCGCGCATAATCGAGAAGTTCGTCACCGGACGCAGCATTGCTATTGATGCGAACTTTGCGGCCGCCTTCACCACCGCCCGCTGTGCCGGTGCCGATTTCAGCATCACCGTAGATCATACAATCAAGCGAAGCATGAATGGCAAAGCCATCGCGGCCGCTGGTACGAGCCACGTCATCATAGGAAGCACGGCGCAGCCCCCTGCCCGGCGACAGAAAGGAAACGGCTTCAATGAGATTGGTTTTTCCTGAACCGTTTTCACCTGTCAGCACCACATGGCCGGGACCAAGCGGAAGCGTGAGTT
>Ga0308157_10007094_pt1 | contig 13148 bp, 11 predicted proteins | sample PhyBR1_FD_201035 | JGI IMG/M metagenome (GOLD analysis project Ga0308157, IMG submission 201035) | Phyllosphere microbial communities from UC Gill Tract Community Farm, Albany, California, United States - DLSLB.R1 | ecosystem: Host-associated > Plants > Phyllosphere > Unclassified | place: USA...
GATCAGCGTGGTGCGCAATTCGGGCATCCTGGGCCTGATCGTGAGCGGCTTCGCCTGGGTCTTCCATGCGCTCGGCCTGCCGACCGACTTCGTCGGCGCCCTGCCGACGGCGCTCATGAAACCGCTGTCGGGCAGCGGCTCGCGCGCCATGATGATCGACGCCATGACCACCTACGGCGTCGACTCCTTCGTCGGGCGCCTGTCCAGCATCATGCAGGGCGCCGCCGACACCACCTTCTATATCGTCGCCCTGTACTTCGGTTCGGTCGGCATCCGCAAGACCCGCTATGCGATCGGCTACGGCCTGCTGGCCGACCTGGCCGGCGTCATCGGCGCCATCTTCGTCGCCTATCTCTTCTTTGGTTAAAGGATCAGCATGTTCCGACGTCCAGCACTTGCCCTCGCCCTCTTCACGAGCATCGCCTTCGCCCACGCCCAGCTGCCGCAACCGGTGGCCCAGGCGCTGCAGCGGAACGGCATCGCGCAGGACGAGATCGGGGTGCTGGTGCTGCGCGGCGACGCCACCGTGCTGGAACACCGTGCCGGCCTGCCGATGCAGCCGGCATCGACCATGAAGCTGGTGACGACCCTGATCGGCCTGGAACGCCTTGGACCGGCCTTCCGCGGCCGCACCGAGCTGCGCACCACCGGCCAGGTCGAGGACGGCGTGCTGCGCGGGAGCCTGTACCTGAAGGGTGGCGCCGATGCCGACCTGTCGGGCGAGCATATCGCCGACATGCTGCGCGCGCTGCGCTACGACGGCATCACGCGCATCGAGGGCGACCTGGTGCTCGACCGCGAATTGTTCCAGCCGGCCCGGATCGATGTCGGCCTGCCACCCTTCGACGAATCGCCGGAAGCGTATTACAACGTGATTCCCGACGCCCTGCTGGTCAACAAGAACATGCTGCAGCTCGACATGCGCTCGACCGCCTCGCGTCTGCAGCTGCGCATGCATCCGGCACTGGAACGGGTCTCGGTGACGTCCGAGATGATGCTGGTCGATGCCGACTGCGCGCAATGGGAAAGCGGCTGGAAGCTGCCCGAAACGCGGCGCGAGCCCGATGGCCGCATCAAGGTGGTCTTGCACGGCACCTTCCCCAGGAACTGCAACCGCAGCTATGGCGTCAATGTGCTGGACCGCGACGATTATGTCGGCCGCCTGGTGCGCCAAGTCTGGAGCGACGACGGCGGGGTCCTGAGCGGCCGCACCATCACCGGCGCCACGCCGCCCGATGCGCGCCTGCTCGCGGCCCACGTCTCGCGCCAACTGCCGGAACTGGTCCGCGACATCAACAAACCGTCCGACAATGCGTTGGCGCGCACCCTGTTCCTGAGCCTGGGCAGCCTGCAGGCCGACCCGGTCGCGGGCAGCCTGGCGCTGCCGCTGGCCGAAGAATCGACCTTTGCGCGCGCCGACGCCGCCGTGCGCGGCTGGATGCGCGAGCGGCAGATCGACGACACCGGCTTCGTGATCGACAACGGTTCGGGCCTGTCGCGCATCGAGCGCATCAGCGCGCAGCAGATGGCGCGGCTGCTGCAGGCCGGCCTGCGCAGCCCCTGGGCGCCGGAGTTCCAGGCCAGCATCCCGATCGGCGCGGTCGACGGCACCATGCGCCGCCGCTTGCAGGACAGCCCCGCCGCCGGCCGTGCGCGCCTCAAGACCGGCAGCCTGCGCAATGTGACGGCGCTGGCCGGCTATGTGCCGGATGCGAATGGCGTTCCTTGCGTGTTCGTGGCGATGATCAATAGCGAACAAAGCGGCAATGGCCGCGGACGGGCGGTGCTCGATACGCTGGTGGACTGGGTGGCGCGCGGCGGGACGCAGGCTCCCTGAACAGACATATAGGACAGCCTGGAAAAGACAATCGCCCCGGACGTTATCAAGTTGTTATAATCTGTTAGATTCTTTTATGCAACATCTGACACGATGCGTGGCCGATGCAACGTCGGCATGCCGATATGCGCCGGCGCCGGGTCTTCGATTTCCCTAACCGCAGGAGGTTGGCTGCCCTGCCTTTGCCATGAAACTGCATCCATTGACTGGCGAATTCGCGCAGTCTGCGCACGAGTTCGAATACCTGAGCAACCAGTTGCCGCGCACCCGCACGATGCTTGGCTTCTCGATGCTGTTCTGCATGGCGTTCTTCGAGCTGTTCTTCCTGACCGACATCGCGGTGCTGGGACTGGACGAGGCGCTGCGGCGCACCCTGCCGGCACGCCTCTTCCTGGCGTTTGCCACCGGCATCAGCGTCTGGCTGGCCTACCGGCGCGCACTGTCGGTCGGCGCGGCGCGGCTGGTGGCGTCGGTGATGGGCACGGTGTCCCTGTGCTGCTTCATGGTCGTGGTGGTGGCGCGGCCCGACGAACTGCATTGGCACGCGATGTCGATGGTGGTCATCCTGGTCGTGATCTACCTGTACGTGCCGAACCGGCTGGCCTATGCCACCCTGGTGGCGAGCGCCGGGGTCGCCGTCTTCCTGGCGGTGGTCCATGCCCTGTTGCCGCCGAGGCCGCTTTCAGACTTGATGACGCTGGGCCTGCTGCTGGCCATGATCAACGCCTTCGGCATATTGGCGGCCCGCCGCGCCAATCGCATCGGGCGCGAGGAATTCCGCCTGCGGACCCGGCTCAAGCGGCTCGCCGAACGCGACCAGCTCACTGGCTGCTACAACCGCCATTACCTCAACGACCACCTGCTCGACGCCGAACTGGCGCGGGCGCGCAGCGAAGGCCACCCGGTGTCGGTCGTGCTGAGCGACATCGATCACTTCAAGCGCATCAACGACACCTTCGGCCACCACCAGGGGGATGCCGTGATCCAGCGTTTCGCCACCCTGCTGCAGGACATGACGCGCCACGGCATCGATGCGGTGGTGCGTTACGGCGGCGAGGAATTCCTGCTGATCCTGCCCGCGACCAGCTTGCCCGAAGCGACCGCCCTGGCCGAACGCCTGCGCGCGGCCTTCGCCGCCTGCGGCCTGCAGGCCGACGGCAAGCCGCTGCCGATCAGCGCCAGCTTCGGCGTGGCTGCCTACGATTTCACCCATCCCAAGCCGGGCGTGACGCTGCCCGACCTGATCGTGGTGGCGGACAAGCAGCTGTATGCGGCCAAGGGCAATGGGCGCAACCGGGTCGAGTCGGTCGAGTTGCGGTAGCGCCTACAACACGCGGCGGTAGGTGGCGCGCACCAGCTCGCGGTCGCCGCAATCGAAATGCCACCACTCGGTATTGATGCCCAAGAAGCCCGCCTGCAGCATCGCCTCGCGCAGCAGGCGGCGGTTGGCCAGCTGCTGTTCGCTGAGCTGCCCGGCCAGCACGAAGCCTTCTTCGAGCGCCGGGTGCGACAGCTCGGTCATGTCGTCAAAACCGGTGCCCATGTCCAGCTCGACGCCATCGGCATCGACCAGGGTGAGGTCGAGCGCCATCCCATACGAATGGATCGAACCGCGAACCGGATTGGCGAGATACAGCCGCAGCTCGGTACCCTCGAGCGCATCCCACAACTGCTGTTGCACGCGCTGGGGACGCAGGGCGTCCAGCACCAGCGGCGTCAGGTCGGGGCGGCGTGACGCCAGCCAGGCCACCACGCGTTCCAGTGCGGCCGCCGCTTCGACGTGCAGCCACGCGCAGTCGTAGGGCGAATACAGGTCGCGCCCGACGAAGTTGTTGGACGTGGCGTAGCGCAGGTCGACCCGGATGCCGGCGATGCTGCTCAAATGGCGGAAATCCGGGCTGGCGGCGATGTCCTCGCTGGCGAGGGTAAGATTCATTTACGTGGTTTCAAGACAGTCGCGCGCGGTCGCGCCGATGCAGTTGGCCAGCTCGCGCGCCCCGTGCGACAACGGGGAATGGCTGGCGGTGAGCAGGTACAGGTGCACCGGGATCGACGGTGACCACTGGCGGCACTGCACCTTGTTGGGCGCGGCCGAGGCGGCGGTGAAGGGATCGAGGATCGCCGTGCCGGCGCCGGCTTCGACCAGCGAGCGGGCGATCTGGTAAGTCTGCACCACGGTGCGAAACACCGGCTGCACGCCCTGCGCCTCGCAGGCCGCCACCACCATCTCGCCCAGCGGATCGCGGTCGGCCAAGCCGATCAGTTCGCCGCTCAGGTCTTCGGCCGAGATCGGCTTCTTGCACGCTTCTTCGCTCCAGGTGCCGCTCGGGGCCACCACGGTCAGCAAGCCGTGGGCAATCGGCTCGGCCACGATGCCGGGATGGCGCGGATCCTGCAGCGACAGGGCGAGGTCGGCTTCGCCCAGGCGCAGCGCATTGACGATTTCGCTCGTGTGATGTGTAGCGAGTTCGCAACGGGTCTCGGGAAAATCGCGGCGCCAGGCGGTCATCCCGGCCGGCAGCACGCTGACCGCGATGGTCGGCGTCGACACCAGGCGCACGGTCTCGACTGCGCGGCCCTTCAGGCTCGCGGCCAGGCGGCGGATCCCCTGCAGGTCGCGGTTCAATTTCTCGGTTTCTGCGAACAGGCGGTGCGCCTCGGGCTTGGGATACAGCTTGCCGCGCACGCGCTCGAACAGCGGCATGCCCAGCTGCAGCTCGGCGTGCTGCAGCACCTTGGTCACCGCCGGCTGGGAGATATGCAGCACCTGGGCGGCGCCGCTGATGGTGCCGACTTGCATGATGGCGTGGAACACCTCGATATGACGCAGACGCATTGCTTCACCCTTCAGTAAAAACCCGCCCCGCATACGCACAGGGCGGATGGGCGAAGGATACAGCGAAAATTGCTGTACGGCGATGGGTCACGGCGTGTTCACCGGCGGCGTGGCGGGCACGGGCGACGGCACCGGCGCGGTCGGTGGGATGTTTTCCAGCGCGCCCGGCAGCGGTTCCGGCGCTGGTACCGGTGCAGGCACGGGCATTGGTACTGGCGTCGGGGCCGGCGCCGGCGGCCATGGCTGCGGCTGCGGCTGCGCCGGAATCGCCGGGATCACCGGCATCGGCGGCGGCGGCGTGCCGGCCGGCGTGGTCAGCACTTCCAGCAGCGACGCCGTCTCGGCGTCCGGGATGCCGGCGATATCCAGCGGGCGGTATTTCATCTGGAAGGCGGCCAGGGTGGTGCGGGTCGCCTCGTCATATACACCGCTCTGCACAATGCCGAAACCGTGCATGGCCAGCTTGCGCTGGAACCAGGCGACGTCGGGCAACAGGGCATCGAAGGCGGGCCGCACGGCCGCCACCCGGGCGGCGTCAGGCCACAGGACCAGGCCTTCTTGCGCCAGGCGCTGCCAAGGGAATTGCGGACCCGGGTCTTGCTTCCTCAGCGGGGCGATATCGCTGTGGCCCAGCACGTTCTCGGGTGCGATGCCGTGGCGCTGGACGATGTCCTTCACCAGCGGGACCAGGGCGTCGACCTGCGACTGCGGGAACGGCGCGTAGACGCGGCCCGTCGGCGTGTCTTTCCAGCCGGCGTTGACGATCTCGATACCGATCGAGCTGTTGTTCAGCTGGGTGAAGTTCTTCCAGCTCGAGTTACCGGCATGCCAGGCGGAGCGGTTCTCGTCCACCAGGCGGTAGATCTTTGGCGTCGCTTCGTCGGTCAGCAGGTAGTGGGAGCTGACCTCTTTCTCGGTCAGGATCTTGATCGAGGCTGGCGTGTTCGCGACCGTGTAGTGCAGCACCAGGAAGCGCGCCCGGCTCGACTGGCCTTTCGCGTCATAAGTGGTGTCGTAGCGCGGGGTGGTGGAGCAGCCCGCCAGCACGGTCAGGGCAAGTAAGGCGGCGATCGATTTCATGGTGAGTTCTCCTCGGTGGGTTCTTGTTGTTCAGGCCAGCGCCAGCTGCGCCGCGGCGTGGTGGGCGCGCAGGCCGGTCAGGCTGAAGGCGATATCGGCAGGTAGCGCCGCGCGCATGGTCTCGGCAATGACGGGATGCAGCTCGGCGGCGCGGCCGGCCAGCGCCACCGGGCGGGTTCCAAAGCGCGCGATCAGGGCCGATGCCAGGCGCGCCAGCTCGCGGCCCGCGTCGGCCAGGATGGCGGCAGCGACCGGATCGCGGTCGACGCTGGCGGCGACGGCCAGCGCCAGCTTGCCGACCGTCCCGCGTTCGCTGTGATAAATGAACTGGCGCGACTGGGCCCAGTCCGCGCCGCCGATGTGCTCGAACACGGCGTGCGCCATGGGCGAGGCCTGCCAGCAGCCCGGCCGTTCGTCTTCGTTGCGCCAGATATGGCGCAGCGCCTCGCGCGCGATCCAGAAACCGCCGCCGCCATCGTCCAGCACCACGCCGCGGCCGCCGGCGCGGTGGAACACATGCTGTTCGTCGATGAAGGCGCCGATCGAGCCGGTGCCGGCATACACCAGGTAGCCCTCTCCCGGCGCGAAGCTGGCGCGGTAGGCGATCTCGATGTCGTTGCACAGGACGACCGCGCTCGGCGCCACGCCGAGCAGTGCAGCCAGCCAACCCTGCAGCAGTTCGCCGTCGCCGCCGAAGCCGGTCAGGCCCGCCTGCACCCGCACCGGATTCGCGTGCTGCAATACCGCCGCCGCCAGCTCCTCGAAGGTGGCGCGCACGGCTTCGCGGCCGTGGGGCGTGGCCATCTGCAGCGCCGAGAGGCCGGCGACCGTGCCCTCGGCCAGGATGGCGCCGCCCGGCGCGGCCAGCGCCCAGCGGGTCTGGGTGCCGCCGGCATCGATGCCCAGGCCTACGCCTCGCAGATTGTCTTGATCAGTCGGCATATCGGGATGCTACCTGCATTATGGTTTCGACCACACACGGACGCGCTCACCTTCGTTGCCGAGGCGGTCGATCGCGCTCACCACCACGATCTCGGCCGGGCCGAGGCGCTCGTCGTCCGACACCGTCCAGGTCGCGCGCGCGGCCGGCGCCACGGCGAAGCGCCATTCGCCGCCGTGGCGGGCCCAGATCGCGTACAGCGCATTGCCCTTGCCCGCCTTCAGGCCCAGGTCGACCGATTTGGCGCCGCGGGCGGCCTTGATCGTGGGCGTGCCGGGACGCGCGCTGCCCAGCCATGGCGTGGCCGGCACCAGCGCCTGGCCCGTATAGCGGCTCGCGCGCAACTGGTCGCTGATGCCCTTGCGGTTCTGCATCAGCGCCACCATGCTGAAGTGGATGTGGCCGGTGGCGCGCGGGCGCGAACGGGTCACGCTGACCTGCTGCAGCACTTCGTCGGGCTCGTAGTCGCGGGTCGGCGCGCCGATGCGGCTGGTGAACAGGCCCGGCCAGATGTGGCGGCCCATCGGGTTCTGCCCGATCCAGTAGTCGAGCAGCACGTCATAGGCCTGGCCCGGCCCCTTGATCGGCCAGTACAGCTGCGGCACGAAGTAGTCGAGCCAGCCCTTCTCGAGCCACAGCTCGGCGTCGGCATACAGCTTGTCGTATTGCGAGAAGCCGACGATGCCGGGCGGACGGCGATCCGGGCGGCCCAGGCCGAAGGGACTGATGCCGAAGCGCACCCAGCTCTTCTCGGCGTGGATGCCCTTGTACATGGACTCGATCAGGCGATTGACGTTATCGCGGCGCCAGTCGGCGCGCTCGAGCTGGCCGCCGCTCGTCAGGTAGCGCTGCCAGGCCGGATCGTCGGGGAAGTCCAGCTCGGCCTTGGCGGCGCGGCCATCGAGCGCGGCGGCATTGCCGGCCACCGCCGGCGTGGCCTCGATCGGGTAGGGATAGAAGTAATCGTCGATGTGCACGCCGTCGATGTCGTAGCGGCGCACGACGTCGAGGATCACGTCCATGGTCTGCTTGGCAGCCGCCGGCTCGCCTGGGTCCATCCACATGAATTTGCCGTAGCGCTTGACGACGTCGGGATTGGTATTGGTGATGTGGTTCGGCGCCGATTGCGAACGCGCCGCATCCATGCGCGCGCGATAGGGATTGAACCAGGCATGCAGCTCGAGGCCGCGCGCATGCGCCTGGTCGATCCAGAATTTCAGCGGATCGTAGGCCGGTTGCGGCGCCTTGCCCTGCGCGCCGCTCAGGTACTCGGTCCAGGGCTCGATCTTCGATGGATAGATGGCGTCGGCCGACGGACGCACCTGCAGCACGATGGCGTTCAGGTTCAGCGCCTTGGCGCGGTCGAGGATGGCGATGGCTTCCTGCTGCTGTTTTGCGGAAGTCAGGCCGGGTTTGCTGGGCCAGTCGATATTGGCGACAGTCGAGACCCAGGCCGCGCGCAGCTCGCGCGGCGCGGCCGGCGGATCGTCGCCGCCGCTGGTTTCCGCGACCGGCACGCTGCGAGTCACTTGGGTGCCGCAGCCGGCCAGCAGGCCGCCGAGGGCAAAGGCGCTGGCCAGGCCGAGCGTGAAAGCGCGTTTGTTCATTTTGGGAAGCAAAATGGCTCCTTGTATTCTGTTCAGACTTTGACGAACCAGCGCCGGCGCCACATCCACCAGGCGATGGCGAACATGCAGGCATTGAAGGCGATGGCGTACAGTAATGAGGTGTTGCGTGGGTCCAGCGGCAGCGCCGCGAACGGCGTGTACAAGAGTCGGCCGAGCGCGAGCTGGCTGCCGTCCGCTTGGGTGAACTTGATAAAGCCGAGCATCTTGGCGATGAGGCCCGAGAGCGCGAAGATGAACAGCGCATTCATGCCATAGATGACGAAAGGCGTGCTCCAGCGCGCCATGCGCTCGCGCAGCGCGGTTGACGGCGCGGCGTCCAGCAGCCAGTAGCTGGCGCCGAAGGCCAGCAGCGCCCAGCCGGTCATCAACAGGCAGTACGACGGCGTCCACAGGCTTTTATTGATCGGCATGAGGACGGCGTCCAGAGTGGAGCCCAGCGCCAGGCAGGCCAGGCCCGCCAGCATCAGCCACACGACCTGTTCGCCGCGCGCCAGGGTCGACAGCAGCAGCCGTCCCGCCAGCGCCCCGAACAGCAGGCTGCACATGGCCGGCAGGGTCGAGACCAGGCCTTCCGGGTCCCAGGTCTTCGCCTGCACCCACAGGTGACCGTCCATCAGCGTGCGGTCGATCCAGGCGCCGAAGTCCTGGCCCGGCTCCAGCACGCCCGCGCCGATGCCGGGGACCGGCACGGCCAGCATCAACCCGCTGTACAGCGCCAGCAGCACAAGGATGGCGAGCGCCTGGCCGCGCCAGGTCAGGTAGACCACCAGCGGCGCCGCCAGCAAGGTGCACAGCGCGATCCGCTGCAGCACGCCGGGAATCCGCACGCTGTCGAAGTCGAAGCGCGGGATCAGGTTGAGCAGGAAGCCGATCAGGAAGATCAGCGCGGCGCGTTTTGCCAGTTTGATGAGCAGCTGCGGCTTATCGGCGCCAGCAGTGGCCAGCCGCCCCAGCGACAACGCCATCGCCACGCCGCCGATGAACAAAAAGAAGGGAAAAATCGTGTCGGTGAACGTCCAGCCATGCCAGGCCGCATGCGCGAGCTGCGCATGCAAATGGCCCCAGTCGCCCGGATTATTCACGAGCACCATCGCGGCGATGGTAAAGCCGCGGAAGGCGTCGAGCGATGTCAGGCGCACCGGTGCGTCGACCATGGCCCTTATTTTTTCCCGAACTCGGGATCGATCTTCACCAGCGCCGCGACGATGAAGGCGGGGACCGTCGCCAGGCAGGTCCAGATGAAGAAGTGCTTGTAGCCGAGATACTCTTGCAGGTCGCCGCTCCACATGCCCGGCACCATCATCCCCAGCGCCATCAGGCCGGTGCAGATCGCATAGTGCGCGGTTTTATTCGGGCCGTCGGCCACCATGATCATGTACATCATCATCGCGGTAAAGCCGAAGCCATAGCCGAACTGCTCGAGCGCCAGGAAGGCCGACACCGTCACCAGGTCGGTCGGCTGGGTCTGCGACAGATACACGAACACCAGGTCGGGCAGGTGGATCGCGAACACCATCAGCCACAGGCAGCGCTTGAGCCCCAGGCGCGAGATCAGCCAGCCGCCGGCCAGGCCGCCCAGGGTCAGGGCGATGATGCCGACCGTGCCGTAGGCGATGCCGTATTCGGCGGTGGTGAGCCCCAGGCCGCCTTGGCTGACCGGGTCTTTCAGGAACGGCGCCACGAGTTTCAGCAACTGGGCTTCGCCCAAGCGGAAAGTGAGGATGAAGGCGACGATCATCCAGATGTCGCGCTTCTTGAAGAAGGCGGCGAAGGTGCCGAAGAAGTCGCGCAGCGGGTTATCGGTGGTCGGGACGGGTTTGTCTTCCGGCGGCACCGGCAGCACGAACTGGTGCCAGGCGAAGGCGGCGAAGAAGATCCCGGCCAGCACGTAGAACACGATCGCCCAGGCTTGCCTGACGTCGCCCAGGCTGACCGCCAGGTAGCCGGCCAGCACCACCAGCGGGCCTTGTCCGACCAGGGTCGCGAGGCGATAGAAGGTGCTGCGCACGCCGACGAAGGCCGCCTGCTGCTGCTGGCGCAGGCCCAGCATGTAGAAGCCGTCGGCCGAGATGTCGTGGGTGGCCGAACTGAACGCCATGATCCACATGACCGCCAGGCTGACGGCAAAGAAGGCGGGCGTATGCAATACCGTGCCGACCGCGATCAGCGAGGCGCCGACCGCCACCTGCAGCAGCACGGTCCAGCGGCGCTTGGTGCCGAACATATCGACGATGGGCGACCACAGCGGCTTGATCACCCATGGCAGGTACAGCAGGCTGGTATAGAAGGCGATGTCGGAATTCGAGATCCCCATGTCCTTGTACATGATGACGGTCAGGTTCATCACCACGACATAGGGGATGGCCTGGGCGAAGTACAGGGACGGCACCCATAGCCACGGGCGGTTTGCTTGCGGTTTCTGCATGTCTCTCAGTTGTGCGACAACTTTCTTGTGCCGTGAGGGCTGAGGGCTGGGAAGGCGCGCTTACGCGAGCGCCTGGCGCACGCTGCCGCGCGCCGCTTCCAGCAGCGCTTGCGCCTGCTCGACACTGGTTTGTTTGGACAAGGCCACGATGGCGGTCTTGACATGGAATCCGCATTGCTCCAGCACCGCCCGCGCGGCTTCCTCGTCGGCGCCGGTGGCGAAGCTGGTGAGGCGGATCGCGCGCTTGACCAGTTTGGCATTGGTAGCTTTCAAGTCTACCATCAGGTTGCCGTAAACCTTGTTCAAACGGACCATCAGCGCGCTCGAGAAGGTGTTCAGCGCGATCTTTTGCGAGGTGCCGGCTTTCAGGCGCGTGCTGCCCGAGACGACTTCGGGGCCGGTGTCCAGTGTGACGCCGATTTCCGCTTGCTGGGTGACCGGCGCATCCGGGTTGTTGGCGAAGCCCACGGTCAGCGCGCCGGCGGCGCGCGCGGCCTGGATCGCCCCCAGCACATAGGGCGTGCCGCCGGATGCGGCGATCGCCAGCACCACGTCGTCCGGGCCCACGTTCACGCTGCGCAGGTCGGCGCCGCCCTGCTCGAAATCGTCTTCCGCGCCTTCGACCGCGACGAACATCGCATCGCTGCCACCGGCCAGCAGCGCCACCGCGCGCCCGTGTGGCCAGGAGAAGGTCGGGTACAGCTCGACGCTGTCGAGCACCCCGAGGCGGCCCGAGGTGCCGGCGCCGACGTAGATCAGGCGCCCGCCCGCTTCCATGCGCGGCAGCGCGGCGGTGACGGCGGCGGCGATGCGCGGCGCGGCGTTGCGCACCGCCTCGACCGCCCGGAACTGGTCGTCGACGAAGACGTTCACCAGTTCGGCGGTCGGGTACTGGTCGAGGGCGGCATGCGCCTGGGAAGGGGTTTCGGTATTGAGCATCGCCGTGTCAGCAGTCGCAAATTTGATAAAACCAGTGTAATACCAATTCGGCAAGCCATCCCATGAAAGGATCGGCCGCCGCCATGCCGGGAAGTTATGCAGGTCTCCTGAGCTCGGCCACGAAATCGTAGTGGTCGCTGCGGCAGTAGGAATGGGTCAGCTCGACCGGCTCGCCCGACTCCAGGTAGCCGATGCGGGTGATGAACAGCACTGCGCGGCCTTCCGGCACATCCAGCCGCGCCGCCAGCTCGGCATCGGCATTCATGGCGCGGATGTGCTGCAGCGCGCGCACCGGCATGTGGCCGGTCTTGCCGAGGTGGGCGTAGAGCGAGGCCGCCACGCCGTCCGGGCGCGGCAGCACCGTGGCCGGGATCACGCTGACTTCATAGGCCATCACGATGTCGTCGGCCAGGCGCAGGCGTTCCAGGCGCGCCACGCGCGAGCCGGGCGAGAGACCCAGCGACAGCTGCTGGTCGGCGTCGGCCACGACCACTTCGCGGCGCAGCCATTCCGAGCGCGGGGTATAGCCGCGCTGCTGCAACTGCTCGGAAAAGCTCGACAGGTTCGACAGCGGCTGCTCGATGCGCGGTGCAATGTAATTACCCGAGCCGCGGCGGCGCACCACCAGGCCCTGCTCGACCAGCTGGTCGATCGCCTTGCGCGCCGTGACGCGCGAGACGTCGAGCTGTTCGGACAGCATGCGCTCGGAGGGCAGCGCCTGGTCGGCCTGGTAGCGGCCGTCGCGCACGTCCTGCGCCAGCTTGCGCGCCAGCTGCATGTACAGGGGGGAGTTATCGTCCAGGTTGACCTGGAATCCGGGACCGGGGGTGTTCATACCATGGAAGCATACCACTTGAGACCAATACAAAAGAGTTATGACTTCCCCACGGCTATTCATTAGGCAAGGGTTTCGCGCTGTCCGTATCCTGATCCGGCAAACTCAATAAAAAAAGGAATGGAATGAATCACGGCAGGCGATCCCTGCTCGGCATGCTCATGCTGGGCGCGATGGAACCGCTGTTCGCGGCGATGCCCCCAGGGCCAGGCGGCGCGGCTGCCACGCTCGACGCCGAGCTGGCCGCCATCGTCGACGACCCCGTCTTTCCGCTGGCCAGCCTGTCGGTAGTGGCCCTGCGCGCCGGCCAGCCGGTGTATGAAGGCGCGTTCGGGCGCCGCACGATCGGCAATGGCGCCTTCCCCGACCGCCCGGCCACGCCCGACACCTTGTTCCGCATCGCCTCGATCTCGAAACTGGTCACCACGCTCGGCCTGATGCGCCTGCATGAGGGCGGCAAGGTCGACCTCGGGGCCGATGTCTCGGGCTACCTCGGCTTCCAGCTGCGCAATCCGCATTTCCCGGCGCAGGCGATCACCCTGCGCCACCTGCTGCTGCACACGTCCTCGCTGCGCGACGACGGCGGCTACTTCTGGCCGGCCAGCACCGCGCTGAAGGACGTGCAACC